>Ga0316228_1003030_pt1 | contig 13985 bp, 12 predicted proteins | sample TBH18021metaG_FD_206005 | JGI IMG/M metagenome (GOLD analysis project Ga0316228, IMG submission 206005) | Freshwater microbial communities from Trout Bog Lake, Wisconsin, USA - TBH18021 | ecosystem: Environmental > Aquatic > Freshwater > Lake > Hypolimnion/Profundal zone | place: USA: Wisconsin... | reverse complement strand
CGGTACCAGTCCGCGTCCACCGCCGGCAGGTTCAGCCGGTGCGGCTCCGCGAACGGCTCGGCCCCCGTCAGCCGGGTCTCGGCCACGTAGCGGAAGAACGGGTCGTCGCCGACCGCCCGGCTGCCGGACCGCGCCTGCACGAACCCGGCCGGGTCGAAGTCCGGCCGCGGGCTGACCCGCGCCCGCCAGCCCTCCGCCACGTAGTGGCGCAGCAGCGCGTCGTCCGTGGCGCCGGCCAGCGCCTCGGCCTGCGGCTGAGGGAGGCGCTGCCGGTAATGGGCGGCGTCGAAGTAGGGGGCGAGCGTCTCCATCCGCAGGGCCAAGGCGGCGTCCGGGTCGGGCCGGGCGGGTCCGCCGTGGAGGACGTAGTGCACCAGCGGGTTCTGGGTGGCGAAGGTGATCCCGCGGCTGAGGCAGTAGGCCAGGGTGTCGAACTGGGGCGCCGGCTCGCGGCCCTCGCGCCAGCCGGAGGCCATGTAGTGGTCGACCGGGTCGACGCCGGCGGCGGCGAGGTCGGGATTGCCGGAAAGGTAGAAGGCGCCGTCGACGAGGCGGCGGGCGAGGCGGTGGGCCTCGGCCGTGTCGGGTCTGGGCAGGGCGTCAGCCCCGCCGGCCCCCCCCTCTCCGCCAGCCCCGGCGCGGCGGCGCGCGAGGGCGTGCAGGAACGGGTTGATGCCGGCGCGGGCGAGGTGGGGGCGCTGGGCGAGGTAGGCGGCGGAGTCGAAGTCGGGGCGCGGGTCGCGGCCCGCGCGCCAGCCGTGGACGAGGTAGTCGCGCACCGGGTCGGCCGTGATCCCGTACCAGCTCGCGTAGAACGCCGTGTCGAAATGCGGCGCCATCGCGCTGACTAGGCGTGCCTCAAGATCCCCGCCCGTCGCTGCGCCTGCCCAGCGGCGGTGCAGCGCCCCAGGCTTGGCCAGCGGGTCGCGCAGCCGGCCGAGGCGCCGCCTCAGCTTCGTCAGGGCCGAGGTCCGGCCGGTTCCGTCGGAGCCGCGGCGCATCTCAGGACTCTACGGAAGAGCGTTCACCGCCGGCCGTCACAGGGCGCGGCATCCATCGGCCGCCCGCCGGGCGGGCTCGGTCGAGGCACGGGGCTCTGATCGGGTCATCGGCGGCAGCTGGCAGGCAGCGTCGGGAGCGCGCGGCGGCGCGGGAGCGATCGTCCGGTCGGACACCCGTCGCACTAACGGAACCGGCCAAATCCGTAAACCGTGGGTCGCCGGCACCCGCCGCGCAGAAGCGCCACCCGGTGCGTCGAACATGCGCGCCTTGCCGCAGACCGTATTTCGATATATCTGAAATTACGTCATATCGAAACTGAGTGACATTCATGCATCCCCATCTCTCCGACTTGCTCAACGCCGATCCCTTCGATGCGGGCCGCGTCCGCGGCCATCGCGGACCCATGGGGGCCGATCCCCGCTTGCGGCACGGCCACCATGGTGGTGGGCCCGGCGAACGGCGGATGTTCGGCCGCGGCGGCCGGGGCGACCTCGCGCGCTTCTTCGCCCACGGCGACCTGCGCCTCGTCATCCTCCACCTGATCGCCGAGAAGCCGCGGCACGGCTACGAGATCATCAAGGCCATCGAGGAGCGGGTCGGCGGCGCCTACAGCCCGAGCCCCGGGACGGTTTACCCGACGCTCACGCTCCTGGAGGAACTCGGCCACGTGACGGTGACCCCCGGGGAGGGCACCAAGCGGCTGCACACGATCACGCCCGAGGGGCAGGCCTTCCTGGACGGCAACCGCCCGACCCTCGAGGCGATCCTCGCCCGGATGGCGGAGGCCGAGGCCGCCCGGGGCGACGGTCCGCCGCCCTCGGTGGTGCGCGCCCAGGAGGGGCTGAAGCTCGCCCTGCGGATGCGGCTCGCCCGCGGGCCGCTCAGTGCCGAACAGGCCGCCGCCATCACGGCGACGCTGGAGGCGGCGACCGCCGCGGTGGAACAGGCGTGAGGGACCGCGATCGCGACCGGGGCGCGCCCGGTGTCTGACCCCCGGCTCAACCGCCTCGTGCTCGGGGTCACCCTGTTCCGGCCGGGACCGGATCAGGTGGAGCGCGTCCGCGCCCTGGCCTCGGCCGGCTTTGCCGGGGTGATCGCCTTCGACAACAGCGGCCTCCCGGCCGGGCCGGCGGAGCGCCTCGCCCGGGCCGGCGTGACCGTGCTGTCGGAGGGGACGAATCTTGGTATCGCGGAGGCGCTCAACCGGATCGCCGCGGCCGCCCGGGCCGCGGGGGCCGGAGCCCTCCTCCTCCTCGACCAGGATGCCGAGCCATCCGGGGATCTCGCTGCCGCATTGCTGGCGGCGCGCGACCGCTTGCGGGAGGCCGGGATCCCGGCCGCGGTGGTGGGTCCGACCCCGGCGCCGGCCCGCGGCCACAAGGCGCCCGCCTACCCGCCCCGGCCAGGCGCGCCGGAGCGGGACGGACTCGCGCCGGTGCAGTTCCTGGCGACCTCGGGCTCGCTCATCGACCTCGATGCCTTCGCCCGGATCGGACCGTTCCGCAGCGACTTCTTCATCGACGGGGTCGAACTCGAATGGTGCTTCCGCGCCTGGAGTCTCGGATACGGGTGTTATCGTGCCCGCGACGTCCCGATCCCGCACCGGGTCGGCGGCGGGGTGATCCGGGGACCCGGGATCGCCATGCCGCGCCAGCCCCTGTTCCGCATGGGAACCTACCTGCGCAACGCGATCTACGCGTGGCGGCTGCCGCATGTGCCGCTCCGCTGGAAGTTCGCCCAGGCCGCCTACTTGCCGCTCCAGGCCGGGCTGTACTGGGCGGATTCGGGCTGGCGGCCCGCCGTCCTGCTGCGGCTCCTCGCGGCCGCCCGCGACGGCGCCCTCGGGCGCCTCGGGCCGCCCAAGGATCTGCCCAAGGATCTGCCGTGACCGACCACCCTGCCCTTCGCCCCGTCCTCGACGTGGTGATCGTCAACTGGAATGGCGGCGCGCTGCTGCGCGCCTGCCTCGCGAGCCTCGCGGCCGCGCAGGATGCCGGGTCCGTGCAGGTCACCGTCGTGGACAATGCCTCGACGGACGGCTCCATCGAGACCTTGCCCGCCCTGCCCCGCCCGCTCCGGCTGATCCAGAACGCGGCGAATCTCGGCTTCGGCCGGGCCTGCGACCAGGGCGCCGCTGCCGGCGATGCCCCCGCGATCCTGTTCCTGAACCCGGACACGCAGGTCGCGCCCGACGCGCTCGGCGTGGCTCTGGCCGCCCTGACGGCCGATCCCCGGACCGGGATCGTCGGGGCACGGCTCGTCGATCCGGCCGGGCGGACCGCGCGCTCCTGCGCCCGGACCCCCTCGGCCCTCGGCCTCATCGGCCGCACCCTGGCGCTGGATCGGCTGGGGCTCGTGCGGCCGCACTTCCTCCTCGAATGGGACCACGCCGAGGATCGCCCCGTCGATCAGGTGATGGGCGCCTTCCTGATGATCCGCCGCGACCTGTTCCAGACGCTCGGCGGGTTTGATCCGCGCTTCTTCGTCTACTGGGAGGATGTCGACCTCTGCGCCCGCGCCCGGGCGGCAGGTTATTCCGTGCGGCACGTGGCCGGGGCGGTCGCCCGCCATGTCGGCCAGGGCACGACCCGGCAGGTGCGGGCGCGGCGGCTGTTCTACTTCCTGCGCAGCCAGATCCTCTATGCCGGCAAGCATCACGGCGCCGCCGCAGCCCTCGCCCTGATCGCGGCGAGCTTCGGCGCGCAGGTGCCGCTGCGGCTCGTCCTGGCGCTCGCTCGCCGCTCCCCCGGAGAGGCCGCGGAGGTCCTGCGGGCGGCGGTCCTCCTGGCCGCGGCGCTGCCGGGCCTCCTTCGCGATGCGCGGGTGCGGACGGCCGGCTGATCCGGTACGCCACGGCCCGATGGGCCGCGGGGGACGGCCGTGCCGATCCTGGATTTGCGATGCTGTACGCGACCCCGAGTGCCGCCGTCACATCCGCCCGCCGCCCGACCGGCAGAGCCGGCCGGACCGGGTCCGTGGCACCGACGCGGGTGCGGCCGTGAACCTGCCCTTCGCCGGGGACGGCCGGTTCTGGGCTTGCGCCTTCCTGGGCCTCGGCCTGCCGGTCTGCCTCGCGCTGGCCTGGGCCGCCCTGGCCGGCGAGACCCTGTTGGCCTTCGACGCCTTCGGCCGGCTCGCCACCATCGCCGCATTCCTGATCCTAGGGCTTGCTGCCCTGGCCCTGGCGACCCGGGGACGGGCCGCGCTGTTCGCGCTGCTCTGCTGGCCGGCCTCGCTCGCGGCCGCGTCAGGACCGGATGGCCCCGTCCTCGCGCTTGCGGCCCTCGCCGCCGCGCTGCTCAGTCCCCGGCCGATGACGGGCCGCCGCGGGCCTGCGCGCCGCGCTGGGGCGACCGTGGCGATCGCCCTGGTGGTGCTGGCGCGGCCGGCCTGCGCGCCCCTCGCCGGGATGCTGCTGGTGCCGTTCCCGCCGCGGGGACGGCTGGCCCGCTACGGCCGGGACCGGCTGCCGCTCGCCGCACTCGCCTTCCTGCCGGCCTTCCTGCCGGCCCTCCTGCCCGCGAGCCTCTGGACACAGCATGCCGTCGGAGCGGGAGGTGGGCCCATGCCCCTGCCGATCCCGCTGCCCTGGCCGCTCTACGGCCTCTGGGCCGCCGCGCTGCTGGTGCCGGCGCTCGCGCTGCGGCGCGGCCCCCTGCCCCCGCGCGCGGAGCGGCTGTGGCTCTCGGGGTGCGCGCTGCTCGGTCTCTGGCTGATGGCCGGGGCGCAGGCCCTGGCTCCGGCGGGCGGCCATGGCGGGCTGCCGATCCGGGACCTGCTACCCCTGGCGCCGATGGGGATCCTGGCCTTTGCCCGGGGGCGGATCGGCACCGCGGCGGCCCTGCGCTGGCCGGCCCTGCTCCCGGTGCTGGCCGCCGCGATCGACGCGGTGGCGCTGCCGCTGATCGCGCTGCGGCCGTAGGGGCCCGCTCAGTCCCGGTCCAGGAAGTCCAGCAGCGCCCGGTTGAAAGCCTCGGGCCGGGTGACGCTGTGGGCGTGGCCGCCGTCAGGGGCGAGGGCGAGGCGGGCCTCGGGCAGCGCCGCCGCCAGCCGCTCGGACCGCGTGTAGGGCACCAGCACGTCGTCCCGGGCCGCCATCACCAGGGTCTCGTGGCCGATCGAACCGAGACGGTCGGCAACCGTGAAGCGCTCCAGGGCGGCGATGCGGGTCAGCACGGTCTCGGCACCGGGAAAATGCGCCAGCGCCTGCGCCTCGTCGTGGGCGACCCGCTCGGCCTGCGCGGAGAGCCAGGGCGCCGGGTACAGGAAGATCGCCTGGGCCCGCACGAAGGCCTCCGGCCCGCCCCCGGCCAGGATCGCCCGGCGGGCCGCGAAGCAGCGGCGCGTGACCGGGTCCAGGGCGTCCCAGCCGTTGATCACCACGATCCGCCCGACCCGCTCGGGGGCCTCCAGCGCCATCTGGAGGGCGATCAGCCCGCCGAGCGCGTGGCCGACCACGTCGGCCCGCTCGAGGCCGACGGCATCCAGAACCGCGAGCGCGTCCCGCGCCATGGCCGGGATGCCGTGGTCCGGCTCGAGCGGGCCGGGCGAGCGCCCGGTGCCGCGATGGTCGTAGGTGACGACCCGGAACCGCGCGGTCAGGGCCGCCATCTGCGGCGCGAAATAGCCGGCCCCGCCGCCGAGCCCCGGCGAGAGCAGCACCGGACGCCCGCCCGCCGGGCCAGCCACGTCGTGATGGAGCGGGGCCGCCCCCGCCGCGCGCCTGGCCATCAGCGGCCGATATGGGCGACGGAGGCGATCTCCACCCGGGCCTCGGGCTTCACGAGGCCGCACTGGATGCAGTAGCGCGCCGGCTTCTCGCCCGGAAAATACTCCGCGTAGACGGCGTTGATCGCCGCGTAGTCGGCCCAGTCCGCCAGGAAGACGTGGTTGAAGGTGACGTCCTCCATCGTGCCGCCCGCGGCCTCGACCACGCCCTTGATGGTCTCCAGCACGTGGCGGGTCTGAGCGCTTGCGTCGCCGACATGGACCATGTTGGCATCCGCATCCAGCGGCAGCGTGCCCGAGACGTACAGCACGCCGTCGGCCAGCGTGCCGGGCACGTAGGGGGCCAGCGGCTTGCCGGTCCCCGGCGGTATCACGACCTGCTTGGGCATTCCCCTGCGCCTCCCGCGTTCGACCTGACGACCAGGCCGGGCAGGACGCGCGGGAGGCCGCAGCGCGGCGGCGTTCGCGCACCCTGCCGGTCACCGGCCGGGTGCGCGATGCACTTATCCGGCCAGGTCGACGCCGGCCGCGTCAACCGCGGCGTGTGAAGGCGTGCCGAGGGCCGCCTCGAAGGCGGCGACGTCCGAGACCCAGCCGAAGAAGGTCTCGATATTGGCGAGCGCCGCGTGGTGCAGGCTCTCCGGCCCGGCCTGATGGGTGGCGTCGGCCAGCACGATCCCGAAATACTCCCGGTGGAATCCGTCCCGCAGGGTCGACTCGACGCAGACATTGGTGGCGATGCCGGTGAAGACCAGCGTGGTCACGCCCCGGGCGCGCAGGGTGCTGTCGAGGGGCGTGTTGTAGAAGCCGCTGTAGCGCGGCTTGCCCATGACGATGTCGCCGGGCTCGGGCGTCAGGGCATCGACCAGCGCATAATCCCAGGATCCCTTGGCCAGAAGCTGCGTATTTACTCCAGGATTCCGGCGCATCGTCTTGAGGGCGTTGGATTTATGCCAGTTCGGAGAGCCCGGGCCTCCGGCCTCGACATAGGCCGGGTCCCAGCCGTTCTGGAACCACAGGACCGGGATGCCGGCACCCCGGGCCGCCGCCACCACCCGGGCGATCCGGGCGATCACCGGGCCCGTGCCCGACACGTCGAAGCCGGCCCGGTCGAGGTAGCCGCCCGGGCTGGCATAGGCGTTCTGGACGTCCACGACGATCAGGACCGTGGTCGCGGGATCGAAGGCGATCGGCTCCGGGCGGGCCGGCAGGATGACGCCGCCGTGGCGGCCGTTCGGGTCGCGATATCCGGCGGGGGCGTCCATCAGGCGACCTCCGCCAGCGGCGCCGCCGTCACGTGCCGGCGCGACCGCATCAGCGGCTGGATCCGCGTCCCGAAGGCGTCGAGGCCCTTGAGGAAGTCGTCGAAGACCAGCAGCACGCCCTCCACCCCGTCGATGGTCATGATGTCGTCGAGCATCGCGGCCACGCCGGCGTAGCTGCCCACCAGGGTGCCCATGTTGAGGTTCACCGCCGAGGCCGGGTCGGCGAGCTGGCGCACGTTGGTGTCGCCGCCGGACTTGGTGTCGGCCGCGCCCTGGAGGCCGAGCCAGGCGATCGCCTCGGAATCCGCGCCCGCCTTGTAGTGCGCCCAGGTGGCCATCGCCGCCTCGTCGGTCTCGTCGGCGATGATCATGAACAGGGCGAAGGCCGTCACCCGCCGCCCGGTCCGCGCGCTGGCCTCCGCCAGCTTCTCCACCACGGGGGCGAAGGCGGTCGGCGTGTTGAGCCCCTTCCCCAAGCAGAAATTGTAGTCCGCGTACTGGGCCGTGAAGGCCAGGCCGGCGCCGCTCTGGCCGGCGCAGATGATCTTCATGGGGGCCTGCGGACGGGGGCTCAGCCGGCAATCGTTCATCTGGAAGAACGCGCCCTTGCGGTCGCTGACACCCGTCTCCCACAGATCGCGCAGAATCTGAGCATACTCCGCTAAATAGTGGTAACGCTTGGAAAAATACTCATCCCCCGGCCACAGGCCCATCTGGTCGTATTCCGGCTTCTGCCAGCCGGTGATGAGGTTCAGGCCGAAGCGCCCGTCCGAGATCGAGTCGATGGTCGCGGCCATGCGGGCGACGATGGCGGGCGGCAGGCACAGGGTCGCCGCGGTGGCGAACAGCCGGATCCGGGTGGTGACGGCGGCGAGCCCCGCCATCAGGGTGAAGGATTCGAGGTTGTGGTCCCAGAACTCGGTCCTGCCGCCGAAGCCGCGCAGCTTGATCATCGACAGGGCGAAGTCGAGCCCGTAGCCCTCCGCCTTCAGGGTGATCTGCTTGTTCAGTTCGAAGCTCGGGCGGTACTGCGGGGCGTTCTCCGAGAGCAGCCAGCCGTTGTTGCCGATCGGAATGAACACCCCGACGCTCATGGCCGGCCCGGCTCCGGGCGCCGGCCCCGCTCCGGGCACCGGCTCGGCTCCGGGCGCCAGCCCGGCTCCACGGTCCGGAGCGGCCGCGTCCGGGATCGCGTCCAGGGCCGGCCCGGTTCGAGGGCCGGCGCGATCGTCCGCATGGCTCTGCATCATCGTCCCACGCTCCGTCCGGTCGGTTCCGCCGGAACCGAGTTGACGCGCGGAGGCTCGCAAAACCGCGGCGGAGGGTCAAACCCGCGGCGCCCGTGCGACGCGAAAATGCCTATCTTTCCAGCGGCTTGCACAACCGAGGCGCGATGTCTGCTCAACCCGTGCGCGCGTCCCATCCGGCCGCGCCGACCCGCCGAGACAAGCTTTCGTGCGGCAAGATTACCGGCGATGTCGGGCATCGATTGCCGTCGACGGAGCGGAGACCATCTTCAAACGACAATGATAAATCTCGATCCGACCCTGCCGGAGTGACATCGATGCGCGTGTGGCCCGTCCTGCTCCTCGTCCTCGGCCTCGCGGGACCGGCGGTGGCCGACGAGGCGGCGCGCGTGGCGGCCCGGGCGGTGATCGCCAAGCAGGAGCAGGCGCTGGGCCGCGACGACGCGCAGACCGCCTACGAGCAGGCCGCGCCGGGGATCCGAGATCTGTTCCCGAATGCCGACCTGTTCATCGGCATGGTCCGGAACCAGTATCGTCCGGTCTACCGCCACCGCAGCTTCGTGTTCGGCGAGGCGCGGGACACGGACGAGGCGGGCGTGGTCCAGTCGGTGGCGATCCAGGACGAGTACGGCATCGACTGGACGGCCGAGTACAGCCTCGCCCGGGACGCGGACGGGCAGTGGCGCATCACCGGCTGCCGCCTGGTCAAGGCACCCGGCGCGCGCGCCTGAGGGGTGCCCGCCACCGTCGCGGCGGGCACGGGCCTGTCGGCCTCAGGGCCGGAACGCCGCGAGCCTGTCGAGCATCTGCAGGGCGACGTCGGCGCAGGCCTTCGTCGAATCGTCGTCGGCGCATTTCACGTCCACGCGCGCGTCGCCGCGCTCCAGCACGATATGGGCGGCCCGCGACGGCGGTGGCGGCGGCGGCGGAGGTGGCGGCGGGGGCCCGTCGGGACCGGGGCTGCGCCTCGGGTCGCCGGGCGGCGGCGGCGGCGGCGGGGGTGGCGCGCCGGCCTCGGGGCCGGGCCGCGGGCCGCCGGGCGGCGGCGGTGGGGCCTGCGCGAAGGCGGCGGTGCCGCACAGCAGCGCCGCGGCACCCGCGAGGGCGATGAGTCGGGTCATGTCGGCTCTCTCCGAGGCTCGATCCGCCCCGCCGGCTGGGGCGCCGCGGGGTGCGCCGGCTCTAGGGCGTGCCCGGGAAACCGGCCCTGAACCGGCCCGTTCAGCTTCGGTTAAAGGCCGGGCCCCCCGGGCGGACCGGCCGCGCGTCCGGGACTTTCGACAGGCCCGCCCGCATCGTGTAGAGGGGGCGCCTTCCCCTCGGAGGACCCTGTGCTCCACGTCTCGACTCGCGGCGCGGCCGCGCCGCTCTCGTTCTCGGACGCGCTCCTGGCGGGCCTCGCCCGCGACGGCGGGCTCTACGTGCCGCAGACCTGGCCGAAGATCGGCCATCCGGAGATCGCTGCGCTCGCCGGCCGTCCCTACGCGGAGGCCGCCAAGCGCGTGCTGCGCCCGCTGATCGACGGCGACATCGCCGGCCCTGACCTCGACCGGATGATCGACGCGTCCTACGCCACGTTCCGCCACCCGGCGGTCTGCCCGCTGACCCAGCTCGACGACAACCTGTTCCTGCTGGAACTCTTCCACGGGCCGACGCTCGCCTTCAAGGACGTGGCGATGCAGCTGCTCGGGCGGCTGATGGACCACGTGCTGGCCGGGCGCGGCAGCCGCGCCACCATCGTGGGCGCGACCTCGGGCGACACCGGCTCGGCCGCCGTGGAGGCCTTCGGCGGCCTCGACCGGGTCGACGTGTTCATCCTCTACCCGCACGGCCGGGTCTCCGAGGTGCAGCGGCGGCAGATGACCTCGGTGCCGGCGCAGAACGTCCACGCGCTGGCCGTCGACGGCACGTTCGACGATTGCCAGAACCTCGTCAAAGCCTTGTTCCAGCACGCCGATTTCGCCGATTCGGTGCGGCTGTCGGGCGTCAACTCGATCAACTGGGCCCGGGTGGCGGCGCAGGCCGTGTACTACTTCACCAGCGCGGTGGCTTTGGGCGCCCCCCACCGGCCGGTCTCCTTCGCGGTGCCGACGGGCAATTTCGGCGACGTGCTGGCCGGCTGGGTCGCCAAGCAGATGGGTCTGCCGGTCGAGCGGCTGATGATCGGCACCAATGCCAACGACATCCTGGTGCGGACCCTGGAGCACGGCGCCTACGCGCTGCGCGGCGTGGTGCCCACCACCTCGCCCTCCATGGACATCCAGATCTCGTCGAATTTCGAGCGGCTCCTGTTCGAGGCGCTGGGGCGCGACGCCTCCTCCCTGTCGCGGCTGATGGCCGGTCTGAAGCAGTCCGGCGGCTTCGACCTGAGTCCGGAGGTTTTGGCCGCGATCCGCTCCGAGTTCGACGCCGTCGCGGTGCCGGAACCCGAGGTCATGGCGGAGATCGCCCTGACCCAGGCCGCCACCGGGGTGGTGCTCGACCCCCACAGCGCCATCGGCGTGCATGCCGGGCGGCGGCTGCTGGAGAAGGACCCGGCGACGCCGGTCATCGCGCTGGCCACGGCGCATCCCGCGAAATTCCCGGACGCGGTCGCCAAGGCCACCGGCGGCCTGCGTCCGTCCCTGCCCCCGCACCTCGCCGACCTGATGGACCGGCCCGAGCGCCTGACCCGGGTGGCCAACGATCAGGCCGCTCTGGAGACGCTCATCCGCGAGCGTGCCCGCATCACCAGGGGTGCCTGAGTCCGCGATGAACCAGCACTTCTCCACGCACGCCGCCTCGCCGTCCCTGCGCACGACCCGGCTCGACAACGGGGTCACGGTGGTCACCGAGCCGATGCCGGGGGTCGCCACCGCCAGCCTCGGCGTCTGGGTCGGGGCGGGCTCGCGCAACGAGCGCGCCGACGAGGCGGGCCTGTCCCATCTCATCGAGCACATGGCCTTCAAGGGGACGCGGGCGCGCTCGGCGCAGGCGATCGCCGAGGCGATCGAGAATGTCGGCGGCGAGATCAACGCCGCGACCTCCACGGAGGGGACGAGCTACACCGCCCGGGTGCTCGGCGAGGATGTGGGCCTCGCCCTCGACGTGATCGGCGACATCCTGACCGATTCGGTCTTCGACGCAGGCGAACTCGCCCGGGAGAAGGGCGTGATCCTGCAGGAATACGCCGCCGTCGAGGACACTCCCGACGACGTGGTCTACGACGCCTTCACGGAGGCCGCCTTCCCGGACCAGCCCGTCGGCCGGCCGATCCTCGGGCGGCCGGAGACGATCCGGAGCTTCGACGAGGCCGGCATCCGGGCCTATCTCGACCGGGAATACACGCCGGACCGCATCGTCGTGGCCGGGGCCGGGGCCGTCACCCACGAGGCGATCGTGGCGGCGGCCGAGCGCCATTTCGGCGCCCTGCCGGCCAAATCCGCCCCCGCGTCCGTGCCGGGCGTCTACGGCGGCGGCGAGCGGCGGATGCCGCGCAAGCTCGAGCAGGCCAACGTGGTGATCGGCCTGCCGGGCCTCTCCTTCCGGGACGAAAGCTACTACGCGCTCCACATGTTCGCGCAGGTGCTGGGCGGCGGCCTGACCTCGCGGCTCTGGCAGGAGGTGCGCGAGACCCGCGGCCTCGCCTACGAGATCCAGGCCTTCCACTGGCCGTTCTCGGATTGCGGCCTGTTCGGCATCGGCGCCGGCACCGCCGGGGCGGACCTGCCGGAACTCGTCGACGTGACGCTTGCCGCCACAGCCCGCGCGGCCCGCGACCTCGGCGAGCCCGAGATCGCCCGCGCCAAGGCGCAGCTCAAGGTCTCGCTGCTCTCGGCTCTCGAGACGCCCGGCGGGCGCATCGAGCGCAACGCCCGCCAGATCCTGGCCTGGGGCCGGGTGATTCCCGCCGGGGAGGTGATCGACAAGGTCGACGCCGTCACGGTGGCGGATGTCCGGGCCGCGGCGGCCGCGATGCTGCAGGGCACGCCGACGCTGGCGGCGATCGGTCCGATCCGCAAGCTGCCCGCCCTCGACAAGATCGCGGGCGCGCTCCGGGCGGCCTGAGCGCCGCCCGACGCGATGGAGGTCCGACCCGCCCCTTCAGGAGAGGGGGGAGATCGGGGGAGTCCGGGTTGGGCAGCCTCTGAGATAATCCGGATCGTGCCCAGAACGGCCGCCTCCGGTCGGGCCCAACTTGATTTGGCCGCAAAGGGGCGCGATCCGCGGCATGTGGACCGGCCGCGGGGCGACCTTGCCCCAGGTTAGGCCCGCGCCTATCGATCGAGGCCGCCCGGGCGGCCGATGCCGAAGCTCGCACGGCCGGAAGTCAAGACACCCTTGCGCATCCTCGCCCTCCTCCTGACCCTGGTCGGCGGTCTCGTCGGTGCCCTCGCGCTCGCGCTCGGCGTGAGCGGGCCCGCCCAGGCCGTGGAGGCGGTCCGCGTCACCCTCGACGCGCCGGTGATCGACCTGACCACCGCGATCGAGCGCTACCGCTCCGACGGCGACCTGATCCAGATCTCGACCGCACCCGGCAAGGACGGCATCGTCCGGCGCATCGTCGTGAAGGCGCGCGACGCCGGCGCCCGGCCCGACTGGATCGTGTTCGCGCTCACCAACGACACCGACGAGCAGATCGACCGCATCCTGGTCGCCCCGCATTTCCGGCTGGTCGATTCCGGAGTGATCTGGCCGGATCTCGGCGGCTCGCGCATCGCCGCCATCACGGCGAGCCAGGGTATCCGTCCGGAGCGCGATGAGAACCCCGAGGCCGACCAGTTCACCATCACGCTGGATCCCGGCGCGACCATCACCTACGTGGCCGAGCTGCGCGGCTCCAACGTCCCCCAGCTCCGCCTCTGGGATCAAGACGCCTACCGCCGCAAGACCGCCGGCCTGACCCTCTACAAGGGCATCATCATCGGGATCAGCGGGTTGCTGGCCCTGTTCCTGACCATCGTGTTCGTGGTCAAGGGCGCGATCATCTTCCCGGCCGCGGCGGCGCTGGCTTGGTCGGTGCTCGCCTATGCCTGCATCGATTTCGGCTTCCTGCAGCGGGTCTTCCCGGTCACGGAACTGGCCGAGCGGGTCTACCGGGCCTCCGCGGAGGCGGTGCTCGGGGCGACGCTGCTGGTCTTCCTCTTCGCCTATCTCAACCTCGCCCGCTGGCACGTGCGCTACAGCCACGTGGCGTTCTTCTGGCTTGCCTTCCTGGCGGGCCTCGTCGGGCTCGCGGTGTTCGACCCGCCGGTGGCGGCGGGCGTGGCGCGGATCTCGATCGCCGCGGTGGCCGGCATCGGCCTGCTGCTGATCGTCTACCTCGCCGCCCATAACGGCTACGACCGCGCCATCCTGCTGGTGCCGACCTGGCTGCTGCTGGTGGTCTGGGTGACGGCGGCGGGCTTCGCGGTCACCGGCCAGATCGGCAGCGACCTCGTGCAGCCGGCCCTCATCGGCGGCCTCGTTCTGATCGTGATGCTGATCGGCTTCACGGTGCTCCAGCACGCCTTCGCGGGCGGCGGCCTCAGCCACGCCCTGGTCTCCGATACGGAGCGGCGCGCCCTGGCGCTGACCGGCGCCGGCGACGTGGTGTTCGACTGGGACGTGCCCGCCGACCGGGTCTTCGTCGGCCCGGAGATCGAGGGCCAGCTCGGCCTTGCCCGCGGCACCCTGGAGGGGCCGGCGACCAACTGGCTCGGCGCGCTCCACCCCTTCGACGTGGAGCGCTACTCGGCGGCCCTCGACACGGTGATCGAGGAGC
>Ga0316228_1003027_pt1 | contig 13990 bp, 6 predicted proteins | sample TBH18021metaG_FD_206005 | JGI IMG/M metagenome (GOLD analysis project Ga0316228, IMG submission 206005) | Freshwater microbial communities from Trout Bog Lake, Wisconsin, USA - TBH18021 | ecosystem: Environmental > Aquatic > Freshwater > Lake > Hypolimnion/Profundal zone | place: USA: Wisconsin... | reverse complement strand
GTTGCCCGACGATAGCAAAACCCAACAGCAAGTGGCGCAAGTGTCGACTCATATTTTGCCAAATATCGCAGGACAGTGGCAGCTGCGACTTGATAAAACCGACGCTGCGCAGCCAAGTTGCCAAGAGCGGTATAATTTTGGGCGCGATCAACAGTTTATCGGTTCAAGCGGTCAGGAATTCACGTATGGTAAATATTTGTACGCTGACACAGGCGATGGCTTACCTGCACTAGCGATTCAGACCCAATATGATAACAATGCAACAGACTGTTCTGGCAATCGCGTTGACCAGACGGGCGATATTTTAGTTGCTTATGTCAAACAGCAAGGCGAGCAAATGCAGTGGTGCAAGGATAGTAAAGGCACCCGATGTGATATGACATTGTACCGTGTGTTGCCCTAAATTTTTTTACTTTTTCTCTCTACATCCCATAGCACTGGCAAGATTTGCCAGTGCTATTATTCCTGTTAAAACTTGCAACTAGTGTCAAATACTTATGATTCCACCTTTTTCAAGTGCCAATTCGCAGCAACGTCTGATTAGTCCGATGGGGCGCTCAGAAGACCAAAATGACAATAATATCCGTCCAGCCTTACTCGCTGAATATATCGGTCAGCCTGTGGTCAAAGAACAAATGGGCGTGTTTATCAACGCGGCATTATCGAGAAAAGAAGCGCTCGACCATACCTTGATATTTGGACCGCCTGGACTGGGTAAAACCACACTCGCCAACATTATCGCCCGTGAGATGGGCGGGAATTTGCGCTCGACGTCTGGTCCTGTGCTCGAACGCGCGGGTGATTTGGCAGCGATGCTGACCAATCTAGAGCCTGGTGATGTGCTCTTTATTGATGAGATTCACCGTTTAAGCCCGATGATTGAAGAAATCTTGTATCCTGCGATGGAAGATTTTCAGCTTGATATTATGATTGGCGAAGGACCTGCTGCACGCTCCATAAAGCTTGATTTACCGCCTTTTACTTTGGTGGCTGCGACCACGCGAGCAGGATTATTGACCTCGCCACTGCGTGACCGTTTTGGCATCGTACAGCGATTAGAGTTCTATAATGTGGAGGACTTAACGACCATTGTCACAAGATCGGCTGGATTACTTAATGTGCCTATGACCAAAGAAGGGGCAGTGGAAGTCGCTAGACGTTCGCGAGGTACACCGCGTATTGCCAATCGGTTGCTACGCCGCGTACGTGACTATGCCCAAGTTAAAGGCGATGGCACCGTCACCGCTGAAATTGCGCATAGCGCACTCGATATGCTCGCAGTTGATAAACGCGGGCTTGATAATCTTGATAGACGTTATCTTGAAATGCTAGAAGAGCGTTTTAATGGCGGACCTGCGGGGGTTGAGTCGATTGCGGCGGCTTTGGCAGAAGATAGAGGCACGCTTGAAGATGTGATTGAGCCGTATCTGATTCAGCAAGGCTATATCGTACGCACCGCACGGGGGCGGATGTTGACTTAGTTTTTTGAATTTTTGTAGTGCCAAACAAAAACCCCTTACATTGTGTAAGGGGTTTTTACTAATTTAATAGGGTTATTTATAAGGTGTTACACACACATTATAACCAGAACCACTGTCTATTGGATTGATAACCGCGCCATCAGCAAAGGGACTACGCCAATTTGGACGAATAGTAAAATCGGTGATATCTGTTACTAGTACTGGGAATTCAAATTTTGAACGCTGCTGTACATATTCAGTCCCATCGACTTTAGTAGTGACACGCACATTTGCGGTAAACCAGTTGGCGCTGTCTTTGGCATAGCGTAGTTTGATGTCAAGCTTACCTGTGGCATCGGTGGTTAACGTCGCTGTGCCATCTTGCGTTAGTACGCTACCATCGCCACCTAAAATAGCGACTGGATTAAATGGATCTAGTTTACCATTGGTGTTAGTATCTTCGCCAACATCCAGAATGTTGTTAAGGTTAAGGTCTTCAGCACGACAGGTAATATCTTCAATCTTGGTTGGTATGATGCCAAGAGTTTTGCTAAAGTCTCGGTAAGCACGCATACCCCAAGCGACTGCATTGCCAGAGGCATCTGTAGCGGCATAGAACTCGCCACCACGGTAGTAGTCAGGAGTCACAGAAACAGAGACAGGTTGATTCACCACAGGTTTACCAGTGCTGTTAACCACATAAATAGAGCCATTCATGATGTAGTATACTTCATCATCGCTTGAGGCAACTTTATCAGAGAAGCTCACCCCAATCGATGCGGCTTGATTTTGTACCGTGAGTGTTTTGGTAGCAGTTTTTGGTGAGTTAATCAGCATATCAGCATTGCCAACACGTACGGCTTTGACATCACTCTTGATTTGTACGGCATCGACTGCGGTGGGCACTTTACCTGCATAATAGCGGATAGTCGCAAGACCCGTTTCATCAGTCAGCACGTAGGCATTACTAATTCTGCCACCTGAAGCATCTTTGACAAGTGAGAACTCAACAATCGCGTTTTTGATAGGACGATCTAGGCTATCTTTGACGGTTGCTGTAACTTTGGCTTCACCATTGGTATTAACAATCGTGATGTCAGAGTTTAAGAAGAATTTCTGTACATCTCTTGAAATAAAGCTAATATTATCACTGAGTAATGGCTTAGCTTCTTGATCTTCAACTGTCAATACTGCATTACCTGGGGTACCTGAGGTAATGCTGAATACAGCTTTCCCACCTGTGACAACCGCTGGTATACGCGTGCCTGACTGACTATTAACCGTGAGTTGTCCTTTGGTGGTTGATAAATATACTTTGGTATTGTCAGCAACTGTTGGAGCATTGACAGTAATCGTATAAGGCTGATCAACCAATGCTTCATTACCGACTGTATTAACTCCATTTTGGCTAACAGTGATGGTGGTGGTATTTGGGGTAAGCTTGGTCAAAGTATAAAGATTGCTAAATACTTGATAACTCGCTGGGTTAGCTTGATTGCTTACACGAACTGCTAGGTTGATTTTACTACCGACATCGGCGCCTAACTGCGAAACAGTCTTGGTAACATTATAGGTACCTGCTGCATTGGTAACGGCTGTCGCAACAACAGTCGTTGGGTCATTTTCGTTAAACAATTCGATGGTGGTATTGGCGATGGCTTTTTGGGTGCCATCAAGTAGTGTGCCTGTCAATGTCACATTGTCAGTTGGCAATACAGAGGTTTGCGAAGCAGTAGCATTTTGAATCACTGTGCCTGATACTGCAATATCTAGTGTCTGCTCTTCGGCTTGGTAATTGCCATCATTGACAATTACTTTTACTTTAGCATCATGGTTAAGTTTGGATAACAAGCCTATATCGCTTTGTTTAAGCGTGACAACGACATTGCCGCTGCTGTCAGTAGTTAAGGATGACGTTTTATCAAAAGATAGACCATAGCTAACACCATTATCCAAGATTTGTAGATATACAGGCACATTCGCTTTGATACCACCTTTAGTATCAGTGACATGAATCGTTAGAGTCATTTCATCACTGCCAGTAGTCAAGCTATCTTTTGACTTATTGACAAAGAATTGATAAGCAGGCGTATTGGCATTGCTTGTCGCACCGCGGACGGTAGTAGTACCCGCAGACACACCAGATTGGGCAGTAACGACTAAACCATTTTGTAAAGCAGTCGTTGCCTTGGCAAGGTCTTTGATTTCAACTTCAATGGTTGCTTCACCATTGGCGTTGGTATTGACGACCGCACCTGTGTTATTGACCAAGCCAGAATCCGTTGGAACTTTGAAGCTGACTTGCGCATTTGGCACGACGGCGCCGTTTTTATCTATTGCAAGCGCTGTGACTTTAACTTTTGAGCCAACAGCCAATTGAATTGCTGAATCACTGGTTAATAGCAATGTGTTGACGCTATTGGCTGTAATCGCTTCTTGGGTTCTTAAGGTAACCGTTGAGCTAGTGATAGCACCGGCAGTTGCCTTAAATGATAGACCACTGGTTTGTAGATAATATTTTTGGTCTGGGGTGAGCGCACCGACCTTTAAGGTTAATACTGCTTCACCATTGGCATTGGTGGTTGCCTGAAGTGGAGTGGTATTAGTTATACCTGTTGCAGCTGCCGCATCCAATAGCGTAAAGCTAACTGGCATATTGACGAGACTTACGTTGTTTGCATCTCTGACTTGCGCGGTTACATTGATGGTTTCGCCAGTGTTGGTTGTCAATGTGTTCTTGTCTGTGACTAAATTGACTTTAGCGATATCAGCAATTGTACTTTCTTTAATACCTTTAAGAATTAGGGCTTGAGCTGGTTTACCATTAGAGGTAGCATTGATGGTAAAACCGTTAAGTAAGGCTTGTTTTTGCGCATCTGTAAGCGATTTTACCTCTAAAGTAATAACCGCTTCACCCTTATCATCTGTTAATACCGTAGAAGCGGATAAACTAGCTACACCTGTGTCTGCAAAGCTTGGCAGAGTAAACGTGACAGGCGTGTTTTTAACCACACCTTTTTGGTCGTCCAATACAGTAGCGACCACTTTAACTTGACTACCAATGATTAAAGGAATATTTGAGCCTGTTAGATTAACTGTGCTTACCGATACTTCATTGGCCGCTTTGGCAGCAAGATTAATAACACCTTGTCGACCATTTTGTGCGGCTACAGTTACATTTAAACCATTTAAAAGTGCCGCTTTCTGAGCATCAGTCAAGGTTGTTTTAACTTCAAGGTCAATAATGGCTTCGCCTTTGTCATCAGTAGTAACGGTAGAGCCGCTTAAATTAAAGACACCTGTTAATGCTGGATTTGGAATATTGACGGTTAGGTTTTGGCCTTTAATCCCACCGAAATTCTTGTCAAGTGCAACAGCGGTGACACGTACACGACTACCTGCCGCCATAATAATATTGTTGGAATCAGCCGTAACTGAAATTGAATCAATTGTATTATCAGGCGTCGTAACGTTTTTAGCAGAGAGCTGTAGCGGTGAAATTACTGTACCATTAGGCACTGTGGCTTTAACTGTCAAGCCATTGGTAAGTAAATAGTTACGTTGGTCTGCAGACAATGATTTAATCTCAAGATTAATGATTGCTTCACCATTGGCATTGGTGACGATGGTAGAACCTGACAGATTAGCGATACCTGTTTTATCTAAATCAGGTAAGATAAAACTAACAGGTACGCCATCTAATTTGCCATTGTTAGCATCTGCGATGGATGCTGTGATTGACAGCTTATTACCTACCGTCAGATCAAATGGGTTCACGCTAGATACTAATAAAGCTTTACTGACTTTAGCAATATTGGCACTTAACGTTGGATCGGTGCCAAGAATTGTTTTCTTGCCGCTGATATCAGCAGGTGGATTATTTAACGTGTTTTTAGCAATCGCAGTGATAGTTATGCCATCAGTTAACAGTAATTGCTTAGCGGCTTCTGACTTAACCTCAAGCTCAATAGTCGCTTCACCATTTACGTTGGTAATAACATTGGTCGTATCAGAGACAGCATAAACACCAGTCAAACTAGGATTATCAATAGTAAACTCAACAGGAGCGCCACCTATACCTGTATTGTTAGCACCTAATACAGATGCAGTAACCGTAAATCGCTCTCCTGTTTTGATATTAAATTTACTGATAGGGCTTGATAAATTGACTGCTTTTACATCAAAGCGCTTGATAGTATCCATGCCTGTTAAAGTAAGCGCAGGTGCCACTTTACCATTGGCAGTGGCATTAATGGTAAAGCCTTTTAATAAGTTGGCTCTTTGGGTATCAGTCAGCGACTGAACTTGCAATGTAATAATAGCCTGCCCCTTGTCATCGGTAATAATGGTTGAGGGCGACAAACTTGTCACACCATAATCCGCTAAAGATGGTAGGTTAAAAGTTACTGGTGAGTTGGCAATGGTACCGTTTTGTGCATCGCTCACATTAGCAGTAACTGTGAACTGGCTACCGACAGATAGGGGAATATTGGTGACATTGGAAGTTAAGTTAACATTTGAAACTACAACATCATTGACTGCTTTTGCCGATAATTTGATTTGACCAGTTTTGCCATTGGCGGCAGTGATATCAACTACCAAACCATTAGCCAGTGCCTGTTTTTGTGCAGCAGTTAAGGCAGATTTGATTTGTAGGTTAAAAATCGCTTCGCCTTTTGAGTCAGTGGTAATCGTTGAGCCTGTAATATTGTACACGCCCGTAGTTGATGGGTCTGGAATTTTAACCGTTAAAGTTTGATTCGCCAAGCCACCAAAATTTTTATCCAGTGCGATGGCAGTGACTTTTACAGTGCTACCCGCTGTCATCAAAATATTATCGCTATCTGCTACGACTGAAACACTTTCAACCGTAACAGGAAGTGTGGAAGATTGTTTCGCTGATAATTTTATAGGTGCAACACTAGTACCATTAGCAACTGATGCGTTAACAGTTAAACCATTGCTCATTAAGTAGCTACGTTGAGTCGCATTAAGAGAGGTAAGGGATAAATTAATAGTGGCCTTGCCTTGGGCATCAGTGGTGACTGTTGAGCCCGACAAATTAGCGATACCCGTTTGATCTAGTCCAGGCAAGGTAAATGTCACTGGTACATTAGCTAAAGCACCTTGAGATGCATCTAACACATTGGCAGTCACGGTAAATGTATTACCGACTGCTAAATCAAACTCGTTGTTAGTAAGATTAGAAGAAAGACCGACTTTTGAAACCTTAGTAATATTTTCATTAAATGCGGGGTCTTTACCCAAGATATTTAATTTATTTGTTACGTCAACAGGGGTAGTGCCAGTCGTATTTTTTGCAGTGGCTGTGATATTAATGCCCTGTGACAATAGTTTGGCTTTAGCAGCTTCAGATTTTACTTCAAGCTCGATGGTCGCCTCACCACTGGCATTTGTTACCACATTAGAGGTATCAGAAACCGCATAAACACCTGTCGCACTTGGGTCATCAAGTTTAAATTGGACAGGTACACCACCTAGACCAGTGTTTGAACTGTTTAACACTGAAGCAGTAACTGTGAATTTTTCACCAACTTGTACATTAAAGTTGGGTTTTGGTGTCGTTAGATTGACCTTTTGCACATCTAGCTTGGTCGTCGTACTACCTTGCTCGACTCCCTTTAAATTAATAGTATTGGATGCAACACTACCTGTTCTCGCAGTTGAGTTAATGGTTAATCCAGTATTTAACAGATAACTTATTTGTTCAGCTGACAAGGATTTGAGCTCTAACTCTAAAATTGCTTCACCTCTGTCATTGGTTAACACACTTAAATTAGTATTAGCAAAAATACCACTAAGAACTGAATTTCCGATATTAAAATCGATGGTCGTGTTCGGAATGATATTATTGTCTTTATCCACTGCTAATGCCGTAACATTAATTTTCGTACCTTTTACCAACGTAATATTTTGGCTGTCGCTAATTAATAATAAATTACTGACAGTCACGGTAGGCGTTGGGGTTGTGGTATTAACATCGGTGCCTTTGAGGGTTTTACTTGTTGAAACTGTACCTACTGTGGTAGTCACAACTAAACCATTTTGTTTTAAATAGTTTTTTTGATCATTGGTCAAAGACTTAATATCAAGTTTGATAACCGCTTTACCCGTGTCATCAGTGACTAAATTTGGACTAATTCCACTAAACACGCCTGTTACGCTTGGATCTGTAATCTGTACACTGACCGGTACACTAGCAACACCGATATTGTTACTGTTTAAGGCATAGACAGTTAACTCTACACTATCGCCAACATTCATATAAAAGTCAGAACTGGTACTGACTAATTGAACTTTCTTCACACTGGCAAGATTGGTCGTAGTGGTCGAATCTGTACCGGTGCTTGGGTTAGTGACACTGACCGTACCTGTTTTCACAGGCGGCGGCAATGTATCATTACCGCCACCACCGCCACAACCAGCGAGGGCAAGTGCGGTCGTCAATGCAGAGAGTTGAAAGGACTTGATTAGGTTGGTAGAGATAGCCATAAAGTTATCCTAGAGAAAGTAAGTAAGGCTGCTAAATAAATCGATAGAGATAAATAGAATCAGAAAAAATTACCAATTTTTCGATGAGCAGAAAATGTTACGTGATTGATGCTAAAATATAATTTTTGATGTTGACTACTTTACTAAGTTTGCACAAAAGTTACAACAAATTCTAATCATAATTTGATGAATTTAATCGAATTGAAGTTATAAATTATCAACAAGATTTCTAAATTTAACGCTATTTTTTTAGAGGGCGTTTAAAGAAGTTGCCCTGCATTTACGATATTGCTAAAAACTCACTAATCACCCCAATGCCAAAAAATGTAAATTAAGTGACAAAATATGCTGTCAAAAAACCTTTCAACGCCTTTTAATATCATTGACCATATATCGTTATATCATTTTTGGGCAAACGCTCTGCCACCATTGCTACCGATAGTAGCAGATGGGTCAAACGTATCAATTTGTTATCTAAAAAGAGTCGTGCCTGAGCTATTAAAAGTCGTGCTTTATCAGTTATCGGCAAAAATTCAGCAAAATCCGTCATTAATCCATCAAAATCTGGGACAGGTAACAGATAAAAATAGTTTTATCCCCGAATTTTTCACTGCTTTAGTTACAAAAAATTTGACTGAAAACGGCATCAACTTTGTAACCTTAAAACAACTGTCTAAAAATAGTCCATCGATTTTTGAGCAGTGGTTTGATGATGAAACCCAAAAAAACGTTATTGCCGGCGTGTTACTGGAAAAAACCCATTTACCCTTAGATAACCTGTTAATTATTTGGCAAACCATCACTGCATTGGCGATGATAAATTTGGCAGATATGATAAGTTCACTACAAAACAATATAGACTCAGCGCAGATTACCGAGTGGCTTGTGATACAGCCGGTTTTTTTTATGTCACCAGAAGATACGGGGCTGATAAATGCAGTGGGTTTTAGGCGCGCTGTCAGTTTTCAAGCAATACAACAACAGCAATTAAAATGGTTAAAAATTCAAAATATTGCGGACTTGCCCGTCTATCAACAGCATATTGTCCAGCAAATGACTATTTATAAAGCGGCCAATTTTTTTAACATCGCGCCAATAGCTATCCCGCATGCTCACCTCAATCAACATGTGACTTCAAAGGCTAACCGCCAAATAAACAAAGCGGTGACGTCAAACGCACAAACAGCCCTTTCAGCCAGCAGTATTTTTGCCAAACCGCAAGTTCGCAAACCCGCTCATTGGATAGATAAGTTACAAAAAAATTGGATTGCGACCGCCACCGTATTATCTGTCGCCGTTTTTAGTGGGGTAGGCGCGTTGGTGAGCGTCAAAGATAAGCCTGCCGCCACTCAACCATCGGCAGAAATGTCAGTGGCACACCCAGTTTATCACGATGTAGCGATAGTAAAAGTCGCCTCTGTAGCGGATATAACTAACCCGATAACAATGACTGAGCGTGGCAAAAAAGCAGGTATCTCTGAATTACAAGAGAATAATGAACCGCGAGATAATCACAAATCACAAGATAATAAGCATTCAGTGCAAGCTGAAAAAGCGCGAGCTATGAAAAAATCTGATAAAAAAGAGGAAAGCAAAAAAGCGGAAAGCAAAAAAGACCGCAAAAAAAATACCAATAACGATGCCAAAGCCGATGGTAAGAATGAGGCTAAACAAGACCAAAAGAAAAAAGCTAGCTCATCTAAAATCGACAGTCAACAATCTGAAAAAACTTCTAGTACCACCAAAAAATCTACGGCTAAGGACAAAGCGGTAAAAGAAAAATCGCCACGAAAAGCGCAGAAATCCTCATCGTCAACAACGGCTACAGACAAAAAGTCCGCTAAAAAGCCTGATAAAAAGGCAAATAACACGACGGATAACAAAGCGAATAACAAGGTGGATAATAAGGTAAACAATGAGGCGAATAGCAAACCTAGTAGTAAATCCAAAACCCATTAACACCGTTATCAAAACGACATAAACTGACGCATTATTTGTCAGTGTACTTGGCTTGCGAATATTTTCATGTCGTTTTTTGCCTAAAACTGCTATGATGCACAAGTTTTTCAACGCTTCAATTATCGGTTTTTGACGTTGTTTTTTTAAGGCACTCTCAAAACTGTTCGAGGAAATCATGAGCGCAGCGACTGCATCTATCAATACTTTTACTATTACTGCCCCTGATGACTGGCATATTCATTTACGGGATGGGCAGGCGCTTGCCACGACGGTGCCACATGCCGCTGCCAATTTTCGCCGTGCCATTTGTATGCCAAATTTGGTGCCACCCGTCAAAACAGCCGCTGATGCTATCGCTTATCGTGAGCGTATTTTAGCGCAAGTGCCCAATGACAGTATCTCCCAGCAATTTGAGCCATTGATGACGCTTTATTTGACCGAGTCACTGACGGCAGAAGACATCGAAGCCGCCGTTGATTCAGGTGTAGTAAAAGCAGTCAAGTTATATCCTGCAGGCGCGACCACCAATTCTGCGGATGGGGTGAGCCACATCAATCATTGCACCGATGTATTTGCCAAGATGGAAGCGTTGGGTTTACCGCTGTTGGTTCATGGCGAAGTGACGCACCATCATATTGATATTTTTGACCGTGAAAAACGCTTTATTGATGAAGTGATGGTCAATCTCATTGATAAATTTCCAAAATTAAAAATCGTCTTTGAACACATCACGACCAGTGATGCCGCTGACTTTGTGTTGTCACAGGGCAAAAATGTCGCAGCGACGATTACCCCGCAGCATTTATTGTTTAATCGTAATCACCTGTTGGTGGGTGGCATTAAACCGCATTTTTATTGCTTACCGATTCTAAAACGCCAAAGTCACCAAAAAGTATTACTTGATGTGGCAACCAGTGGCAATCCCAAATTCTTTATTGGTACTGACTCTGCACCCCATGCGACGCATACCAAAGAAAATGCTTGCGGTTGTGCAGGCTGTTACAGCGCATCGATTGCGCTGCCCTTGTATGCCCAGGCCTTTGACAGCGTGGGCAAACTTGATAAGTTAGAAGGCTTTACCAGTATTCACGGGGCAAAATTTTATGGCTTACCTATCAATAGTGATAAAGTGACCTTGGTGCGTGAAGCCTGGCAAGTCCCCGAGCATTATCCTTATCTTGACGGTAAAGATTTGACCCCGCTGATGGCTGGACAAACGCTGGACTGGAAAGTGATGCCATTTAATTTAGCCGTATGATTTTTCACCCTTTATTTTTTCTGTTTTTTTTCCGCAAGGTAACGTATGACCGCCACAACTGAATCGATGACTATTGCCAACCGTTTTCGCAATTACTTACCCGTGGTGGTGGATGTAGAGACAGCAGGGTTCAATCCAAAAACCGATGCTTTGCTTGAGATTGCCTGTATTCCAATTTTGATGGATGATACCGGGCGTTTTTACCCAGGGGAGGCGGTCAATGCCCATATTGAGCCGTTTGAAGGGGCAAATCTTGAAGCGCGCGCCCTGCAATTCACCGGCATTAATCCGCATAGCCCGATGCGAAAAGCCATTGCTGAAGATGAAAAAACCGCCATTCGCCGTATTTTTAAATATTTAAAAACGGTGCGTCAATCGACCCAATGTACCAAGTGCATTTTGGTGGGGCACAATGCGCATTTTGACCTCAGCTTTTTAAATGCTTTAATTGAGCGTACCAATAGCAAAAATCAAAGCCAATTTCACCAGTTCTCCGTGTTAGATACCGTCACCTTATCCGCGCTTGCGTTTGGTCAAACGGTACTGGCGAGAGCGTGCAAACTCGCTGGGCTAGAATTTGATGGTAATGAAGCGCATTCTGCCTTATATGACACCCAAAAAACGGCTGAATTATTTTGTTATATCTTAAACAATTATCCACTGCTGACGCCAAACTTGGCGAGCGATGAGGCTCATGATGAGGAGCATAAGAGTGATGGGCGTCAGGATAGCGATGATGAGGGCGTACTAGTGCCATCTGACGACCCAACTGATGGCTAAATTTTTTGGTAGTGGTTTGGATGGTTAACTTTGTTTAATATCCAAATCATGGCATTCATCCAAATCTTTAAACTTTAACTGCCACGAATATCAGTATCATGAATATAATCAGCGCCGCAGTCGCAAGCGCCATTTTTTTGCCATAGCTATTATCTTCGCGCTGGGTTTGCTTGAGTAATGACAGGGTGGCAATACCTTGCGAAATGCGCATGGCGTCAGGGTGACCATGTGCCGCAGCCAGCTCTAGCCAGTATTTGCCCATCTCGCTATCTTGCTCAACCTCATGTCCTGCATAGTAGAGTTTACTGAGTAATTTCTCCGCACGATTGTCTTGCTGCGAGGCTGCTTGTTGCAACAGTAGCAAAGCTTGTTGGAAGTTTTGAGAAATCTTGAGTAAGTGATTGCCTTCAAATAGCCACAGCGCTTGGCGCAGCAATGCATCAGCAAGACCATTCTTGGCAAATTCATCAATTATTTGTACGGCTTTTGCCAAATTATCTGCTGATATAGTATTTTCGACTACATTTTCTTCGAGTACATCATTTTCTAATACATTGATTTCTAATAAATTATTTTCTGATACATTGCCACTTGATTGCGCTGTTTGAATCAGCGCAACCGCTTTTTCATACATTGCTTGGCTTTGTTCTGCCGTGCCTGAATCAAGCCATTGAATGGTCTGCAAATCCTGTGCAAGCTCGCCAAAAATCGCATGTTTGTTGACCACTGCCTGTGATTCGGCAATGGATTTGCGCTGATTGAGCAGTCCTTCATGCAGTGTGGGATTGAGTAGCGCGGCTTCAACCTCTGCCTTATAGCGCGCAACTTCCTCTGCTTGGCGCTGCTGTTCTTCAAGTTGTTTTTGTTGTTCGATTTGTTTGGCTTGGGCTCTTGCTTGCGCGATGATTTGGCGATTTGAGCGGGTTTTTGATGGGATTTTGTTGGTTAGCGATTGAGAAGTAAGGGGATTGTTAAGCGAAGTGGGCACCGCCGATGACGCCGTTTTTTCAGCCATGCGCACAGATTTATCAGTAGCAGGGGTGACATTTTCCAATACCACTTCATGATCATTACGCTTATCCATTATATAGGGTGCATCAATCACCGGTGTGATTTGCATCACTGTTTGGTTAAAATCTGGCACTTCGGTAAAGTCAAACCGATAAATTTGCGGCAATACCACGCCGTCATCGGCTGCCATCTCATTGGGATACTTACGATCAATCAGCGGATTGTCTTCATCGGTGATAAATTTGGGATGAGATAAGGAAGATGCAATCATGGCGTTGGATAAATGTTGATAGTGATGTCATTATAGAGGACAAATCACCGAAAGTAAAAAAGCCAAAACCATAAAAAAGGACAGCATCACTGTCCTTTTTTATTGTCATTTTTATGGCAATTTAACGCTGACTTGTGACAGCGCTATTTTACAGTCGTTATCTTGCAGGTGTTATAGTGCAATTATTGGGCAATGGTTACGGGCGTTTTTGATTGTAATTCTTCAAACGTGACACCGTCTGCTAGCTCAACCAGTTTTAAACCGTTATCGGTCACATCCATGATGGCTAAATCAGAAATGATACGATTCACCACTTTTTTGCCTGTCAGGGGTAGCGTACATTCAGCCAATACTTTTGGCTCACCATGTTTGTTGGTATGCTCCATCAATACAATGACGCGTTGAACGCCTGCGACCAAGTCCATCGCGCCGCCCATGCCTTTAACCATCTTGCCAGGAATCATCCAGTTGGCAAGATCGCCACTGTCTGAAACTTCCATCGCCCCCAAGATGGCAAGGTTGACTTTGCCGCCACGAATCATGGCAAATGATTGTGAGCTTGAAAAAAAGCTCGCACCAGTCGCTGTGGTGACGGTTTGTTTACCTGCATTAATTAAATCTGGGTCAACTTTATCGGGTGTTGGGAATTCATCAATCCCAAGCAGCCCATTTTCTGATTGTAGCCAAACGTTGACGCCTTCTGGAATATAGTTCGCCACTAAGGTCGGTAAACCGATA
>Ga0316228_1003020_pt1 | contig 14013 bp, 23 predicted proteins | sample TBH18021metaG_FD_206005 | JGI IMG/M metagenome (GOLD analysis project Ga0316228, IMG submission 206005) | Freshwater microbial communities from Trout Bog Lake, Wisconsin, USA - TBH18021 | ecosystem: Environmental > Aquatic > Freshwater > Lake > Hypolimnion/Profundal zone | place: USA: Wisconsin... | reverse complement strand
AAAAAGCCCGTTAGGGCTTTATCTATATACATCCTTGGCGGAAGAGGTGAGAGATTCCATCAAACTCCAATTTATCGCCATATCGCCCTGTAAGCACGTAGGCATAAGGAAATAATTTACCACTGAACTCTAATAGGTGGTAAAAATAGGTGGTAAAACTTAAAAAATACCCCATGACTAAGCCTAAAAAGAAGCGCAACCCTACACACCTTGAGCAACGCAATGGCTTATGGTTTGCCGTACTCACAATCCCTAAGGACTGTAGGTCAAAGCTTGATGGCAAAGTTAGATTCATTAAGTCCTTAGAAACTCATAATCAAAGTGAGGCAGTTAATAGATCCTATAAGTTTATAGCCCAATGGAAGGCTGAGATCGCATTTGCTAGAAACTCCCTCACAAAGCCCTTTCTTGAGAGCGCACCTGAATTCAAAAAGAGGTTTGAGGGGAAAGCAGAGGATGAGCTCATAGAAGATCCCGAGTGGCGCAATTATGTTGATATTTCATCTCTACTTATCCCGAGTAAAGAAGTTAAGGAGTTTCATGCCGAGGTGGCGGGCGAGTTAACTAGGTTGGCACCGCATAGATTGGGTTGGATAACCTCATTAACGCAGAAAGCTAAGACTAAAGATCAGATGATTAGGGATGTTGATAAGTTCCTAGGTCAATTCACCATGCTTCAGGGGGTTACACCAAAAGCAATCAAAGCATGGGTAGATGAGTTAGTGGGTCTGGGAGCCACCCACTCTTCTATCAATAGGATCCTCATATCCTGTAGATCTTTTCATACCTATCTCAAGACTTCAGGTGAGATAGAGCATGGCACGATAGATCCATTCTCAGGACTAGCTCAAGTAGTTAATAAGACCGTAAAGAAAAATAAGAAGGCTAGAAGCAACTGGACTATAGAAGAGGCTCTAAAGCTATATGAGAAGGTCAAGGAAGCCAAGCACCCTGCCATGCTCAATATTTTAATTATCGGAGCTTATACAGGTTGCCGTATTAATGAAATTGCAGAAATGAAAAAGGAAGATGTAAACCTTGAAGGAAAGTTCTTTTACTTACCTAAATCCAAAACGAAGGATGGAGTTAGAGAAGTTCCCATCCATGATGCAATCCTCCCCCTTTTTAAAAGACTGTATGAAGAGACCACGGATGAATACATCATTGCCTCCACCGCTGAAAATCAGTACGGCAACCGTAGTGCACCATTAAGTCAAAGGTTCGGGCGAATTAAGACCTCACTAGGCTACGGTGAGGGTAAGGTATTTCACTCATTCAGAGGTACTGTATCTACCCTTCTAGAGAATGCTGGAGTTGAAGAGACGGTAGCTGCTCATATAGTTGGGCATAAGATCAAAACAATGACTTATGGTCTGTACTCAAGTGGCACGAAGATGGAACTTAAGCTTGAGGCAATTAATAAGATTAGCTATCCAGCGCCTTTTAATCAGTTCAATTAATAATTAGCCATGAATGAAGATCTTGGCTTCCTCATAACTCCTGATGGAATAGTTCTCTCCGCCCATCTTCATACCCCTGATACTAAATTCATAGCTGAAGGGATCTACTCAATCAAACTAAAGATAGAGGGTGTGGGAGCTAAAACCCTCTCCACTTTCATAGACTCAAGACTAAAGAAGTCGGTTGAAGAGGCAAATGCCAACAATGTTGGGAAGCTTATTAAAAAGGCTGAACCCCCCTACTCATGGGGTGACTCAGAAGATCTTATAGTTAACTTCAAGATGAAAGCTAGTGGCATTAGCAATAATGGGGAGCTGTGGACTCGCAAGCCCGCCTTATTCAATAATGATTTAACCACCCTTGGATCCACAAAAAGAATAGGTATTGGATCTAAGGTGGTAGTCTCATATAGACCTGTTAACTTCTTTACGCCAATGATTGGTGCGGGTGTGTCACTAAGACTTGAGGCAGTCCAAGTGTTGATCCTAAAAGAACCAATGCCTGACGCTTCTCGCTATGGATTTGTCAACAGGGGGAACCGTGAAGCAGAGGGCTGAATATATCCCTTACATCAACCCAGCCAGGGAGACTGCTAGAGCCCTCAGAGAAACCGCAAGATATGAAGCCAACCAACAAGCTGGAATCTGTAGTGACTCCATGAGAGATATGCTGGGACTATCCGATTTTGAATATTGTTATTTCCTAAGAATGGGTGAACTTATGCCAAAGAAGAACGAAGAAAGTAAAGCGCCTCCCCTGCCTGACCTAATGGATGGGGATCCTTCCATACATGAAATAAATCAGAATTTAGAGAAGTATGAGAACAAGCAAATACGGGAGAAAGATCAGGATGAATAAGAAACTATTAGCAGTAGCTTTAACACTGGTCACCCTTTCCCCTTTGGTTTACCCACAGTCAACCACTACAAACTACAGGGATGCTAATGGGGCTGTCACAGGCTCTTCAGTGAACTATGGTGATGGCAATGTTCAATACAGAGATCAGAATGGCTCGGTAGTAGGAAGCAGCTATAACGGCAATGGCTCTAGTAATGCCAATAACTACACAGACTCGTCAGGTCATGTCATTGGTAGTTCTTATGGTTCTAGCCCCAATAATGACCCTCAACCAAGACCTCTTAATCAGGGAGCTTGGCAAGCTCGATAGTTACTATCTGGCTTAATAGAGTATTGTTAAGGAATTAATAACTAAAGATTGATCATGAAGATACCCCTCGGGTTACTACTGGTTTCCACTGGTCTATTGGTCGGATGTGAAAGCATCACTTTAGATAAAACTGCTGAACCTGAGGTTCTTAATTTAACTACTGGTTACTCTATTGGCTGGTCATTGAACTCAATCTCAGTAGAGATGCAAACACAGGAAGCCTCTCTTTTATGCAAAGAAATGGGCGGTCAATTACAGGTAGTAGACACACGAACTTCTTCATCCAATAGTTTTGACACCCTCTCTACTGGTGATGTCCAGTTCAACTGCTTTAAATAAGGTCTGTAGTTAAACCATGGGTAATTATGACGATCTAGAGTATCTAGGCAGAGCTATTGGTAAGACCAAAAAAGAGATAGTTCAAGAGAGGCTATTGAGGGCTACCGTTTTACCAGCCTCAGAGCTAGCTAAGAGGAAGCAAGAGGAAATCGATAGAGCCAAGGAGTTCACTAGGAGTATTGGGGATGAGTCCTTTTATGCTCGCACTGAGAAATCTGTAAGTCCTGATTGCGCTAGCTCTATTGGTCAGAGGGTTGGAGTAATAACCAGAGAGCCGTATGAGGAAACTCCATGATTAAGTTAAGCGGATGGCAACGCATTGGTGTAGCTCTCACTATCCTTTGGTTGGTACTGGGTAGTGTTGGTCTTCATATGCGGGAACTGAGGGATGCAAATGGAGCTGGAAATTCCATGTATTCGATTTGCACCACTATGAACAAAGCACTCCCTACACCTCAAGATGATCCAAAGGATTGTGAAATATCTAGAGATATGTTGAGAACCATGAATTTACAGGGGGAATTTAATAGAGTGTTAGTGGAGGTATTAGTTCCTATTCCTGTTTTCTGGTTGTTGGGCTGGTTGATCCTAAAGACCATTGCTTGGATACGAAAAGGGTTTAAGGCTAACCAATGAAACTCACTAAGACTTTCCTATTTCCCCTCACATGGCTCATAGCTCTTCTAATCTCACCACTAGCCCACTCTGCATCACCCTATACTAGTAAACAAGGTCACCTCAACACAACTCCTGTCCAAGGCTATACGAAGAAGGATAGAACTGTGGTTTCCCCTTATCAACGCACTGCCCCAAATGGGACGCAGAAGGATAACTGGAGTAGTAAGCCTAATGTGAATCCCTATACGGGCAATGAAGGAACTAAGGAGCCACAGAAATGAAGACTCCAATTGACAGCAAAGGGATATTTTTATGCTTCTATTAATCTCCATTCTCGCCATAGGTGCGATCTTGTTTTTTGGTTATGGGACACTCAGTAAAACTACCAATAATTTTTATGAGGTCGGTAAGGCTCTACACTCGCAAATTGATGCCATAGAATTCCTGAATACGCCGTATAGCAGCCTTACAACTCAAAATCAAAAAGCTATTTTTCACTATTGCATCAATAGACCATGGAAAGAGTCGGATGAGTGGTTTCATAGGATGCTGGGGACGTTAAAAGAAGCGGAGAACCCAGAGCTTGATCAAGATAGTTCAAACTTTTTAAAGTCTATGTACAAATCTATGGTTGGAGATGCCCCAATAGAATTAATGTCCAAGCTGGTTGGTATACCCCGAGAAATAAGAAGTCTTTCCCCGTCGAATTATGCAAGTTGGAACAACTGGCATATGGGGTACTTAAAGGCTAGCCCTAATGAGGCTGCAGGAAACTTTGTTGCCGAGTCATCTAAGGCTGCCGCTAATTCCTATGTGGCAAACGCTCAGAAAAATATGAAGTGATAAATTGAAAATATTCTGAAATAAAAATTTCTCTGAGTACTCAACCTTAACGGCTACAGTCTTCCCCCCTTGCCCCCTCGAAAAACCATCCAAAACAAGTCTAGAAAAGCATTCCACTCAGTACCCCTTGGATTTACCCCCGAGAAAGCACCTGAGCAACCAGCGGGGATCTTATTCCTTCTCACCACATCCTATAATTGGTATCTCCTAGGGAATGACCGTCTAAATTCCCGTAATCCATAGTTCACTTGCATGGCTCAAAAGGTACAACTTAAGAGCCACCCTTTAAAGTAGCGAAAAAGATAGCTTTACAGTACTTATTAGCCTAGTTCATAATAGACACTATCTTATGAGCCAAGATCAAGGAGTGTAAAGAATGAACCATGTAGCCTACTTCCGTATTAGTACAAATGACCAATCAATTGAGAGTCAAAGAGCTTCCTTACTGAAGTCTGTAGAACTTACTCAGTTTGATAAAGAGTTCTCAGATCTTGGTATCTCAGGATCAACCTTAGCCAATAGTCGTAAAGGTTTTAGTGAACTGAAGGCATACCTCCGCAAAGGTGACACTCTCTATGTTTATTCCATTGATAGACTGGGCAGAGATTCCATTGATATTCAAACGGTTATTAGAGATCTTCTACAGGATGGGATCAATGTGTATGTAGTGGGATTGGGACTTCTCGCTAAGGGGGTTGGTGAGATTGTCGTAGCCGTACTGGCACAGATTGCCCAGCTTGAAAGAACCAAGATCAATGAGAGGACTTCTGCTGGCAGGAAGGTAGCTAAGGAGACTTTCTTGCGTACTGGGAAGACTCATAAAGGCAAGAGTTCACTTGGCAGACCTAAGACTATTAACTGTGAAGCTGTTATGAAGTGGAAAGAGGCTAATAAGGCTTCTATTGCTGGTACTGCTGCCCATTTTGGCTGCTCTACTGCAAGTGTTAAGAGGTGTGCAATTGAAGCCCCTATACGCTCTAGGCTGCCTGTAGTTGTAATCCGCAAGAAAAGCCCTCAACCAAGCAAATAAGAGGCTTGTAGGGGTGTTTTAAGCCTTCCTAATGGGGATTTATGGGTGTATTTGTGCCTAAAATTTGAGCAGCTTGCTTAATTGAGTCATGGTTTGTACTAGCTCGGACTAAACAATAATTTCAGCCTCCGACTACCAGTTAAACCATTAGTAAAAATTAACACCCGAGCTCCCTTAAGGAATTTGTTTTATAGGGACATGGGTGTTGTTTGCAACCAGTAGTTAAACCACCAGCCAACCAGTAGCTATCTTCAAGCTATCCAATAGCTCCGATATGAAATGATCAAGCTGGCAATAGCTATATCTAAGGTCATGCTTGAGTAAGCTCTGAATAATATTCGCTCCGTGAGCTCATGCCAGAGGTGAACTCAAGGTCACCCTTAGGCTTTGCCTACTCCGACATAAATAATAAGAACTATCTAGATGGATTCTTCTTGGGGGTTCTTCTTCCTCAGTTCAACTTAAGTCCACCCTTGGAATACCCAGTTCTATGAGCGATAGCGAATCTCACCAACTGGACACCCAAGGGATACCTTAAGGACTGTCTATGGTCACCCTACTTATTGCTGGTTAAACCCACCTCAAGCAAGCCCAACTAGTTCATGCTGCTTTAAACCAGTACTCACGACTATTCCGTCCTGTAGTAGACCCACTAGCGCCTCTTCAGTCCACCTGAGGGTATCTTCAGGTGAACCTTGGATTAACTGAGCAGCTTCACCAACTAGGATAGGTCTCCACCATCCCAAGTCTGAACCTTCAGTCTTCAGTAGATGGAAGATGGCTGCCTTAGGATGTCTGATTGTGATATTTGCTGGGATCATGATTTTAGTTCTCTGTAGTTAAGGAAGTACTTAGAGTAAAACCTTAAGTATCATTTGAGAACTATATATAAATCATTGGTTTATAAGATTTAATTACTGTAATTTATTAAGTTTTGGGTAACTATTTCGGGGTGGAAATAGTCTCTTAATAGCAAGTAATTCTAGGATGGAAAATACTTATATAAATCATGGACTTGGAACAATGTCCCGCTTAGCACTCAAAAACACCCGAATATTCTGTACCTATATAAAGGAGTCGAATCATTCTGCATCTAGGAGTCGAATCATTCTGCATCTAGGAGTCAACTACCTCAGTTTCACCATTAGCCCAACTTTAAGGGCTATTTTTTCGCACAAAGCAGACCAGTATCACCCCTCAGCCATTCTTAGTTAACCACCAATTGAATGGCTTTTTCTTGCCTAAAAAGCACACAACCACCTAAGGAATCATCATGCGCAGCGGGCTGGCATTAGACCAACTCGGCACAACCATCAAGCATCACATGGTTGCTGCTGAGAAACATGAAGAGAAACAAGCGAACCACTACAAGTCTGCTGGGATATACCTGAAGGAAGCACGAGAGCGAGTAGCTGCTGGGGAGTATGAGTCTCCCCACTTCTCCCACTACCTTCAGACCTACGCAAAGATGTCCTCATCAAGAGCATATGAACTCATAGCGATTGCTGATGGCACTAAGACAGTAGAGGGAATTAGAGAAGAAACAAATGCGAGGAAGCAAGCCTTCCGTTCCAGAACGGACACCAAGCAACCCACTGATTCCATTGGGAAAAGTATCAAACAACCTAACAACCTAGGCGGAAGACCTGTAGTAGATGAGCTATCTCACATGAGAAGCCTCATTAGCAAAAAGTTGAAGTTGAAAGACAAAGAGCAGTTACTTCTCATCATTCAATTCATGGATGGTGTTTAACCACAATCACGAAGCTATTCATAGCACTCTATCTAAGAGATTTCATTAAATAACAATTAATTAACAAAGGAAAACAACCATGCAAGATCGAAATGGGTATATCTGTGCAAAGCTTGTGGGCGTTATTGAACAGTCAGAAATACGTAGACAAGTGAAATGCACCATTAGCTTTTCGCATGAACTCCAACGAGTCACCAACATCATGGCTCATCACTCCCTAATTATGGACAGGAAGACTAAGGTTTCCGTATCACTCATGGTTAGGAGAGCACTCATTCTTCTTCAGAAGCATCAGTCCACCTTAGTAACCCCATTAGACCTTGACGAAGAGCGCATGGTCTACCGCTGGATTGCTAAGTCTGGCTACCAATCTAAGAATGGGTAGCTCATGTCTAGCTATGGATTAGTAAGAACTACTCAGATTAAATATGGCAACTACTGCACCCTTCACGGCTGCAACAATGCAAGGCAATCTGGACACCGATACTGCCCTTTCCACAAGTACATCCTTTTATACCGAGGAGACGCAGAGCAGCCAAAAATTAGCCCAAGATCCACCAACTTTGCCCGTAAGGTTGTAGAGCTACTCATCAAAGAGAATCAATCAAACCCAGCATGGGGAGAATTGCTGGAGGTCATTAAAGAACGCTGGGATATTGCTCAGCTACATGTCAATAGTGAACTAAATAGCTATAGCAACGGCAAGGCTATGAATAAAAGGTATCGCAATGGGCTAAATATTTGTTATGGAATCTTTAATACATTGGGACTGGATAAAACTTTCAGCATCTACTGCTCATGGCAATGGCTTCAAGAAGATAGCCCCCATTTATTTGTATCTGACTTGGCATTCCGTCACCAGTTAGTGAAGTCCCTAAGGAATCAAGCTCATACCTTTCATTCACATGACCTCAATAAGACCACGGGAACCCCAAGGGTATGGTCTAGCCCGTTATATATGGCTGAAAGAAACACGGTATGGGAAATCATGTCACAGATATTTGGTGCTACAGGATTACATCTCTATAAGCAGCTTGAAAAACGAGCAGAACGATTAAGAAAACAGAAAGAAAAATATTATGAAGCCACTAGGAGGATTGAGTAGGCAGCAAAGAAGGCAATCGGATAGAAAACTTAAGCACTTAAGCAAGGTTGGCTCACCATGTGAAAAGCTATCTATAGCTGCTAAAGAAATACTTCAGAAGATCATGACAGGCTACGGCAATGTTTTGAGTTCAGCCCATGAGCAAGCCCTACTGGAGATATGCGATCTATACGGAAAGATTATTTTTGGATTTAAAACTGGGAGATTCGTTATCCCTTTAGATTGTGGCTTGGGAAAATCAATGAGTATCCTTGCGATCATCTCAGCGATCCATAAGCTCGGGCACACTCAACGCTCTATATTGGTTTGCCAGTCCCGCATATCTGAACTGTGCCTCATGAAGGAAGCACTCATTAATTCAGGGGTTCCCGCTGAGTCTATTGGGCTAGTTCATTCATACACCTATGATCCACTAGCTAAGGTGGTCGATGGAGTAGTCCTTAATGCAGATGGCTCTATTAGGGAAGGCTATGCAGCTATGCCTAGCAATGCCACTGAGAATAGTTCAGAGTTTCAATTCTTACTCTGCACCCATAGCAGACTGCAAGGAAAGGATGAGATCAATACCTTTACCCATTACAAAGGTAAACCAAGATCATTAAATCTATGGGATGAAGGTCTAATATCTACCTCTTCCTCTTCCATTCGTCTAGGTGAACTTAACTCAGCCATCAGCATTCTTGAAAATGACCACCGCCTAGACCTTAGCAAGATCTGCTCCTTTGTAGCTTGGCTGAAAGATTCTTTTCAACTATTAACTACTGAAGAGGATCTTCAGCGATCAGGTGCTCATGCCTCAAGCGTAACCCTCAAACAACTTACTCCTGAAGAAGTCATTCACTTTAAGACATTGGCTAGAACTAAGACTAATGGTCGCAGTAGAGGTGAATGGAGAAGCGATCTTGAAGCCCTGCTTGATATGTCTAAAGCTCCAGTAAGAGTGAGTATTGCAGGGAGCGAATCCGTAGTCCAGTATCAAGATGCAATCAGCAGGGATCTCACTAATTTAGTTGTACTGGATGCCAGCTATACCATTAGGCAGCTAGTAAGACTTGATCCCACCCTTGTTGAACCAAAGTTCTATGTACTCAGAGAGAACCTTAAAAGCTATTCGGATGTAACGCTACACCGACTTAACTACTATGGCTCTAGGGACTCAGCAGAAAACCATGAGAAAGCTTCAAAAGTAGCTAAAGAAATAGCTTTAGTTATCAAGCAGCTTCCAGTAGATCAAGCAATCTGCATCTTTACGTTCAAGAGCAGAGACCCTAGAAAGCCTTCTCATGCGAACGGAATCCAGCTGGTACTACTTGATCACGGTATAGATATTCATGCAACTGTGACCCTTCCCAATAGCTCTATCAAGCCACGATTTGTATGGAAGACATGGGGTGAACACCTCGGCGCTAACAATGCCTCTTACTGTGAGCATTTATTCATGGCAGGTGTACTTAGGCAGCCTGAGGATGATTTTGCAGCTGCTTTGATTGGTCAGACTCATGACTTGCTAACTGATATGGATTCAGCAACTTTCAGAGAAGCAATGGTTACTGAGTGCGCTCATGTTGTTTATCAAGCAAGCCTCAGATCACGGGCAAGAATGGTCTCTAATGGGAAAGCACTATCAGCTAATTTATATCTAGTCTTTGATGACCCAAGAATTGAGGGCTATCTTAAGGAAGCAATGAGGGGTCTAGTAATTAAAGAATGGACTCCTCAAGATGAATTCTTTAATGGATCTAATATCACCTCAGATGTAACCAAGAAAATTCTTAAATCCTTTAGCGATCTTATTGATTCCCCTAAGGAAATAATCTCAATATTAGAGTTCAAGAAGCAGTATGGCTTTACTGACGTTCCCCTTACTACCTTTCAAGCAGCTAGAGACCAAGCACTAGCAGTCGATAAAAGTTGGAGGCTAGAAGGAAGGAGCTTTAAAAGGATATTCCAAGCAGTAACCCAGTAGCACCCAAGTAGTAAACCAGTAACACCCTAATGATTGCCACCCTCTGAGGTGGCTTTTTCTTTATGACTAAACCAGAAATGAATAAACAATGAAAATTATCAATTCAAAATTTACCGATAAATCGAAACATAGACCTAAGCCCCAAGTATCTTCAGAGCATTTCCTAAGGTCTATTAACCGCCTTGCATCAAGGGATTCATTCTCATTATGCGAACCCAAGAAGGCTGAACACATGACTCATGGCTTGTATTCTCCTCAGCTATTACCTAAAGGGGTCTTTAAGAATTTTGGTACCCAACCATCTAAGATCTGCACCCGCTGCGATACCCCACTAGTGGTCAACTCCAATATAAATGAATATCGCTTTAATACCAGCTATTTCATGTGCTCCTCCTGCTTCAAGATTGCCCAGCAGGGTTACAACAAAAAGAGGGTTGCCTCCAAGAAGCCTAATTTTTCTATTGAGAAGCGAAGAGCTGAGCTTCAAGAACAAATCAAGTACCTCATGGATGAACTGAATTATTTAAATGAAGCGAGTCGTTATTCCTAAGCCTTCAGCACCAAAACAGCAGCACAACAAGTGCCACCTTAATGAGTGGCTTCACATTTTTATAAGCAAGAAAGAGATTAACTATGGCAATTCCTAAAGCAATCACCAAAAATACTAGCAACGATCACACTTTTACCGCTACAGATCTATCTACCCTGACAGAGGCAACCATTGTAAATATTGGTGGTGTAACTAACACGATAGGTAACTTTGTAAAAGCAGGAGTAGTTAGAAAGACTGCGAATGGTTATTCCCATGCAGTAGAGAATGATCCTAAGATGCTTTCAGTACATAACCTCTTATGACTTATAAGTACATTAGCAAGCCTGTAGCTAAAAGAGTATGCAGCAGCTGCCTCACTAGCTTCACCCGAATTAATCAAAGCACTGAAACAAGATTTCAATGCAAGCCCTGTGAAACTAAAAAGAGAGCCTCATGGCTATCAAAAGTTATCCACTTCATCACCAATACATAGAAAACTAGAAAGCAATAACTACATGAATTACAGTTCATACACAATCGGCTCTGAATCAAATCAATCGCTAGAATCAAGCTTAAGCCAAACACCAAATACAGTCGTTAATTCTCAACAAAACAATATCACTTCCAAGCACTCTAATGGTGGTGCTAATTTCTATGATGGCAATACAGGAACTCAAAGTAGTACCGAGTTCAATTCTGCCCAAGCTTCTGAAGGTGCAGCCATATTCTCAGCCAAGGGGACTCCTAAGGCATTTATTGATAGCCCCACTGACCTAGTGAACTATCAGGGAATTCCGACTCAAGCAAAGACTTTAGAAACCATGGGAATCCTAAAGATTAACCCACAGGGTCAATATGATTTTGTAGAGCAACAAGCCTCAACCCCTGAGCAGCAAGAGCAGCAGCAAGCCACTACGGATCACCATGATTCTTTTGCAATGAGTGAATCAGAAAATTCTGAAATTAACTCAGTGATTCCCGAAGGAATAGAGCATGGTGCGCTTCAGGCAATAACTAGCCGAGGAATAGACTCCATGATCTCTGGAGATCTGACCCACACCATTACCGCCCTTTCTCAAACTAGCGGGAAGACTCCAGAGGAGGCTGCAAAGTCAGTAGGAAAAGTGGTCGAGACCTTTACCAAGGCTTCTAATCGCTACCTAGAGAACACTGTAGGAATGAATCAAGCAGATATTGAGCCCTTCTATGAGTGGGCAAAGACTCATGCTGGTGGAGATCTAAAGGCAGCAGTCTCTAAGATGATTTCTACCAATAACTTTAGAGATGTTGGCAAACTCGTAGGACAATGGGCTGCTGCCAATCCTCCTTCCGAACAGGCTCTCAAAGCTGCAGGATTTAAGACAGGGAAAAGCAATTCAGGAGAACTGACCGTCTTTATCAAGGGTAGCGAAATGTCTGTGAAATCAGCAGCTAAAGCTAAATTAATCTAATGTCTAGAAAAGTCATCTCCAGCTATACCTTTAGCAAAAGAGAGATTGAATCATCAAAACCTAGATTAACCCCTCAACCCAACGAAGATAGAAAATTACCGAGGCTATATCAAGGCTACCTATTGAGGCATGATCAAGGAGGCTATTACATCCTGAGGGATCCAGTAGAACCCAATGGGTCACTCATTAGAGAAGACCTCCCTTACAACCTCGGATATGCCATTGATCTGACTAGAGACGATGTAAGCAATCTCGATTAACTAACAACCAAGTAGTACCAATGAACCCAGTAGTGAACTATGGGTCTGAATTCTATTTCCGAGGAGATAGAGCTAGGGCAACCCATGGGGATCTACTGGGTTTATTACTAATACATAGGAATAACCATGCAACTCACATCCAGAATTTCCAAACCTCTCCTAGCTGGAGGAACCAAAGCCCCTGTAGGGTTTAAGTGGAAAGTCTATGCTATTTCCCCACACCACTCCGTAGTGATTGGAGCATTAGCAAATTACCGAAAGCAGCACACTAGTGAAGTACTTTCTGCAGCTATTAGCTTTTATGCAAGTCATTGCCAAGATGAACTAGATAAAGCCTTCAAGACTGATCACCTGAAAGTTAAAAATGAAGCTGAGTAATGTAGTACCAGTCAAGCTCCTTCTTCATGCCCCGCACACCTTATCAACTTTATCAGGCAAGGATCTAGAGCTAGGAATGGTTATCAAGCTGCCTTGCTATAAAAATTACTATCAGCAAGTAGGCTCTTTGGTGAACTCTGGGGATATTCACCACGTAGGAACCAGCTTTTATTTTGTCCCCAAGCAATCCCCCATGAGACCTTCATTACCCAGCATTGATATTGAAGAGGATATTTCTTTAGAAGAACTGAATGCTAGACATTTGCCCACAGAAGAGACTTATGAACAATAAAGAGTATGCGGAGTACCCCTTTAAATACTATCCCCTAGATCTTTCACTCACTCAAGCTGCCAACCACTTAAGGAACCTTCTTAGGGATCTTGATAATCAATTAGGGGCTTCTAATGTTAACTATGAGATGAGGTCAGAGGCTCAAGCAGAATTAAAAGGGATAACCCAATGGTCTAGTTATGACCCTAAGGTTTACTGCAAGGAACCCAAGCACTACTCAGGGACAATCTTCATTAAGACTTCATTTGGCTGGATGCATCATTGTTGCGCCAAAGAGTTAGGACTTTCTAGACTGCCCAATACTTACGTAGAACCTACCAAAGAGGAGATTCAAGCCACCTTTGCAGAGCGTAAGAGTGAGCTAGAAATCATCACCGAATATAAGAGGAAATTGGCAACTTTAAAGGGGGTGGCAACTAGGAAAGCCAACACTGAAAAGCTGGCTAAGGAGAAGGAATTAAAAAAGGCTGCTAGGGCTACTCAGAGGGCTTCTATGACACCTCAAGAGAAACTTGAGAGGAAGATGGCTAGAGCACAAATAAGGGATGAGAAGGCTCTTTAAATGGCTTTAATTGGCTCACTTAGACCACAAGAATAAAAATAGGTAATGGTGGTAAATGTGAGTGGTAAATCAGGGTGGTAAAAACTGATTTTTTAAGGAATTTTCTCTTTAAAATCAAGTACTTACGTATATGTGGCGGAAGAGGTGAGATTCGAACTCACGGAGGACTTTCATCCTCGCCAGTTTTCAAGACTGGTGCATTCAACCGCTCTGCCACTCTTCCTTTGCGGATTTAAGCGGTGAATTATAAAGAAC
>Ga0316228_1003018_pt1 | contig 14016 bp, 12 predicted proteins | sample TBH18021metaG_FD_206005 | JGI IMG/M metagenome (GOLD analysis project Ga0316228, IMG submission 206005) | Freshwater microbial communities from Trout Bog Lake, Wisconsin, USA - TBH18021 | ecosystem: Environmental > Aquatic > Freshwater > Lake > Hypolimnion/Profundal zone | place: USA: Wisconsin... | reverse complement strand
TCACTTCATTTAAAGTATAAAAGCCAATATCCTAATGGATCGCGAGAGGATATTGGCTTTCAATTAATAGTTGGTTATAAATGTAAGGAGGCACATTATGCGAAACGCAGTTGTTATAGTCGGCAGTGGCCTTATGGGAAGCGGTATCGCTGCTGTGAGTTCTCTCGGGGGGCAAAGAACAATTCTTGTTGATAATAATTTGAGTATTGCTAAGACGGGTGTTGCCAAATGTCAGGACAACATCAGGGAACTGCTGGACAACGAGCTTGTCGACTCCCGACAAGCCGAGCGAGCCTACGGCCTGGTTGAGGCCAGTGATGATTTAGAGCAAGCCTGTAGTGAAGCTGTCATGGTAATTGAAGCGATTACCGAGAATTTGCCGGCTAAGCAGGCGTTATTTGAAAAACTCGATAGTATTCTGCCGGTGGAAATAACAATTGCTAGTAATACATCCGGGCTTAGGATTACTGATATTGCCGCTCTTACTAAGCATCCGGAGCGAACGGTGACAGCTCACTTTTGGTTTCCGGCCCACTTAGTGCCACTTGTCGAGGTTGTTATGGGCGAGAAAACGGACGAGAAAGTGGCGCTTGCGCTTAAGAAAGAACTGGCAGACTGGGGCAAGGCCCCAGTGCTGGTCAAGCGTGACCTGCCGGGACAATTGGCTAACCGCATTCTTCAGGCTGTAATCCGCGAGGCTGTCAATATCGTAGAAATCGGACTCGCGGAGCCGGAGGATGTCGATACGGCTATCAAGATGGGGATGGGGATAAGGCTGCCGGTTTGGGGTCCGCTTGAGCATATCGAAGCGGTCGGCCTTGATCTGGCATTGTCAGTTCAGCGTACCGTGTTACCGGAGATTAGTAACCGACAGACCCCGTCGCCCTATCTGCAAAAGCTAGTAGATGAAGGACAACTCGGTTTCAAGACTGGAAAAGGATTTTATGATTGGTCCCAAAAAGATATGGATGCTTTGGCTAAACTACGTAATGACTTCATCATTTACGCCCGGAAAATGGTTAAGAACTAGGAGTATTTGATATGCCAGTGATAACAGAAAAAACTACTTATGGAAGCTTTGGAAATTGTCTGCGAATATATAATGGTTTTGTTGAGCTATATGTTACCCTGGATTTTGGTCCACGCATCATTCATTATTCTTTGCTGGGCGGCCCCAACGTGATGTTTACTAATGAGAACAAGATAAATATTAAGCAGGGCAAGGATTTCGATCAGGTCTTTTATCCCGGAGCCTACTGGGATATATATGGTGGTAACAGGATATGGGTAAGTCCTGAAGTTATGCCAGACACTTTTTATCCTGATCACGAACCGGTTCAGTTTAAGATTTGTTCAAACGGAGCTACCTTCGTCTGTAAGCCGCAGGTTTACAATAACGTGCAAGTTTCTTTAGGAGTTGTCCTTGACGAAGCGTCAAGCCGGGTTTATCTGACTTTCCGCGTTAAGAATGTTGGCAACCAGCCCCGGGTTATGGCCGCATGGTCGGTAACCGCAGTGGATGCCGGCGGTTTCGAGGTTATCCCGCAGCCGTCGGTTGTCAAAGGGGTTTTACCCAATAGGCATATTTCTTTGTGGGACTACACCGATATGAACGATGAGCGGCTATACTGGGGGAAAAAGTTTATTGTGCTACGGCACGCCAGTGAAGTGACTCGCCCCACAAAAATCGGCATAAATAACGTGGATGGTTGGGCTTGCTACATTAATAAAGGCCTTTGTTTTGTTAGCCGGTATAACCATGAATTGCAGGGAGTCTATCACGACTTCGGGGCATCCTATGAATCCTTTGCCAACGAACATTATGTCGAGATGGAGTCAGTCGGGCCGCTTAGAGAGATTGCGCCCGGTCAGTCTGCTGTTCACTTGGAGAACTGGGAAGTTTTCCCTGTGGAGAAGGCGCCTGATTACCAGTCTGAGGATGAACTGGCTGCTTTTGTCGCTAACTTTATTGTTCGTTCACAGTATAAATAATAAAGTTAAGCGGATATTTGGATTGCTGTAGATACTATTTTTGGCGAGTATCTGAATTTAGGGATAAAGGAGTCTTTTTATGAAAATGACTTTTAGGTGGTACGGTGACAATGATCCGGTAACTTTAGACAAAATTAGGCAAATACCAGGTATGACAGGCATTGTATCGGCGATCTATGATATTCCTGTAGGCGAAGTATGGCCAATGAAAAAAATCCAGGAATTGAAAGACAAAGTTGAGGATTACGGACTTTTGCTGCTGGTCATAGAGAGTGTTCCCGTGCATGAAGACATCAAATTAGGACTCCCGTCAAGGGATCGGTATATCGCCAATTATTGTGAGACATTAAGGAACTTAGCCAAGGCCAGTGTTGAAGTAGTTTGTTATAATTTTATGCCTGTGTTTGACTGGATGAGGTCTAATCTCGATTTTAAGCTGCCAGACGGTTCTTCCGCTCTCATCTATAACGAAGCAGAGGTTAGGAAAATGAATCCTTTGGTTGGGGAATTATCGCTCCCAGGCTGGGATTCCAGTTATACCAGGGAAGGGTTAAAGGCCTTATTAAACCAATACCAAGATATTTCAGAAGAAGATTTGTGGAGTAATCTGCAGTACTTTTTAGAAAAAGTTATTGCTGTGGCAGAAGAAGTTGGGATCAAGATGGCAATTCATCCTGACGATCCCCCGTGGTCTATTTTTGGGTTGCCGAGAATTATCACTAATAAGGAAAATTTGGAGCGTTTAATTAACTTGGTTGATAGCCCGAATAATGGGATAACGCTGTGCTCGGGCTCACTCGGGGTGGGCACTGAGAATGACGTGCCTGAAATGATTCGATACTTTGGTAAAAAAGGCAAAATCCATTTCGCTCATTGCCGCAACATCAAAATCACCGGGGAAAGATGCTTTGAAGAATCATCCCATCTCAGTTCGGATGGATCGCTGGATATGGTTGAAATCATGAAGGCATATCATGATTTCGGGTTTAACGGACCTGTCAGGCCAGACCATGGAAGAATGATATGGGGAGAAACAGGCAAGCCGGGCTATGGGCTTTATGATAGAGCCCTGGGAGCGGTTTATCTCAACGGTATATGGGAGACGCTGGAGAAAGGATTTGCCTGGAAGTAAACCGATAAGCGGAAAGGCTGACTGTTGGCCTTTTTGAAAACGGTGCCCAGTTAAAAAGCTAAAGGCAGGAGGAGAGATTGTGAGCTATGGGGCACCTGTATTGCCAGGAGCGATGTTTTTACTCGCGTATATAGGTGCTATACCTGTAGTAGGGCTGCCTGGCTGTGTAATGTATAATAAGTCAAGCATCTTTGATTTAATTGTTCCTAGAATACTGGCCGGAGATAGACCCACAAAAAAGGATATAAAGGCTCTAGTCCACGGCGGCCTGTGTAGAAATTGTCCAGAGTGTGTTTATCCAAACTGTAGTTTTGGTAAGGCATTCTAATTTTAAGGCTAAGCGATAATCAAGAGAGGGATTATTACTTGAAACCCGGATGTGGTCGTATTTTTACTGATAATCAAAGCATGTAGCATGAATCGTAAGGTTCTGGTTTATAAGGAGAGAGTATTCTTAATTTAATGGTAGAGGGACTTAAATTACCTTTACAATGTATTTGGGAGGGATAGCATGCTGGGGAAGATATACGTGTATGTAGGTACCTATACGTGTCCTATAAGATTCGGTACAGGTCAAATTCTTGAAGGCAAGGGCAAAGGAATATATTTACTTGAGCTTGACTATAATACAGGGAAGCTCAAGCATCTCGAAACTTTTTATAATATAATAAATCCATCTTATCTTGTACTGAATAACACTCACAAAAGTTTGTATGCCGTTAATGAACTTAAAGAGTTCGAGGGAAAAGCATCGGGATCAGTCAGCTCCTTCGCCGTATCTGAAGATGGCCGATTGACTTATATAAATACGCAAGCCACCGGTGGTCTAGATCCATGCCATGTCGAGATTAATCCTCAGGGTACACACATTTATGTTTCTAATTTCATGAGTGGCAGTGTAGTCGTTTACCCATTGGAGGCTGGTGGCCCAATAGGAGAGGCTCTTCAATTCATTCAACATGAGGGTAGCAGCATTGATCCGAAAAGACAGATTGGTCCACACGCTCATTCTGTAGTTTTCTCTCCTGATGGTAGCTATGCCTTTGTTCCGGACCTTGGATTAGATAAGTTGATGATTTATAAAGTTAATGAAAAGACGAAGACATTGGAAGAAGCTCCAGTTCCTTATTTAATTACCAGTCCGGGAGCCGGGCCTCGACATTGTGTGTTTGATTATTTCGGAAAATATTGCTATGTAATTAATGAATTGGATTGCACTATACTTACATTATCCTATTGTGCGAATAGAGGCAGTTTTACGGTGCTACAAAGCATTTCGTCATTGCCTGACGGAGTATGTAAATCGGGTAACACCTGTGCAGATGTGCATATCAGTCCTAGTGGTGATTACCTTTATGGTTCAAACCGTGGGCATGATAGTCTGGTTATCTACAGAATTGATAAAGGCTCAGGGATGCTTTCTTATGTTGGATGTCAGTCATGTGGAGGTAAAACGCCTCGGAATTTTGCCATTGATCCAACTGGCCGTTATCTAATGTGCGCTAATCAAGACAGTGATTTGATTATAGTTTTTGATATTGACCCCAATTCTGGGTATCTTATTAAAAAATCGGAAATTTCTATACCAACTCCGGTTTGCATCAGACCATATATTTTTAACGCTTAGTCAGTAGTTTAAGTAAAGCCGACAGGTCTCTCTACTCACCGTTGAATCCGTGGGGTCCTTATAATTCGCGGAAGCTCTAATAGAAAAACCCGTATAGACGGCCTTTGTTCACGGCCGAGCAGCGTGGTTTTCTCCACCAAATCAAGTCGATTGCCGGGCTAAAATACCCAATATTTCTAAAACCGGAAGAGCGAACTTGCGGGGGAAACAGAACTGAAACGGCTGTTTGAACTGTACCAGGGAGTTGACGACGAGAAGCTGTTTGCGAACTTGAAGTATTTCCTTGACGGCATTATCCCGGCCGCCGAAGAGTGCGGCATCAAAATGGCCATTCATCCCGACGATCCGCCCTGGTCGGTGTTTGGTCTGTCCCGGATAGTTACTTCGAAGGCCAACCTGGAACGGCTCGTCAAACTGGTGGACAGTCCCAGCAACGGCCTGACCCTGTGCAGCGGGTCCCTTGGCGCCAACCAGGACAACGACATACCTGACGCTATCCGCCACTTCGGCAAGATGGGACGTGTGCATTTCGGGCATGTGCGCAACATCAAGATCGAATCGCCGGGGGTTTTCCACGAGACCGCCCACAAGGACGACGACGGGTCGCTCAGTATGTTTGAAATTATGAAAGCCTTCCACGACATCGGCTTTACTGGCCCGATCCGACCGGACCATGGCCGGATGATCTGGGGCGAAATCGGACGACCGGGGTACGGCCTTTATGATCGGGCTCTGGGGGCGGTATATCTCCAAGGATTATGGGATGCGATTGATAGGAAGGCTCTAGGTCAGGCCCTGTGAGTCAAACTCGCTAAGGAGAAGCTACTCATCGTATCACTTCTGTCGGCAAAATGTGCTGGAAATGCTCAAGAAGCAACACCTGACCACCCGGCTATTCTACAATTCACTACCGGTGAGGATGCTGTTGAAATTTTTCGTGCAGGTCAAGCGATGAGCAAGGGCACAACCACTTCCTCCGGGATGGTACGGTCCTATTTTGCCAACGTGTTCGGTCCGGCCCAATATCCCGAACTACACGACGAAATAGCCGGGCGGTATTTCCGTACATTTAGTACCACAGGTTTGTTCGTCGGCCAAATGCGCACCCGGCTGAGTATCTCCTCCTGGGAACAAAAGGGGCCGAAAGAAGCCGCCCATGCCCTGTTGGACTTAGTTCGCAACTGCTAAGAAACCTATCGATAAACCAGAAGAAAAAATCGACACCAAATCAGTGTGCGATGAAATCGTTCCTTTGCTTGTTGAAGCAAAGCAAAGCGTCAAGTCACATAAAGTGAGCCTGGTATCACATAAGGTTAGCCTGGCTCAGACAACAAATGATTGACCCAAGGTAAATAATAACCACCGCTTAATGCGGTGGTTATTATTTTGTATATGTCAGCTAACGCCCTATGATGGGGAGTTCTTAATGACCCACTGGACGCGGCAACACACGCGAGGGAGCTTAATCTCTTTCTGGGGTCCGTGAGCAGCCAGAGCATCGACTTGTTAAATAAGCCCCACCATAAAAAAAGAACCACATTAAAAAAGTGGTTCTTTCATGTTATTAAAACTCATCGCTCTTAGATATCCGCAAAAACAATCATCGTTTCTTTAAATCGTATCGAAAGCTAAGGATATGTCCGAGAAGAAGTCATTATGTTGCCCCCAACTAAAGGGGGCTATTTATTTACCATCCTTGCGTAGCCCAGTTAAATAATGGTATAGGTCTATACCCTTTGTGGATACTATAGGGGTTGAAGGAAAAAGAGGAATGAGTGGTTATATTTATGAGACTGGCAGACATCAGTTCGACGACGCTGACCAGGCGACCCAAAGCCTATTCTTATACCTATACTGTCAGTCTGATGCACCTTCGGAACCCATGGGTGACGGCGTGGTGGTCGGCGTCGTTTCCCGGTTTTGGGCACATCTTCCTTGGCAGCTATATCAAAGGTTTTCTGCTCGTTTTTTGGGAGGTTATCATAAATACAGCGTCCCACCTGAATCTGGCCATCTATTATACGTTTACGGGTCAGTTCCCATTGGCCACCCAGACGCTTGACCAGCGTTGGCTGCTTCTCTACATCGCCGCATACATTTACGCCATCTGGGACGCCTATCGCAGCACCTTAGAGATGAACAAGTGTGCCATTCTGGGGGAACGGGAAGGTACTAAGTTCTTACCATCCCGGATGGGGGCCTGGGAAATCAATATTATGAGCAAACGAATACCTGGCTTGGCAGCCGTTTGGTCAGCGTTAATGCCGGGCCTGGGACACCTTTATACCCACCGCTTGCCCACAGGCTTCTTTTTTTTCATCTGGTGTGTTGTCATTATTTATCAGTCGCGCCTGCTGGAAGGGGCACATCTTACCTGCACAGGCCACTTCGCAGCGGTAGCGCAGACGGTCGATGTCCAGTGGCTACTCTACATGCCGTCCATGTACCTGTTTAGTATGTTTAGTGCCTATAACCATACCGTCGAATACAATAAGCTGTTCGACGCCGAACAAGCCAACTACTTAAAGCGTCGTTACCAGGACTCCCGGTTCGAGCTGCCAGTATAACGAAGGAGACTGTATGCACATCTTTGCCACCTTTGATCACAACATGTACATCGAGCTTGCCATCTCGGACCTCGAAATAAGAGGAATCGCTAAGGAGCAAATTCTGGCGGTGCCGCTGGAAAAGGAAGCACGGGAGATGGCGGTTCTGGATACCATCCACCGGGCTGATGGGGTGAGTATCATTGATGGCGGGGCGGTGCTAGGCACTATTTTCATGCTACTGGGAACAATCTGGGGTTTTCTTTGGTATTGGGGGCCGATTGTGGGAGGTCTTGTCGGGCTTGCACTCGGAGTAGCAATAGGGATTGGCCTCGACTGGGTAATGACCAAGAGGCAAAACCGACCGAGCAATTTGGACAGGAAGGCCGAAGTCGTTCTGGTGGTTCGCTGTTCGGATAGTGAAGCAGGTATGGTGAAAAAGACTCTAAAAGCCCACTGCGCCATAGGTGTCGGCTTATTCAAACAAGGTCATGCCAGCTAGGAGGGTTCTTTGGTATACCCTGATTTGATGCGGCACAAGAAGCACAAGTCCCCTTGGATAACGAGTTGTCTTTTACGGCATATTAACCAAAACAGGACTCGATTAGGAGCGTGTTACAATGGCGACAGAGCATAAAACCTCGCTCACTTCCACCGAGATTGGCGTTCTTTGGTTTCAATACATGGTTGATACCATGTCGCTGTGTGTGGAAAAATTCAGTGCCGCGAAGGAACAGGATGACCAAGTGCGGCCAATCTACCAGGACGCTTTATCAATAATGGAAAAAACAACCGCACAGATTCGCCAGATATTTCAGAACGAAAGTATTCCCCTTCCGCAGGGGTTTACTGATGATGATATCAATTTAGACGCACCGGCATTGTATTCCGACACTTACCGCTTACAGTATGTTAAATTCAAAGTGAACTTGCGAATGGCGGCAAATGGTCTTGCTATGGCCGAATCGTCCCGTTCCGATGTTCGCAAACTTTATCGAGATTTAAGCATTGCCACATTGGATCTTGATGATCGAACGACCAGCCTACTGCTAGAAAAGGGACTATATATCCGTGCGCCCTATATTACTGTGGGTGAGAAGGCGGAGTTTGTACACGGCCAGAACTTTATGGGGAGTTTCTTCGATGGTGGGGAACGGAAACTGCTGGCGGCGGAAATTGGCACTCTGTTTTCTAATATCCGAAACAATATCATGGGTAAAATACTCCTGACCGGCTTCAGCCAGGTTGCAGAGTCGTCGAATGTTCGAAAATACTTTAACCGTGGGGTGGAAATCGCGAACAAGCATGTCCAAATTTTTAGTGAATTTTTGCGTGAAGAAGACATTCCCATCCCGATGTCTTCGGATTCAGGTGTTACAACTTCTACGGTTGCCCCGTTTTCCGATAAACTGATGTTGTTTCATGTGGTGCTGTTAAATCAAGTCGGAATCGCCGCCTATGGAACAGCCCTTTCAGCAAGTATGCGAAAAGACCTACAGGCGAGCTATATGCGCCTTGTGGCCGAAATCGGTCAATACGCTGCTGACGGGGCCAACCTATTAATCGATAAAAATTGGATGGAAGAACCGCCGGAAGCAGTAGACCACAGGGAACTTGGATTACAGCACTAAGGCTAGAGATCTTCAAGTCCAAAAAAGTTATGGGATTGAGTCTTATAACACCTAATCGCCTAATAAAAGATATGACCGATAGCCTAAGAAACATAAGGTTTATCGGTCTTTTTTATTCTGCCCCTCTATGAGTGTATCAATGAACCCCGTATGCATACACCTACTGGGCTCTAATTATAATTATGCTGAAGTTTATTCAGCATGTAGTTTTCAAGATACGGATTCTTTATCTAAAGATTTTCTGCTTACACCTAGACTCTAGTGTGTTTATCATGCTGTCTAGTACATAGTAGATGGTTCCTGAACAATGTTCAGGATGCTCTCGTTTTTAAGAACAGACCCTGTTATGCTCCTCTACGGGTATAATAGGGCTATTAATAAGGTCGTCATGCTATTGACGTTCCTTATACCAGTAGCGTTCGCGCCTCTGGCGCTCACTCAGGTACTCGCCAGCAATTTATGTGGTGAGTCATTTAATGCTTCTTAATTAATTTTTAGTTACCGTATCATATGGCTCTATTGTACATAGAGCCGAAAAATAATAGATTACAATCGGTTTCCTCTTTGGTGATCTTAGGCTTTGGTAGAGATACCGTTTGGCTTAATCTTCGATATCCTATATTACCGGCATTATTCTGACGTTTTTTCGACAATACATAGAATACCTTTCGTAGGAAAACCTTGCATACCTATAGATTCGATTTAGAGACAGGAGAACTTGTGATAACATCAAAATCCACCCATGGTAACTCTTATTTTATGTTATATCCAGAGACCTAGAGCATGTCCTTCGCGGAGTCCATACCCTTTCTTGCGGATAGCACCTTCTCAATACTGATGGCAAGGGGTTGTCCAAGTGATTAATTCCCGTTGCCGCAGGGATCGTGACTGGGTTAATCCCCAGTTGCCTGCAGCTGTTAATGCGGTCGTAATAAGTCGATTTAGGCATTTGAGCCATCACTTCGTTTAAGTTATAACAATTCGCAACCATTTCAAGAAATCCAATGACCCCTTTAGCTTTTTCTGGATCCAGGTTGGCTTGTATTAGCCTACTGGCTTCCGATAAGCTGTAGTAATCACCGTAACCGACGACATGGTAGTAATAGTAGAGAAGCGTCTCCCGTGATAACGGTCGCTGCAGCATAGTGCCAACGTTGGTATCTGGCAAATGATGCTTGTCTTTTATAGCTGTTAGCTTGCTTCCATAACACTCAATTTCCAGACGAAGTATATTCGCCGCTTCTGTATGCAGTCTAGAATAACTTGGTAAGTGGTTTAACTCACATTCAACTTGATACCTCTTGTCATAGAAGTTGATTGTTGCTGAAGCGCTTTTGGTGTGCAGACTGCCGGGACTGTCTCCAGTATCGGCAAATCGCGCTGGTCGCCGTGCTCTCTGTAACAACTCCACATAGAGAGCAACCTTTTGTGACTGGCTATGCTCATCGTCATCAAGTATAACCCGGTCAAATGTGTAGTCAATTCTTTTGAGATCCCACTCAGATAGCGAAGGAAATATCACTGGGTGCATTTGGGCAGCAAAGATATCATATAGGCTTTGCTTTGATCTTTGTAAACAGTCAAACAGTCCAATCGTAGCGGTCCGCCGTATTAGCGACTGTGGATTGATAACCAGGCTGATCACAAAAATTTTGCTGTTTTTGATTGGATAGAAAGCCACTTTGTTGATACCGTATTCCCGGGCATTTTCGTTTATCAGGTGCTTTATTGAACCGTTAATAAGGGAATCTACCTCTGCAGCGCTAAACCACTTCGTAGCAAGAGCACGAAACTTGTCACGTTTGATTCGCTTGGTAACTTCAAAAGTATGCACCATCATGAATTATCACCCTCATAGCGTTGATGCATTCATTGTACATCGGCGCTCTGTATAAGGGAATGACCTTGGACAACTTCTGGCGAACAGTTTAAGCTACCTGCATGGCGATCAATTTACACAGGTGAACAAAAATAAAAATGTATTGTCCCACCAGGTGTTAAATGAGCACGCTGTATAACATCTTCCAACAAACGGAAGATGCTTGTTTTATTATTATGGCAGATTATTTTGCCTTATAGGTAAACTGAAAACCAAAAAAATATATGCGTATACTACTTTAATATAAATTTACGCAATTTTCTGAATTTAGTTATACAGAATTTAAAACTAGAATTATCCGCGGTCTATCTAGTATAGAAGCGACTTTCGGCATTGATATTTTGTGCCCGGGGCATGTCACTTTAACATAGGCCAAGACGTGATGGTTCACCGGCCCTGGCAGTGGAGCTCGTTGCGATACGTTGCTGGCACGTACTAATATGAATGCTTGTCCCTCCCGCTTTGCCATCGCCCACACCTGAGACGTCTTTATTCGCGTTAGTACGTGCTAGTTTAGACAACGGCTTCAGGCTCTTTTCCATTCGTTCAGGGCGTACCAGCGGCGACCACATAAACGAACTAATCACGTACTAGCAGGAATATTTATAAACCAAGGGTTAGTTGGAGTCCCTTTAATTATATGTATGGGCTTAGGCGTACTTGGTGATGGTTCGCCGCTTACCTCTTCCGTGGCTGGAGTTACCCAGGGAGTTAATCAAAACTACCTGCAAAACTTGTCAGCGCAAAACGGCCTGAATCAAGGTCTGTTTTCTGCCGGAATGAACCAACTTCAACCGGCGCAGGGGATGTTTGGACAACTTCTCCAGCAGCAGACGCAGCTTTCAGCACCGGCCCAGGATGTTGTCAATAAAGGGTCATCTGGCCTATTTGGCCCTGCACTCGGTTTAGTGTCACAAGGATGGGGTGCAGGATTGGGTAGTAAGTTGTTTAGCAGCGGAGGCGGTGAGTTTAGTTTATCCGATGACGAATTAGCTTCTGATGCGGCGTGGGCAGCAGGCTTATAAGGAGGTATTGCATTGGCAGTATGCTTAAATCCTAATTCAACTATCGGTCTTATCGGCGAAGGGTTGGCGCAAAGGGGTTAAAATAGTCTTGGTTTATTAATGCCGTAATTATAAACAGATCTTAGCCACACACAAAATTCTTGAAACGCAAAAACAAGGAATTTTTCCCTACGGGTTGGGCTTAACGGCCTGACCCTTCTTTTTTTCTGCCCCGACTATAATAATCAATCACCGTATTAAATCTTTAAAGGCGCTATCCAGCGTATTTTTAAGGACAGAGCTAACCCTTTTGATGCCTTGTGGTAGTTGACTGGTCAACTCAATTGAAGCGCCACAACCATCACAGACAATCATTGATTTTGTTTGTTGGCAGTTACCACTTTAGAGCATTTAGGGCATTGAGTTTTCACTGTAATCTAACCTCCTTGTTATTTGAGCACAAAGCCTATTCGCCAGAGAACAGTTATTTTCCTGGGGACAGCTTGTCTATAGTCTTCCTGTGCGGCCTGAAAAATCGCTAGGATATTACACGCCAACAAAACTTAAAATAGCTCGTAATATCACTATTGGTCAGCAAAAGTAAATCATTGTCAACAAATAGGGGTAACCACAATTATACTTTATCGCTACTATAGTCATAACTATATAAACGAGTTACTATTAGCAACTATCTAGTGACTAACTGATCAATAGAAGGATGTGGGAAATCGCTTTGAGCAAGGCAGATACACGAAGGGCCGACTACAATCCCATTAACCAACCCGGCGTAAGTCGGTCAAGGGACTATAATCGGCTCTCATTCTCATTATTCCCAATAAGCGGAAGTTTATAACTTGGAATTGCAGGTTTTTTGCTCATTAGGTTTCGATAAGGGTAGAATATTGCGCCCTAGTGTGATTCCTTTAATTATCTATTTTTGTTTGCATCATAGGTTAGTATGTATTTTAGCAAGTGTTCGGCGTTTTCGTCACCTGATAGTGGTTGCCACTCTCCAGGATTAGATTCAAACTCTATCGGTTTTGATTGTCCTTTGGGAAACCCCGTAAGCTGCTCAGCGCGCGCTCTTTGTTTTGAAAGTTCATAATGTGCTTTCATAACATATGAGGTTTTAGAAAAATCAGATTCAGCATAGACCCATATTGTTGCATTATCTCCTGCTATTTCGTAGTTATTTACATCAACATAGTATGACAGGCTCCCAAGGGTTTCAACAAATTGCCAATTACAGTCTTGTGCAGATACCGGACTAACGATAAGCCAAAAAAGCAGAACTAATAAAATGAGTTTCTTTGCACATTCAACCTTGTCATAACAGCCATTCTTGCCGCAGAAATCTTTTGCCATATCAGTGCCCCCTCTGGTGTTTCCTTTAGTGTGCCCTGGGTTAACACTATATATTTTAGGGGGTAATGCGCCGGCCATGTGTATTTATCATGGATGATCCGCATCAATTTATGAGCAGTAAGTCCCTTTGGTCCGATATGGTTCGCGAGGCTGGAAAGTGGCTATGGAAAGCGAAAAAAACGACTTCGCAAGATGCCCCAGGACGCGATGAAAAGGGCAGGTGATAGGATTTAGGGCGGCATAGTAGCGCTGTCTGCTTCGTCCTACAGGGCGAGGGGCCAACATCGTGCTGAACCCCTCCTATCCTATCTTGGACGCGAACAGGGGACAAACGACAAGTCGCCGTGGGGTCGACCATAATAAGCAATAAAAAAAAGACCACCTTTCAGTGGCCAACGATAAGTTGTTGAATCCTAGTATTCCCTATCGAAATAGCATTATTCCGGATTGCGAAGGGCCGACCACAATCCCGTAAACCAACCTGTGGGGAAGTCGGTCAAGGGACCATGATCCGCCCACGTTGGCAGTGTATTTTTTATTTTATTTTATTAAGTAATAGTTTTTGAAATTTTAAAGGAAAAAAATGTAAAATATAGAAATTAATTGAAAATACTTAGAAATGGTATTGATGGAAGTTGGTACTAAAAAGATTTGACTAGGAAGTGTTTCCTTTGTCGTTTTTTCAAGCAATCGATGCCCTGTTTGTAATTCTTTGCATGATAACCCTTATCTTGCCGATGCCAAAGGACTGTGACAAATGCACATACTTTCAGGGTAATCATTGTGACCGCTGTAGTAGCACGCATCGGTCTAACAAACCGTAGAAAAAGGAGCCGGGGT
>Ga0316228_1003010_pt1 | contig 14057 bp, 11 predicted proteins | sample TBH18021metaG_FD_206005 | JGI IMG/M metagenome (GOLD analysis project Ga0316228, IMG submission 206005) | Freshwater microbial communities from Trout Bog Lake, Wisconsin, USA - TBH18021 | ecosystem: Environmental > Aquatic > Freshwater > Lake > Hypolimnion/Profundal zone | place: USA: Wisconsin... | reverse complement strand
CGCGGGCACCAATACAAAAACTGGCCGATAAGGTAGCGGGATGGTTTGTGCCTGCTGTCATTGCGATCGCAGTCATCGCTTTCGGTTTATGGGCATGGTTTGGTCCAACACCCGCTCTGGCGAATGGCTTGATGGCAGCAGTTTCGGTGCTGATCATCGCTTGTCCTTGCGCGCTGGGCTTAGCGACCCCGATGTCGATCACTGCGGGAATGGGGCGCGGTGCCAATGAAGGCGTGTTGATCAAAGATGCCGAAGCGCTGGAATTATTAGAAAAAATTGACACGCTGGTCCTCGATAAAACCGGCACCCTGACCGAAGGCAAACCTTCGGTGCAACAATGTATAGCAATGAATGGTGAAAATGAGCGTGAGGTCATGTCTATCGCTCTGGCCATCGAGCAACACAGCGAGCATCCGCTGGCGGCATCTATTGTGAATTACATTCAGAATAACGACGACTTGCGTCAACAAGCGTCGGTGCCTGTCAGCCAATTCAAAGCCATCTCTGGCAGAGGCGTACAAGCCACTGTTGCTGGTGAGACATTTTTATTAGGAAATCCTGCATTATTAACTGACGCAGGGATCGATTTTTCTCTTCTTCAAACTCAGATAACGGCGCTCCAAGAAATCGGTCAGACGGTCATGTTGATGGCTAATACCCAACGTGTACTTGCATTGTTTGCCGTCTCAGATAAGATTAAAACAAACAGCCTGTCTGCGGTTCAGCAATTGCAACGACAAGGCATACGCGTGATTTTATTGACTGGTGACAACCTGCCCGCCGCACAAGCAGTCGCGAAGCAATTACACATCGACGAAGTGCACGCAGATGTGCTCCCTGCTGATAAATTCCAATTTATACAAAAATTACAAACGCAAGGCCGTCTGGTCGCGATGGCCGGCGATGGTATTAACGATGCGCCTGCATTGGCGCAAGCGAATGTTGGCATTGCGATGGGCACTGGCGCTGATATCGCGATGCACAGTGCGCATGTTGTATTGGTCAAAGGTGATTTACGCGGTATCGCAAAAGCCCGTGCTCTTAGCGTTGTGACGATGAAAAATATCCGGCAAAACTTATTTTTTGCATTTGCCTATAATTTTGTCGGTGTGCCAATCGCCGCTGGCGTACTTTACCCGTGGTTTGGAATTTTGCTCAGTCCCATGATTGCCAGCGCAGCAATGAGTCTCAGTTCAGTGTCGGTGATCAGTAACGCACTACGTTTGCGGACTGCGAAGCTGTAAGCCTCGGCTTAACAAAGAAATAATGTCATCAGCGGTGGCGTTAACAGATGAAAAATATCGCCATCGAATCTGTAAAAATCATCTGGATTGATTTTTGCGGCAGCGCACAAACCTGATGGAAGCTGTAAAATAGTCGACCGCCTGACTATGGCTGATGTCTTCAGCCGCAGCGTGTTTTTGCTACCTTCACAAAGAATTCTATGCGCACTCATTTCACTTTACTTTTTGCTTCGGCCACATTGACACTCGCCGCGCTCAGTCATGCATCAGATCCAGGTACTGTGAATACGACTTCCTCAAAAAGTAACGCAAAAAAATCAAATCAAAAAATCCCGACATACACCGTTTACGCTGCGGGCGATATTGCCGACTGCAAGAAAAAGCCAGCGCCACAAAGCATGGCAGCGCGCACTGCTGATTTCATCGTCAGTGCCTTAGAAGACGACAAAAACGCCGTAGCTATTACATTAGGCGACAACACCTACCCTGTTGGCAAACCGGAAGAATTCAGTAATTGCTACGATCCAACCTGGGGACGCTTTAAAGAACGTACCTTGCCGTCACCCGGCAATCATGACTATGCAATGCCAAAAGCCTTAGGTTATTACAATTATTTTGGCGACATCGCAGGACCAGACCGCCGCGGCTATTACGCGACGAAACTTGGGAATTGGCATATTCTCTCGCTCAATAGCAATATCAATGCGCAGGACATGCAAAAGCAATTGACATGGTTGCAAACAGAATTAAACAATAACAAGCAAGCGTGTACGCTCGCCTTCTGGCACCATCCTGCTTATAGCTCCGGCGGTCACGGCAATAACGAGAATATGAAAGCAGCATGGAAAATATTGGCGCAAGCAAAAGCTGACATTGTTCTGAGCGGCCACGATCACGATTACGAACGCTTTGCACCGATGAACGAAAATGGTGAAAAAGATGAAAAAAACGGCATTCGTAATTTTGTCGTTGGTACTGGCGGCGCAAAATTGACTCCCATGTTTTTACCAAAAAGCACCACAGAAATTCGCGACAACTCAAGCAATGGCGTTCTGAAAATCGTATTGCACGAAAAGTCTTATGAGTGGGAATTCATTCCTGTCGCAGGGGCGAGTTTTAGCGACAAGGGACAAGGTAGTTGTCATTGAGAAACAGGAACGACGCAACGTTGTCAGGCGGTTGCCACCCACCTTACGAGAGACCGCTGACATCAAATCATTTTCCAGATCGGAAATACATATCAATTTAATGATAATTGGAATTCAAAATTGAAATAAAGAATTTGGATTTTTTAGGACTATAATCAACTACGGCTCAACAGCTTAGTGCGTCTTTTCGTCTAAGTTGTTCCTTCCCGCGTCCGCCAGACGCATTACGGAGTCGTTATGCATATTGAAGAAACCCTGAGGCTTGATTTTAAAGACGTGTTAATCCGTCCAAAGCGCTCTACCCTTACCTCCCGTTCCCAAGTCGATTTAGAGCGTGAATTTGTATTTCATCATTCACGTAAAACCTATCGTGGCATTCCTATCATCGCTGCGAATATGGACTCTACGGGCACCATAGAAATGGCAACTGCTCTTGAAGCGCACCAACTGTCTGTCGCACTGCACAAGCATTATGACGAAGACACTCTGGTTAACTATTTTAATGGCCTGCAAAAAAAATCAACTGCGTTTTACTCCATGGGCATTACGCAAACTGATTTTGAAAAATTTTCGGCTGTCATGGCGCGTGCGCATAACGCCATTGAATATGTCTGCATCGACGTCGCCAATGGTTACACCGAAGGCTTCATCAATTTCGTCAAAAAAGTACGTACCAGTTACCCGCACCTGACCATCATGGCAGGTAACGTCGTTACAGGTGACATTACAGAAGAATTGATTTTGGCTGGCGCCGATATCGTGAAAGTCGGGATTGGCCCTGGCTCGGTTTGCACTACCCGTAAAATGACTGGTGTTGGCTATCCTCAGTTGTCCGCCATTATCGAATGTGCCGATGCGGCCCACGGCCTCGGCGGTCAGATTTGCGCTGACGGTGGCTGTGTTGTTCCGGGTGATCTGGCGAAAGCTTTTGGCGGTGGTGCTGACTTTATTATGCTAGGTGGTATGCTGGCCGGTCATGACGAATGCGCTGGTGATCTGGTTGAACGTCATGGCGAGAAGTTCAAACGTTTCTACGGAATGAGCAGCCGTGCGGCCATGGATAAATACGCAGGTGGTGTTGCTAAATATCGTGCGTCAGAAGGAAAAGAAGTCCTGATCCCTTACCGCGGTCCGGTGGATGCAAGTATGCAGGATATCCTCGGTGGCGTGCGTTCTGCATGCACTTATGTTGGCGCGCACAAACTCAAGGAATTGACCAAGCGCACGACTTTCATTCGCGTTACGCAACAGCTTAACGAAGTCTTCGGCAAATCATAATTGTCACCCAACCAAGGTGGCTCCCCCCCCTTACGACCGGGTTGCCAATCGGCGACCCGGATCGAAACAGGACCCGCTTTCGCCCCATTTTCTCTTCCTTTGCTGGCATGGATCATGCTTACTAAAACACAACAGTCAGTTTTTCGCTGTCTGTCCGTTGTTTAATATATTGCGATAGCCGACATTCCGTGGCACGATAGGTTTTTATTTTTGCCATTCAGACAGCGTGACTCTTCCACTCAAAGGAAGGCCAGATCACACCGGATACCTCAGGTTCCTGAAAAAACTGCTGAATATTGATGTAGCAACCGATTTATATGTGGAGAGATATGAATAAGGTAGTTAAGATACATTGGAGCAAGGTTTTTGATTCGGCTTTTATCGTTGTCTGCACAGGACTTATCGTTACAGCGTGCTCAAAAAATCCAACGCCAGAAGAAAATAGCACTGCACTTGCTTCATCCCCTTCTGCACCCGCATCTCAACCTACCGGTTTAGTGAAAAACCCGGTGAATCACAGTAAAGTCGCCGATGTGACGCAATGGATGGATCAGGCGTCAACCAAGACAGCGGCACAACGAGAGCAGGAAGAAAAGTTAGCCCGGGAAGCAAAAGAAAAACAGGCACTGGAAGCAAAACATCAACTCGATAGTAAAACTGCGGTAAATAAACCAGTGACGAGAGATATTCCGGTGCCTGCGTTAGCCTCTGCACAGGCGCAAGCGCCTGCGCCCGCTCCTGCACCAGTGCAGGCAGCGACAAAAACGATCGAGGTCGCCCCCGCTAGTCCTGTCATTGCTGCGGCTGCGCCTGTGGCATCAGCAAATAATGTCGCCACGAAATCTGCGCCAGCAGACACGTCCGATCGCCAGGTACTCAAAGCGATTGCCAGCAGTCAGCCTAAGTACCCGAACACGGCAGCACGTGCCGGTATCACTGAAGGGAAAGTCAGTGCACGTATCCACGTCGATCCCGACGGCAAAGTATCTCAAGTGGAAATCCTCAGTGCACGTCCTAAACGTTTTTTCGAACAGGAAGTGATATCGACAGTCAGTCAATGGAAATACGCACCTATCGCTAAGGCGCAAACAACGGTGATGGAATTTACATTCAAACTTGATTGAGCCGTCACTGAGAAAGGCATGCTTTTTTCTCAAAAATAGTGCGTAGCATTTTCTCTTCGGACAAAAGAAATCCCATTGTGGTGCATCAATGCGCCACAATGGGATCGTGATTCAGGTTTTATGATTCTTGCGTAATCAAACCTAATTCTGGACCAGACATGAGCTTCTTGATGTCTAGCAGAATGATCATACGTTCATCAATATCACCGAGTCCGATAATATAGTCTGTTGAGAACGTCGATCCCAATTCTGGCGGTGGTTTAATTGCAGACGATGGGATGGTCACCACATCCGAAACACTATCCACCATCATGCCGATCACATGCCCTTTGATATTGAGTACGATGACAACCGTGGAATCGTCAACGCTTCCGTTTCCGGTATTGAAGCGCAGTCGCATGTCAATCACTGGAACAATAACGCCACGTAAATTCATGACGCCTTTGAGGTAGTCCGGAGCATTCGCAATGCGCGTGAGAGCTTCGAAATTGCGAATTTCCTGGGTCTGCAAAATATGTATCCCATATTCTTCTGAGCCAAGACGAAATGCCAGAAATTCTTGCTCTACCAGGTCATCTGTCTTGTTTTCAAGGTCGGCTACTGGCGTAGCAAAATCAGATTCGCTCATGATGTTCTCCTAAAAAGTTTCCAGGCAATTTATCAATTATTCAATCGACATTTCAATCCATCCCTTACAGACAAGATCGAAATAGTTAATCTTATTACACTAATAAGAACGGAGAAAATGTACAGCCAAATAATTTCAGACAGCGTCAGATAAAGTCCCAAATAGCGACGCTGAGCTATTTTATTTGCAACATACTTCATTGCTTGCCCATCAACTGTACTTCTCTCCTTACTGAAACTCAAGAACTTAAAGCTCAATACATGTTGCCGGATGTCAAATATTGTTTCAAGGAAATTTTTTCTGCGGAAAAAATTTTGGCACCTCCGCTCAACCTCTCAAAAAATGATAGATTAAAGGTGCTTTTGTCCAATATAAGATCAAAAAAATAAGATCAAAAACGAAACAACATTCAGCTTAACAAAACTCATTTTATGCATCGTCATCTCATTTCACTAGCCATCCTTGCTTATGCAGGTGTGACAGCTTTACCGGTTCATGCGAATCATCTTACTTTGACTACGCCGTCAGAAGTCACGACACAACTACCGCGTACCGCTAAACCTGTGCATTACGAGGTGTTGATCGTACCAGATGCAAAAAATGGAACGTTCAGTGCAAAAACGACGATTTACATCGAAGTTCTGCAAAAAACGATGGACATTACGCTTAATGCAGCGGATCTTGAGTTCAACAGGGTATCGCTTTTTTCTGACAACGCTAAATCGCAACATGCGAGCATTATCATCAACCCGGAAAGACAAACCGCAAGCTTTCATTTTGCCCGCCAGATCATTCCGGGAAAATATAAGCTGACAATGGAATACAAAGGCAAAATTGGCTCGCAAGCGGCGGGCTTATTTGCACTCGACTACGACACCAAGGAAGGCAAGCAGAGAGCGCTGTTCACACAGTTTGAAAATTCTGAAGCGCGTCGCATGATCCCGTCGTGGGACGAGCCAAATTACAAGGCAAGTTTTCAACTTAGCGCCATTGTTCCTGCGGACCACATGGCCGTTTCTAACATGCCAATCAATAGCGTAGGTAAAACCGTCAACGGAAAAAAACGCGTCAGCTTCGCAACCACTCCGACGATGTCGTCGTATTTGCTATTTTTTGGATTAGGTGATTTCGAGCGCGCCACAACAAAGCTCGACAACACGGAGTTGGGAGTCATTACCAAACGTGGCTCACTTGAGCAGGCACGGTTTGCGCTCGATTCGTCCAAAGATATTTTGCGCGAATACAACGATTACTTTGGTATCAAATACCCACTTCCTAAACTCGACAATATCGCCGCACCCGGACAATCCCAATTCTTTGAAGCGATGGAAAACTGGGGGTCTATTTTTACTTTCGAGTTTGGCTTACTCAATAACCCGGCAATTTCTACCGCTCGTGATCAGGAAAATATTTTCTCAACGGAAGCGCATGAAATGGCACATCAGTGGTTTGGCAATCTGGTGACCATGCAATGGTGGGATGACTTGTGGCTCAATGAAGGTTTCGCGTCGTGGATGGAATCTCGCATGACAGACCGCCTGCACCCAGAATGGAATACAGGTCTGAGCGCCGTCGAAAAACGCAACCTCGCGATGCGCACCGACGCAATCTCTACGACCCATCCGATCGTTCAACATGTAAGTACCGTAGAACAGGCGAGTCAGGCCTTTGATAACATCACCTATATGAAAGGTGAAGCAATTATCCGTATGTTAGAAGCCTATGTCGGCGAAGACGCATGGCGCAATGGCGTACGCTCTTATTTAGCAAAACATGCGTATGGCAATACAGTTACCACTGATTTATGGGTGGAAATCGAACAAGCGGCACAAAAGCCGCTTACGGATATTGCCAACGACTTTACACTTCAACCTGGTATACCTTTGATCAGACTTGATAGCGTTGTTTGCGAGAACCAGCAATCACAGATTACTCTGTCGCAATCGGAATTCAACATCGATACAGAAAATAAAAAACCTCTGACCTGGCGGGTACCAGTCACCTTGCAAGTATTAGGAAATGATCAAAAAACGAAAGTGGTCGTCGAAGGCGGTAAAGCGCAATTACAACTGGATGGCTGCGGTCCGGTGCTACTTAACGCAGGACAAAGTGGCTATTTCCGCAGCAGCTACGATACACAGGCTTTCAACAATTTAAGCCATTCTTTTACCCAACTGGCCACAATAGATCAGCTCGGATTATTAGCTGATACCTGGGCGCTGGCATTCAATGGTCATCAAAGCTTTAGTGATTTTATGGATATCGCAGATGCTTTACCATTGTCTGCGGATCCCAAAGTATGGTCGCAGATCACTCAAGTATTTTCTGAAATTCACACTAATTATGCAAATCAGCCAGAACGGCAACAACAATTTGCACAATATGCAATCAAGCGGCTTAAACCTAAACTCGATCTAATTAGCTGGACACCCGCAGAAAATGAACATCATGCCATAGCCGAACTGCGCGAACAATTAATTCTCAGCCTGAGTGAATTCAACGACACAGAAACTATTGCGGAAGCCCACCGCTTGTACGACGCACAAAACAAGCATGTCGCAACCATTCCGCCAGAGTTAAATATGGTCATTCTTTCAGTGGTTGCATACCACGCAAACAGTGAAAGCTGGGAAGAACTACACAGGCAAGCCATGGCGGAAACTTCGCCAATGATTAAAGACCATTTGTATCAATTGCTGGCGATTGGAAAAGATCAGTTCAACGCGCAAAAAGCCCTGAAGTTGGCAATCAGTGATGAGCCGAATAAAACCATCAGTGCAGGCATGATTAGTGCCGTTGCCAAAGCATACCCGGATGCTGCGTTTGATTTCGCCCTTGCTAACCTGGATACGGTCAGTACGCTGGTCGATGAAACATCCCGTAGTCGCTATTTGCCTCAGTTGGCGATGGGTTCATCTGATCCGACAATGATCAATAAACTGGCAGATTACGCGCAGCAACATCTGACACCTGAATCACGCAAAGAAGCCGACGCGGCGATTGCACAGATTAATCTTCGTCTACTCTATCGCGAAAGAAATCTAAAGAAAATTGATGCCTGGCTGGCTGCACATACATAATAATCGTGTTTCTGACGCCATGCACAAGCTGCGCGCGCAGTACATTCAATCAAATGCTGAAGCACAATATGGTACTTCAGCATTTTTTTTACAAAATTTATTGAACGCCCGCAAGACGGCGCAAAACATGGGCTGCAGCCATGAGTCCAAATGACGCAGTAACCACAATGGAAGATCCGAAGCCTGCGCAATTGAGTCCTGTAACACCAACACTATTCCCGGCCTCTTCATCAGCATTCGTAGCAGGTTCCACGGCACACACTTCAGATGTCTCCGGCATCTTCAATACTTCCATAGAAAATACCGCATCGATACCGAATTTCGTCTTCGCGCCCCTTGGGAAACCATAATTCTGGCGCAAGCGCTTACGTACTAAAGCCAGCAAAGGTTCCTGCTCTGTACGCGACAAATCACGAATTTCAATTTTACCCGGATCGGTTTGTCCCCCTGCAGCACCGATGGTAATCAAAGGAATCGCATGTTCGCGACAGTACGCGATCAGCGCGGTCTTGGCTTTGACATGATCAATGGCATCGATCACGTAATCAAAATCTTGCTTTCCCAACATCTGATCCAGATTATCTGGTGTCACAAAATCTTCCACTTCAGTCACGTTACAGAACGGATTAATTAATGCAATTCGTTCAGATAATGCGGTGACTTTGGCTTTTCCCAACGTCTCACTATGAGCCTGGATCTGTCTGTTAATATTTGATTCAGCAACGTTATCCAAATCAATCATAGTAATTTTACCGATGGCACTGCGTGCCAGTGCTTCGACGACCCAAGAGCCAACACCACCCACGCCAATCACGCAGACATGGGCAGTTTTAAAGCGTTCCAGACCTGTGGCGCCATACAGACGGGCAATGCCGCCAAAACGACGTTCGAAATCGATATCAGAATTTTGTTGCATAATGAGCTTAAATTTAAAGTAACCGCCATTTTACAAGACCGCGATTGATGTGTCGCAAGTAGCGTTAAAATGCGCATAGCATAATGTGATTAACCTCTCCAAAGGGAGTCAGTATGAATAGCTTGTACGACAGCGCACCTGGTTTTGATCAACCTTTGGCGGTGTTAAAACATTGCCATGACCGTATTCGCAAGCAATTGGCGACCTTGGATAAATTAGTCAATCATCTCAATGACATCGGGATTGATGAAGATGCGCAACAAGCTGCCAAAACAGTACTAAGGTACTTTAAAAAGGCCGCGCCGCTACATCATCAAGACGAAGAAGTTGATTTATTGCCGGAGTTAGCGGCAACTGCAACAGGTGAAGATGCGGTGTTGTTAAAAGAATTAACCATGCAAATTCTGCAACAGCACAAGCAAATGGAGCAACATTGGAAAATGCTGGAAGTACAATTGCAAGAAATTGAAGATGGTGAAGGTGCTGATTTGTCAGCTTCTGATGTCGAAGATTTTGCTGCGATGTATGAACAGCATATGCAAATTGAAGAAGGTCAAATTGCACCAATGGCATCGCGTTTGTTTAACGATGCACAAATGAAAAAACTGGGCGCAGCGATGCAGGTACGGCGCGGGATTACCGATTGAAGCGAATCATCCGATGCACCGGCAAGCTGAGCCCTTGGTTCAAGAATGAAAGCGATCTGGTTCACTTTTTCACCTTTTTACTTGGCTGAATGAAGTGAGCCTGTGATCAGAAAGATTTTAAAGATGAATAAAGGGGAATCTATGTCAATTGCCGATCTTCGCAAAGATTATCAACAAGCGAGTCTGTCCGAAACAGACGTCAACACTGATCCATTTGAACAATTTGGCACCTGGTTCGAAGAAGCGCTGAAAGCTGATGTCGCCGAAGCCAATGCCATGAGTCTGTCAACGGTCAATGCCGAAGGCCGTCCTTCGTCACGGATCGTCCTGATTAAGGAATTTGATCATCGTGGGTTTTGCTGGTTCACCAACTATGACAGTGCGAAGGGGCATGATCTCGCCGCCAATCCTTACGCGGCATTGTTATTCTTCTGGACAGCACTTGAACGTCAGGTGCGTATAGAAGGAAAAATCGAAAAAATTACCGCAGAAGAAAACGATGCGTATTTCCATAGTCGTCCGCTCGGCAGCCGTCAGAGTGCTCACGCCTCACAACAAAGCCAGCCAATCGCTCATCGCGCGGCATTGGAACAGCAGCTCGCCGCTGTGTTAGAAAAATTCGGCGATCAACCGCCGCGCCCTGAACACTGGGGTGGCTACCGCCTGGTACCAGAAAAAATTGAATTCTGGCAAGGCCGGAGCTCACGATTGCATGATCGCATTGTGTACACCCGCAATGCAGACCAGACCTGGTCAATTACTCGTCTGCAGCCATAACGTATTATTGACAATACATTGAGTATGTCTTACCCCGCCAATTCAGTCATGGATCCGGGGTATTTTCTTTTGGGCGATAGTTGGTCATAAAACTGTCATTGAATAGAAACGCCTTGTTACCAATCCACAAGTAAGGGCAGCGATGCTTCCATGTTATTCTCGGGTCTTTCTGCATCAATTAGTATTTCATGAGCAAAAAGCGAATTCTTTTATTGAGCGTTTCAGCGGGTGCAGGACACCGCCGTGCAGCCGAAGCAATACGTGTGAGTGCCTTACAAAACAAAGAAGATCTGGATGTTTGTCATCTCGATGTGATGAATTTTGTGACTGCGGGTTTCCGCAAAATATATACCGATTTTTATATTAAACTGGTCAACAAAGCACCCACTTTGTGGGGCTATCTTTACCAGGCAACCAATGAAGCGCAGCCGGACAGCACCATGGAACGCCTGCGCCGCAGCGTTGAACGTCTGAACTCTCGTTCTTTGCTAGGAGCGATTGCTGATTTCGCACCCGACGCGATCATTTGCACGCACTTTCTGCCCGCGGAAATTTTATCGCGACTACTACTCAAAGAACGTCTACATTGCCCGGTATGGGTACAAGTAACCGACTTTGATCTGCATCGGATGTGGATACATGAACGGATGTCAGGGTATTTCGCGGCCAACGATGAAATTGCTCAACGTATGCGCTTAAGCGGCATTGCTGAACACCAGATTCATGTCACTGGCATTCCAGTCATGCCCGCCTTTACCAATCACCCTCTGCGCGAAGAATGCGCAACGGATATCGGTCTGGATCCCACCAAACCAACTGTATTACTGATGGGAGGTGGCGCGGGTCTGGGAGGATTGGACAAAGTTGCAGGACGCTTGCTGGCTCTGAAAGTGGATTTTCAGCTAATCGTCCTTGCAGGTAATAATGCTCCCGCACTCAAAGCTTTGCAGACCATGGCACCGAATTTCTCTGGCAGATTGGCAGCACTTGGCTTTACAGACAAGGTGGAGCGTCTGATGGCCTGTTCCGATCTCGTGATTACCAAACCGGGAGGATTGACCACATCAGAATGCCTCGCCATGGGACTGCCTATGATCGTCAATTCACCGATACCGGGTCAGGAAGAACGTAATGCGGATTATTTACTGGAACAAGGTGCAGCCTTGAAAGCCTACGACGATCTGAGTCTCGCCTACAGGTTAGAATTTTTGCTTTCACACCCTGAAAAGCTCAAAGCCATGCGGCTTGCGGCAAGCGCACTCGGTAAGCCGTATGCTGCCCGTGACGTCATTGAGCTCGTATTAGAAAGCGCGTAGTTCACCGTCGGACTTCTAACCTAACAACTTTCTCAGAATTACCTATGCAAAAAATCAACAAAGAATTTTTATTGATGTTTACGTGGGTCGCGCTACTCGCGATTTTCTTCTCTCAGGTCGAAATTCAAATTGAGGGCTCTGCCGGATGGGGCGCTAATCTGCCAACCTGGCGTATAGAAAAGCATTGGTTGCTTGATTTGTTCTGGGGCGGACGAGCAATGACGGGGTATCACGCCTGGGTATTTCCGTTCATTGCTATGTTTTTCCACTTTCCTTTTTTCTTCACTCAAACGTGGACACTTAAACTACAGGCGCGGGTGATTGCCTGCATTATCGAGTTCTGGATTCTGGAAGATTTTTTATGGTTTGTGATGAACCCAGCTTATGGGCTGTCACGCTTCAATCCAGAGATTGTCAACTGGCATCATCACTGGATGTGGGGCACACCAATTGATTATTGGATCGGTGCGCTGGTCGCAATGTTTTTGTTCCGCTATTCGTTGAGTCCACTAAAGCCAGCGTGAATGACTGGCTTATCTCTGTGAATCAAATTGATCATGTGTGCGTCAATTTGATTCACAGAGATATTTTCTATCAAAATACTACGCTTGGTCTCCAACTGCTTACTTCGGATTGTCTTGCTGATCCGATGCAGGCGGTGTCGCGGCAGTTTGCTTTTCCGGAATTTTAAAGCCAGCATACGTACCCGCACTCATTCCCAACAGTGCAAGAATATTCGTATCCAGATCCGGCATCGCCACATTTTGCACCACATAAATCAAAAACAAAATGCCGAATAACACATTGAACACCAGCATCTGAAAACGGTATAAGGCCAAGCCTTGAGCATCACTTAAAATATCGTTCCAGAGACCCTGACTACTACCCAGCACGGTCTGCTTGCTCGCGTCGACGCCAGCGGCAGTGAGATAAGTCGCACTGCCAATTCCCATTAAGCCCAGCGCATGCGCTGACATGGTAGGGATTCCTTCAGCCACGATCCACAACCAGATATAAGAAATCAACACGATAAAAAACCACCAGGCCATTTGTACACGCCCCAAGCTGTAGGTACGAGACTGGACCGGAATAATGCAAGGACCATTTGGTGTATCGCGCAGCAAAGTCGATGCTTTTCCCAAACGAAACAAAGCAATGCTGACGATAGCAATGAACGCAAAACCCACTAACAAGTAAGGAATACGGATGATCTGATAGTGCATCGTACCACCCGCAATCAGGTTTTCGCCACGCGAGTCGCTAAAGCTGACGGTATAGCTCAATTCACGCTGAAAGCCATGTCTGGCATCCCGCCATGGCGAACCGGATAAGATATCGCGTAGCCTTGTTAGCTCGGTCGTGTCAGGTTGCGGTAAAAAATAATCGAGCCCATATTGGTTGGGATCCGCATCGCAATCCGAGGCTTTCAAAGGCATCAATTGACCATTGATACGCAAATTCAGTTGCCCGATTTGCGTCGCCGGAAATTGATCACAAATGCCAGCGACATTGATTTTGAAAGACTCGTTGATGTGCAGTGGTATCGCAGGTTTGACCAGATTCGTACTTGGTGTCTGTGCAAGTGCGGCACCAGAAGTCAAAGTCAGCAGGAGAAATAAAACGCTTAAAAATTGTTTGAATTGACGTGTCATGTTTTTTCTCCGATTCAGACGGGTAACAAAAATAAACTGCGTTCCGCAGCGCGAGGTTTAACTAATTCAGGCAAGCGGTGTTTATTCGCCATGACCCAGCGCGAAAACTGCTCAGTGTACCGCCTTGATTTACGCCAGTCAGTGCTCGCCAATGTCAGCACACTGTAATTTCTCTCTATTCTTACTATGCTGAATACTATCAAAAAAACAAGTCAGATTATTAATTGTTGAAAAATTGGTCGCACCG
>Ga0316228_1003009_pt1 | contig 14061 bp, 14 predicted proteins | sample TBH18021metaG_FD_206005 | JGI IMG/M metagenome (GOLD analysis project Ga0316228, IMG submission 206005) | Freshwater microbial communities from Trout Bog Lake, Wisconsin, USA - TBH18021 | ecosystem: Environmental > Aquatic > Freshwater > Lake > Hypolimnion/Profundal zone | place: USA: Wisconsin... | reverse complement strand
TAATAGAGAACATGACAAAACCTCGGTGAATAGGTAGCTGACTATTCACCGAGGTTTTGTCACAGGCAAAAAAAATAAGGCACTTGGCTTGCGCCGTACCTTATTTTGACTTAGATGGCCCGTTGCACTTTATTGCTGCGCAGGCAGCGGGTGCATACATTCACTCGTTGTATTTCACCTCTTACCAAGGCTTTTACGCGCTGAATATTGGGTTTCCATTTGCGTTTGGTTTTCAGGTTCGAGTGGCTAACGTTCATACCGGATTGCTCGCCTTTGCCGCAAACATCGCACAGATTTGCCATTTATTCCACCTCCTTTGATGAAGGACAAGATATCGCTGCTTGGATAACATCAGTATTTTACCACATCAGCGCTGGTGTTTGCAAGGGCTGGAATAATAAAAAACGGCGAATTGTGTCAGGGAAGGATATCAGGCATAAATATGGAACTAGGAAACTATAGCAAGATAGGAGGCGGGTAGTGTGGTCACGAAGGATACCTCGATTCTTGAAACCCTGCGACTATACCCGGCAGCCCGGGAAATTTTCGCCCAGCATGGTATGGCCTGCATCGGCTGCATGGCCGCGGTCAATGAGACCATCGAGCACGCCGCCAGGATGCATGACGTCGATATCGACGCATTGATCAGGGAACTGAACCTGCTGGGGGAATAGCCTTGCGCCCTGTCATTTTTGGTTTGGGCCGCGTATCCGTAGACTGTGTGGAGTGATGAGTTTTGCAGAACTGGTCCACAAGTATCAAATTCATGAAAGGCGTCGGTCCGGCCAAGGCCACTATGCTGGCCAAGCTGAATGTGTTTACCGTCGGCGATCTGCTGGAGCATTATCCCCGTCGTTACGAGGATCGCAGCCAGCTTAAACCCATTCAGTTTTTACAGGATAACGAGGTCCAGACCTTCCGGGCCACCGTCGTCCAGGTGCAGGATTCCAAACCCCGGCGGGGGCTCACCCTTACCAAAATCACCGTACGCGACGACACCGGCAGCGTTCAACTGGTCTGGTTCAACCAACCGTTCATCAAAAGATGGTTCAAACCAGGAGCAGAATTGATTATTTCCGGTAAAGCCGAACGGCGGTTTGGCCAGATCCAGATTTCCCACCCGGAAGTTGAGGTGGACGATGGCGCGGATCTTCTGCACACCGGCAGGATTGTTCCGGTTTATCCGGCCAGTGAAAGTGTCGGTCAGCGCTGGCTGAGGACCTTGCTCCGGCAGGCTCTGGATACCCATGGAGCGGTCCCGGAATTTTTGCCGCCGGATATCATAAGCCAATTCTCCTTGCTGGACCGGCGTGAGGCGCTGGAGAATATCCATTTCCCGCAAGATTCTGCGAAACTGGAGGCGGCTCGGCGGCGGCTGGTTTTCGAAGAACTGTATCTTTTGCAGTGCGGCCTCTTGTATCTGAAAAGCAAAAACAAGAAGGGCGGCGGTATCAAGCACGCCCCTGATGGTGAGGTGGTGAAAGGGGTCGAGGAGAGACTGCCTTTCACTCTTACCGGAGATCAGCGCTTAGCCTTAAAGGATATCAAGGCCGACATGGAAGATATGACGCCGATGCAGCGTCTGATCCAGGGAGACGTCGGCTCAGGCAAGACAGTGCTGGCGGCGATCGCCCTGGCCAAGACGGTGGAAAATGGCTACCAGGGAGCGATGATGGCCCCGACCGAAATACTGGCGGAGCAGCATTGCCATACCCTGAGCCAACTGCTGGCCCCGCTGGGGATCCGGATCGCGGCCCTCACCGGTAAGCTGACCCGTCGTACCAAGGAGGAAGTACTGTCCCGCCTGCGGGATGGATTGGTGGATGTGGTGGTGGGAACCCACGCCCTGATTCAGGAGGACGTGGAGTTCAAACACCTGGGTCTGGTAATCACCGACGAGCAGCACCGGTTCGGGGTGCACCAGCGGGCCAAGCTGCAGGCCAAAGGAGCGCTGCCTGACGTGCTGGTCATGACCGCCACGCCGATACCGCGGACGATGGCGCTGACGGTATACGGCGATCTGGACGTATCGGCGATCCGCGAGCTGCCTCCGGGCCGTAAACCGATAAAAACCTATGCCGTCGGCAGCGATATGCGGCAGAGGGTGTATACCTTCGTTGTCAAGGAAGTAACCGGAGGCCGTCAGGCCTACGTGGTTTGCCCGCTGGTTGAGGAGTCGGAAAAACTCGAAGTCCAGTCTGCGGTGCAAATGTACGAGCAGTTACGCGGCACGCATTTTAAAAATATCACTTGCGGGCTGGTCCACGGCAGAATGAAACCTGCGGAAAAAGAGCGGGCCATGAACGCCTTTTATTGTGGTGAGGTCAATGTTCTGGTGGCCACTACCGTTATTGAGGTCGGCGTCAATGTACCCAATGCTTCGGTCATGCTGGTGGAAGGGGCGGACCGGTTCGGCCTGGCCCAGTTGCATCAGCTCCGGGGCCGCGTCGGACGGGGGGAGCACCAGTCTTATTGTATTTTGTTGTCCGACAGCCAAAACCCGGAGACAAAGGAGCGGTTGGCCATCATGGCCAAGGTTCAGGACGGCTTTGAACTTGCGGAGAAGGATCTGTCGCTGCGGGGACCGGGTCAGTTTTTCGGTACCAGGCAGCACGGCATACCTGATCTGAAAATCGCCGATATCCTGAAAGACAGCAGTGTTTTACTTGAGGCCAGACGCGCCGCACAGCAGACCATCGCCGTGGCGGAGCTCTTTGACGGCATACGGACAGTGCTGAACGAACGCTTCGGGGGCCACTTCGGGATGATTTTCAATAGTTAAGCCAGCAAAAGCCGACCTGCCGGAGGAGCCTGAATCAAGGCCTCGGGCTCGCAAAAAAAAAGGGGCGGCAAGATGCCGCCAATTATGGGAGAGGAGAAAATTTACATTCTAATTTTGCGCAGTATTCATCTAAAATATACATGTAGGTAAAAAAAATATTTTTCAGTCAGGCAATGCACACTATAGGTAAATAAAAAAGTTGGGTGGTGCATTGGAGTGGAAAGAGCATTTAACGAGCAACAAGTGCGCAATATAGCCGGCGAGTGCCAGGAATTCGAGCATGTCATCAACGCAATGGGCTACGGCTTTTCTTTTGTCAATGTTTCTGCCGAATCCTATGCGCGGCGCTGTCCCGATTGTGTCAACTGGCTTGGCGGGTCATGCAACATCTTTCGATCAGAGATCAAGCAACGCCTGAACTAGAATAGTGGCAGACTTTGCAAATAGGGTGTTCAGAGATTGTATGACACTATGGTGGCACACTGCAAAAAGGGGTGTGCCGCTTTTGTTTGCTTCGACAATGGTTGCCTTTTCCTGATAATTTTAGTATATTAGTTCCGTAAGTGTCCGCGAAATCACAGCATAAGGAAGAACTAAATGAGCAAATGTTGGGGCTGGCTGGGTGTTATCCTGCTGGCCGGTTTTGTCTATTGGTGGCAGCCGGATTTTTTTCGGAACGCCTATAGTATTATCCAGCGCGGCGATATTGCGGCGCTGGCGGAGTACCTCCGGTCCTTCGGGACCGCGGGTATTTTGGTAACCCTTGCTTTGTTTATCGTTATGACCTTTACCATCGTATTTCCGTTCATGATTTTGTCCGGGGCCGCCGGAATCGTGTACGGCCTGTTCTGGGGTACGGTTATTTCCTGGATGGGCGAGGTAATCGGCGCTGTCTTCATGTTCGTTTTTGCCCGCTATTTCTTTCGCAAAGCGGTGGCAGGCTGGATCTGTAAAAGCCCTTATTTGCAGCAGGTCGATGACTACAGCGCCGCAAACGGCTTTAAGGCACTGCTCATCGCCCGGCTGCTGCCGCTTGCGCCGTCAGGGATAATCACCGCCGTGGCCGCCGTTAGCCGGATATCCTTCCGGCATTTTTTCGCAGCCACTTTGATCGGGAAGCTGCCGCCGGTGATCATTAAAGTTCTTTTGGGGCATGATCTGGTCTACGCCGGGGAGAATATATCCCGGCTGATTTTCATTATCCTGCTGGTGGCCGCCCTGTATGGCTGGATGTGGTGGCGGAAGCGGTGTCAAAAGCGACAGCAGCAGTAGGTAATCCCGACTTTTTTGAAAAGTATAAAGTCGAGCTTCCAAAAACCTTGAAGTGGCCATGGGCCGCTTTTTTATTTTTTCCGCCCGTCAAGCTTTTCTTTGGTGATGGCCGTACATTGACTTGTAACAGGTGCAGCCGGTTGGTCATAACTTATAGTAAATAAATGCAAAGGAGGCTTGGATGAAATGGAAACAGGATTACATCATTTCTGTAACCGCGAGTTTTGCCGGGCGCTGAGGGATCTGCGCGGCTATAATTTTTTGCTGCTCCTGATTGACGGCTCAGCGGTCTTCGGCCAGATCGGGCGAATCAATGATTGGGTGCTCGGTGTGCTGCCGCCTATCGGTGTTCCGGGAGTGGATAAGGTGCTTTTCCGCCCGGCGAATGGAGTGCAGGAGCCACTGGATATTCCCTTGTGCGAAATGCTTGTTGACATATGCGACATCGCCGCCGCGATAGAGGGACGATTTGTCGTGCCGCCGCTGAGCGCGGCTTTTACTCCGACGCCAGTTCCCATACAAGCAAATGTTGTGCCTCAGTTCAAACCTTATCCGATTATGCGTCAGCTTACACGCCAGCAAGAAAAATTATTGGAAGAATTGGCGCGGTTCAGAGAGCAGAACGGCGGAGTAGGACTGTTCGGCGGCTGGGCGATCAGCGGTCTGCTGGGAGAAGTATGCGACTGCATGACATTGATCGGGACGGGAACAGTGGAGGCGCCGTTACTTATCACTCTAGGAGCTTTGAATATTTTCGGACCGGCGATACCGGGCGGGATGCTGTCGCTTTGCGGCAAGTACCGGGCCTGGGTTAACCTGAAAACTCTTGTCTCGGTTCTGGTGCCTTAACTGATTCAGTAAGAAAGGTTTCCCGATTTTTTCGGGGAACCTTTCTTTTGTTTATTATCAACAGGCAGATCAATTTCGTGGATAATCTTACCTTTGACAGGCAGGGATAATTTGGCGTGCGCCGAATAGACTAAAAAAGACAATTAAGGAGGAGATCAATATGCCGTTTGTTCAGATTGATATGGCTGAAGGCCGCACTGTTGAGCAAAAACGTGAAGTAGCTAAAAGAATAACCGAGGTAATCGTGGATGTCTTCAAATGCCCCCCCGACGCTGTCGGGATTACCATGCGGGACCTGCCCAAGACTAATTTTGCCAAAGCTGGCACACTCCTCAGCGACAAGTAAGAACCAACAGCCCATTTCGGCAGCGAAATGGGCTGTTTTTCAGTCCGTTTCTTTAAAAATTGCTCCGAAAGGAGGATACGCTAATGAATGTGCTGCTCTGTGCAGCGACGCTGGAGGCAAGCATTCGTCAGGAGATCGAGGCCGTTATCCAGACGGCGCCGGGTGAATTGCAGCCTTTTTGGTCGGCTATCGGCAAGTTTCATGTGGAGTTTGAGCTGCTCCTTGACCGGGCCCAGTACACAGATGTGGACTCCAGCCGATACCCTGGTGTGGATTCTGTAGCTTTGCTTGGCAGCGACGATGCCTGGCAGAAACTACTGCGGGATTTTGCCGCCGTACCGGACAAGACCATCTCAAGCCTGACCGCGCTGTGGATGACCCATACACTGGTGGAGAAATCAGGCCAGTTCTATCAGCAGGCCGCTGCCAACAGTCCTCATCCGACCACCCGGCTGTTTTTCAGTTCCCTGGCTGAGACCAAAAATATGCTGCGCCGTCGGGTGGATGGACTGATGCGGGTGTTGTATAACGAAATATGGGCCGAAATCGGCTTTGCCCCATTTTTGCTGGGGAAGGACTAGCCTTGCCGGAACCTGACGCCGAAAGGGCCGTGCGGGTAGGAAAAATCGATATTGGAGCATACCAGGCGGCAGGCGCCGCATTCGATGCATTGTTTATAATTAAACAAGCACCGGCTCCGAGGGGTTGTAATCCCAACGAAAAACCCGGCTGGGGCAGATATGCAGGCAGGGTTTTTGTCGGCATTCACGACAGTGGTCCTGGCTGGTGATCACCACATGCTGCCAGGAGTCGCCAGGCCTAAAATCGATCAACTTGATCTTGTCATCAAGGCGGTTCATCCCCGGATCACCCCCAGCACTCGCCAGGCGTCCCGGGCGATCTTGCTCAGCGGCTGCATACTTGTTGCCTTTTTCCAGATATACTTTCGCTTGGCTTTAATCGGCATGGTCGGAACGGTGGACATATGGTAGGCGGCTTCGTTGGCCATCCGGGTGTATAGGTCAAACAGATAGGGAATGTCCTGTTGAAGCGCCGCAGCCTTGGCGTTGACTTTCATGTTCTGGAGTACGAAGCTCTCCTCCAGCAGGGTCCGGTACAGGGAAAGTTTTTGAACCGAAAAGTCCTGGCTGGTCTTAGCCGCAAAGGCGGCTTTGGCGGCGAAATAACCCGACCACATCGCCTGATTCAATCCATGGGTGCCGTTGACCAGCGAGGCGGCGTCGCCCAAAATCATCACCCCGGGATGGACCAACTGGGGTATGGCGTGATACCCGCCTTCAGGAATCATCGCCCCGCCGTATTCGGTGGTTACGCCGCCTGCCAGCAGAGGCTGAATCCGGGGGTGTTTTTTTATCCGCTCCAAAAGGTCATCAGGGTTGAACCCGGACTGGCTGAAATCACTTACCGCCATTCCGACATTGAGGTTGATGCTGTCTTTGAAGGTATGAATGGAAGCTGTTCCGTTAAAGCCGGCGGTGGGATAACCGATAAGGCCGATAAGAGTACCCTCGCCGGGGGGCAGTTGGAAGCGATCCTCAATGGTTTCCGGTTGCAGGGCGATGGTTTCCTTTACATATAAAGCCGTAGCGTTTGGCTTTATGCGGGTAATCAGGCCGGCCTGTTCAGCCAATAAGGAATTAACCCCGTCGGCGAGAAGGACAACATCGGCAAGGAAGCGCCTGTTATGGGGCGGCGAAACGTCAACGCCGCTGGCCTGGCTGCCGGTGAACAAAATCGAGGCGGCATGGATCAAAAAGGAGTGTAGCCCCGGCTTTACCGCCTTGGCTGCCAGCCAGCCATAAAAATTTTTGCGTTTCGCCGTCAGCCGGTTGAAGGGAGAAGCGGCAAGTCTCGAACTGGTAAAACCGCCGACAATCGCTGAGTCTTCAGTCAAAAACCAGTAACCCTGGCTGGTTACAATCCGCTCAAAGTCAAACTCTTCCCAAAAATTCGGAAAAAGCTTATGGGTATGCTCGGTGATAATACTGAGGCCGCCGCAATTTTTCGCCCCGGGATAGGGGCCGCGTTCCAGAAAAGAACATCAAGGCCGCTGCTGGCCATGAAATAAGCGGCGGTTGACCCCGCCGGGCCTGCGCCGACTACGATGGCGTCGTATTTCTTGTCTGGCGGTGCATTATCGGTTTCAGCCGGCGACAAGCCGGGGGCCTTGGGGGGCTTGAGTATGTGCATAAGCGCCTCCTCGGTTCTAGTATTTGCCCGTCGGCTTCAATCCATGCCGCCCCCGGTATTCATCAGCGGGGATGACAAGCTCCGGTCCGATACCTGGCGGACGCCAGGGCTTTATGTAGGATTTTTGCGGCCGGTAACGAAATGTCTAGTAATGGCAAAACTACGAGGTGCAGAGAATGGAAAATGGCGCCAGGAAAAAGCTGCGCGATATAACAGGCAGGTTGCGGCAGGTTCTGGAAAATGATTTCAGAACAAATACTGACGGCGGAGAAAGCATTAAGTCAAAAGCCTGGCGCTGGGCGATTCATCTTGCTGTGGAGCAGGCAATGACGGTTCGGGGCATCTGTGGCGAGATGTCGGACCTTTCAACTGTCGCCGCCTGCCGCCTGAACGACAGACCATCGGCCGGGGCTGAGCAGTGCTGCCGTGACCTGCTTGCCGGCCGTGAGGAAGAGCCTAATCCGTTTATCGCTGCTGACGCTCTCGGCTGGCTGCATCAATACTGGTATGACGGGGAGCGCCAAGCGATTACTGCCAAATCCGGGGGCGATCAGTACAGCAAGATTACTGCGGCGGAGATCATCCCGGCAACCCAGGTCTATACCGAAAAATACATTGTCGATTTCCTGCTCGAAAATTCCCTGGGCGCCTTCTGGATGGGAATGCATCCGGAATCCGCCCTTGCCTTCGGCTGGCGATATTACGTAAAAAAGGCGGCGGAGCCCGCCTTTCCTGCCAAAACCGCCGCCACCATTACCGTGATTGATCCGGCCTGCGGCTGCGGCAATTTTTTGTTGTCGGCTTTTGATCTCTTGTACGGCATGTACTTGGAAGAATCAGGCGATAAAAGCCCGGAAGCCATCTGTACTTCGATATTGAACCATAATCTGTTCGGTATTGATATTGACGCCGAAGCGGTTGAAATTACCCGGGCGGTATTGTGGCTGAAGGCCAAAGAGAAGGCCCCGGCCCTTAAGGGTACAGCTCTTACCGCCTTTGGCAGCCACATTATTGCCGCCGGGGCAACGGCTAAGTCGCCAAGCGCCCGCGAACTCGGTTCCCTGCTCCGCATGGACGATGGGCCTGGCCGTGGTCAACTAGCCGCGCTGCTGGGGCGTCGCTATGACGTGGTTGTCACCAACCCGCCTTATGTCGATAAACGCGACTATTCTAAATCAGTTCGTTCTTATCTGCGGCGGCATTATCCATCCGGGGCGGGTAATCTGTATGCCGCTTTTATTTTACGCTGCCTGGATCTGGCTGACGGCTATGTGGGGATGATTACACCCCAGACCTTTTTGTTCCTGACAAGCTATACCGCTTTGCGGCAAGCCGTCTTTCGCGGAGCCTCGTTTCGGACCCTGGCCCATCTGGGACTGGGGACCTTCGAGGACGCTGTGGTCGATACGGCGATGTTTGTACTGACAAGGGCAGCCCCTGGGGAAGTCAATCCGCCTGCCGGGGTATATTTTAAGCTGCTGGAGGCACCCCAAAAAGAAGCGGCACTGGCGTCGGCGATCGATGCTGCCGACCGGAACCTTTCGCCTGCTAACGTTTTTTTCCGGACAATGGAACAAGTTACAGCCCTGGATGGGGCGCCGGTCACTTATTGGCTGGGGGATGAAATGCTGAAAATAGTGCAAAAATCCCGGCCGCTGCGAGATTACGCCGATATTGTCCTGGGAATGAAGACCTCGGATAACAAGCGCTTTGTGCGCTATTGGTGGGAAATTGACCCGGAATGCATTGCTGGACAGTCGCCGGGATGGGTGCCCTACGAGAAGGAAGCCAGCGGCTATCGCTTTCGGCGCAATTCGGCCCACTATGTTCGCTGGACGGAGGCGTCCCGGGAATTTTATAAAAGCCACTATTCGGCTCAGCTTCCTAATCCGAAATACTGGTTTCAGCCCGGACTGGTTTACGGCCTGGTCAGCAGCAAGGCTTTTACCGCTAAGCTGCTTCCGGCCGGACACATGGCCGACATGGCGGCAAGCTGCATTTATCCCCATAACCAGGCCGACAGCTTCTTTTTGCTGGGAATACTCAATTCCAAGCTCTACCAATGGCTGCTGAAGATGTTTAACCCCACAGTAAATTACCAACCCATCGATTTGCAGCGCTTGCCTGTGCCAGTTCTGGCCCAGGGCGACAAGGCTGTGATCGGTGGTCTTGCGTCCAGGGCGGCTGAGGCAATCGGCAAAGTGCGGGAGCAAGAAATCACTGATCGCAATTATTGCTTCGAACCGGGGGCGTTTTTGCCGCTGGGAGAAAAAATGTTTTCAAGGGTATCCCGGCTCTGGCTGGACTCTCTGGAGTATATCCTGGCCCGGGATGCCATCGATTTGCGGCTGGCCGCGGCGCTGAACCTGCCGGAATCAGAATATCGTACCATCCTCGCAGAGATGGGCGGGCTGAGCGCAGAATATCCGGCCATTGCCGGTTATTCCGCCTTGCCGCCGACATTGAACCAGGAACTGTTTGTCCCGCCGGGGTGCTGCGTGAAAGTGACCAAGGCTGAACTTATGCTTGTGAAGGCCCGCTTGAGGCAACTCTATTCCTCGGACTGGGCGAAAGGATGGTCGGTTACAGCCGCGGATTTTCTGGAAGATTCAGCAACAAAGCTCAATCTGCATCCGCTTACGGTTTATCATCTGATCACCGAAGGTATCCGCCAGGAAGACTGGGGCGGTGGTTCGCTGGAACAACGGCTGGCGGAAGATTCTTTCAGCGCCATGATATTATGGCAGATGGGCCAGCGCTGGCCCAAGGACCAGGACTGGAGCGCCGCCCAGCAAAGACCTCCAGTGGTGCCCGCAGGGCCGGCCTGGGGCCCAAACAACATCCTGGACATGATCAGGGGCTTAATCGGCGGTTACTGTTCCCCGGCGACGGCAGAGGCTGAATTTGCCGGGGCGGTCGGCGTAGGTCTGGAGACATGGCTAGAGACCGTATTTTTTAAGCGGCATATCAGCCAGTTCAAAAGGCGGCCGGTTGTTTGGCAACTGTCGAGCCGCGGGGGGCGCGGTGCGCCGCTCTTTTCCTGCTTCGTCCATCACCGGCGGGCCGGGCAAATCCCTAAGCTGGGCGCCGGACCCGGCGAACCGCTGCTTGAGTACCTGGACAGGCTGTCAGGAAGCGGCACAGCGCGAGACACCAGTAACCAGACAACCGAACTGGAGAACTTCGCCGCTTGTCTTGCCGGTCTGGAGCAGTATGTTCCTTGTCTCGACCTCGGTGTCAGGGCTAATATTGCCCCCCTCCAACAGGCGGGGATACTGAAAACAGCCGTGCTGTCGCCGCCGGACGCGGACAGGGCGGTGGCTGATTATCGGCAGTGGTTGGATAGCTTTTTTTAGTCTGTATGAAAAATAGGTGCTCCGTTAATAAACACCTTTTCTACTTTGGTGGCGATAGCGAAAGGATCGCCGCTAAAGATAACCAGATCGGCGTCTTTGCCTGGCTCGATACTGCCGACCCGGTTGGCTACGCCGATAATTTCCGCGGCGTTTAAGGTGATGGCCCGCCAGGCAATATCTGCCGGCAACCCTTCCCTGACAGCAAGCGCCGCTTCCAGCCGCAAGCTGTTGATCGGCAGGAAGGGGTGGTCGGTAATGAGTGCGATTTTGACTCCTGCGGCGTGCAAAATAGCAGGAGTACGGTAGGTTCGATCCTTCATTTCTACTTTCACCCGGGCGGTAATGGAAGGGCCGATGGCGACCGGAATACCTCTGGCGGCGATAGCGTCAGCCACCTTATGACCGGCGGTGGCGTGTTCGAGGGTCAGCCGGAGGTTGAACTCTTCAGCGATGCGGATGGCGGTCATAATGTCGTCGGCGGCGTGAGCATGGGCCCGCAGGGGAATTTCGCCTGCCAACACTTTCGCCAGTGCTTCCAGGCGCAGATTGCGGTCTGCGCCGGTTCCCTTCCGGGTATAATCCCGCGCTGCTGCCAGGTTTTCCCGAATCAGGCCGGCGATAGCCATACGGGTGGCAGGAGGACGGTCTTTGGGGGAATGCATTTTGATCGGATTTTCGCCAAAGGCTATTTTCATCCCGGCAGGATGCCGGAGAATCATCGTATCGATAATCTGGCCGAAGGTCTTGATCGCCACGCTCTGGCCGCCGATGACGTTTTCGCTGCCTGGGGTGACAATAACGGTGGTGATCCCGCCGGCCACGGCGTCGGCCAGCCCTTCATCTTCCGGATTGATGGCGTCGATAGCTCTGAGGTGGGGACAGACGGGATCAGTGATTTCGTTTTTGTCCAGATGGGCCCCGCCCACTGCTTCTTCGGCGATGCCCAGATGGGTATGGCAGTCGATCAACCCCGGGGTCACTACCTTGCCCTTAGCCTCAAACACCGAAGCGTCATGCGGCACAGGAATATGATTGCCGACAGCGACGATTTTACCGTTGTCGATTAAAATTGTCCCTGCCGTTATGATCTGCTGGGTTATGGCATAAATAGTCGCTCCGCTAATTGCCAGCATGTCGACCTCCTGTGTGAAATTGCTAAACATAGTTTAGACCCTGTTGCGCATTCTATCCTTAAACAGCGTAGCGCCGAGGCAGTCATGGCGAAATTTTGTCCAGCGGAATAAAAGTCTGGCTTCGCCAGATGAGTTGTGATATTATAATTGAAATAATGATAGACAAGTGTTGAAGAAAGGAGTCAGTTTATGTTTGATGATAAGTTCGGCCCTGAGGGTTTGACTTTTGACGACGTTTTGCTTGTTCCCGACCGGTCGGATATGCTGCCCCGGGACGTCGAGGTAAGTACTAATCTGACCAAGAATATTAAACTCAATATTCCTATTATCAGTTCAGGTATGGATACGGTCACCGAGGCGCGCATGGCGATTGCCATGGCACGGGAGGGCGGCCTGGGTGTCATTCATAAAAACCTCTCCATTGAACGTCAGGCCAATGAGATCGACAAGGTTAAGCGGTCCGAACACGGCATTATCGTTGATCCGATTTTTTTGGCACCAGAGAATAAGCTGCAAGATGCCCATGATCTCATGGAGCGTTACCGGATTTCGGGGGTGCCGATCACCCAGCGCGGCAAACTTGTCGGCATTCTTACCAACCGCGACTTGCGGTTTGAGACCGATCTTTCCCGCAAAATCAGCGAATGTATGACCCGCGAGCATCTGATCACCGCACCTGTGGGCACCTCGCTGGAACAGGCAAAAGCAATTTTGGGCAAACACCGTATTGAAAAATTGCCGCTGGTGGATGCTGACGGATATCTGAAGGGTCTCATCACCATCAAGGATATCGAAAAAGCTATCAAATACCCCGCTTCAGCCAAGGACGGCAAGGGCAGACTGCTGGTTGCAGCCGCCGTCGGCGTGGGAGCTGACATGTCGGATCGGGTAGCGGCGATTGCCGCCGCCAAAGGCGACGTCATCGTCGTTGACACCGCCCACGGCCACTCCAAGGGGGTTATCGAGGCCATCAAGGCCATCAAGGCCGCCTATCCGCATATCGAAATTATGGCCGGCAACGTGGCTACCGCCGCGGCAACCCGCGACCTGATCGAAGCCGGAGCCGATGCCATCAAGGTCGGTATGGGTCCCGGTTCCATCTGTACAACAAGAATCATCGCCGGTATCGGCGTGCCGCAGATAACCGCCGTCTACAACTGTGCCGTCGCCGCCCGCGCTCACGGGATACCGGTGATTGCCGACGGAGGGATAAAGTATTCCGGAGATATCACCAAAGCTATCGCTGCCGGGGCAAATGTCGTAATGATCGGCAGTCTGCTGGCCGGTACCGAGGAAAGCCCCGGAGAAACAATTATTTATCAGGGCCGCAGCTATAAAATCTATCGCGGCATGGGGTCGCTGGGAGCGATGATCGACGGCAGCAAAGATCGCTACTTCCAGGAGAACATGGACAAGTTGGTGCCTGAAGGCATCGAAGGCCGCATACCTTACAAGGGCACAGTGGCAGACACTGTGTATCAACTGGTGGGGGGACTGCGCGCCGGCATGGGTTATTGCGGTGTCCGCAACATCGACGAACTGATCAATAAAACCAGTTTTGTCCGGATTACCAGCGCCGGTCTCAAAGAAAGCCATCCTCATGATGTCAGTATCACGAAAGAAGCCCCCAACTATAGTCTGTAACGGCTGTCGATAAAGGCATCTGCGTTGTCACGACTTGAATATGATGAATTGTAACCACAAAAGCCGCCCTGGAACGGGCGGCTTTTGTGGTTACAATTATTTTAACTTATTCACTTATTTGCTCATCTCAAAAGACCCAGCTGGAGTCTTACCAAGGGGGCGGAAATTTAGGCAAGACGCGACGTTGCGGAGGGTGTTACAGGCCCTTGGTGTAGGCAGCGTGAAAGGGAAGGGGGCCGAGTCAGGACGACGAGGCAGTCCCCAACGGCGCAGGACGCGACGTCGGGGACGTACCCGCCCCTTAGCTGGCAAGCCTAGGGCCTGTGCACCAGCAGCTCCGCTCGCGCGGACTAAATTTCGAAAAGAGACAGATAAATTATAGAGATGAGCAAATACCTCGTTGAAAAGCGTCTAAGCCGCTATCAACGAGGTATCTTCACAACAGAAAGCCTGGCTTTACCAGGCTGG
>Ga0316228_1003008_pt1 | contig 14063 bp, 9 predicted proteins | sample TBH18021metaG_FD_206005 | JGI IMG/M metagenome (GOLD analysis project Ga0316228, IMG submission 206005) | Freshwater microbial communities from Trout Bog Lake, Wisconsin, USA - TBH18021 | ecosystem: Environmental > Aquatic > Freshwater > Lake > Hypolimnion/Profundal zone | place: USA: Wisconsin... | reverse complement strand
GATGGGTTACCGCCGCTATAATATCCCCCGCTAATATAACCTTTGTCCAAAAATGTCTACCGATTCTACAAATATAAACAAATCGATCACCTCTGCGTGGATAGGCGTCGCCGTCTCCTGTCTCGCCTTTTCAATCCCCCTGGCCATAGTTTATAATTTTTGTTATTATAAACGTGCCGGAGTAGTGGCAAACCTGATTCTCTTTGTGGTCGTGTTTCTCTTGGGATACATAGTCACTCTGATGTTTTATCGCGCAATTGTGATGAATACCCTCGATGCAGAAATCAACAAAATCGGTTCCAGCACCGCGAAATTCGTCCTCGGCGTCACGTTCTCCGCATTTATGATTGTGGCGATTACAATGTTCGCGATCGGGGCGAATGGCAAACTCATCGAAATCTTCGAAAACACCTTCGGCTATTGGTTTATCGGGATTTGGGGCCTGGAGGAACTGGCGAACAAAATATTCACGAGCAAAACGATGGATCCGATTCGAGCCAACGTCGCCAATTCGCGCGATTTCAACTACAACTTTTTGATTACGCGCATCAATCCCGCGAATTTAGAAGAATTCAAGAATTATGCGCAAAATTGCGATAAGATGGGGGGAAGTAAGCTCCCCTTGGACTTTGATCTGGTATTTAAGACCCAGGATCAAATCGACAAATTGGAGGATTTGGTCTATTTAAAGAATACGGCGGGACATTTTGCCTGGGTCTACTTGTCCTCGGTCGTGGCATTAATGATCAGTATGATTTCGGTCACAATGACCTCGCCGCAATAAATGGATTTGATCGTGTCTTTGGGTCGAGGTGATTTTGTGTAACTATCGGATGTTACACAAAATTAATAATAGGCGACATAATACATCACCGCCAAATAGGACAATATCGCGAGGACAATTGCGACCGTCCATACCGGCAATACGGTTTTGTTTCGATATCCCAGACCGAATGGACGGAATTCACCGTCGGGACCATACGCGAATTTCGGTTTGATCCAATGAAAGAATGCAAATAATATCAAAAATAGAACGATCGCACTTCCCGGTTTGTTATTTCGAATAAATGCCTTGGACAACATTTCCTAAATTATACAAAGAATATAATGACTGGAATAAAATTCGCGACTAATATGTCTGAACACTTCCTGTGAATGTGGCGACATCTAGATTTCCTACGGTCGTTAATCGGGCATCGATCGTATCCGTGGGTAAAAACGTGACACCCACATTGGTCAATGTCGCACTATCTCCTGTAGTACTGTCTAATACAACCACTAGCCCAGTCGCCACCCCGTTTTTATAAATTTGAAACGTCACGGTGTCTGGATTTTGAATCGTATCTTTCAATTTAATTGTAATTGCAAATATAATCACGGGATCGATAAATCCAAATTCAAAAGGGGTAGTGTTTGAAATACTCGCGATCGGCGTAATTGTGGGGGGAAGATAATACGTCAGATCTCCGCCGAGATAGCCCAAAACTCCGAAAAATATGGTTCTTGGTTGTATATCCACTCTAAAACTGAGAGGTGCCGTGTGGTTGATAATATCGGTGGCGCCTATTAAAATCATACCTTGAGTTTGTAGAAGGTCATGTGTTGTTCCGTCGACAGTACACGTTTTTATGCTCAATATACCGGACGGATCAGTAACCTCACCTGCCACAAGATCAGATCCTGTGCCACTGCAAAATAATACCGCATCCCGCATAACGAACCGATTGGGACCATTGACGAACACTGCCCTCGCCGGAAGAGATCCGGGCGAAACTACCGATATTTGTGATGAGCGGACGGCGTGAGATGCAGATGACTGCAATGCGGATACACCTGCCGATCGAATACCGTATAAATTGGTGCTTCCGCTAATGAGTGTAGCATTAATTACTGATGTGCGAACTTTTGCAGTTATGCTCGCGCCAGTGAGATAATCTACTGCAATATATGGTCCTGCATCTAGCGCAAATTCTAGGAAAATATTAACAGTGACATCTTCTAGACGCGTATTCTGATTTAATGTGACGACTGTGGTTGGGACAGTAGGATTGATGGACTGAATAATCGTGTTTAGCAAATTTGCACCGCGAATAGAGACGCCGGTCGGAATCGTGATGATTTCGTCATATACACCGGGATAAATAAATATTTCTTGGCCGGGCAGTACACTTGCAATGGCGGCATTTATTGTTTTGAACGAGATCTGATATGGTTTTGCTGCGGCATTTACGTCGTTGCCGTATACCGTATCCACGCGTAAAAAATTGCCGGTCGGTTCGTTTTCACCCGTGGGACCAGTCGGACCCATTTCGCCTTGCTCACCTGTAGGGCCTACGGTACCAGTTGGACCCATTTCTCCCGTTTCGCCTTGCTGTCCAGTGGGACCAGTTGGGCCCATTTCTCCCGTTTCACCTTGTTCGCCCTGTGGTCCAGTTGGTCCCATCTCACCCTGGGGTCCAGTTGGGCCCATTTCTCCCGTTTCACCTTGCTCGCCTTGTGGTCCAGTTGGTCCCATCTCACCCTGGGGTCCAGTTGGACCCATTTCTCCCGTTTCACCTTGAGGTCCTTGCTCTCCGGGTATGCCCTGTGGGCCTTGCTCGCCTTGAGGTCCAGGAGGTCCTTGCTCACCTTGAGGTCCAGGAGGTCCTTGCTCGCCTGGTATGCCCTGTTCACCTTGAGGGCCTTGTTCACCTTGAGGGCCTTGTTCACCTTGAGGGCCTTGTTCACCTTGAGGGCCTTGTTCACCTTGAGGGCCTTGTTCACCTTGAGGGCCTTGTTCACCTTGAGGACCCATTGCACCGGTATCACCCTGAGGACCCATCTCGCCTACGGGTCCCGTGTCTCCCATCGGACCCATTGCGCCAGTATCTCCCATCGGACCCATTGCGCCCGTATCACCCTGAGGACCCATTGGACCCATTGCGCCAGTATCTCCCATCGGACCCATTGCACCGGTATCACCCTGAGGACCCATAGGACCCATTGCACCAGTATCACCCTGAGGACCCTGTTGACCTACGGGTCCAGTCGGTCCCATCTCGCCTATGTGTCCAGTCGGTCCGCGGCATCCATTTTTACCATTTTTCCCCACTCGTCCATCGCGACCATCGCGACCATCACGCCCATCCTGGCACTCTTGGCAGTTGCAATCGTGTTTTGAGTGATAACTCATAAACTATTCGACGATTATTAAATGCACAAATTTAATAAATACCTAAACTACGTGACGAACTGTGCAGCCAAATATAGTTTACGAATTACAATTGTAAACTATAGTAACAGAACCAGAAATCAAACCAAAAAACTAATATTCGCGGCCAAAATCATCTCCCCCCTCCACATCTTCATCATAATATTCCCCATCGTTATAATTTTCAGACAAGCCCCCGATGTCCATCGCCTCTCTATCCGCATCGGCGTCTGCATCCGCATCAGCTTCCGCCTCCAAGTCCGCAACCTCGCGTTCGAACAAAGTATCCACATCATCCCCCTCGTCCAATTCACCATTGAGCCGCGCCACCAATTCCGACCGTTCGCGCTCATACGTTCCCTTGTCATATTGCACCAAGCCCTTCTGCATTCCCACGTTCCACCGCCCCAGTTTCAACGACTTTTTCATATCCTCGACGCGTCGTTCCTCCGGATCCAAGTCGCGCAAAAAGTCGGTAATCAAGCGTTTTTCCTCCTGACGCGATCGTCCGATGCGTTTCTCCAAATCCTCATAGGAGTAGTCCAATACACGCTTCGTCTCGCCGTCAATTTCCAAAAACGCCAATAACATTTCCGCCACGCGTATTTTGAGATCTTTTTTGTCTCCCGCCACGATCTGCATCTCCATTAAATCGTCTGCCACATCCGCATCGAATGCATTCACATTCGCCGGATCCATATCGGACGGCTGTACCGGAGCGAGCGATTCCTCCGACATTCCCGGAGCAAGTGTGTCCGCATTTTCGCGAATTGTCTGCCGACGCTCCTCCTTGCGTTCTTGGATGTCCGTCTGCAAAATCGTCGCATCGTCCGTCGCCATAATATATTCATACAATACCGAGTACCACGTGTAGGTGTGCAGCATATATACCGTCCGTTTATCAAACAGCGAATAAAATGTGACGGGTTTGCCCTCTTGGTCTGTGCGATGGATCGGGGTGAATGCGGGGATGTGCGACAAAAACGTGTTCAAATCGGCCAGGCGCATTTGCGTATCCGTCAGCAAATTCAAGAGGACCGGATCGTTCTTGAATCGCTGCAGGGGCTCGTAGTACTTCTTCAAAAATCGCGACACATCTTTTTCGTGGTTCGCGGACAACCCCCAATGTTTCGGCGTTTTATCTTGGACAAAATGATTGTTCCGCAGAATTTCCGGATATACGCGGGTCATCGAATTGATCGAGTTTTGCATAAATTGCGTGACCGTATACATCGAGGTTTCATCGCGGACATTTTCCAAATTCCACATATGGATATCGGCAAGCATTTCTTGGAGTTGCGTGAATTTCCGCGCCGACAAATTCCCGTGGGCTTGGAAAAAGTTGGCAATCACGGCCAACATTTCTTCGTTGGCTCGCGTCAAATAGTTATTTAGGCGTCTCGTCTCTTCGCTATCTTCCGAGATCATCGCGCGCGGATTGAATTTGACCAAGACCGCCTCCAGCAATTTGCGAAGAGGTGCCTCGACCACGGATTTGCTCGTTTCCTGACCGTCCAAATGTTCCAAGAATTCGCGCAATGCGGATACGCGGGTTCCACGCAAACGCTCTTCTCCGGCCGCTGCCACCTGCACCATATTTTGGCGGTTCACGATATCCATCAACTGATTCAAATTCGAAAACGTAAAACGCTTGCCGTTTTGTTTGAAAAACTCGATCTTCTCCGGCATCGTCCATCGCGGATTGTATTCCGCCATTTTTTCGGCCATCAATCCCCGCATTTCCTCGGGAATCGGCATCTCGCGATCCAAATTGCAATACCAGATAAACGCCGCATATATGTTCTCCTCGTTGTGTTCGGTGGAAATGGACGGATATTGGATCCCGGTGCGTTTGGGATCATAAATCATCGAGGCGCGCGATATCTCTCGCACGTTGCTCAACACGGTTTCCCATCCCTCCACCATTTTAATGTGGGCGGCCAAGGTATCGTCCTCCGCGATAAAATAGTCCAAGACGCGCGCCGTGTTTTTGTCGTTGCAGCACGCATTTTCCATAAAATACATCGAACTCGCGGTTTTCAGCAGAAGATCTTTGGATCGCACGACGGTGCGAATGCTCTCGATCACCCCGTACCCAAATTTCGTGCATTTCGTCTTGAACATTGCGATTTGCTCGCGTTGTTCTCGATTCCCGTTTCGCATCATTGTCAGCAATTCTTGTTTGAAATCATTGGACAGTCCGGTCAGCGATTTCGCCAGTGTAAATGGCACGACGGGGGGCAGAAATCCGGTCCATCGTTGAATCGCGTGTTCCGTTGGAATGTCCTCTTCGGGGTGCAAAAGTATATATTCCCGTTTGATCGCATACAATTCCATCAAATCCGGGCGCGGAATGATGAGGGTTTCCAAGATTTTGCGGATTCGATCTTGGAGAATGGTGAGTGGAATTCGTTGGATCGAATCCCACGGGGCAATCGAACTCTTGGTTTTATTCAAAACACACGCCAAATATTGGAGGCCCGTCATATCTTCCACACCGCCCCCATTTTCGGGATATCCGCGGAAAGATTGCACGCATCCCGGAAATGTCTTGCGGATTTTGAAAGAGGGCGTGGCGGTTTGGATGCCGACCAAGATGACGGCGGCGACGATCATCAAGATGGTCTGATTGCGATAACTCTTGTATGGTGGCGGGCGTTTTCCCTTGTCCTTCTCCATTTTTTCCGACATTTTCTGGTACACGTTTTCCGACGTGATATTCTTGGCGATGAGTTCGAGGGAAACGCGCAGTACAAATTCTTCGATTGCGTCGAGAGGGAGACCGATGTTGGTGGAAATCGCTTTGTACACCTTATATACGGTTTCACTAGTTTCATTCTCAAACACGCGTTCTTTTGACTTGACTGCCCCCGCCGCACTCGCCTCCAAGAGAACCGCGCCCAAATCTTTCTCCAACAATCCCCCCGTCAACACGCGAAATCCGGCCTCGTCATAGCCCTGTTCCTCCACGAAATCGATTTTGCGAATGACATATCCACTAAACCTGTCTACGATGCTATCGCCGTCCTCGCTCAGAATGCCCTGAATGCGACACAATTCGGCCTGTTTTTGCGCGTAATCCTCTCCCGATACAAATGTCTTGGCCAGAGCGGCCAAGACGGAGGGTAGGAGGGGGGTGTTCGTCTCTTGACAATATAACCAATATTGACTCTCGCCCAATTCGGCGACCATTGGATCGCGACAGTATAGTTCGACAAATCGCACCAGATCGGACTGACGTTTGGCGAAATCGTCCTGTCCCAAAATTTGGTCGCGCAATCCGACATAGGGGGATTGGATCACATCCTCCGTTTTCGCAAAACGGCCCAGTTCAAACGCCAAATTGTTATATTTGTGTCGCTGGATATCGGAGAGTCTTATCGAACTGGAAAGGCGTCGCATCCCCTCGTCCACGCGCCCCTTGAGCTCGTCCTGTATGGTTTCGACCGATGCAGCAAAACGGTCACCGAACTCGCCGATCATTCGTTTACGTGCAATGTTGCGCATTCGCGCCTCCGCGTCTTGGACGGGTTCGCACACCTTGCTCTTCGTATCGCGGAAGCATATCTTGTTCATATTGCAAAAGAGAGTATTGTTGTCGATGAATGCGGTTTCGTCGAGGCTGTCGTCGTGCACCCATTGATTCTTTACGCGGCGGTAATATAGGATACGTTTGCGGATATCGGACTCGTCCTCCACCTTGCGTTTTTCCAGGGCGGTCAAATCCGAGTCCGCGTGGAGCTGCTGGGGGCGCAGTTCGACCAAGGCGTATTCCCCCTCGCGAACGAGTTTTTTCCCGGCGATGAGTGCGGCGGCGACTTCCTTGGACATTTTCGGCGGACAATCGTGTTTTTGAACCAAACTTTCGGCCAAGAATTCGAGGTAATCCTCCGGATCGTACTTCTTCTGGTCGTCCTTGTATTTTTTGGCGATTTCATAGGGAGTGTCGTCGAATTCTTGGTCATAATACACCTCGCTCTCCCCATTGTCCTTTTGCAACGATTGAATCGAACTGTATTTCTTGGTCAAGACGCGGCGTTGGCAGTCGGTAGCCTTGATTTTGCCAATGTCGGACATCTCGTCTTTTTCCAACATCGCGCCCAGACTCTCGGGTGTAACGAGCGAAACCATTGTCAGTCGGATCAAATCCGCAAATAACCGTCCATCGTCCAAGTGCAAAATTCGCGAAATCCACTCTTCGGGAGATCCGACGGTGTCGTTACCGGTCCGAAACCGGTAGGCATCTGTAAACAACTGGAACAACTCGCGTTTTTCGAAAAACATTTTCTCCATTTGATTTGTCCAAGCCTTGGTCTCGCCGTAATTCGTCGATCGCAAAGCCGCCATTTCGTCGCCGCGCTTGACCATAGTTTTGCGATATTCCTTGATCTGCGTTTTCACGAAAAACCGAATATGATTGTACTGCTGATAATTGAGATCGCGCGAATAAATCAAAAATGGCTCTAATGATTGGGACAGGCGTTTTACCGACAAGAGCGAACTGGCCGGATAATATTTAGTGATTAATTCGATGGCCGTATTCGTCGTGGGTAATATCGCTTCCAAAAATTGGCGGTAACGGCGGGGATCTTGGTCGAGCGATTCGTCCAAGACGAATTCTTGGACAGTGCGTAGCAGCGTCCCGTTTTGCTCGGCATCTTCCCAATTCTCCTTGTCTAGATTTTCGCCAAACTGGCGGATCACGCGGGATTGCACATCGCGGCGTTTGCTCAAAAGTCGGAACAAATACATATAATTTTGCGACAATCCAGATTTCTTCAAAATCGATGTTCCGGGCAAATCGACCAAGGTGAACTGGCGCGCGGCAATGGGCAAAACCATCATCGATCCAACGGTCATCGTATCATCGGGCGTCATAGAATCGCGCACATAGACCCGTCTACCGGTCTTGGCCGATTGGACGGCGGCCAATTTCGTCTCGCCTAAACTATATCTCTGGGTGACAAACCGTCTACGGACGTAACTCTCTGTATCCTTGCTCGCGACCAAGACCGTGCTGTAAAAATCCTCCAAGTTTTGTACAATGGCGTCCAAGGGGACCGTGGAAACGGCCAATTTGGGCGCCAAATAATTCTCGGGGAAAAGGGGCGGTTCGACGGGGGTTTGCGAGGCCGCGATTTTGCCGTAATATGCCCCGTAGGCGGGGACGTCGCCGCGCATCCGATTTTTCAAATAGTCTTCTTGGTCGATCTGGTCTTTGCCTAAAATTTCCGATATATTGGATTGAATGACGTCGGATATTGTTTCCGGATGGACCGATGTATATATTTTGCGACGCAATGCGACTACGGGGACGAGCCATCGCAATTTTGCGTTTAGGCTGGTCATCGCCTCGACCAAGGGTTTGTAGGAGGGCCCCATTGTTCGCACATCTTGGACATTTCCATTGCTGTCGAATTTGGAAAACTGAGTGCGCAATTCGCGAAATCGTTCGATCAGAAGATGTATATTGTCCAAGACGGCCTTGGTGCGGCGCGCATTGGGAATCTCGGACAACAATTCGTCCAACATATCGTTGACCTGGGTCTCGATGCCATAGCGCTTTTGATATTCGGGGATTTCCACTCTCTGCACCAATTCCTCCAATTCCTCGCCGTACACGATCTCATTCGCGGCGACGTACATCCCGTGGAGAGCATCGCGCACGGATTGGTCGGGTCGGACCGATTTGGGCAGCTTGATGACTGCCTCGCCCGTCTCCGTCCATTCGATCGACGCTGCGCCCGCATCTCCTGGCAATAATTCGCCGGGTTCGTATATTTCGCCCTCCTCCAAGGACTCGCGCACGTCGATCAATGACGCGATCTTTTCGAGAGATGCGGGTTTTGTTCGTATGACAATTTGGTCCAAGGGGATATGCTCGGGAAGACCTTTGTACTCGAAATCCAAGTAAATCACTTCGACGTCGGGATAGGTGGTAATTTCGATCATATCTTCTTCTAAATTGGTGATTTCTCCGGTAATAATGGTCGGGACCTCTCCGCCAAAATGAATGTCGACCCACGTTTTCGGCAGCAACAAATGTTGGCGTGCATATCCGAGCTCTTCCGATCGACTGAGCAAAAGAATCCGCTGAATACTCTCGTCGGTGATTCGACCGTCCGCGTCTAGGCGCAATGAATATGGGCGAAATGTGGAGATGTTGGTCAAATCGATTTTCGCGTCGTCCAAGTATGTGATGAAAAAGGATTCTAGATTGAGTTCGGGATTCGACGGGGCTTGGATTTCAATGATATCCCCGAGTTCCAAGGTGATTGATGAATCTTGGACATCTTGGACATCTGGACCTCCTTGACCCACCATTTCTTCTTCTTCTTCTTTGGGTTGATCCTTTTCTTCAATATATAATGGAGATTCTGACATTATATACTACAAACATATAATGTTGAAACAATGAACTATCGAACCGTCAAAATTATCAAAGATAATCAAAGATAAACATTTAGAGATTTGCCTCGAGAACTAGTATCGATTATATACAACAAGCCCAAGACACCGGACACAGAACAAAACAGGCCCATTCAATGGAGGAGGAGTCAACATCAAACAGATTGCGCACGGGTAACACATATGACCCCCATTATGCCACGTTTCGCATCGATTTGCCCGATACAACCCCAGCAGCCATCCGCAAAATAAATAGTCGAACATATACTTCATTTGCGACTGGACTTGAATATCAGATACTCACATATGACAAGGCCTTTATATGTATCGACGAGTCGGATATAGTGACCCAGTGTCGATCGGTCATTCTGGAAAAGAACGGGCGATTGTTATCGTTTTCCCCTCCGCGATCGATCCCTCTACACACATTTATGCAAAAATATAGTCTCGAACCGGAGACGTTTCATTGCACGGAGACGATCGAGGGCACGCTGATCCACCTGTTTTACGACCCACGCATCGAATCTTGGGAGATTGCCACGAAAAATGCGGTCGGGGGCAATTACAAACTTTTTCGCAAAACCCTGTGCAAGAATCAGCCGGATGTGAGGGAAATGTTTCTCGATGCGATCGGTGCGGAGCCGAAGACTCCGTTGAACGAAATCCCTACGATAGCGAGATTAGAACAACACTATTCTTACTCCTTGGTCCTTCAACACCCGGCCAATCCGATCGTTTTGCCGGTCGACCGTCCCTCTCTCTACGTGGTCGCCATCTATGACATTTCGCCGATGTTTGGTCGAGCGGTGGCGATCCCACCATCCGTATTCCAATCGTGGAATTGCTTTCTAAATGGAACGTTATTGTTCCCCGCCGATTATTCGGCCACCATCGAAACCTATGCCGATATCGTCGGACGTGTAGCTTCATTGCAAATGTCTTATCAGTCGATGGGTGCGATGATTGTCAATGTAAATACGGGGGAGCGATGTGCCGTGCCGAATTCCATATATGACGAGGTGCTGCGAATTCGCGAAATGGACGCCTGTTTGCAATACCAATATTTGTGTCTTGCGCGTATCGGTCGCACGGAGGACTATTTGCGTATTTTCCCGAAACATCGGCGACTTTTTGGGCAGTTCGGCGAACAATATCGCGAATACGTGGAAAACGTACACGCCTCGTATATGACCAAATATGTGAACAAAAATAACAGATTACCAATTTTACCCATTTTACCCATCTCACCCAAATATGCGTATTGGATCGAACGTCTTCATCATGAAATACGTATACCCTCACTCTCGACCAAGACTCCGGTTTCAATCACACGCAAAATTGTGCGCGATTTTATGCAACACATCGAACCCGATGAAATGTTCTATTGGCTGAACTATGAACGGAGACAATATTCCGCTGCCTGCTCGAATTCGCGAAAATAACCAACTAACGAACTTTAGCGGGTTATCAGGTTGACGTCGATTTGAGACATTATACGTACTTTGATTTATCGGTGAATATTGTTCAAGGGTGTAAAAACTATTATAATGGAGAAACCACTTAAAGACGATATCGTAAAATAAAATGGTGGAGGGTAGTGATCACCTGATCTGGATCCGGACCGATCCATTCTATCCCATCTATTTTTGCCCCTTTGGCTCAGTGGTAGAGCACCAGTCTTGTAAACTGGAGGTCGCGAGTTCAATTCTCGCAGGGGGCTGTCTGTACAATGTGATTCGATTTGCTAAATCATATTGTAGAATATAATATTTTATTCAGATTTTGTTGATGTTAATTTGTTGAAGTTAAAGATTAGTGTCGTTTATATGGTCAACGTCGACATTATTATTGATGGGGCGATTGGATTTACCCATAAAGGGTGATTTTATTACCCATAAAGGGTGATTTGATTTACCCATAAATCACGGATAGCTTGCTCAAGTTCTGAATATATTTCATCGAATGCGCCTTGTTCGTATCGCTCATTTGCTGAACGGGACCGCGCATTACGTCGATCATCTTCATAATTTCGCCGCTATTCGCCAATGTATTCAAATCCGACCCATAATCCTTATTAAAGAAAAACTCGATATTGCCCTCGTCAATGACCGACTTGTATTGACCATAGACGTATTTCGACCAAACCTTCAGGATCGCGGTAGGATTGGCACGTTTGATTGTTTCAAACGATCGCTTTGCCGTGGCAATTTCGAGATTTTCGGGGAAAATCCGCAGAATATCATCCAGGAACTCGAAAAAATGGGTATTAAATGTTTTTAGGATCGTGGATTTGTCAGACATTTAGAATAAATAGATGGGATATTTTTATATTATATTATTTTAGATATATTATATAGTAAGGTAATACGAACAAAATGTTACTACAGACAAAACACATATATTATGTCGTAGGAATGGTAATTATTTTGATCTTGTCGGTTCTTATTTTGTTCCGTTTTTGGAGAAAGAACAATACATATAGAGAAGGTGCAACGAGTACCCCTGTTCCGACCACTACACCGGTTCCGACAACTGCACCCGCAACGCGCACGCAAAATGAGGTGGCGACTGGGACAGTGATGGACACGATGAACAATACACTTCTCACGGAGGTCGCTGCAAAAATCGCCTATATACAAAATATGATCCGGGATATCAATTCAAAGATACCGCTTAGTGTACAGTACATACTTCCAGGAAACATTAGCACCACGACCAATGCCGACGACACGAATATATCCATAACAAACTCCCCGATCTTGATTCCGTATGCATTAGATCCCAGTGGTTCTGCGTATTTTGGACAGTGGACGATGAATATGATTTTGCCGCAAGGTCAGCCGGGTCAGCCGGGTCAGCCCGGCCCGATTGGGCCCGTGGGTCCCGCGGGACCTCCTGGACAAGCCGGACCACCTGGACCTCGTGGACCGTGGGCATCCTCTCCCGCATAGACGGAATGGTGCGAATGGTGCGAATGGTGCGAATGGTGCCACTGATCCACCCCCCGATCCACCGACATTTGTTGTTTTATTTTCACCCTATTATAATAATGAAAATAAAACAGAACGAAATATATGCCAATGTACTAATTCGAGTGATTTTTATGTTGCTCGTCGCATCCTTCATATATATATACTACTACCACTCCCACTCCAAAAACGTAGAGGGAAATACGCCACCAAGTTCGACTCCGAGTCCACTTTTTACGACTCAATATATAACGCCAAACAAATATCCATACAGTTCGTTTGATTATAGTATTCAGCAATTAAAACTGCAAATTACGGACATAGTAAATCGATGGCCAATCGCATTTTTGATCGGAAACGTGGATTCGGATCCAACAATTAGTAGTCCAAACGTCCTGATCAATGGATCAATACCGAGCACAGTATACTTGAATTTCTCCTTTCCCTATTCAAAATCTGGACCGAATGGAACACCGGGGGCAGCAGGGAGTCCCGGCGAAATGGGTCCAGTAGGACCGACTGGACCGATCGGTCCGCAAGGATATTGGTCGACCTGTTAAGACGGCAGTATATTTTAGCAAAAAATCGGAAGATCCATCTCTTCTATCTCCGCCAAGAAAATACCGCTTCATAGAATATACCAGATAATATCAAAACACACGCCAATGGAAAATAAGGGCATCATATTGATTTTAGTTTTCATCTGTCTATTATTTACTATTTTTGTGGTCGTTTATTCGACGGACAATATATTTAGACTAGTGGAGGTGGAGGAGGGACTTACCTCAAATAATCCGGCAGATATACCTACATGGGAGCAAGAAAAAATACAAAATCTGCGATGTCCCGCCCCGCTGTTGCCCAGTTATGCGAGCCCGAAAATCAACGCAACGAATTCCACAATTTCAAACCAACAATCCGAAATCGCATCTTTAGAACAACAGATTGCGGACATTATGGCAAGATACAAAATAAACTTTTCAATCGGAACCGTTTCCTATTTTACGAGTAATGCCAGTAATGTTATGCCGATCGTGGATATCAGCGGCACTATTCCAAACCCCACATTAAGTTTTACTCTTTTACTGCCCAGTCCAGGACCAGCAGGACCACAGGGTCAACCGGGACCTATCGGAACACCCGGCATTTCTGGATCACACGGATTCGTCGGTTTGACGGGATATTGGGGACCGGAAGGGACAGATACTTTATAAACCGTTGAATATTCAACGGTGTAAATCCCAACTTTTTTGTAAAAATATAATGAAGTTATATAATAGAAAATAGAAAATATAGATCGGTCAAAATGTTACGAAAAAATGGCAAAATATTTTTAATCTTTTTTTTCATTTTGTTCATTATATTTTTGGGCGTAATCGTGTATAATTTGACCATTGATCAATATACGGGATGGTCTTCTTGGCTATTTGGAACTAGTGTAGCGCCTATTCGGGAGGGATATTCATTGGTCGGTCCATTCCCGACAAATCTGACCA
>Ga0316228_1003003_pt1 | contig 14088 bp, 5 predicted proteins | sample TBH18021metaG_FD_206005 | JGI IMG/M metagenome (GOLD analysis project Ga0316228, IMG submission 206005) | Freshwater microbial communities from Trout Bog Lake, Wisconsin, USA - TBH18021 | ecosystem: Environmental > Aquatic > Freshwater > Lake > Hypolimnion/Profundal zone | place: USA: Wisconsin... | reverse complement strand
AAAAAACTTGAGCTAAATACCCCAAAGGTGTTTGGCTTTTTGTCGTCTCTACAGTTTTTGTTTGTATCGATTTTATATTATATCGCCGATTAGGTTATCCATCCTGTGATGATTAACTTATCCGCTGATTGAGCAAGGTTTTAAGATTTCCGTTAGGAAATTGGATTTAAGTTGGTGACTTAAGACTGTAAGAATTGGGTCATCAAATCTTTTAAAAATAGATTCCATCGTTAATAAGTTCGCAAAAAACTTAATTTCCTAACCGGAAATGTGGTGATTTGTGGCTTTATCAGTGCACAGCAGTATCAGTGCACTGAAGTATTAATAGATGGGTAGGCATTAACGCTTTGAATGTTTAAGGACTTTTAATGGCATACTCGTATACTGAAAAAAAACGCATTCGTAAAAGTTTTGCAAAGTTGCCCACCGTCATGGACGTGCCATACTTATTGGCCATCCAAGTTGACTCGTATGAGCAATTTTTGCAAGAAAATAAAAAGCCAAAAGGTCGGGAAAACATTGGTTTACAAGCCGCTTTTAATTCTATTTTCCCTATTGAAAGCCATACCGGCAATGCCGAGCTACAATTTGTTGAATATTATCTAGGTACACCAGAATTTGATGTGCGCGAATGTATTTTACGTGGTTCAACCTATGCAGCACCATTACGTGTCAAAATCCGTTTGGTCATCAAAGACAAAGATGTTAAAGACAAAGATGCGAAAGCGGCAATTAAAGATATCCGTGAACAAAGCGTCTATATGGGTGAAATCCCATTGATGACCGAAAATGGTACCTTTGTGATTAATGGTACTGAGCGTGTCATCGTATCGCAACTACACCGTTCACCTGGGGTATTTTTTGACCATGACAAAGGCAAATCACATTCAAGTGGTAAAGTGCTGTATAACGCTCGTATTATTCCTTACCGTGGTTCATGGTTAGACTTTGAATTTGATGCCAAAGATTTGGTGTTTGCTCGTATTGACCGCCGCCGTAAATTATTGGCAACGGTGATTTTGCATGCCATTGGGATGAATACACAGCAAATTTTAGATGCGTTTTATGAAAAAACCCACGTCTATAAAGGTGATGAGCAATTTGAAATTGATCTTGTCACTGACCGTTTACGCGGTGAAATGGCGCAGTTTGAAATCGTTTCACCGGATGGCGAAGTAATTGTCGAACAAGGTAAACGTATCAACGCGCGCGCGATTCGTAAAATCGAACAAGCCGGTATGACTAAATTACCTGTGCCTGATGAATACTTGTATGAACGTATTTTGGCACAAGATATCGTCGTGGATGATGAAGTCATTGCACGCGCTAACCAATTGCTCGATCACGAGACTTTGGTCAAAATCAGCAATAACGGTATTAAAGAATTTGATATTTTATTCACTAACGATATCGATCATGGTTCATATATCGCCGATACACTGCGCGCGGATACCGCGATGAGCCGTGAAGAAGCGTTGATTGAAATCTACAAAGTGATGCGTCCAGGTGAGCCACCAACACTCGATACGGCTGAAAAACTGTTTGAATCAATGTTTTTTAACGCAGACCGCTATGATTTATCAAATGTGGGTCGCATGAAGTTCAACCGTCGTTTGGGCCGAGTCTATGAGCCAACCAATGACCCTGATGTGCAGCGTGAACGCAGTGTATTGACCAACGAAGATATTATTGACGTATTAAAAATGTTGATTGAAATTCGTGATGGTCGTGGGGTAGTGGACGATATTGACCATCTAGGTAACCGCCGTGTCCGTTCAGTCGGTGAGATGACAGAAAATCAATTTCGCGTGGGTTTAGTCCGTGTTGAGCGTGCTGTTAAAGAGCGTTTAAGCTCAGCTGAAACAGATAACTTATCGCCACAAGATTTGATCAACTCAAAACCTGTGGCAGCCGCCATTAAAGAGTTCTTTGGTTCATCACAATTGTCACAGTTCATGGACCAAAACAACCCATTGTCAGAAATCACCCATAAGCGTCGTGTTTCTGCATTAGGTCCAGGTGGTTTAACACGTGAACGTGCAGGCTTTGAAGTCCGTGACGTACACCAAACCCATTATGGTCGTGTGTGTCCGATTGAAACCCCTGAGGGTCCAAACATCGGTCTCATTAACTCACTAGCCGTCTACGCTAAAACCAATGACTTTGGTTTCTTAGAAACTCCGTATCGTAAAGTAGTCGACGGTAAAGTGACAGATGAAATCGAATATTTATCAGCGATTGAAGAAGTGGGCACTGTGATTGCACAAGCGGATTCGCCGATTGATGAAAGCGGTCAGTTGACAGAAGATTATGTCTCTGTGCGTAACTATGGTGAATTTGTACGTATGGCACCAGAGAAAGTGACCCATATGGACGTGTCACCACGTCAGGTTGTGTCTGTGGCAGCAAGTTTGATTCCATTCTTGGAACATGACGATGCCAACCGTGCTTTGATGGGTTCAAACATGCAGCGTCAAGCGGTACCCACTTTACGTTCTGACAAACCTCTGGTTGGTACGGGTATGGAACGTCACGTTGCCCGTGACTCAGGTGTGTGTGTGACTGCCAAACGTGGCGGCGTCATTATGGACGTGGATGCGAGCCGTGTCGTTGTAAAAGTGAATGAAGATGAAATGCAAGCGGGCGAAGCGGGCATTGATATCTACAACTTAATCAAATACACCCGTTCAAACCAAAATACCTGTATCAACCAACGCATTATCGTCAACCAAGGTGATGTCATTGCGCGTGGGGATATCCTGGCAGATGGTCCATCCACCGATTTGGGTGAGTTGGCATTGGGTCAAAACATGCGTGTGGCGTTCATGCCTTGGAACGGTTACAACTTCGAAGACTCGATTTTGCTATCTGAGCGTGTGGTTAAAGAAGATCGTTTTACCACCATTCATATCCAAGAATTGACCTGTGTGGCGCGTGATACCAAATTGGGTACGGAAGAAATCACTGGCGATATTCCAAACGTCGGTGAAGCAGCACTGGCTAATTTGGATGAAGCAGGTATTGTCTATATTGGTGCAGAAGTACAAGGTGGCGATATCTTAGTGGGTAAAGTGACACCAAAAGGTGAAACCCAGCTTACCCCTGAAGAAAAACTACTTCGTGCAATTTTTGGTGAAAAAGCCGCGGACGTTAAAGATACGTCGTTGCGAGTGCCTTCTTCTACCAAAGGTACGGTTATTGACGTCCAAGTCTTTACCCGTGATGGCGTAGAAAAAGACAGCCGTGCGCAAGCTATCGAAAAAGCCCAGCTTGATAGCTATCGTAAAGACTTAAAAGAAGAATTGCGTATTTTCGAAAACGCCGCACGTGGTCGTATTATCTCATTGCTTGATGGTCAAACTGTCAGCGGTGGCGCGGGCTTAAAATCAGGTACGGTATTGAGTGAAGACTCAATGCAAGACATGTCGCTTGAAACATTGCTTGATATTCAGCCAACCCAAGAAGATACCGCAGAGCGTTTATCACAAATTGGTGACTTTTTAACCGATAAACAAAAAGAAATCGATGAAAAATTTACTGAGAAAAAACGCAAATTAACGGCTGGTGATGACTTAACGCATGGCGTGCAAAAAATCGTCAAAGTGTACTTGGCAGTAAAACGTCGTATTCAACCCGGTGACAAAATGGCGGGTCGTCATGGTAACAAAGGGGTGGTATCACGTATCATGCCGATTGAAGACATGCCATACGATGAAAACGGCAACCCAGTGGATGTGGTACTAAACCCACTCGGTGTACCATCGCGTATGAACGTCGGTCAGATTCTAGAAACCCACTTAGGCGGTGCAGCACGTGGTTTGGGTATCAAAATTGACGAGATGATCAAACAACAAGCGGCAGTTGCTGAGTTACGTGATTTCTTAGACAAAATCTATAACCAAGTTGGCGGCGAGCAAGTGGATTTAGGCAGCATCAGTGATGACGAAATCATTGCGATGTCAAAAAATCTACGTGCTGGCGTACCAATGGGTACCGCAGTATTTGATGGCGCTAAAGAACAGCAAATCAAAGGCTTGCTAGAATTAGCGGGTATGCCAACCTCAGGTCAGCAAGTATTGTTTGATGGTCGTACCGGTCAACAGTTTGATCGTCCGGTAACCGTCGGTTATATGTACATGCTCAAACTCAACCACTTGGTTGATGATAAAATGCATGCACGTTCAACGGGTTCTTACTCACTTGTTACCCAGCAGCCATTGGGTGGTAAAGCCCAGTTTGGTGGTCAGCGCTTCGGTGAGATGGAAGTTTGGGCACTTGAAGCTTATGGTGCTGCTTATACATTGCAAGAGATGTTGACGGTGAAATCCGATGACGTGGAAGGTCGTACTCGCATGTACAAAAACATCGTCGATGGCGAACAGAACATGTCAGCTGGTATGCCAGAATCGTTCAACGTATTGACCAAAGAGATTAAGTCATTGGGTATTAACATTGAGTTAAAAGATCATAGCAGAAGTAAAAACTAAGTCGTGATTGTGAGTATGGTGGCTTTAAACGTCACCATACTCAAACTTAACGGTTTACCTTTTGAATGACAAACGAATAAAAATTAACCTTAAATTGAAAGTCAACCTGTATCGACCTTCAATTTAATCGATGGAGAAGCAGTTTGAAAGACTTATTAGACATCATGAAAAGCCCTGCCGACTCTGGTAACCAAGAGTTCGACAGCATTCAAATTTCTCTTGCCTCACCTGACACCATCAAATCTTGGTCGCATGGGGAAGTTAAAAAGCCTGAAACCATCAACTATCGTACTTTCAAACCAGAACGTGATGGTCTTTTTTGTGCCAAAATTTTTGGACCTGTTAAAGACTACGAATGCTTGTGTGGTAAATACAAACGCCGTAAATTCCAGGGCGTGATCTGTGAAAAATGTGGCGTTGAAGTGACCGCTGCCAAAGTACGCCGCGAGCGTATGGGTCATATTGAGCTAGCAAGCCCAGTCGCGCATATTTGGTTCTTAAAATCATTACCAAGCCGTATCGGTCTATTACTTGATATGACTTTGCGTGATATCGAGCGCGTATTGTATTTTGAAAGCTATGTCGTGACTGACCCAGGTTTAACTACCCTTGAAAAATATCAGTTACTCGATGATGAAGATTACTTCAAAGCACTTGAAGAGTTTGGTGATGAATTCACCGCGAAAATGGGTGCTGAAGCGGTGCAAGACTTGCTGCGTGATATTGACGTGGATTTGGAAATCGACCAGTTACGTGAAGAAATTCCTAACACGGGTTCAGAAACCAAACTTAAAAAAATGTCAAAGCGCCTAAAATTGCTTGAGTCATTCCGTGATTCAAACAATAAACCTGAGTGGATGGTAATGACGGTGTTACCTGTATTGCCACCTGATTTGCGTCCATTGGTACCGCTCGAAGGGGGTCGTTTTGCCACTTCAGACTTAAATGACTTATACCGCCGCGTCATTAACCGTAACAACCGTTTAAAACGCTTGTTAGAGCTCAATGCGCCTGACATCATCGTACGTAATGAAAAACGTATGCTGCAAGAGTCAGTGGATGCACTGCTTGACAATGGTCGCCGCGGTCGTGCGATTACGGGTAGCAACAAACGTCCATTGAAATCTTTAGCTGACATGATTAAAGGTAAACAAGGTCGTTTCCGTCAAAACTTACTGGGTAAACGTGTTGACTATTCAGGTCGTTCGGTCATTACCGTGGGTCCATACCTGCGTCTACACCAATGTGGCTTGCCTAAAAAAATGGCACTTGAACTGTTCAAACCATTTACTTATGCCAAACTTTTGCAAAATGGCATTGCGACCACTATCAAAGCCGCTAAGAAAATGGTTGAGCGCGAGGAACCGGCAGTGTGGGATATGCTTGCCAGCGTGATTCGTGAACACCCAGTGCTACTAAACCGTGCACCGACCCTCCATCGTTTGGGTTTACAAGCATTTGAGCCTGTACTGATTGAAGGTAAAGCAATTCAGCTACATCCGCTAGTTTGTAGCGCGTTCAACGCCGACTTCGATGGTGACCAAATGGCGGTACACGTACCGTTAACTTTGGAGGCCCAGCTTGAAGCCCGTGCCTTGATGATGTCAACCAACAACATCTTGTCACCTGCCAATGGTGAGCCAATCATCACGCCATCACAAGACGTTGTATTGGGGCTATATTACATCAGCCGTTCACATATCAATGCCAAAGGCGAAAACATGACTTTCTCAAACGTGAAAGAAGTGTATCGCGCGCTAGGTACCGGTGATTTAAGCGTCAATGCCAAAATTAAAGTACGTATTGAAGAAATCACGTATGACGATGAAGGTAATGCCAATAGCGTTACTAAAATGGTTGACACCGTTGCCGGCCGCTGTTTGATTTGGAATATCACCCCAAAAGGTATGAGCTTCGACGAAGTCAACAAAGAGATGACTAAGAAAAACATCGCTCGCCTTATCAATTCTTGCTACCGCAAAATGGGCGTGAAAGACAGCGTCATGTTTGCTGACCAATTGATGTATTTGGGTTTTGCCCAAGCAACGTTGTCAGGTGTATCGATTGGTATGGAAGATATGCTGATTCCACCTACCAAAAACAAAATCATCGAAGCGGCTGATGCAGAAGTTCGTGAGATTGAAAGCCAGTTTGAACAAGGCTTCGTGACCGCGGGTGAACGCTATAACAAAGTCATTGATATTTGGTCACGTACCAATGACCAAATCGCCAAAGCGATGATGGATAACTTGTCACAAGATACCGTTGTCAATAGCCAAGGTGAAACGGAAAAAGAAAAATCGTTTAACTCGATTTATATCATGTCGGATTCAGGGGCGCGTGGTAGTGCCGCACAGATTCGTCAGTTGGCAGGTATGCGTGGTCTGATGGCAAAACCAGACGGCTCGATTATTGAAACCCCAATTAAAGCCAACTTCCGTGAAGGCTTAAGCGTTTTACAGTACTTTATTTCGACGCACGGTGCCCGTAAAGGTCTAGCGGATACGGCACTAAAAACCGCAAACTCAGGTTACTTAACCCGTCGCTTGGTTGACGTTGCGCAAGATTTGGTTATCACCCAGCCTGATTGTGGTACCGATAAAGGTATCTTGATGAAGCCACACATTGAGGGTGGTGAAATCATTGAGCAATTGGCTGACCGCGTGCTGGGCCGAGTCACTGCTAAAGATGTGATGTCAAATAAAACAGGCGAATTAGCCATCCCATCGGGTACCTTGCTCGATGAGCATTGGGTAAAAGTCCTTGATGAACATGGTATTGACGAAGTTTGGGTACGTTCAGTGATTACTTGTGAAGTGCCACATGGTGTGTGTTCACAATGTTATGGCCGTGACTTAGCACGTGGTCACCGCGTCAATATTGGTGAGTCTGTGGGTGTCATGGCAGCGCAATCAATCGGTGAGCCAGGTACTCAGCTAACCATGCGTACCTTCCACGTGGGTGGTGCCGCGAGTGCTGCTGCTGTGGAAAACAGCATTCAGGTTAATAAAGGCGGTACTGTTCGCTTCCAAAACTTGAAATCTGTAAGCCATGCCGACGGTCATTTGGTCGTAGTTTCTCGTTCTGCAGAAATTAGTATTACTGATGAATTAGGCCGTGAGCGTGAGCGCTATAAAGCACCGTATGGTTCGTCAATTTTAGTGGCTGATGGCACTGAGGTTACCCCAGGTCAAACCATTGGTAAATGGGATCCGCATACCCATCCAATCATTACCGAGGTATCAGGTACCGCACGCTTTAGCGAAATCACCGATGGCTTAACCGCCACCATGAAAATCGATGAAGCAACAGGTATGAGCTCATACGAAATCTTGGCGACTAAAGACCGCCCAAGCTCAGGTAAAGATTTACGTCCTGCGATTATCCTTGATACCAAAGAGGGTAAAGAAGTGGTGTACTTCTTACCACAGCAAACCATTATTCGTGTGCGTGAAGGCGATGAAGTAACAACAGGTTCGATTTTAGGTCGTGTACCACAAGAATCATCAGGTACCAAAGATATTACCGGTGGTCTACCACGTGTTGCTGACTTGTTTGAAGCGCGTCGTCCAAAAGACCATGCGATTATGGCGGAAATGAGTGGTACAGTAAGCTTTGGTAAAGACACCAAAGGCAAAAACCGCTTTATCATCACTAATGATGACGGCGAAGTACATGAAGAGTTGATTCCAAAATGGCGTCAAATCAACGTGTTTGAGGGTGAACGTGTTGAGCGTGGCGAGGTGATTGCCGATGGTCCACAAAACCCACACGATATTTTACGCTTAAAAGGTGAAACTGAGCTTGCCAACTACATCGTCAATGAAGTACAAGACGTTTACCGCTTACAAGGGGTAAAAATCAACGACAAGCATATTGAAGTAATTATTCGTCAGATGCTACGTAAAGTTGAAGTTACCGATGGCGGCGACTCAAATCACTTTAAAGGCGACCAAGCTGAATACGCTGATATCGTAGCCACGAACAAAAAACTCGACGAAGAAAACAAATTCCCAGTCAAGTTTGACCGTTTATTGCTCGGTATCACCAAAGCGTCATTGGCAACTGAAAGCTTTATTTCAGCGGCGTCATTCCAAGAGACAACGCGTGTATTGACGGCGGCAGCGGTTACTGGCAAGATTGATGACTTACGTGGTCTAAAAGAAAACGTAGTAGTCGGTCGTTTGGTACCATCAGGTACTGGTTTAGCTTACCATGCACAGCGTCTAGAGGGTGGTAAAACAACCGCGACAGAGGCTAGTGAAAACCAGTTAGAAGCGTTAGACAGCTTGTTTGCTGAAACCATGGAACCTGCGTCAATGTCATTTGAAGACCAATTTGCTGAAGAGTTTAATAGCCAAGATGCAAAATAATCATTAATCAGTCATAAAAAGGTCAGTGCTTGCAACTGGCCTTTTTTTTCATCAAAATATCCGTATCAAATGTTTAAGGAAAAAATATGGCAGGTCGTGTTGCACGTTATCAAGCAGATAGAACCAATCAAAAAATGTATTTTTGCCGAATTTATTGTCAGCAAGCTGAGCAGACCCAGAAGGGTCAGTTACAAGAGGCACATATTGAAAGCGCGCTTATGCATTTGTACGGCGGGTATTTGGCATTTTTACAAGAAGTAGCGCGCTATTATAATTTAACTATGCCAAATCCGAGTCTACAATCAATTAGTGATGCGTTGGAAGCTAAAACCCAAGTATCACCTGAAGTCATGCGTTTAAAGCAACTATTAGCTAATGATTATTTGGGCGATATCGAAAAAGCCTGGCAGCAAATCATCTATAAACCTGTGCCACAAAACCTGGGAAATGAGAGTGATGAAAGCAATAAAAATGCCAAATTACCGGTGATTGATGTTATGGCAAGTCCATCAAGTACCCATATTTCAGTCGATATGATTCGCCAATGGCGTGGCGATTTGGTGGATACCATTGATAGTTTGCGAGAAGGGATGATTGAGTTTTAATCGTTTGATCAATTTTTGTATTTATCATCTTGGTGCTTACGACTTTAATACTTATCAAAGACCATAAAAAAGCTCGATTATTAATCGAGCTTTTTTATTAAGGTTTATTAACTAAGGTTTATTAACGACTCATTCGTTCAGTGGTTTATTGTTATTTAACTGAGCGTAGTTGATATTGTTACCTGTCGTGGGAATCGGCACGGATGCTTGTTCCTCAGGGCGTTTTTGGGTAACCGCTTGCGGGGGTTTACTGTCATCACTGGTGATTTCATTGCCCTTGCTATCGACGCGTCTAGTACCATTGTCAGTAAGCTCAATGGTTTCTTGCTCTTGTTTTTTGGATTTGGCGCGATTATTCACTGACACCCATTCCACAGGTTGACCTTTGAGCATTTTAGAGGTGAAATCCATCCAAATCGGTAGCGCCGCCACGCCACCAAATTCTTTTTTACCCATACCGATCGGTTGGTCAAAACCGACCCAAACTGTCGTCACCATTCTAGGGTGGATACCAGCAAACCATGCATCTTTGGCATCATTGGTAGTACCTGTCTTGCCACCTACATCTGAGCGACCTAATGCCCGCGCCTTAACCGCGGTACCGCGCTGGATGACATCACGTAAGATATTCGCCATTTGGAATGCCACGTTAGAAGAAATAATACGCAGTGCTTGCTGCGCTGGCATATACTGAATAGGCATGGGTTTTAGCTTATCAGTGTCAGGACCTGCATCATATAACTGCGCTTCAAGCGACGCTTGGCGTGCTAGCATTTGCTGAGTGCTGGCTTCTAATGCCGCTTCTTCTTTGCTGAGCTTTTTCTTATCCTGTTTGTCTAAACTGTCTTGTTCTTTGGTTTTAGCCAGTGGGTTTGCGTTGAATAAATCCGATTTTTCAGTCGCTTTATCGCCCGCTTCAGCGTCGCCACTCTGACCACTTAACAAGGCAGCTCGTTGTTCTTGGAAGGCGGTTAAGTTGTCTTCATTGGTCTGCTGTAAATCATTGTTAAAGCATACCGCACAGGCTTGTTTTGGGTTGGCTTGGTATTGCAGCTTACCGTTGTAGTCAAAAATTTGCTGAATAAAATAAGGTTGAATACGGTGACCGCCGTTGGCAAAGGTCGCATAGCCCGTCGCCATCTGTAATGGGGTTGCTTCACCAGAACCGAGTGCCAATGATAACGTGTTTGGCATGCGTTCTTTTTCCAACCCAAACTCATTGAGTAGCTCACGCGTATCAGAGATACCCGCTGAACGTAGTACCCGAATCGATACTAGGTTACGTGATAGGTATAAACCTTTACGCAGTGGAATCATCCCCAAATTGCGACCGTCTGAGTTTTTGGGTTTCCATGAACCGACGGTCAATGGATCATCAGATATCATGGTATCTGGGCTAAAGCCTTTTTCTAGGGCAGTGGTGTAGACTAATGGCTTGATGGTTGAGCCTGGTTGGCGATAACCTTGAATCGCGCGGTTAAATTTACTTTTATTAAAATCAAAGCCACCAACGACCGCAAGTAACGCGCCAGTTTCTGGATTGACCGATACTAGGCTGCCTTCAACGGCTGGAATTTGCACCAAGCTCCAGCTGGTGTTGTCAGCATTTGATGTGACATACACAATATCATGCAGGTTGACGATGTTGTTTGAGATAAATGCTGAGTTGGGATTACGGTAGTGCAGTGTCGCCCAGCGCATGTTTGACCAAGGCACTTTAATCTGAGTACCGTCTTTCATGACCGCATCAAAGCCATTGCCAGGATAAACTTTGGTGACTTCAACCGGATAAAAAGAATGGATAACTGGGAAATTGGCAAGCTTGCCAGGTTTTTCTTTATCTTTTGTATTAGCAGGGGCGCCGCGCCAACCGTGGCGGCGATCATAGGCAAATAAACCGCGTTTAATGGCGTTTTCTGCAATTTCTTGTGCTTCGCTATTAATGGTAAGCTTCACACGCCAGCCCGAATTGATGACAGCTTCGCCATATTGCTCTACCAATGAGGCACGGGTCATTTCCGCCAAATACGGTAAGTTTTTATCAAGCTTTGCTTGGTATAGGCGCAGTCCGATGGGTGCGGCAACCGCTTCGTCGTGTTGCACTTGGCTAATTGCGCCATTTTTAAGCATCTGACCCAAAATCCAGTTGCGCCGCTCTAACGCGCGCTCAGGGTTGGCAACAGGATTGTATTTGGATGGCGCTTTTGGCAGACCGGCAATCATTGCCATTTCTGCAATGGTTAGGTTATTTAATGATTTACTATAATATTGCTTAGCGGCAGCTTTAATCCCATACGCACCTTGACCCAAATAGATTTTATTAACATATAAGGTCATGATGTCTTGTTTGGATAGCTTTTCTTCAATTTTACGGGCTAAAAATAACTCCGTTAATTTACGATTCAGGGTACGTTCGGAGGATAAAAAATAATTTTTGGCAACCTGCTGGGTAATCGTTGACCCACCTGTCTGGCTATCCTCGCTCACCGCTTCGGTCAGTGCGCGCCCAATGCCCTTAATACTGATACCACTGTGCTGAAAAAATGACGAATCTTCGGCTGCTAAAAAAGCATTCACCATATTTTTGGGAATTTGCTCATAACTCACTGGCAGAGACATATCATTACCGTATTGACCAATTAATTGGTTGTCCTCGGTATAGATTTGTAGTGGCATTGACAGCTTGGCTTTTTTAAGGTCATCTAAGCTTGGCAGGCTAGGTGATATATACATCGCCATACCATAAAAACCGATGGGGAAAGCTAATACCAAAATAAAAAGAAACGCTAAAATTGCAACCAAGAGATTGAGTAAAAATTTCATCCAAGTAAAGGTAGCAGCAGTCGACTGGGTCATAAAGTCATTAGCTCAAAGCAAAATAAAGCCCCATTATACCTAAAAAAATTTGAGTTCTGTGAAAAATCTATTTTGCTTTTATATTGTTTTTAAGCCACCTAATAAATTAGTCCTAACTAAAGGTTGAATCTCTGAAGTTTCTAAAGTATTGTAGCGTAGTAAAAATCACGTTACCGAACTTAGTATACAAGGAACAAACTTGTGAGGTTATTTACAAAAAACAACAAGCTAGTCGTTGGGGTAGATATCACCACCACTGCGATAAAAATGGTTGAAATAACACGGCAGCAAGGTCTATTTCACTTAAGAAATTACGGCATTGAACCGTTACCGCGCGGTGCAGTTGTGGATAAAAATATTGTAGATATTGACGTTGTCAGTGACGCCCTCGCAAGATTATCCCGTGGTAGCGGTTTTTCTAGTAAAAATATCGCGACAGCCGTATCAGGGTCTTCGGTTATTAGTAAAGTTATCGAGATGGAAGCGGATCTCACAGAGCTTGAAAGAGAATCTCGTATCCGTCTGGATGCTGACCAATATATTCCCTATCCTTTATCAGAAGTGAATCTAGATTTTGAAGTGATAGGGCCTTCAGCCACGCCTGATATGTGTAAGGTATTGTTGGTTGCCTCTCGCACTGAAAACGTCGACCAACGTGTCGATGCGGGCGCTTTGGCGGGACTGGATACTAAAATTGTGGATGTAGAGGCTTACGCAGTTGAACGCGCTTTTCAATTGATGGTCGATAGCTTGCCAGGTCAACCTCAGCATGTAGCCCTCATTGATATCGGGCATAGCCAAACCACGCTTTATATTGCAAAGGACGGGGAGTTAGTATACAGCCGTGAACAGCTCTTTGGTGGCGCCCAGTTAACTGAAAGTATTCAAAGCCGTTATGGTTTGACGTTCGAGGAGGCGATGATTAATAAGCGCACCTTGTCATTGCCAGATGATTACTATACGGATGTGTTACTGCCATTTTTAGATGCCATTGTGCAGCAAATCACCCGCTCGCTGCAGTTTTATTTTTCATCCAGCCAAAATAGCCAAGTAGACTATATTTTGTTGGGTGGTGGTAGTGCGAGCATTGCGGGTCTAGCAAGCATGGTTGAACAAAAACTTGGTACTCGCACAGGTATTGCCAATGCATTTTCAAATATGACGATTAACAACCATATCAACACTGAATTACTGATTATGGACGCGCCAAGCTTAATAGCAGCTTGTGGCTTGGCGTTACGGAGTTTTGATTAATGGCAAAGATTAATTTACTTCCTTGGCGTCAAGAACTTCGTGAACGTAGAAACCGTGAGTTTATGACTTTAGTGGTTGCGGTATTGTTTTTATCGCTACTCGGTGCCTTTGCAGCATGGAGTTACTATAAAAATACCCTAGAAAACCAGCAGCTTGCTAATGAACGCATCAAACAAGAAAACGCTAATTTGGACAAGGCGTTAAAAGAAATCGAAACCCTTGAGCAGCAGCGTGATGATATCATTGCGCGTATGAAAGTGATTCAAGACTTGCAAGGTCGTCGCCCTGTGCCTGTTCGTATTTGGGACGATATTGCCAGAATTATCCCAGCACAAATGTATTTAACCAGCATGAAGCGAGAAGCTGATACTATCACCTTTACCGGTCAAGCCGACAACCCGAATGTGATTTCAACATTTATACGCAGTCTTGATGGGACGCAGTGGTTAGAAAAATCGGCGGTGGTCAGTATACAGCAGCCCAATGCAGTGGCTTATCAAGCCCCCACACCCG
>Ga0316228_1002999_pt1 | contig 14099 bp, 14 predicted proteins | sample TBH18021metaG_FD_206005 | JGI IMG/M metagenome (GOLD analysis project Ga0316228, IMG submission 206005) | Freshwater microbial communities from Trout Bog Lake, Wisconsin, USA - TBH18021 | ecosystem: Environmental > Aquatic > Freshwater > Lake > Hypolimnion/Profundal zone | place: USA: Wisconsin... | reverse complement strand
GTTGGCTCGGTCAAGTTCATCGATCATCAAACTGAACTGAGTTATTGAGGCCGAGTACTCGACTCGTCGTGAAAATAGCTGCAAATAGCCTTTAACGGTTGTTAACGGGTTGCGTACTTCATGGCCGATGCTTGCAGCCATCTGGCCGACAAGACGCAATCTGTCCAAACGGGCCACATCGGATGCAGCCTGCTGTTTGGCATGTTCGGCGTGGGACTGGACACCCTTTTCAGCCAATCTGACAATATGCACCGGATAGTGATAGAGAAAAACACCGGTAGCAGAACCGAGGACACAGAATAAGAGAGCCAGCATCACTGTGCTTTTGACTATATCGAAAGCACTTTCGTAAAGTTCAAGATATCCGTATATCTCGTTGTTATAATTAAGAGGGACGCGAAAAGCATAGACAAGGGATGCAGCGTCATTGATAGTATGCTCGTATACAAGATGGGCGTTCTTGTCGTAAACCTTTATCGCCGATATTTCAGGATGGATACTGGTTTGTTCGGCCAATTCCAGGAATTTCGTTACATTGTAGTACCAGAAATCAGGACTTTCCTGGACCATCGGCTGCATCCGAATTGCGAGAAATTGACCGTGCTCCAAGGCTTCCTCCCTGAAATCGCGCCAGGCCATATAGAAATAGGTGGCAGGCATCATCAAGAAGATAGCCAGCGCAACAAGCAGTGATACCAAGGCCATCCGTCTGGCGAACATATGCGAAAATTGTAAGCGAGCTGTCATAATATCACCTTTCCAGAGGGACGGCGCCCCATTTGACCAAGATTTGCCGACCTTCGTCTGAAAACACGAAATCTACGACCTTGGCAGCGCGACTGGTAAGCCCGCCTTTGTAGACGAAGGCCAGAGTGAGCACCGGCTTATAAACGCCGTTAACAATGTTGTCGGGTGTAGGAACGATGCCGTCAAGGGCCAGCGGCTTAATCGCGGAATCTGCCAGGGCAATTTCGGTTAAGTTGGCTATTCCGAAAGAGCCTTTGGTTTTGCGGAGGGCATCACTCATATCGCTATCGCGGTAGTAAACCTGCCAGCGGCGTTGTTCGCCAGCCTCGGATAATGCCGCTCTGAAACCAGGAATTAGGTCGTAAAAGGCAAGATTCGCGCTGTCGTTGGACTGCCTGACAAATACAAATATCTTGGTTCCGTCAGCCCAAGTCGTTTTCGTACCGGCGAGGATCTCAAGAATCTCCTGGGACGAGAACCCCGAATCAGCAACATCACGGTGCCCGGCAAACACGAGGCCGATTCGGGCGTAAGGCACTTCTTTCAGGCCAGCCGAACGTTCAGAGGCGTTCAAGGGACGCGAAATGAGACCCAGTTCAAGGCTGTCGGCCTTAACCGCGTTGATTGCCCCGTCGGAGCCGATGCTCCCCGGGATATCGAGCGCAATTCCGGTCTTTGCCTGATAGGCTTGCGCCAGTTTCACTGTGACCGGTATGTTGGCACCAGAACCGGCGATGACGAATTTATCCCGAGATCCGGGCGGGAGTGGAACTTTAGTATCAGGGTTGTTCGTCGACATACCGCCGCCGCAGCCAGCAAAAACTACTAGGCTGCAAAGGCAGATGATCATCAGATATTTACGCACAGGCACAAATCCTCCTATAATAGAACAACACATAGAACCAATTATATACAAATTCGACAAAAATTTATATTTCCTTGCAAAAAATTCAAAAAATATAATTGTTTTTATGAAAGTAAATCCAGGCAGGCATAACTCTGACCCCAAAAAACAAAAACCCGCAGGTTTACTGCGGGTCTTGCCCTGGTATTCAGGACTGAATGCTGATGCCGCTGTTTCTGCCGGAGCGGCTGATGCGTAATTGCTCTTCAAGCCGGGACTCGATCCATTCCAGCGGTTCATCAGGCCGGAGCTGTATCCCGCCTACATTGGCCTGGAGGTGGATATCCTCAAAGCCCGGAATATCGGACTGCTCAATCAAGGCTTTTAATTTATGGGCCCAGTTCAGCAACAAACTTTTATTATCAGTGTTGGTAAGTACTAGGAAGCGCCCGCCAAACCAGCGACCAGCCACATCGTCTGGCGATAGATTGACCGAAAGGGTCTTGGCACTGACTTGCAAAGCAGTATTTCCTGCCTGGGGGCCGTTCTCTTCATTAATCTCCTTGAGGTTGGCCACATCAAACGCCAGAAGCCCAAAAGCATTCCCTGCCAACGAATCAGCTGTAACTACGCTTTTGAGTTTAGTCTCCAGATAAGATTTGTTGAAAAGGCCGGTGATCTGGTCGATGTAAGCGGTCCGGGCCAGCTCCTTCAAGCGCCCGTCGACGCCGAAATCTTTTTGTTGCAGGAAAACCTCCAAGGCGCCGACTATGACTCCCTTGTCGTTGACTATCGGGACGACCTTGATGGATACTGGAACCCGATGGCCTTGTTTATGATGAAGATAGACGACAGCCTCTCTGATTTGCCGATCCTGGAGGCTTTTAGCCATCGGACAGAGCCCTTTGCACAAATTTATCCCCTCTCGTCGACATGGCGAAGCATATTGTCTGCACAGTGTTTGCCGACAGTTTCGGCGGCTTTGTATCCAGTCAGTTTTTCTGCCGCAGGGTTCCAGGAAAGGATAGTCCGGGTAGGGTCTACCAAATATGCGCCCTCTAAAAGATAGCCCAGCAGTAGTTTGTAGCTTTCCAGCGGCAAAATGACACCTCCGTATCAAAGTCAAATGACGGTTTAGCCGGGAGAGTTGTCGAAAGTCCGTAAGTCTTGTTCCGGCTATAGTGTCTGATATGATTATACCTTTCATTCGACCAGAAATAAAGAGCGCTTGCGGCATTGGGCGCGGCCGTTAATTAAAGCAAAAAGAGGTGTGGATCGACCACACCTCTTTTACTACTCTTCAAAAATTGTTTTTCCAGTTCAGGTATCTCCCCAGACCCTTCTTGTCGGCCTCCAGCAAATCGCTGGATTCGGCTTCCAGTGAAGTGATGGCCGCAGCCGGTGGAGCAGGCCGTTTTTCAGGATGTTCCTCGTTCTTGTCTGTTCGCTCTGTTTTTTCCGCCTTAGGCTCAGCTTTTTCACTCTTATCGCCAGAACTGCCTTGATTGCCGCCTAGGTTGCCGCCTAAACTGCCCATGTTGCCAAGCAGGGACATCACAGCGGAAATGGTAGTAGGGTTTATCTTGCTTTTAATCTGGGGACTATTGAGGAGCGGCAGCAGCGACATCAATGTTTCTGGCCCCAGACCGCCTTCCCCTTTGCCCAAGTCGCCAAGCAGCTTTTGCAGAGGATTGGCGGTACTGGCCGGCACCGCGGAGGCAGCCGAAGACTGGCCCCGGTTCAGGATCGAAACCAAGCAAACCAAAGACAAAACAGGTATCAGTGATTCATAACCTGTGCCGTCATTCGCTGCCGAATCCAGCATGCGGGTGACTGACCGCAGGAGTGTGCCGGTTAGATCCGCGGCTTCATTCGCCATATGTACCCCTCCTTAAAACAACCCGGGAATATTCGGTAGGTTCAGTTCACCGGCTATTTTAGTCATGGCCTGCTGATGTATTTCCCGGGATTTGTCTAAGGCGTTATTTATGGTAGATACCAGTAGGTCCTGAAGAAGCACGGCGTCATCTGGTGATAGATACTTGGCATTGAGTTCGATGGCCACCACAGCTTGTTGGCCGTTGACAATCACTTTGACCACGTCACTGCTGCTAGCCTCAATCCGTTCACGCTTTAACTGGTCTTCCGTCTGGCTGACGTACTGCTGGACTTTTTTAACCATTTCCATCATATTGCCGAATTGCTCCCACACCGCAAAATCACCTCCGAACGACTCTATGCTAGTTTATTCACCAGGCAGTAATTTGTGAGTGTCCAGGACTTGTCGATGAGACCCTTTTTCATTGTCTGTCATATATTAGATTAGAAAAACATCGCCGAAGGAGTGACGTTTCATGTTCGCAAGGCGGAGGAATAGAAAGAGACCACGGAACACCGAAAACGGGGAAGCAACAGAACACGAAAAGGTCAAAAAGGCCAAACCGGCCAAAATGGCCAAACCCATGAATCCGCTGCTGGCCAGACCCATGCAAATGGTGCAACAGGTTCTTGCCAATCCCAACTTGGGTTATCAAGCGATGGTGATTATCATGGCTCTGGCATCGGACAACGTAAACATGGATCGCAGGATTAACACAATGACATCATCCCTTGATAATCTTCGCGGGATCACCGATGTGGTGAACAGTTCGATCCGGTCGCTGCAGACAGCTTCTGAGGCGCCTAGGCAAATCCGTAAGCTGATCAACCCCGGTAAAGGGTAAAAATTATCGGTCAGGTAACACTTTGCTGCTGAACCCCATATATTGAAGTAGAAGGGCGGGCGGTACTTAAAAAGGTGCTGGCGACACCGCTGATTTAAAACACCGCCCTTATAAAAAGATGCGATTAAGGGGGTAATGACAAATGTCAAGAGGTTTTGGTTGTGGCGGCGGCGGCGGATTCTTCATCTTCTTCTTCATCATCATCATCCTGTTGCTGTTCTTTGCTGTTGGTGAGGAATCCGGTTCCATCTGATTATACTTATTTCCGGAAATAAGTATAATGTGGTTTCGCAAAAAAATAGTGATGAATGGTAACCGATGCAGGCTTTGACCCATATAGTACAGTAAAACCAAATAATAAAGGGTGCAAGAATAAGAAGGGGGTAGTGTTCATGGGCTTTGGAGGTTGTGGTTCTGGAGGTCGCGGCGGGTTTTTTATCATCTTCATTATCATAATTCTGCTGCTGTTCTTCTTTATTGACGAGGAGTCGGGATCCATTTAGTCCATACTTATGCAGGAACACGCCAGGCGTGTTCCTGAAATTTTACGGATGAACGGTAACCGATACGCCGTTAGGTCCATATATTACATTAAAAGAAAATTCATAAACAGACAAAGTGGAAGGAGGTAGTATTCATGGGTTTTGGAGGTTGTGGTTCTGGAGGGCGCGGGTTTTTTTTCATATTCTTCATCATCATCATCCTGCTGCTGTTCTTCTTCATTGACGAAGAAAGCGGAGTAACCATCTAAGGAGTTGTATGGGAGTAGGTTGCGGACAGCTACCAGTAGCTGTGATCATCCTCATCCTGGTGCTGTTCTTCCTCAATTTCGATTACTGGCCGTAAGGTGTTGTATCCTGGGTGCGACAACAGGATAGTAATCTATATGCAGAGGATGATAAAAAAAACACGCGTACAAACGCGTGTTTTTGATTTTCTTGGCGAAAACCTATTTTAAATGAAATGAGCGGCTAGTGTTCTAATTTTTTTTCGTTAGGTCCGGCTTTGTCGGGGAGGTCGGAGCTGGGGCGGTGTTCTTATCCAACCTGGGAGGTGCAGGCGGCAGGGTCTTGTCGCCGGACTGACTGTCTCCAGGCTGATCGGTGCGGTTTGAAACTCCGCCTGTCGAGGGCTTGGTGGGCTGAGTGCCTTCAATGAAAATTTCGTTTTGGGCGTCTTTACTCTTGGGATCAGGGACCAATAGACCATCTTTGGGTGATATGGCCGCTGAAACTATGCCGCTGGGCCGGGGGAAATCACGCGCTGGTACGTTGGCTAGCGCCGAGGTCATAAAGTCTCGCCAGATGGTGGCAGGGATGGTGCCACCGGTTACCCCGTCCAGGTTGCCGACGTTGTCGAAACCCATCCATACTCCAGCAGCCAGGTCAGGGGTGAAGCCCACAAACCAAGCGTCCTTGTAATCATTGGTTGTGCCGGTCTTTCCGGCGGCAGGCCGGCCGATATTGGCCCCGGCCCCGGTTCCTTGCGTCAGGACACCGCGCATCATATCGGTGAGGACATAAGCGCTGCGTTCATTAATCACCGCTTTTTCCCGCGGCTGATTTTGTTCAAGAATTTTTCCGTTGCGATCAATTACCTTGATGATCGACACCGGTTCGACCCGGACACCCTGGTTGGCCAAAACACCGTAAGCACTGACGATTTCGAGGGGAATAACGCCTCGGGTCAGGCCTCCAAGGGCCATGGCCAGGTTGCGGTCATTGGTATTTCCGCTGGAAACCATGGTGGAGATGCCCAGTAATTGGGCGTAGTATAGCACTTTGTCAGGGCTGACCTGCTGGGCGACCTTTACTGCCACCACATTCAGCGATTGTTCCAGCGCCGACCGTAGGGGAACGCGGCCGTGGAATTTACCGTCATAGTTTACTGGCGACCAGCTGCCAAAGCTGACAGGACTGTCATCGATAATAGTGGCTGGGGTCATGCCGCTTTCGATAGCGGTTAGGTATACGAAAGGCTTGAAGGCCGAACCGGGCTGCCTTTCAGCCAGAACGGCACGGTTAAACTGGTCGTTGCCGCGGCCGCCGACCATGGCTTTGATGTATCCGGTGTGAGGATCAAGAGCAACCAGCGCGCCTTGCGGTTGTTTAATTCCGTTTGAGTCGGTACGGTAAACAGGCATCTGGGACATGGCTTTTTCGGCTGCGCGCTGCATGTCAAGGTCAAGGGTGGTATATATTTTCAGGCCATCCTTGTAAACCGCATCGGCGCCATATTTATCAATCAGCTGCTGGCTGACGTAATCGATGAAGTACGATGCTTCACTGACACTGCCTACAGGACGGGATACTAGTTTCAGCTCCTGCAGCTTGGTCTGATCAGCTTTAGCCTGGGAAATGTAATCATATTTGGCCATTTGGTCAAGGACGACGGCTTGGCGTTCCTTGGATGCCTTGAAATTGTTCAGCGGAGAATAGTAGTTGGGACTTTGGGGCAGGCCGGCCAGCATTGCGCACTCCGCCAGGTTCAGATCGTGGACGTCTTTGCCGAAGTAGACATGTGCCGCTGCTTCGACTCCATAGGCTCCCTGGCCGAAGTAAATCTGATTGAGATACATCTCCAGGATTTCAGTTTTAGTAAACTGGCGTTCGATTTGAAGAGCTAAAAAAGCTTCCTGAATTTTTCGCTTGAGAGTGCGATCCTGGGTGAGTAATGCGTTGCGCGCCAATTGCTGCGTGATCGTGCTGGCGCCTTCCGAAATGCTGCGATTCGTGATGGTGGACCACGTGGCCCTCAAAATGCCCCGGGGATCGATACCGATATGATCGTAAAAACGTACATCTTCAGTGGCGATAAACGCGTTCTGCAACTCCTGGGGGATTTTGTTGATAGAGACAGGAACTCTGTCTTCGACGGCATGAATGGTGGTAATCAGTTTCCCGTTGATATCGTAAACCTGTGATGAGGCGGCTGGGCGAATTTCGCCTTTTAGACTGGGCATAGTATGGATGCTGGCGGTTAAAAAACCGAGGCCGGCCCCAGTAATCATAACAATAAAAATAACGGTGGCAACGGCAGCGATGGTTGGCCATTTGCGGCGGCCGTGGCGATTATTTCTGGATTTATCATTGGGTTCGGTGCTCATGGACAACCTCCTTGAACTGGTACTACTGAAAAATAATTGAACAAATCACTATCGGTGTCAGGCACACTTCACCTCTGGCAGTTTCATTACTGCGTTCACGATTAGGCACCTTCAATAATTATACGCCAGGGGTCGGAAATCCTGCAGACAACCGGTCAAGAAAAAAACTTCCCGCCACTTTGGCTTATTTCGACATTATTTAGTGAAGGAATTTCCAGTGGCAAATGGAATGATAAAGGGTAGTGACTGAAACAAGCGGCTAAGGAGGGTAAAATGGAAAAAGTGAGAATGCTCAGCGCCGGTGAACAAGGACTGGTGGTGGAGTTCGGCACTCAGATAGACCCTGCGGTGAATGCGCGCGTTCACCGGGTGAGTAAAATGCTGGCTGCAGCAAAATTGGACGGGATCAGTGAAGTTGTGCCCACCTATCGTTCACTCTTGGTTTACTTTGATCCGCTTCAGCTATCGCGGCAGGAGCTTGTAAGGCACATCGGGGAACTGCTGGAGACAGGGGAAACCGACTCCGCAGAACAGGCCGCCGCGCGGGTAGTTGATATTCCCGTATGCTACGGCGGCGATTTCGGGCCTGATCTGGAATTTGTCATGAAGCACACCGGTCTTTCTATCGATGAGGTTGTGCATATTCATACCTCGGTGCCGTACCTGGTATATATGCTGGGATTTGTTCCCGGTTTCGCCTATTTGGGAGGACTGGATGAACGTCTGGCCACTCCGCGTCTGGAAAAGCCGCGAACCGCCATTCCGGTCGGGTCGGTGGGCATAGCCGGTACGCAAACCGGTTTTTATCCCATCGAAAGCCCCGGCGGCTGGCAACTTATCGGTCGCACACCCATTAAGGCTTTCCACCCCGGCGCCGCTGATCCGTTTTTGTTCGCCGCCGGCGATTACCTGCGCTTCAGGGCGATCAGTCCCGGAGAGTTCACGACTATTCAGGGGGAAGTCGCCGCAGGTACATATACACCAAAGATCGAAAAAATGGCGGCAAAGGACGGTGAAAGGCAATGATCGAAGTGCTGAGCGCCGGACTGTTTACGACGGTGCAGGACGAGGGCCGCTGGGGCTATCAGGCTTTTGGTATGCCGGTAGCCGGGGCCATAGATCGTTATGCCTGCCGTGTAGCCAATATTCTGGCCGGTAACCCGCCGGAGGCCGCTTGTCTGGAAATGACGCTGACCGGCGACAGCCTGCGTTTTGAGAAAGACGCTTTTGTGGCGGTAAGCGGCGCGGGTATGCTGGCCACTTTAAACAGTGAACCCATCGCCGATTGGTCGGCCTTCCCGGTCGCTGCAGGCAGCGTACTGGCTTTTGGCTACGCCCAAGAGGGCTGCCGGGGTTATCTGGCGGTGCATGGCGGTATTGATGTCCCGCAGGTTCTTGGCAGCCGGTCAACCTATACCCGGGCAGCTGTAGGCGGCGTTGAGGGCCGGAAACTGCGCGCCGGTGATGTTCTGAAAATCGGCAATCAGGCCCGGATGGCTGGGATTGCCTGCGCGTTGCCGCACGAGTTCAGGCCGGTTTACGGCAGCAGCGTCACCTTGCGGGTTCTCATCGGGCCGCAGGATGACCTCTTCACTCCTGAAGGCATTACCACGCTCTTCAACGGCAGTTATACCATTTCCAACGAGGCCGACCGGATGGGTTACCGTCTGGAGGGACCTGTCATCGGCCATAAGGCCAAAGCCGACATCGTATCTGACGCTTTGTGCCAAGGTGCCATTCAGGTGCCTGGACACGGGATGCCGATTGTGATGATGGCTGACCGGGCCACAACCGGGGGCTATACGAAAATCGGCACAGTGATTGGCCCGGATCTGACACTGATGGCCCAGGCTAAACCTGGCGACGGAGTTGCTTTCCGGCAGTGCTCGGACGAAGGGGCGGTGGAGGCTCTGCGGACTGAGCGGGAACGCTACGCGGCCATTGCTGACTGGCGTGCCGGGGTGACCGGGACAGAAAAAACCAGCGTCAAGAGTTTTACAATGACTGTCAACGGACAGGTCTATTCCATAGAAATCAGCGAGGAGAGATGAATGATGATACAAATCGACCTGAATTGCGACATGGGGGAAAGCTTTGGCGTTTACAACCTTGGTCATGACGAAGAGGCCATGCCGTATGTGACATCAATTAACGTGGCCTGCGGATTTCACGCCTCCGACCCGCTCAATATGATGAAAACAGTAAAGCTGGCCAAGAAGTTTGGCGTTGCTGTTGGTGCCCACCCGTCTTTTCCCGACCTGGTCGGCTTCGGCCGCAGGGAGATGGTCGCGACTGCGGAAGAAATCAAGGCTGATGTAATCTATCAGATTGGGGCGCTGTGGGGATACTGCCTGACTGAAGGAATTAAAATGCAGCATGTCAAGGCCCATGGCGGAATGTACAACATGGCGGTGAAGGATATGTCAGTCGCTACCGCCTTGGCGGAAGCCATCAAAGCGGTAGATCCGGGACTGATCATGCTGTGTCTGGCGAATACCGCCATGGTGACCGCCGCCAAGCAGGTTGGCGTCAAATATGTTGAAGAATCTTTCGCCGACCGGGCCTATACCGCTCAGGGCTCGCTGGTGTCCCGTAAGCTTCCCGGCTCAGTCATTCACGACATTGACATTGTCGCCGAGCGGGTGCTGAACATGGTGAAAAACAATCAAGTGACTTCCATTGACGGGGTTCAGGTGGCGCTCAAGACGCAGACCGTCTGTGTTCACGGCGATACTCCCGGCGCGGTGGGAATGATCAAGAAAATCCGTGAGAAGCTGGCTGCCGAAGGCGTGACGGTGAAAGCCTTCGGAGCATAGCGAAAAAAAGCTTTTGAAAAATTTTAGCACCAAACAGTCAGCAGACTGCAGACAAAATATTGGCGGGAGGGGAATTCCTCCGCTACGGATAATATCCTACGCCGTTACCGGCAGCAGAGCTGCCGACGGCTGGGGATAAGAATCCCGCTGCGGAAAACCCCTCCCGCTCACTATATCCATTATTTTGCGAGGGATGTGCCCCTTTGTTTCTCCGATTTTCCACGTAATTATCCAAAAAATTAATAAAGGTTGAGACATTCAAAACCCCGCTTACATTCCTTGGGGCTTGTAAGTGGGGTTTTGAATGTCTCAAATTAAAGGCCGCTAACTGCGGCCTATTTTTGTGTGCCTGGTCAGCCCCTGGGGCCTGCCTCTATCGCGTCTTTGTCAATAGCTTCCTCCGCCACCGGCGCCATTTGCTCTTCAGCCCGGGCGATAAGTTCCTTTACCATCTGACCACCGATTTTACCGCCGGTGTGGCCGCCGATTTTCCCCACTTCGCCTGTGGTCATATTTTCCCAACCGACTGCTTCAACCTTATCCTTAAGTCCAAGAACAGCGGCAGTTTCCCACTTTTTCCTATCCAGGGCGCTTTCGTAGTTCTCGGCAGTAACCGGTTGGTTCATATCACGGCCGAGGGTTTCATTAGCCACTTCGAGCTTGAGGTCATTCAGGGCTTTCTGGGCCGAAGGTTCGAGGAGTTTCTTATCCTTGGACATCATCTAACCTCCCAATCTTCTTTTCATTTATTAGTATCACCGGGTATTGATCTTGCAAACAGACATATTTTTACCGAGGGCGGTACCAAACCCCGATTTGTGCATATATATAATAGGCGACACTGTTTTGGGGGGGGAGAACATGCGGTTCTCCGTGAGAAGAAGACGGAATATTTCGGGTTTGACTCTGTTGGTAGGTTTTTTCCTGGGGATATCCCTACTCATTTTCGGGGTAGTGGAGACTCACTTGAAGCCAACTTTGATGGCGATCGCTGAAGCCCGGGCGACCGTGATTGCCACTCAGTCAATAAATAATGTCATCAACGAAAAAGTAAGCCAGTCCATCGATCCGCAGTCTCTTGTGAATATCAAGCTGGATAATCGCGGGCGGGTTGTATTTATTCAGCCGAACACCCTGGAATTCAATAAATTGGCTGCAGATACCACCATTAAAGTTCAAGATGCCTTACGGGCTATCAGTGATGAAAAAATAAGCATTCCTATCGGCCAAGTACTCGGCAGTCAGCTGCTGGCCAGCCTCGGGCCTAAAATCGTCGTCACAATCATCCCTGTCGGCACTGTTCAGGTCAAAGTTGTGGACAAATTTGAGCAGGCCGGAATCAACCAGACCCGTCATATGATTTATCTTTTCGCGACAACCTCGATCAGGATAGTTGTGCCACTGGTGAGTTCGACGGTGAGTGTCAACACCCAGGTGCCTATAGCCGAATATGTCGTGGTTGGCGAGGTTCCGAGCACTTATGTCCAGTTTCCTTTCCCTCTGCCTAATGAAAACGGCGCCGGTAGTCAGCCATGATGAAGACATTGTAATAAGCGGCAGAAGCCTAATCGCTAAAATAATCTGAAAACAAGCAGGAATTCCGAAGAAATGGTATAATTTACATAATTAGAGATATTTCAACATTTTTTGCATGAATCGTTTTCCAGCTTGGTTTTCAGATCCGGTTTTACGAGCGATTAGGGGAGGTAGTCTGCTGTGTCCAATATTATTGTGAGGATCGGCGACGGTTTTAGTCTGAGGAAAAAGTTGATCATTGGTTTTATTCTTCTAGCAGCCTTGCCGGTCATTATAACTTCGGTAGTGTCATCTTACCTGAGCAACAGTACACTTGTGAGTATGGTCTATGAAAACAACCAGAAAATGGCTGTATCCCTGGCCGACAATTTTAACGGTATGCTTGATGCCAAGATCAAGGTGCTCAAGGTGACCGCCAACTTGCCGGATCTTCAGTCAATGGAGATCGTCAGACAGCTTCCCGTGCTGTGGAGTATGACCAAGCAGTATCCTGAAATGCAGCTTATTGTCATTGACAGTCTGGGAAATCAGACGGTGCGCACTGAGGGAACATTAGCCAACAGCGCCGACCGGGATTATTTCCAACAAGTTAAGAACGGAGCGAGTTTTGCCGTTTCTGATGTTCTGGTTGCCAAGGGAACAGGCAAGAAGGCGGTTATCATATCTGTTCCCATCAAAGACTCCCTGGATAAATTAATCGGAGTGCTGGTCGGATCTCTTGATCTTGAGTATCTGAGCCGGATTGTCGACGACATCAAGATCGGTCAGACTGGGTATGTCGTTTTACTTGACAGGCAGGGCCGGGTAATTGCTCACCCTGACAAGGCTCTTGTCCAGGAAATGACTGATTTGAGCAGTCTGGAGCCGGTGAGGGAGGCCATCAGCGGCAAGACCGGGGCGTTATCTTATGAATTCAAGGGTTCCAAAAAGTTAGCTGGGTATAGCAATGTTACTTTGGCCGGCTGGGGGATTGTCGCCCAGCAGCCTTATGACGAGGCGCTGGCCGGGGCCAGCAAGGTTCGCCTCACCGGAGTCGTCGCGACCCTGGCAGCTATCTTGATTGCGATGGTCGTCGCCTTCATGGCCGCAGGGGTGCTAGTCCGGCCAGTCAGGGAACTTGTGGCGGCCTCTGGGCGGATTGCTGAAGGTGACTTGACAGCAAAGACGACTGTATCCAGCAGAGATGAACTAGGCCAAATGGCCGAAACCTTCAATGTCATGGTGGACAACCTCCAGCAGCTTATCAGGGGAATTATCGGCACCGCTGAGCTTGTGGTGGCTTCAGCCCAGGAACTGTCCGCCACCTCTTGCGACGCCGAGCGGGCTGTCGGTCAGATCGCCGCAACAATGACCGAATTTGCCCAGGGGGCCCACCAGCAAACCGAAGAGATGGACAAGACGCTGCGAGTCGTCGACAACCTAACTGAAGTATCTCAGGCTGTGGCCGAAAAGGCACAGTCAGCGTCCAAACTGTCGGCCGAAATGGCGCAAGCCGCAGAAACCGGGGGCGGGGCCGTCAAGAACGCCATGGATAAAATGAGTGAAATAAAAGAAGTCACAGCCGCGACAGCCGAAGTCGTTGGCGCCTTGGGTGAAAAAAGCAAGCAGATCGGCCAGATTCTCGACGTAATCAGCGGCATTGCGGGTCAAACCAATCTTTTGGCGCTGAATGCCGCCATCGAAGCGGCGCGGGCCGGAGAACAGGGAAGGGGCTTTGCGGTTGTCGCTGAAGAAGTCCGCAAGCTTGCTGAACAGTCTCAGCAAGCAACCCAGCAGATCGCCCAGATCGTCCGGGAAATTCAAAAACAGACCGAAGAGGCCATTGCTGCGATGGACAGCGGCAGCCGTAAGGTGAATGAAGGCGTCGATGTCGTTCAGACCGCCGGACAGGCGCTGCAGAATATTCTGGACCAAATAGCAGCAAGTGTGAATATGATCGGCGACATCAACACCGCCAGTACCCAGCAGCTTGTTGGCATGCGGGAAATGGTGAGCAGCGCCGGCCATGTGGCGAATATCGCCAGACAGTCGAGCACCGGCGCCGAAAATACCGCTGCCGCCAGTGAACAGATGACAGCTTCCATGGAGCAAATCGCCGCCGCCGCCGAGTCGTTAGAAAAGCTGGCCAGCGAACTTCAGACGATGGTTGCGAAATTCAAAATATAATGATCCGGTCAAGGCAGTATAGAAACACTTCTATACTGCCTTTTCATCATGTACGCCCAGCATGGGCGTCATCTATAGGGTGAAAGTCCCGAACGGGGGCTGGCGAGCGCCTACCGTTAGTCAAGAGCAAGGGTGTCCGCCGCGAGGCGGAATCTGAAGGA
>Ga0316228_1002998_pt1 | contig 14099 bp, 8 predicted proteins | sample TBH18021metaG_FD_206005 | JGI IMG/M metagenome (GOLD analysis project Ga0316228, IMG submission 206005) | Freshwater microbial communities from Trout Bog Lake, Wisconsin, USA - TBH18021 | ecosystem: Environmental > Aquatic > Freshwater > Lake > Hypolimnion/Profundal zone | place: USA: Wisconsin... | reverse complement strand
CAGGCGCGCAGCCAGACTGAGTAACCAGGTAGGGCGATCTCTAACCTTAACCATTCGCCATTCGCTTGGCGCACTGGCGTGATCGGCAACTGTCCGGGGTCATTATAGGGGAGGAGCGCCTGTTGCGCCCCGCTTCTGTCGATGACCTGACGAAAATAGCCTTGCTGATAAAGGAGTCCTACACCGACCACCGGCACACCCAAATCGCTCGCTGCCTTGAGTTGGTCACCAGCCACATTGCCAAGCCCGCCCGAATAGATGGGTAGGGCTTCGCTCAGCATGAACTCCATACTGAAATATGCCACGCTGGTCAGGGGAGAGGATGGGTAACTTTGCTGAAACCACGCCGGTGCTTCAGTCGCCTTTCGCTTATCTTGCACCAGCTCGTCCACCGCATGTTGGAAGGAGACATCAGCCATCATGCGTTCAATCTGGTCCCGCGAGACGGTTTGTAGGACAACCCAGGGATTATGCGTGAGATCCCACAAAGTCGAATCCAGTTGCCTCCAAACTTCATCGGCCGCATGGTTCCACGACCAGCGCATATCAAGGGCCAGCTCCGCCAGGGAATCGAATCCCTCCACTTCCGTGGGCAAAAGGCTATATATCGGGTGGCTAGCACGCGTTGGTTTGCTCATTTTCTCTCCTCCAAATTCGATCTGGACCGAATTTCAAACGTATCAGTTAGAATTCCCCTCGTTACGCTGAATATCCTTAACTTCGCTTACCGTCGCCCGATAAGAGAAAAAAACATGTCATTCCCTTGCGAATTGACATGTTTTGATATCTGATTCCAATTAGTATCCGTAACGAAATCCGTTAACTCTGCCACGCATCTTCATGGCGAGAGTGACCATTTTACACAGCATTATTTGCTGTTGCCAATAATCTCCGCCGTGTTGCGGATAAATTTGCCGGCCTTTTCCACTCCTTCGATAATTTCGGGCAACTTGGAGTCCCCTTCGGTGGTGATATGCTCGATGCGCTTGCGTAGCTCCATATAATCGCTGTCCAGCTGTTCGAGATACTCGTGAAGCTGCTGAAATTTCGGGTCCACCAGGGTAATGGCGCTGCCCTCGATGGAGAATTGTCGTCCGTCGAGCACCGCGCTGTCACCGTAATGTGGTATGTAGGTCGGGATATGCAGACGTTCGTCTACCACCTTGGCGAAAGCTTCGGCGGCTTCCTGCTCGCCGTGGATGAGGAAAATGTTGGCTGGCGGCGTTTTCAGATGCTCCAGCCAGTCCAGCAGCTGCATTTGGTCGGCGTGCGCCGAGAACCCTTCCATGTTGTGAATTTGAGCTTTGACGCTGATCTCCTCACCCATGATCTTCACCCGTTTGGCACCTTCGAGCAGTCGCCGCCCCAAACTTCCCTGAGCTTGGTAGCCGACAAACAGGATGCTGGCTTCCGTCCGCCACAGGTTGTGTTTGAGATGATGGAGGATACGCCCGGCGTCGGCCATGCTGCTGGCCGAAATGATGATCACCGGCTCGTCCAGCAAGTTAATGGCCTTGGACTCATCCGAAGTCCGGGTAAAGTTCAGGTGAGGCAACTTCAAAGGGTTGTCCTGCTGCTTGTAGAGCATATCATAGGCTTCGACATCAAACTCCTGGGGATTGTGCATAAAAATATCGGTAGCTGATATCGCCAGCGGACTGTCGATAAAGACCGGGATATCGGGGATCTTGCCGGCTTTGAGTAGCTGATGGAGAAAGTAGATGATGATCTGGGTCCGTCCCACGGCAAAGGCGGGAATGACGATATTGCCGCCGCGTTTGACGGTGTCGCGGATAATCCCGGCCAGGGCGTCCAGTTGGTCGTAGTGTTCATGAATGCGGTTGCCGTAGGTGGTCTCCATGATAATATAGTCGGCTTCATCGATGTAGGTGGGATCTTTGATAATCGGCTGATCAGGCCGGCCCAGGTCACCGGAAAAGACCAGTTTGGCGGTTTTGTCATTTTCGATGAGCCAGATCTCGATGATCGATGACCCGAGAATGTGGCCGGCATCATCAAGCTTTACCCGGATCTCGGGAAAGATATCGAACAACACATTGTAAGGAACCGGGTGAAACTGCTTCAGGCAAACCTCGGCGTCAGCCACCGTGTACAAAGGTTCCACTGGAGTTTTTCCAGCCCGCCTGCCCTTACGGTTGGCTATTTCGGCCTCGAACTCCTGGATATGGGCGCTGTCGGCCAGCATAATCCGGCACAGATCGGTTGTGGCTTTGCTTGTATAGATCTTGCCTTTGTAGCCCGACTTGCACAGTCTGGGCAAAAGACCGCTATGGTCGATATGGGCGTGGGTCAACAGAACGGCGTCAATCGTGGTGGGGTCAAACAGAAAGGGGCGGCGGTTCAAGGCTTCAGTCGCCTTCGACCCTTGAAACATGCCGCAGTCGACCAGGATTTTTCGCTGCCCAACTTCCAATAGATAAGAAGAGCCTGTCACCATCATCGAGGCTCCGAGAAAAGTTAATCGCATACCTGTCCGCTCCTTTATTAGTCTGACTTGTGGGAGATGCGTGTTATCTTGATTAATATGATCGGAAGCAGCACGGAAGATTGTGGCTTTGAAGCCGCTGATTCGGATATTTTGCTTCCCTTATCTTCTTTAGTGATAAGCACCGACTACTTTGTTACACCTGTTTTGCCAATTTACACCTTAGTTGTTCAATCAGTTCCCGCAGTCGCGTACCACGGGTTTGGTTATCTTTATCCCCCGATATAGTGAGTTCTGCGGCAATTACGTAAATTTCTTGAATTATCGCATCAATTATTTCTGTCTTTTCTTCCACTACAGGCACCTGAGGCTGCGGGGACTCCTTTTCTTTAATATTATTTGCGAAATCTGTTCCATACTTGGCACCGCACAGGGCGCAGGCCATAAATCCATCCTGCATTTGTCCGACCCCAGATGGAAACAGATTTAGACATACCGGGCATCGCATCATTAAATCTTTAGCTTTTTCTTCTTCCATATTTATGACCATTCCTTTCTGCGAAAGGCACAAAACGGGATGAAACCGTCGGTCTTCGCGTGAAGTTTGCTGTACAATATTAGCGAGGATGCTGGCACACTACGAAGCACGTGGAGGTGAGTGGGACCGGCGTTTCGCTGACCGTATATTTATGTGTGCCGGCCGCTCATTGAAGCACAAATAAGTGGGACACGGAGCCCGTAAACTTATCTTTGTAAAGACGCTACTCGTTTTTTGTGCGAGCGGTCAGTCACTACCAGTATCCTCGTATTTATTTACGAGGGGGGCGAATATGGCACTGAAAATCGTTTACCCGGTCTGCTGTGGAATCGACGTCCACAAGTCCTTCGTCGTGGCTTGTATCGTGGCAACCGATGGAAAGGGTGTTACCACTTACAAGCAACGCAGGTTTTCCACTTTCACAGGCGACCTTCGTCTGCTTGCACAATGGCTTGTGGATAATCAATGCCGGGATGTTTGTATGGAGTCTACGGGCAAATACTGGATTTCCGTCTACAACATGCTCGAATCAACCTGTAAGGTGGTTCTCGCTCATCCCAAATACGTCAAAGCCATTCGCGGCAAGAAAACCGATTCCCGCGATGCAAAGTCGATCGCCGACATCTTCAAGCACGACCTCATTTCCGGCAGCTTTATCCCACCCTTTGCAATTCGGCAACTCCGCGATCTCATGCGCTATCGTGTGAAGCTGACTAGTTTCGCCGTTGGTGAGAAGAACCGCGCGCAGAACTGTCTGACTGTTTCCAATATCAAGCTGGATGATGTGTTTACCGACGTCTTCGGGAAAAGCGCTTCCGCCATTACCGATCAGATCCTTCTGCATCCCGATGGAAACTTTGACGTTATGCCATTTGTCGACCGCCGCTGCAAGGCTTCTACCGAGAAGATACAAGCTGCCGTCGACGGCCTGCTGTGCTCCGAGCAGGCGGAAAAGCTCAAAATTATCCGTTCCCACATGGACAGCCTCGAGCTTTGCCGGACCAACCTTGAATCCGTCATCCTCTCGCTTGCCGAACAGTTCCGCCTTCAAATGGAGCTTGTTATGACCGTTCCGGGTGTCCAACTCTTTTCCGCCATCTCCATAATCGCGGAAATCGGCGTGGATATGTCCGTGTTCCCAACGGCCAAACACCTTTGCTCATGGGCCGGTCTTGTTCCCCAAAACGATGAGAGCGCCGGTAAGAAGAAGAGCACGCGCATTGCCCGCGCCGGAGCTTACATCAAGCCGCTTCTGGTTCAGTGCGCTCTTACCGTCTGCAATTCAGATAAGCACCCTGAAATCAAAAATCGTTATCTTGCGCTCAAAAAGCGTCGTGGGCACAAGAAAGCCATCATTGCCATTTGCAGGATGTTGTTGACCGCGGTCTACGCCATCCTCAAAAAATCGGAAGCTTACAACCCCGATCTTTACAGAAAGGTGGTTTCCCTCCCCGCTAACCGGGCTTTTACCGTTGAGCAAGCTGTCGCTTTTGTTCAACGTCACGGCTTTATCGTCGTGGATTCCGACGGGGTTATTGCCTCGTAGCCCTTAGTGCCATATCCTGTTTTCGAGCTGCATTCACCTGTGGCTTTTTTCCTGTGCCTCTATGGCGCTTGACTATCTACTTGTTTCAAACTTTCTCCTCTAAGTCAGTAATAATAATAGACATCTGCACTAAGTTCCTTGCAAATCCACACTTTTTTCATTAGCAGTCTTTGTTGACTACACCTTACGTCCCACCCACTTATTGACTCTGATTTTAGTGATTCTCCCAATGGGTCAGTTCAACATTAATGTGTCAATCCCCTTCGATTTGTGCTAAAAATACTACAAAGAGGCAACAATTGTTTTCGCATATATGGTGAACTTTTATTAGTCACGAGTTTCCACCAAAGCCTTCTTTAGTATCTTCTCAGCTGCAGCTTGATAAAGTCATTGACGACAAGGGAAAACAAGAGGCTATAGGCTATAACAAACAGTGCGAGAGGCCAGCCGATCCCCGATAAACCTGAAACACCGAACACCCCAATAAGGATGGCGACAATGGTGTCGGCAATAATAACCCCTCCCAACGTCACGCTCGGTTTTGACTGCCAGAAGTGTCCGTCTTGCCGGACTACGAACAGCGAAAATATAGCGAAAAAGAAGAGCGCCACAAAGGAGAAAGTGTTTAGCTGGCTCTCTCCAGGTGCCATACCAAAGTACTTTATGCCAATGTACATTAATCCGGAAATCTCGATAACCATTGCCAATCCGAGCAGTGTCCCGGTTTTCGTTAGCGGAGCTATATTGAGCGTAGTTGGTTTTGACGACCACTCTACTCTGTCCGTCGCCAAAGCGATTTTGGCGAAATCGGTCATAAAAATCAGCAGCAGCATGGCAAACGCCGACACGAAGAATTTGCCTGTAATCAAAAACGCAACAACAACAAACGCCGCTTTTAGAATCGTTCGGGAAATTTTATTCAGTACCCAAATTTGAATCCTACGATGCACAGTCCTGCCTGTCTTGATCAGACTGATGATGCCTGCCAGCCCTTCCCCGGTCAACACGACACTGGCTGCTTCCTTGGCGACGTCGGTGGCGTTGTTCACAGCAATCCCCACCTCCGCTTGTTTCAAAGCCGGAGCATCGTTTACACCATCGCCGGTCATTCCCACAATGTGACCAGCTTCCTGTAATGCCTTTACTATAAGAAACTTATCTTCGGGATACACTTCAGCAAAACCGCCCGAGTCGCGGATGATTTGAAGCGCTTGTTGCGGCGATGTCTTAAGCAGATCTCTGACTACTTTAACGGAAACCACTTCACCGCGAATGCCAACTTGTCGCGCTACTTCCTTGGCGGTTACCAATGCGTCGCCGGTCAGCATTTTTATGCTGATGCCCAGCGAATGGGCCTGTGAAATAAGTTCTTTCGAATCCGCCCGCGGTACGTCGTTCAGCCCCATTAAACCTGTAAAAGAGAAAAGCCCATTATCGTTGGCTGTCGCAACAGCCAGAACTTTATCACCTAGGGCGGCCAGTTGCGTCGCGTTCTGGCGAATTACCTCAGCCTGTTCAGGCGGCAAGCCGCATAGCTCCACAATGCTATCTACGGCGCCCTTCATCGCCCGATAACGAGATCCATGTTCAGTAACAACAGCTTCAGTGCGGCGGGTTTCCGGACTGAACGGAATAAACTTGTCTATTTGGCTGGACTGGGTATCGATACCGCGATCGCTAGCGGCTTTAATAACCGCTATGTCTATCGGGTCTTGGTCTGCTTCCTGCGACGCCAGAAAACCGATCTTGAGGACATCGACTTCATTGAACGACGGCTGCGGCACAACCTTAGTAACGGTGAGTTTATTCAAAGTGATCGTTCCGGTTTTATCGACACAAATCACGTTCACCATGGCAGCGTCTTCCGAGGCATTCAGCCTGGTGACCAAGACCCCCTGACTGATGAGTTCTTTGGCCCCGAAAGCCATGGACACGGTCAGCATTACCGGCAAGGCCACCGGAACCGCCGCCAATAAAACCACTAGTACTAACGGCAATGTCTCAATAACCGAAAGATGGCGATAGAATACCACCGCCATCATCACCACCAGGAGAATAGTGACGATAGCAAATAGGCGCCGGACAACTTTCGCAATCATCTCTTCTATATGAAGTCTCGGTCGGGCAGATTGAACAAGCTGAGTTGTCTTACCAAAAAAGGTCGACTTGCCTGTGGTCAGCACCACACCCGTAGCTTCACCTCTCTGGACGATCGAACCGCTGTATAAATTGTCCGCCTTGGCCTTGACCACTGCAGCGGATTCACCGGTTAAGCCTGACTGGTCTATCCGAAGCTCGCCATCGGCCAGTTTTATATCCGCCGGCACAAAGTCGCCCGCCCTAAGCCTTACGACGTCTCCGGGAACTAAATGGCTTGCTTGCGCAATTGTCCATTGTCCGTCGCGCAAGACTTTTGCGTTGATCTTCAGTTTACCCTTCAGTTCGTCAAGAGCCCCCTCGGCCTGCCTCTCTTCGAAATAGCCCAAAACAGCGTTAATGACCAGCAGTCCGGCGACGATGGTCATATCGGAGTAATTTTTCAGATACCAGGATAATAGAATGACCAGTTCAAGCATCCAGGCAGAAATCCCCCAGAATTTTTTCGAAAACTGGGCGACGGGATTCACCTTGGTCCCGGCAACCTCGTTGTACCCCCAGCGGGATAAGCGACTGGCTACCTCACTACCAGTTAAACCGCTGGCGAGATCGACTTTTAGGTCTTCCACCACTTTTTCCAACGGACTGTCGAAAAGCGCTGTCTTCATATTGTCTGGCTGCCTATCCACTTGCATCCTCCTCACCAACCTCCTCAACTATAACTTTACCGATCACGATCCTTTGTCATATTGTGTTTTTCGATTGTGGGGAAGGTCGATTTATTTTATATTGCAATCTTGATGCCAATTAACGAATGTTTTGATTTCACGGGTCAACGGTATCTTTCCCCAATGGATTGTGTCTATCCGTTGTATCAAAGCGTTCATATAGTGTAAATTTTGCACACCCGCCTTCATAGCTAGATTTGATATCTCCCTAAAAAGCAAGCTATGAATTTCTTCGCTGAAATCTGGAGCATGTAACCATCAACAAAAAAGCTTATAGCGACTCCAACCCGTATCACCGTCCAATCAGGCGTTAATGATTGGCGTATATCTTGCAAAATAGCAATAAGGTTTTCTTAAAAACATATTGTTGACGTCTCGTACATATTTAATGATACTAAAATAACTTGTTCAAAAGCATTTACAATTCAACGACAGACAACTATAATCAAATTATACCCCCCTCCCCTACGGGGTGGGATCTGAAGGGGGAATGATGGGAGGCGCAACATTGTGGTCAAACAATTCCTGCTGTCCATAGCAGTGTTTTCTCTTGTCATGATTAGTTTTCTTCCGCTTGGTGAAGCGGATCAACAGTTTTCGCTAACCGGTGCCGTCAGATACGCCTTGGAAAATAATGACGAGCTTCGGGCAGCGGGTTTCGCGCTGGAGGCGGGGTACCAGGATATCGGCATCGCCAAAAGCAGCCTCGCCCCGCATGTTGCCTTCGAGGAGCGGGCCATGCGAACCAACAATCCCGGATATGTCTTATCCCTCAAATTGGACCAGCATCAATTTTCCGCACAGGATCTTGCCGGCGCTCCCAATACTTTCAACGTACCTGAAGCGATAAATGACTTTCAGTCCACCTTTGTCTTTGAACAGCCGCTTTTGTCCCGCAAGGCCGACTTAGGCATTGCCGCCGCTCGGCAAGAATCTGCAGCTCAAGCGGCAGACTATAGGCGCAAGCGACAAGAAATCGCCCTAAAAGTGATCCAAACTTTTTTATCTGTTCAGACTGACGCTCGGTACATAAACGCAAATCAAAAGACCCTGGAAGATGCCCAAGAACATCTCCGGGTGGCAACATCAAGGTACAAGGCAGGCTTGGGACTGTATTCAGATACGCTGAGGGCTGGCACCGCAGTGACGGATGCCGAGCAACGCCTGGTAAGCGCACAAAAAAATTACAATGTTGCGAAGCGTCAGCTAGGGCTGATCATCGGCTTGGAAGGATCAGCCGATATTCTGGATGCCCCACCTTCATCACCTTCAGTCAAACCCATCAGCTATTACAACTCGGTAGCGCTGACCAGGCCTGACATCGCCTCACTCGAACTACGACACAAAAACGCCCAGACAAGCTTAGAACTTGCCCAGGCTGGATATCTTCCTGTGCTGGGGATCGGCGGCTCTTACCAGCTCAATGACCGGAACCGGATCTTCGGTTCTGAGGGCGAAAGCTGGCAGGTGATGGCTTTCTTGCGCTGGAGCGTCTTCGACGGTGACAAGACCGGCAGCGAAATCAGGAAAGCAAAATTGAAACAACGGGAAGCAGGCGAGTACCTAAGCGGTATGAAAAAGTCGGTACTGTTTAAGGTTTTTGACGCCTACTTGTCTGTAGATGAAGCGGCAAAAAACGTCGAACTGGCCAGAGCCAGCGTGACCTCGGCCGAAGAAGGCAAGCGGCTGATTGAGATGAGATACAATGCTTCACTTTCCCCTATCGTAGATCTATTAGATGCCCAGTCTAACCTTGACAACGCACGAGCAAATCTGGTCGCGCGGGAAAATGCTTATCAGCTCGCGGTCGCCGTTCTTGATTTCGAAAGCGGCATCATTTTGAAGTCTCTGGCGATAGAATAGCTACGGAAGGTGGCGATCTCATGAAAAAAACGTCAGTTATCGTGTCAGCGGCTCTGGTTGTTGCCATGTTCGCAGCGACCGGATGCAGCAGTAAGGTAAAGCCCGGCACCGCCGAGGTAAAGCATCCCGAGGTAAAAGGTGTGACTGTTGCGGTAACTCAAAAGGTAAAAGCAGACGAATATTACGAAACCTCTGGAACGATAAAGGCAAAAACTGTGAGTCTTCTGGCAAGCAAGGTGATGGGAACGGTGACCTCCATACAGGTCAAAGAGGGCGATCGGGTAAGCGCTGGACAAGTTCTGGCAACCCTGGAAGACAGTGATCTTTCGGCCCGGGCGTTTGCAGCCCAGGCCGGCTACCGTGAGGCCTTAAAGTCAGTGGAAGTCGCCGGGCAGAACCGCTCACTTGCTGCCGTAACGTTTCAGCGGTATCAACAGCTCTACAATGATAAAGCCATTTCACAGCAAGAAATGGATCAGGTCGAAACCCAGAAACGGATTGCGGAAATTGAGCTTGAAAGGACACAGGAGGCTTCTAGCCGGGCCCAGGCCGAAGCCCAGGTTTATTATGGCCTTACCCAGATCATCTCACCGTCGACCGGGGTGGTATCCGCCAAAAAAATCGACCTTGGCAGCACCGCCTTACCCGGTGTGCCATTATTTACGGTGGAAGATACATCTGCCTATACCTTTGAAGCCGATGTCGACGAAAGCCTCGCAGGGAGTTTGGCTGCTGGCATGCCTGCCGATGTTGTTGTCGATTCGGCCGGAAAGACCCTCCAAGGCATCATCAGTGAAGTCGCTCCGGCAATCGACCCAGCGTCCCGAAAATTCCACATTAAACTGGAAGTGCCTGGCGATGGCCTTAAATCAGGTCTTTACGCCAAGATAAGGCTGCTTGTCGGCACCAAGGAGGCGCTACTGCTCCCCGGGTCAGCAATCGTGGAAAAAGGCCAGCTTACAGGAGTTTATGTCGTTGACGACGGCGGCGTGGTCGTTTACCGGCTGGTGAGACTGGGAAAACAGGTTAACAACCAGGTAGAAGTCTTGTCCGGTCTGACTCCGGGCGAAAAAGTCATCGTCATTGGCGCGGAAAAAGCGATCGACGGCGGATTAGTGAAAGAGGTGAGCCTGCAATGAACGCCTTCGGCATTTCAGGGCGAATAGCCAAGGCTTTTATCAATTCCAAACTCACCCCCATCCTAATCGTTGTCGCCCTACTCCTCGGAGTCTTCGCTATTCTCGTCACGCCCCGTGAAGAGGAGCCGCAAATTGTTGTTCCCATGATCGACGTCATGGTATCCTACCCCGGGGCCTCGGCCAAAGAAGTGGAAGAACGAGTTACCAGGCCGATGGAAAAATTTTTGTGGGAAATCAAAGGCGTCGAATACATTTACTCCATCGTCAAGCCTGGCTATAATCTGACCATCGTCAGATTCAAGGTCGGTGAAAACACCGAGGAAAGTCTTGTCAATCTCTATAACAAGCTGATGTCTAACTACGACAAGATTCCACCGGGGGTATCTCAGCCGCTGGTCAGACCCAAGTCGATCGACGACGTACCTGTCCTAGCCCTTACCTTGTGGAGCAACAACAATCACTATTCCGGCTACGAACTGCGTCGTATCGCCACAGAAATCAGTGATGAGATCAAGAAGGATGAAAATGTCTCCGAATTCTCCCTCATTGGAGGCCAAAGGCGTCAAATGGCGCTTATGCTTGACCCGTCGAGACTTGCCGCCTATAACGCCTCTGCTTTCCAGATTCTAGGCGCCTTGGAGAAAAGCAACTTCGCCCTGCCGTCTGGGGCGTTCCCCAGCGGCAACCAGGAATATTCGGTTCAGACCGGTGGCTTTCTCACCAACGCCGACGAAGTGGAACGCGTTGTCGTCGGCGTCTATAACGGCAAACCGGTGTATCTGAAAGACATAGCCACGATCAGGGACGGCCCTGAAGAACCCGTCGACTATACCTTCATCGGATTCGGGCCGGCGGCAGTGCTCAAGGGCATACCTTCAACCGATGCCGGGCAACGGGAAGCAGTCACCATCGCCGTATCCAAGAAGAAAGGCGCCAACGCGACCACCGTCGCCGAGGAAGCCCTGTTAAAGGTCGAGGCTCTCAAAAGCGGTCTTATCCCTTCGGATGTAAATGTAACGGTAACGCGTAATTACGGCGAAACCGCCAAGGATAAGTCGAATGAACTGCTCGACCATATGCTCATCGCCACCATTTCGGTTGTCATCCTGATCGCTTTCGCCCTTGGCTGGCGGGAATCAGTTGTCGTCGCTGTCGCTGTCCCAGTCACTCTGGCATTGACCCTGCTCATCAGTTATCTTAACGGCTATACCCTTAACCGCGTTACTCTCTTTGCATTGATATTCTCTATCGGTATACTTGTCGATGATGCCATCGTGGTGGTAGAAAACATCCACCGCCATTTCAAGCTGGACGGAGTATCCTTCCAGACCGCCATCAAGGCTGTCGACGAAGTCGGCAACCCCACCATTCTGGCCACCTTCACTGTTATCGCCGCCCTGCTTCCCATGGCCTTCGTATCCGGCTTGATGGGCCCATACATGCGACCGATCCCGGTGGACGCCTCAGCGGCGATGCTGTTTTCTCTCCTGATCGCCTTTATCATCAGTCCCTGGCTGAGTTATAAGGTACTGAAACACGTCAAGCCTGACGCCGCAAATACAGAAGGAAGCAAACTGCATCGCATGTACGAAAAAATCCTCGGACCTTTGCTCGACGACCGCCGCAAACGGCGAAAAGTTCTAGGAGGAGTTGTCGTGCTGCTTGTCCTGGCATCTCTCCTTGTACCACTAAAAGCAGTGACAGTGAAAATGCTGCCTTTTGATAACAAGAGCGAACTCCAGGTCATCATCGACATGCCCCAGGGCTCAACCCTGGAGCAGACGGCCGCCGCAGTCAGGGAGATGGGCGAATACCTGAAAACCGTTCCCGAAATGACCGATTATGAATCCTATATCGGTTTAGCTTCCCCTTATAACTTCAACGGTTTGGTTCGCCACTATTATTTGCGGTCAGGCAGCAACTCCGCCGATATCCAGGTCAATTTCGCCCCCAAAGGTGACCGGACCGCCCAGAGCCATGACATAGCCAAACGGCTAAGACCCAACCTCAAGAGCATCGCTGACAGGTACGGCGCGAAGATCAAGGTCGCCGAGATCCCCCCGGGACCGCCTGTATTGAGCACCCTGGTCGCCGAAGTTTACGGCCCCGATCCCAAGCGGCAGATTGAAATCGCGAGAACAATTAAAGATATTTTCTCCCAAACCGACGGCGTTGTCGATGTGGACTGGTATGTGGAGGACAACCAACCCAAACTTACCTTCGTTGTCGATAAGAACAAAGCTGCTCTGAACGGCATCAGCACCGAGGCCATCGCCAAGACTGAGCGGATTGCTCTGAACGGGCTATCGGCCGGCCTGGTTCACTTCAACAATGAGAAGGAGCCGGTGGACCTTTTCTTGCGGATGCCTATTGCCGATAGGGCAAACACCTCAACTCTTCAGCAAATCGGGGTACTGTCTCCGACGAATCAACTTATCCCTCTCGCCGAACTTATCCAACCCCAGGCGGGTATCGAAGAAAAAACCATCTACCACAAAAACCTGAAACGCGTTACCTATGTTATCGGCGACGTGGCCGAAAGCGTGGAAAGCCCCGTTTACGCCATCATGAATATGAAGGCCAAAATTGCCGGACTGAAGCTGACGGAAGGATACGAACTCAGGCAGTATTCAACCACCCAGCCTTGGCTGGAAGACAAGTACGCCATGAAATGGGACGGCGAATGGCAGATAACCTATGAAGTCTTCCGCGACATGGGAATAGCTTTTGCGGCAGTGCTGGTGCTCATCTATGTACTTGTTGTGGCATGGTATCGGAGCTTTATCACCCCCTTTATCATTATGGCCCCCATTCCCCTCACCCTGATCGGTATTCTTCCCGGCCATTGGCTGTTCGGCGCCTTTTTCACCGCAACATCAATGATTGGCTTTATCGCCCTTGCCGGGATTATTGTCCGAAACTCGATATTGCTGGTGGACTTTGTCCAAATAGAATTTGGTATTCATCAGGATCTGCGAAAATCCTTGATTGAGGCCGGCGCCGTCAGATTCCGGCCCATAGTGCTCACAGCCGCAGCTGTCGTTGTCGGTTCTTTTGTCATGATATTCGATCCGATCTTTCAAGGGTTAGCGATTGCGATGATGTTCGGCGCAGTGGCTGCGACCGGCCTTACCCTGGTTGCCGTTCCCCTGCTCTACTATGAGTTTTTCCACAGTAAGACACGGCCCGTAGGTTCCGAAGAGAATAAAACAAAGGGAGCGTTTCATGATGTACAGGGCTAGAACGGACCGCGGGTATCTGGAACGGGTAATCTGGCTGCTTGCAGGAACATTCGCTCTCGGCAGTGCTTTACTGGCCTGGCTTCATAGCCCCTATTGGCTGATACTGACTAGTCTGGTGGGCGTCAACCTGATCCTATTCGCGCTGACCGGCTTCTGCATTATGGCGAATATCCTTTATGCCTTGGGCATCCGCCCCCTATGCGAAGACCTCCGTCCTGTCGCCGGGAACCAGTCGAAATGCAAGTGTCTTTGAGCAGCCCCCCATGTTTTGTTCACAAATTATTCGAAGCTTTGTCACAATCTGCTGACATTTTCGACGTACAATAAGAGTAACAGGGAGGTGACAAGCAATGATGGGATATTGGGGCTATGGTGGTCCATTCCACTGGATGGGATACGGATTCGGAATGATTACTCACGTCGTATTCTTAATACTGGCGATCTACGGGATCATTTGGCTCTTTAGAGCTGTTTCCCGCCCACGCCTTCCACAAGAATCA
>Ga0316228_1002992_pt1 | contig 14114 bp, 13 predicted proteins | sample TBH18021metaG_FD_206005 | JGI IMG/M metagenome (GOLD analysis project Ga0316228, IMG submission 206005) | Freshwater microbial communities from Trout Bog Lake, Wisconsin, USA - TBH18021 | ecosystem: Environmental > Aquatic > Freshwater > Lake > Hypolimnion/Profundal zone | place: USA: Wisconsin... | reverse complement strand
CGCATTCAAGGAGTTCGCTGCCAAGCAGGAACGGTATTTGCCCAACGTGCTGATTCTGGGCATGTCGTCCCTCGACCGGCCGCGAACCGATCAGGCAGATACGCGGCGCTTCAGCACCTTCGTGCTTGGCGTGCTGGCGACGGGCCTGCACGCGCCCACTCGCGATGCACTGCTGAGTTCGCTGCGCAGGGCCAACATCTTGCTGCCCAATGCCACCAAGGAGTCGCTTAAGGAACTGGCGTCAAGCGATCTGTATCGCACCTACGATTGCGTCATCAAGGCGCGCGACCACGATCCGGATCTCAAGGCTCGCTGGTCGTCATTGCGTGCCGGGGCGGACGACAGTTCGATCAAGAACTTCTTCAAGGATCTGATGAACGCAGTGGTTCAGCAAAAGCTACGCGAGTCCAGAATCGAATTGGCTGTGGTGGACGAAGTACACAACTGGAAGGGCGGCAAACATGGCGCGAAGGCGTTCAGCAAGACGTTCTCCCCTTCGATCCCCAACAAGCTGCTGCTGTCGGCCACGCCGTTCCAGCTCGAAGAGCGCGAAATGCTCACGGTGTTCGACTTCGCGACGGACAAGAACAGTGCAACGTATCGCGTCCTGGATGCTATTTATCGCCCGAACGGCGAGGTCGCCAATTGCCTGAACGCCAACAAGAACTTTCAGAAGGCGTGGGATGCACTCTCCGGTGACGACGAAAGTGTGGCTCGCTTGAACGCATTGTGCGAGGGCACGATTCACGACGCCATCGAACCGATGCTTTCCGATCTAATCACCGACCCCGCCGCGCAACCGGCGTTGCGCGCGTTCAGCGATGCCGCCGTGGCCTATCGCAAGGCGGTGGATCAACTCACGGCCTTGCAGCGCAAGATTGTGATTCGCCATTTGAAGCCGCGCGGGCATCGGTCGTTTCATGCCGGGCAGGATTTCGGCACCGGCCCGGCGGCACAACGAACGATGCTGTACGACGTGGAAGGCATGTCGCGGGACAGCGATGCTTTCATCCATTTTCTGGCGATGCGGGTCGATCAGCAGACGCGCGCGGCGGACGGCAAGCGCGATGGGGCTAATGCGCGTCTGATGAGCGGGCTGACGTCGAGCGTTAGGGCATTCGAAAGCAGCGCGGCCGTGATGGCTCAAGAAAAGCGTGCCTTTGATGCTGAAACGGCGAATTACATGGCGATGTTCCGGCGTGTGCTCGGCATGAGCGAACATCCGAAAGTCCGCGCGACCGTCGACAGAGCTTTGACCAACTATCAGAATGGCCGTAAGACGCTGATCTTCTGTGAACGCGTGGAAACGCTCAATGAGATCGGTGCGATGCTGCAGTCGCGCATCAACCCCACTGAAGCCACAGCACTTGACTTGCGCGCGAAGCGCAAGAGTCTGCTTGAGGAGGCTGCGTTCGTGGACCTGCCGCTTGCGCGCAGCTTCGCGCAAGCCTCGCAGCTCGAGGCGAACCAGATGGAGAGTCTGATAGGAAAATGGCGCTCCGAGGCGGTCGCATTCGCAATCGACTGCCTCTCACGCTGCCGTGTGAGCGCGACCGAGCGGCGCGTATTCCGTTTGCTTGATCTGTGGCTCTTAGTTCAGTTTCGCCGCAGCCGGCGCGTGCGGACTCCGGCCATGCGATTGTTCGAACTCCTGCGTGAAATGGCAATGTCGGAGGGGCAGGATGAACGCTGGCTCCGCACATCGTTTCTCGCGGCGGAGGGGACTAGCGCGGAATCGGCGGAAACCATCAGGGAACTGGTCAACCGTCACGCCGGGACTTTTTTCGAGCGGCCGCTGAATCTCTGGGACGGCGATGACACCGGTTCTTTCGCAACGAATCTGTGGGCACTGATCGAGTCGGAAGCGAGCCTTCTCGTGGACGACGCCGGCATCGACGCCAACGCGCGCCAAGTCGCGCCGGGCTTTTTCGACACGGTACTGGACCTTCAGAAGGGCTTGCGCAAGGTGCTGCTGCGTCCGGACCTGTTCCGCACGTATCTGGGGCCGTTACTGGCTAATCCGTCTGATGATCCGCGCATGGCGGAGATCGTTCGCGCCGTCCATAGTGGCATACGTGCGCCGCGCGGCATGGGTGAATCGATGTGGCGGCGCATGGTGCGCTTCCTGTTGAGCCTTTGCGAAGCGAACGGTTCCATGAATACCGACGACCATACCAACACGCGGCGCCGCAGCTTGTGGCGCGGGGTCAATCTGCAGCGAAGCCGCGCCGACGCGAAGCACGACGACGAAGTAAGCAGCGATGCCAACAAACACGATGACTATGCGGTGCGCACGCTCGACGGCTCCATAAAGCACGACAGCCGCATCGTGCTATGTGCAGCTTTCAATTCGCCGTTGGCGCCGGACATTTTGATCTGCACCTCAATCGGCTCCGAGGGTATCGACTTGCATCGTGAATGCGCCGAGATCATCCATCATGACCTGCCGTGGAATCCGGCGCGGCTGGAGCAGCGTATTGGCCGTGTCGATCGCGTTGGTAGTCTGGCAGAAGCAAGCCGGACCGATCAACCCGGCACAGGGCTCGTGCAAGTCGGCATACCGTTCCAGCAGCAGAGCTACGAGCGCTTCCAGTACAGCGTGCTACTGGCGCGCGCCCAGCGTTTCGAGGTGCTGCTCGGCAAGCCGGACTTCGCCTTGGATGCCCTGGACGAGGAAGAACTGGGCGAGAAGGAACTCGGCGATGTGCTAGAGGCTGTCACCGACCAGGATCTGACGCTCGAGACGCCGCCGCCCTGCTTGCCAGAAGAACTAGCGCGCTGGTTCAGGGTCGATTTGTCACTGTAGACGTGCTGCAGTTGAGGCGGTCAGTAAAGGGCGGCCTCGCGCTCCATCTCTTCCTCCTGCGCTTCCGCTACTCGCCGCGATGCGGCGCAGCTGCGGATGTTACTTCGAGGGGCGTCGTGCATGACCGATCGCTTGGGCTGTGTGGTTGACGGCGCGCAGAGCATCTAGTCGGCGCCTGAAATACTTCAAATCATCGGCCAAAGTGGAAATAGGTTGGCGAGCCACCAAGCCCAGCAGGGCCGCTCGATAGCCGTCCGACCATTTCTCGCTATCAGCTACTTTGCCGATGGCCTCACGCAAATCGGCGACCAAACCGGCTACTCGCTCGGATGTCAGGGGCGCACACCAGGGCATGAATGGTCCATCTGCAATCGGGTATTGCGACAGCGTCACGGTGTCATTCGCGGCGCGGCGCAAGTAGGCCAGAAGTTCGGGCTTTTGTTCTTTTACCGCTTCCAAAAGCGCTGCAGGGACCGCCGACGGGGAAATCCTGATCTTGTCGCCCCTCGCCTCGACGCGGAACCCAGCGCGGGCAAGATCAGCCAGAAGTGCTTTAGCGCTCATGTCACACCTCTGCCGCGTCATCGCTATCACAACCAACGGGGGCAACGCTCTCCTCCGCCCCTTCCTCCTTTTCGGTCACGCCCTCTTCCTCGGTTACTCGGTTACCCTCCTTACCTGACGCGGGTTTCTGGGTAACTAAAGCGTTTTCCGCTTTGCCAGGTAACTGAGCATCAGTTACCCAAAAACCCGCCTCGGCATTGGGTTGTAACCAAGCAACCGATGAAACGGGAGAGTCCGGCGAAGCGGGCAAGTATCGGGCAAACACATCCTCGAATCGCTCGACCTTGTACCCCTTGGATGTCTGGTAGGCGATTTTCAACGTCTGGCTCTCAATACCGTAATCGCGCAGCTTCTTGCCCAACTGTCTGGCGGTCATCTCCTTACCGTGACTCCAGGTTTTCCAGGGAGCTTCATCGTCTTCGCAAAGTGCGGCCAAGAGTTCAGTCATGGAGATGCGCTGCACCTTCTTACGGTCGAACACGGCCTTGATGTCCGCCAGCAGCTCGGCTCCCGCACTTTGCGCCACTGCCGCCTTACACAGCTTAATTGCCGTGCTACGCGCATAGGCAGGCCATGTGCCGCCCGCCAAGTCGGCTACGGCAAGCAGCGGCTCCCAGTTGTCCTGATCCCGGTCGCCCAAGACATCGGGCAAGCTGGGGCGGGCTGCATGAATGGTGGGTGCGCTGTCGTCAGCCCAGCGCGCCAACTTCGCGCGAAGCGTGTCGAATAGATCGGGTTCGGCATAGCGCAGGCGCTCAGCGGTTTCGTGGGGCATCTTGCGACGCATCTGCGCCACCACGGCGCGGCTCGTGATCGTCTCGGCCAGCTTGTCGGCGTTGATGCCAGCAAGCGCCTTGAAACCGAAAACGGTGAAACGCTGGGGGGCGAAATCAGCGCCAGGTGCGGTATTGGCGCGCCAGACGAAAGCCGATTCGCGGGTGTGGCCGGCGTTCATCAGCCCGCGCAGGTCTTCTGCTTCTCTGGTCAGCACGGTCTCGATTTCGTCCACCAGGAGCGTGGGCTTGTACTTCTCGATCATGCGGAACAGCACCGAGGGCGAGATGCCCGCCGCCTGCGCTGGGCGTGGCACCAACTTGCCGACCAAGGTCAGCAGTTGCGTCTTGCCACATGCCTTTTCCGGCGCGTTGATGAGCAGGATCGGGCAGACGTTGACATGATCCACCAGCCAGGCCGCCATACACCACAAAGCTGTCGCGGCGACGGTCTCCAGATCGCAGATGATGAAGCGCTGAATGGTGCGCGCGATCTCGGACAGCAGCGCCGCACCGTCTACCGGCTCGGGCCATGGCTTCACATCCTCGAACGGGGCAGTGTCGCGTGCCGCGTCGCCGCGCGCGTTTTTCACCATTCGGTCAAGCGTGCCGAGTTGTACACCCATGCGCTCGGCCTCGGTCTTGCGCACGCGATCGTATTCAATCCACGTAAGCGCTGCCATACGGGCAATGGCTTCCTCGTCGGTTTCTGCCGACACAGGATCAGTGCTATTGGCCGTGGTCCCCGCAGTCGGGGGGTTTTGCATTACGGTGTCGGTTTTTCCGTTACGGGCGGCCTTGATGCAGGCCATCACAGCATCGCCACCGTAGGCAATGTGCAAGTCGTTGAAGTCGGTAGCACCGTTCGGGCGCTTCGGCCCGAAGTTGGGCACCGCCAGCAGCGCGCCGATGGAATCAGCAGCAACCCGCGCCTTGGTTAAGCCAGGATTACCGTCCGTCTTGCTGTCGTCGTCAGCACAGACAATGATGGGCACATCGGGCATTTCGGCGCGCAGCGCGTGCGCCACCGCCAGCAGGTTACCCGCGTTCATGGCGGCGGCCACAGGGTAGCCGGTCGTTTCATGCAGGCTGCATGCTGTCGCCCAACCCTCGCAGATCAGCTGCGGTGTATCCGGCCCCGGCTTGCCGCCCAGGACGCAGTAGCAGTCAGAGACCTTGCCGCCACTCTTGAATTGTTTCGAACCGTCCGGTCGGATGAATTGCAGGCTATGCAGCGCGCCGGTGGTATCCCACAAGGGGATCAGAAGCGCCTTGCCCAATTGTTTCGCACCCACCGGCTTGATACCCTTACGCTTGATGTACTCGTGATCGTCTTGCACTGCGTCGGCGCGATCCCACAAATTCAAGCATTTGGCGGCGGCTTCCTGCGCTACCTTAGTGCGCGCAGCAACGGCTTCGGCCTTCACCTGTTCGATGCGCAGGCAGTGCGTTTGGCGCTCGGCGTCGGTGAGGGCGTGCTCCGGCTTAGCGCACCACGTCTTGGAAAAATTTGTCCGCCAGTCACCGAACGATCCGGCCGGCAAGCCGTCGCCGTACAGCACGTACCAAGCAGAGCACTTGCCGCGCTTTTCGTCCGGGCCATCGAAGCGGTGCAGCTTGCCATCAGCCACAATCTCGTCGGGTTGCAAACCGTATTCGGCCATAGCGACGGCGAACTGTTGTTCAAACGGAATGGAGCCGTTCATGAGCAGCTCCTTACGCTTTGTAGTCAGCCGGATTGGCCAGCCAAGCATCGATGTCACCTGCACGCCAACCGACGGCGCGAGGGCCAAGTGCTACAGGCGCGGGAAACGTCTTCTCCTTTATGCGCTGATAAATGGTGCTGCGCGAGAGCCCAGTTGCAGCCTCGACCTGCTTGCGGCGCAGGATTGCAAGTGCACTGCGTAGTTGCTCGGCCATGTTTCACCCTTAGTAAGCTGTCCGGGCCAATCCCGGAACACATGGCCATTCAACGTTTTCAGAGCAGCGGCGAATAGGCAGACGGATTGCAAAAACCCACCCCGGAATAACTGGTTTGGGGGTGGGCGGGTTCGAAGTGAAAGGGTGGGTGGATGCGGGCAAAGTTAGCGCGCCCGTAGCCGCCGACAAGACCTGGAACGTTTATGCTTCGGGGGTCTTGGGGGCCCCACCGTTCGGTTGCCAGTTTGCGACCTTCGCAATTTCATCGACGGCCGTCTCATTCGGCTTGCCCTCATCGTTGGTCAAGCCGTACTCCGCCGCATGCTCACGAAGCCATTTCATTAGCGCCTGCTTGGGGTGCATGCCTCGCGGCACCGTCACGGCTTCCCAGGCTTGCACAGCGGCCGCGAGTTTCGGCGCATAGCGCTCACTGCTTGGATCAAGATACCCTGGGCCATCTGCAGCCATCGGAAAGAAGAAGCCCGATTTGACGCCGCGTCGAGTCAACCAGCCGATCAATTCATCGCGAGTCACTGTACTCTGTGACCAATCGGGGATGGACTTGTAAAAGTAACGACCGTCGGAGGTCAGCTCTTCACCTTCCCTTGCGGTGCTGCCACGGCCGTACGGAAGGTCCATTTCTGCGCGGTCGAGCTCTTCCAAAAAATCCAAGTTCCCATACTCGCGGGCCGGATAGCGCAGCGTGGCGTGCAAGCGCCCGTTCATGATGGCGTTGGTCAGGGCATTAAAAGTGACGCTGTATTTCGGATAGGCTTCTTGAAACGATGAATCGCCCTTGCAACGATCGATCGTAGTAGGGTTGTAGCCAGCAACAAGTGCCGCAGCATGAGTGACACCGAAGTCCTCATGAAGATTCCACAGCGGATCGATTTCGTCGAGCCCCGTGCAATCGAGGGGACCGCATTCCAAATTGCTCATAGACCTTTCTCCAGTTGGTTTGTCACCTGGTTCGTACGGTCATTGAGCTGTCTCCTATTTTTGGTGAGTCTGCACGGGCAATTTCGGCGAAGCAGGAGTCCGCCACAATCGCAGTGTTACACCGTCCGTGCTGGAACAATTTGGCTTGTAGAAGAATACCGCCAACTGTAAGGCGCGTTAAGCCACAGAGTGCGGAAATGGCAACACCCGCGCGCCGCCCTTGAGTTCATCAAGGTAGTCCGCCCAGCGCTGCATCATTTCCCGCCGTTCCTTCATGAATCGGGTGCGGTTGTAGGCCGTACCCAACGCGTCGGGCACCTTGTGGGCGAGCTGGTGCTCGATGACCTCGGGCTTGATGTGCAGCTCTTCATGCAGGATCGTCCGTGCCATCGCGCGGAAGCCGTGGCCGGTCATCTCGGTTTTGGTGTCGTAGCCCATGCGCCGTAGCGCGGCGTTGACTGCGGCCTCGCTCATCGGCTTTTTCGGATCACGTCCGGGAAATACATAGCGCCCGCTTCCCGTTAGGTCGGCCAATTCCCGCAGAACGGCGACCGCCTGCGAAGCCAACGGGACAGTGTGCTCGGTCTTGGTTTTGGTAACGAAATAGCGCCACTCGGCTCGGTCCAGGTCGAACCCATCCCATTCCGCTTTCCGCAGTTCGCCCGGCCGCACAAACAACAATGGTGCCAACAGGAGAGCGCAGCGAACAACGAACGTGCCCTTGAACGCGTCGATGGCTCGCAGCAACTCACCCACCTTAGCTGGATCGGTAATGGCGGCGAAGTTCTCGTGTTTGGAAGGTTGCAACGCGCCGCGCAGATCGCCGGAGGGGTCGCGCTCAGCCCGCCCGGTCGCTACGGCGTAGCGGAAAATTTGCCCGCAATTCTGGTGCGCACGATGTGCGGTGTCTAATGCCCCGCGTCCCTCGATCCGGCGGAGCACCGTCAGCAGTTCGGGTGCAGTAATCTCGGCAATCGGGCGCCCGCCCAGCCAGGGGAAGACGTTCTTTTCAAGCCGCTGCATGATCTTGTCTGCATGACTCGCCGCCCAGGCCGGCGCCTGCTTGCAGAACCATTCACGGGCAACGGTTTCGAAACTATTTGACGCACGTTCGACCGTTGCAGCCTTCTGAACCTTACGATGCACGCTCGGGTCAATGCCGTCTGCCAGCAGCTTGCGGGCGGCGTCCCGGCGCACGCGAGCCTCTTTCAGTCCGACCGCCGGATAGACGCCCAGGGCCAAGCGTTTCTCTTTGCCGCCGAACCGATACTTGAGTCGCCAGTATTTCCCACCAGCAGGTGAAACTTCCAGGTAGAGACCAGCGCTATCTGCAAGCCGGTATGGCTTGTCGCGCGGGACAGCATTCCGTACTGCGGCGTCGGTCAGCGGCATTTGTGCCTCCTGGGGGCATCAGGTCATCGTCGAACCCGATATGCCCCCAAAGATGCCCCCTTGTGCCCCCGGAAGTCAATGGGCTCTCTTGGAATCAGTCGGCAACAAAAAACCCCGCAGACGTTGAATCTACGGGGTTCGCCGGACTTCCTGAGACTGCTTGGGAATTGTTCTTGGTGGACCGAAGGAGGATCGAACTCCCGACCTCCGCATTGCGAACGCGGCGCTCTCCCAGCTGAGCTATCGGCCCGTGGGAAATGAGTCTACCCGAACTCCCCAGGCCCTTTCAATCGGGGGTTTAACCCGCGTTTTCCATGCCCGGATTGCCCTCCATGCCGACAATGCGCGGCGTGTTCAGCGGCCTTGCGGTCACTTCGCGCTGGTCGCGCAGCCAGTCGGCCAGCACGTCCCACACGGGGCGGCCGCCCGCCTTGCGGGCTTCGGGCGATACGGCGGCCCAGCCGGCCACTTTGTAGCGGCGGTCGGCGTCGATGGGCTTGCCGTCACCCGGCCCTAAGCGCATGTCGGTAATGCGCTGGCCCATGGGCTTCATCGGGTCGATGGTGTAGCGCAGGCCGCCGGTGCGCACCATGTCGCCGCCCTGTTGGTAGTACGGGTCTGGGTTGAACAGGTTGTCGGCCACGTCTTCCAGCACGGTCTTGATGGTGGCGCCGGTCATCTCAGTCAGCGTGGTGGCCGGGTAGGTGATGGCAGTCTGGGCCATCAGCGCTTCCATGGTCAGGGCCTCGCCGGGCAGCAGCGTGGTGCCCCAGCGGAAGCCGGGCGAGAAGGCAATCTCGGCGCCCTGCGCGTGCATCAGCCCATCAACGATGAGCTGGTCGAACGTGCCGTTGAAGTTGCCGCGCCGGTACAGCAGGCCGCGGTTGGTGGCCAGCGTTTCGCCCAGCTTGTCTTTGTACGGCGCGCGCACGCGGTCAATCAGCGCCGTCATGGCGGGGTCGGGCGGCAGCAGATCGGCAAACACGGGCAGCAACGTATAGCGGATGTCGCGCACGGTGCCGCCGCGCACATCCAGATCGAGCACGCCGACAAACTTGCCGTTGGCGCCCGCGTTGGTGACGAGCGTCACACCGCCCGGGTTGCTGACCTTGACGGGCGCGGGCACGGCGTCGTGCGTATGCCCGCCGAGGATGGCATCCAACCCGCGCACGCGCGAGGCGAGCTTCAGGTCGACATCCATGCCGTTGTGCGACAGCAGCACAACCACCTTGGCGCCCTTGCCGCGCGCCTCGTCAATCATCTTCTGCAGCCGTTCTTCCTGAATGCCGAAGGTCCAGTCGGGCGTGAAATCGGCCGGGTGGGCGATGGGCGTGTACGGAAACGCCTGCCCGATGATGGCGACCGGCACGCCGTTCAGCTCGCGCAGCACATACGGGTCGAACACCGGATCACCAAAGTCGGCGGTCTGGATGTTCTGCGCGACAAAGGCGACCTTGTTCTTGAAATCGTGATCGACCACGTGGCGCACTCGGTCGGCGCCGTAGGTCATTTCCCAGTGCGGGGTCATGACGTCCACGCCCAGCGCGAGGGCGGCGTCGACCATGTCCTGGCCGTTGGTCCACAGCGCGGTGGCGGAGCCCTGCCAGGTGTCGCCGCCGTCCAGCAGCAGCGCATTCGGGCGCGTGGCGCGCAGCCGCTTGATGAGCGTGGCCAGGTGGGCAAAGCCGCCCATGCGGCCGTAGCGGCGCGCGGCCTCGGTAAAGTCGAGCGACGTGAGCGCGTGCGCGGCGCGCGAGCCCGGCGCAATGCCGTAACGCTTGAGCAGCGCGTGCCCGACCAGATGCGGCGGCTGCCCGGCCCATTGCGCCACGCCGAGGTTGACGTTGGGCTCGCGGTATTCGATGGGCAGCAACTGCGCGTGGCAGTCGGTGAAGTGCAGCAGGTGGACGTTGCCGAAACGGGGTACGTCGTAGCTGAACGTATCTGCGTGGGCGTCGGTCAGGCGCAGGCCGGCGGCTGCGGCAATCGCCAGGGCTTGAACGAATTCGCGGCGGTTCATTGCTTGGGGTTGTGTGCGTAGCGTGCGAGGTCGGCCACGTCGTCTTCCAGCATCTCGCCGACTTCCTTGCGCACCACGCGGCCCTTGGCGTCGAGCACGAGCAGTTCGGGCAGGCCCTTGCGCGGGCCGGTGGCGGCGCACAGCGCGTCGGTTTCCATCGTCACCGGAAAGGTGAAGCCGCGCTTGGCGACGTAGTCCTTCGCAAGCTGCGGGTTGGCGTCGATGCTGATGGTGAGGATGCGCAGGTCCGTGCCGCGCGTGGCGTCATACAGCTTTTGCAGGCGCGGATTCTGCAGCGCGCAGAACGGGCACCACGATGCCCACGTGGCGATGATGACGGGGTGCCCGCGCCACGCATCGCCCGGCACGCGCGTGCCGTCGAGCAGCTGCACGTCGGGCAGCGCCGCCACGTCGCCCACTTCGACGGCCTGCGCGGTGCTGGCAACGAGCACCATTGCCGCCGTCCACATCAGGAACCGTCGAAGCGTACGCATGGCGTTACTGGTTCACGGGCGAGGCCGGGTCGAACAACAGCGCCATCACATCGCGAATCTGCTGCTCGGTCAGGATGCCCTTGTGCCCGAAGCGCGGCATGTTGGAGCACGCCGCATACGCGTTGGAGTTGTAGATCTTGCCCCACGTGTAGCGCAGGATCGCCTCAGAATCGCCGCGCAGCTTGCCGTACTGGTACAGCGACGGGCCGATGGTGCCGTACGATACTTCGTCTTTCGACAGGCGGTGGCAGGCATAGCAGTTGGCACCGTTCGCGCCGCCGGCCGGGTCGGAAAACTGCATGCCGCGGCCGCTCTGCGCGGTCTTCTCGCCTTCCTTCCAGTCGCCCAGCCAGGTGTTGTCAGCCGGGTAGTGGATGGTCTTGAACTGCGCGTCTTCCAGCTTCTTGGCAACTGCTGCGGGCACGGCGTTGCGGTCGGCAAACTGGCTGCAGATCTTCTGCACGTCGTCGCGGTCGGTCACGCCTTCGACGGTGGCCGGGCCTTTGGAGACAAAGCTCTCGTGGATGGCCTTGGCGAGTGCCGCGTCGGCCTTGGCATCGGGCTTGGGTGCGGTTACGCCCTTGGCGGTGGCGTCCGCTGCGTGCGCCGTGCCGGCAGCCAGGGCCAGTGTCAGCGCCGTCAGAACGATGGGGGTCAGTCGGGTCATGCGTGGCCTCATCGTGTCATCGTTTGATGGACGGCGCGTCCATCTTGCCGCCGTTGGCGTTGCGGGCGAGGAACATCTCCAGCGCGGTAATCACCTCGCTGCCGTAGAGCGGTTCCGGAAAGCGCTGCTGGCGCAGGCAGTCGTACAGGCGGTGCTGCATCGTGCGTACCTCTCCCTGCGAGACGCGATAACCGGGCCATGTGGAATACGCAAAGCGCGCGCCGTCGGCGGTCAGCAAGTCAGGCAACTCCTGCAGGCGGATGCGCAAACCCGGCTGGGCATGGCACGTGGCGCAGGCAAAGTCGTACGCGCCGCCGCGGTAGAAGAACATGCGCCGGCCGAGTTCGTACACGCGCTTTTCTTCGGGGTGGGCGAGCGGAATGTCGATGGCCGCGCCCCGCGATTCCGAAGCCACGTACGCCATCAGCCGTTCAATGTCCGACGCCTTGCCGGGCGACGAGAACGGGCGCGCCGATGCCTCTTCCTTGGTCAGCCCTTGCAGCGTCATGCGGCAATGCATGAGGCGCTGTTCGGCGTCCATCACGCGGCCGGTGTCTTTGAAGAAGCGCGGCAGCTTGGCGTAGGCGCCCTTCACCACGCCGGGGCCCAGGCCCAGGTCGCACGCTTCGAGCGAGGCCTGCTTGGGGCCGGCGGGCTTCTTCCAGAGTTCTTCGCCGGCGGCTTCCCAGAGTTCGGCCGGGTTGCCGTCGGCCAGCATCTCGCGGTACTGCGCGATGCCGGCGGCGGTGCTGTCCTTGGCGTCCTGCGCGGATGCCATGACGGCGCTGCCGGCAACCCACGCCGCAGCCAGCACCATCGTCCATGTCTTGTGTTTCACGGTCCCCTCCGTGGGTCGCCTACGGTTTGATATAGGCGAAACCTTCTTCCTGCTGCAAGCGGGTGATTTCCACCACGCCGGCCGGCACCACCTTGGCTTCGAGCAGCAGCTTGTCTTCCGGCACCTTGAAGGCCATCAGCGAGTTGTGGCACACGCGAAACTCCACGCCCATGCTGGCCAGCGCGGCCACGGGCGCATCAAACGGGCGCCCCTGCGCATCCTTGGCGCCTTCAACGAGGAAGTCGATGCCGTGGCCCAGCGCCACCACCACGATCTTCGTGCCGGGTGCGCCGTTCAGGTGGTTGCGCAGGTTGCCGATGGCGCGCACAGCCTGGTCGATGCCTTCGCTCAACTGGTAGACCACCTTGTAGCGGGCACCGCCGCCGCCAGCGCGCGGGGCGTTCTGGGCAGCGGCCTTGCCGGCCACGCCCAAGGCCGCCAGCGCGGCGGTCACACGAAAGAAGCTGCGTCGCATTTGGGCCTCCGGGGGCTTACTGGATAGACGTTTCGTCGGTGCGCTTGTCGCCGTGGTTGTCGACCCACGTGACCGTCACCTTGTCGCCCTTGGCGCCGCCCTTGAACTTGAAGTTGAGGAACGGATCTTTCGACACGGCCGGGCCGAACTGCGCGTCGAGCACGGTCTTGCCGCTGTGCTGCACCGTCACGTTGGTGATGTGCCAGGCGGGCACGACCTTGCCGGACGCGTCTTTGCGCTGGCCGGTTTCCATGTCGTGCTTCATCAGGATCTTCACGTCGGTGGTGCCGCCGTTTTCCATTGCGCGAATGCGCATCGGGTCAGCCATGGTGTGTTCTCCTGAGGTTTAACCGCCGCAGCCACCAAGGGTGACCTTCACTTCCTTGCTCGCCAGCACCCATTTGCCGTTGGCGCGCACGGCGGCGTAGACCGTTGAGGTCTCGCCCATCTTCACGCGCGTGCTCACAAACGGGTCGGTGCCGGCCGGAATGGCGAACGTTGCGGCCAGCGTGTTCGGGTTCTTTTCGACCAGGATGGCGATAAGGTCGGTGCCGGGCAGCGTGCTGGTCACGACCAGTGGCACCACGGCGCCGTTCTCAGCAATGTCCGGTGCGGTGAGCTGGATGCCGGCGCCGCCCTTCTCCACCGCGCCACCGCCCAGTTGCTTGAGCACGTCGTTCACGCCCTTCACGGCAAAGGCGGCCTTGTTCCACTCGGCCGCCTGGGCCGGCGTGGCAATGCCGGCGGACACCAGCAGTGCCATCATGGCGCCGGCGCGCAGCACGTCGCGGCGGCCCAGGTTGATTGCGTCGTTCATCGTCCGTTCCTCACTTGGCCGGGGCGCCCGCGAGCACCCAGTCGATCACGGTTTTCAGATCGGCATCGGCAATCTTCGGGTTGGCCGGCATCGGGATCTGGCCCCAGTTGCCCATGCCGCCTTCGCGCACCTTCTTGATGAGCTTGGCTTGCGCGCCGGCATCGCCCTTGTACTTGGCGGCAACGTCCTGGTAGGCCGGGCCGACGAGCTTGCGGTCGACGGCGTGGCAGCCCATGCAGGCGTTCTGGTTGGCGATGGACAAGGCGCGGGCAGCATCAACGGCAGCCAGGGCGGGCGTGGCGGACAGCGCCAGGCCGGCCAGCACCGCCGCAGCCGCGAGCGTGGGGGCGAACTTCATGTGGTCTCCAGAAGACGAGGCTGCCCGCATGCGTGTGCGGGCGAAATGGCG
>Ga0316228_1002985_pt1 | contig 14145 bp, 15 predicted proteins | sample TBH18021metaG_FD_206005 | JGI IMG/M metagenome (GOLD analysis project Ga0316228, IMG submission 206005) | Freshwater microbial communities from Trout Bog Lake, Wisconsin, USA - TBH18021 | ecosystem: Environmental > Aquatic > Freshwater > Lake > Hypolimnion/Profundal zone | place: USA: Wisconsin... | reverse complement strand
AATTCTATAACACACTCTTTACACAGTTTTGAAATGGGTATACGCTGTAAAACATTACATTCAATGTTTACAAGGGTAGCGTGTCCATATGCCAAAAAAACTGACTGTCCCAAGTAAAAAAACAAGCATCAATTCTGTAGCTGTTACAGATACGCTCATACATCTGCGTGATGGTGATGTGGTTTTGTATAGACGAGAGAATAGTGGCAAGTGGCAAGCTCGTTACAAGCTTAAAAATAAGTGGCATCGTATCAGCACAAAAGAGCGCAGCTTGGACTTTGCAAGCAAAATGGCTTGTGAGGCTTTTGATAGGGCACGATTTTTAGATGACGAAGATATAGTCATTACAAGCAAGAAGTTTGGTGCTGTGGCAAAGGCAGTGGCAGAGAGCTTGCAAGCACAACTAGATGGTGGCAAAGGCAAGGTGGTGTATCAGACCTACATCACTGTTATTAACAAATACCTAATCCCATTTTTCAAGAACTACAACATCAATAGTATTGACTATGAAGCACTAGTTAAGTTTGATGAGTGGCGTGAAGAGCAGATGGAGAAAAAGCCTCGTGCAAGCACCATCACCAATCACAATACAGCCTTAAACAGAGTATTGGAATACGCAGTAGACATGGGCTATATGAGCAATGCGCATATTCCTAAGCTACAGAATGAGGGAAGTAAAAGCAAGCCTCGTCCAGCTTTTAGTAAAACTGAATACAAGAGCCTTACTAGCTTTATGACAAGTTGGTGCAAGAAGGGGCATATGCAACGCACAAAAGATATGCGTGAGCTATTACGAGACTATGTATTGATACTAGCCAACACTGGCATGAGGCATGGCACAGAGGCATTAGAACTCAAGTGGAAGGACATACAGTGGATAACAATGGATAAAGAGCGTTACTTGCAATTTACTGTGGATGGCAAGACTGGTAAACGAGACTTGATTGCAAGACACAATACACAAGACTATTTAGAACGCTTGCAATTGCGCAATGATGCAATTAAGAAATTAAGTTTTGATGCACTACTAAAGAAACGAGTAAATGACTATGTGTTTAAGTTGCGTGATGGCACAACAAGCAAGCACTTGAATGGAACATTTAGACACTTGATGCGTGATAGTGGGCTAAACAAGAATGGTGGAAATAAGACGCTGTATAGCTTGCGTCATACCTATGCGCACTTAGCCATTATTGAAGAGAATATGGATGTGTTTACGCTATCTAAGCAAATGGGCACAAGCGTAAAAATGATTGAACAGTATTATGGGCACATAACGCCAGCGCATGTAGCAAATAAGCTGGCTGGCAAGCGCATGGTTAAGCGTAAAGTGGTTAGCAAAGGGAAGCAATCATAAGGAGAGTCACATGAAATATTTACTTGCATTGACAGCATTATTTGCATCTTTGTCTTTTGCTCAGACTACCTACTATTCTGACTCTAATGGGATGCCTATGGGCACAGCACAAAGAAGTGGAAATACTACCTATTATTCAAATGCCAATGGCATGCCAATTGGGACAGCGCAGCAAAGTGGGAGCACAACTTACTATTCAAATGCTAATGGAATGCCAGTAGGCACAGCACAATCCCCACAACCCATTCAACCACTACAGTTTCAGCAAGCACCAATGAACGCTCCTTCAGCACCAACATTTCCAACTAGCCCATTGTTTCCAAGCAGCCCAAGAGGGATGTAAGGGTAAAGAGATTTAAAGAATTGAACTTTGGACTTTAGCTAACTGCTGTTGTGCCTTAGTAATTTTTTGCCTATCACGCTCTGTTTTAAGCTGCTTACTAATGCTATCTTTTTGAGTCTTTAACGCAGCAATACGAGACTGCTGTGGTGTGAGTGGCTTGACGCTAGTAATTTCTTTAATGACCACGATTAAATTTGCGTTGGAATGCTAATCACATTATTCAAGCCAAATTGAGCTTGCAATATTTTGGTTGCAAAGTTGGTGTTTTCAGCAAATACGATAGTGGTAACCACCAATCCACTTGCTCTAACAGTTGCACGAAATTGTTTCATGTAAGTATTTATTTACGCGCCTCATATACATTACTTTTGAGGCGCGCAAATTGACTACTTACTAAAAGCCAATCTTGTGGCCTCACTAACCTCACTAATTGCTTCATCTAAGTCACCATTTAATACGGCAACCTTTAATGATTTAAGCGTATTAATAAGCTCTGCACCACTATTCAATTCAATGGCATTGGCCTTGGTCTTTTTATTTAAGGTCAATGTTTTGGCGCCGTATTTGACAGCAAGATTGATTTTTCCAGCATCACCAATCCAAAACCATTCCTTCACACGCTTAACTGTTTCAGCTGTAACACGCTCACCAGTTTGCTTATTAACAAATGTTTTTAAGCGTGTAGGAGCATAAGTTTTGCCAGCTTGTTGTGCTTCACATAATTCCAATTGCTCATGCAGCTTGGCACATAGCTTATTACGACGATGAACAATAGGTGCAACAGTTTGATACTTCTTGCTAGTTACTAGTTTGAGTGAATTTAATGCGCTCATTTTGTTCTCCTTAAAGTTAATGGGCACATTAAATTTATTACCAGACTAGGTATTTGGACGACCTCTATTTGCCACCAAATGCCATCTCAAACCAAATAAATCACCTATAAATAGTTGGCTTTATTTGGTCTTGCATAAATAAATGTGTGCAAATAACAGCAAACACAATTAGAGACTTTTTGGATAAGCAGCAAAAGCATATTACTCACTATGTAGTTGCACAAAGCTACTATCGTCCATATCACCAATTGCCACAAGCTGTAGAACATATGGCGCGCAATTTACAAAAAGATTTAAGGCACGCACGAAATTGTTTTAATAAAGAGCTTTATAGAAATGGTGCTAAACGCAAACCACTTGAGCTACAGCCACTGTTCATAGCAACACTTGAGGGAACTAAAAATACAAGCAATCCACAACTAACACTTCACTACAACATTTACTTAGGCAACTTACCAAAAATACTAACAACAGATGACATTAAAGAATTATGGACATACTGTTGGCATACAAAAGCTAATCAATCTAACGACATCTATATCACTGAAGCAAAAGATAATACTCAATCACACTTACTACATTACGGCACTAAAGAGATGCAAATTGGAAACTTAGGTTGTTGGGATTTTGAGAATACGCAAATCCCATACAACGCACTAAACATTGACTGAAGTTATGTTTGGGCTAATTGGCTACGCATTGGACGCAATGCGTAGTTATATTACTTTGACTAAAACAACTCAAATCAACGCTACAAGCAATTAAATGAAGCAAGTGAATACAAGCACAGCTGAAAGCAAATCAAATAGCGTGTAGGGCTTATACGCAAGTCTATTAATTAATGTGGGTTTAAGACGACAAACCAACTAAATATGTATATGTAAGGAAATATACAAAAGCTTTGGTTTGTTCTTTAAAACCATGGTTCCCATGCGTATCCCATTGATTCTTGGAAGGATTTAAATTTGACATATTTTTGGCATAAAGAGGTCGCAGAAAACAAACAAAGAAAACACAATTTAGCTATTGCAAAGTTATATTTAGGAAAAAAAACAATGGCTAAACAAGCAAAAACGCTTACACAAGCAGAGCTACGCAGAGTTTTAGATTACATAGCTACACGCAAGCACAGCATACGCAATAGGGCACTGCTTTTGACCACTTACTTGAGTGGCATGCGTGTGGGAGAAGTAAGTAGTTTACGATTTAAAGATGTTGTGGATGCAGAAGGCACGATACGAAACGAAATACGCTTATTGGCTGAAAATACCAAGACAAATGAAGCAAGAACAGTATTTGTAAATGAAAAGCTAAGAAAAGAATTAGAGGCTTACGCAGCCATATACACGCCTAAAAATATCAACTGCAAGTTCTTTTATAGTCAAAAGGCAAATAGTGATGGATTTACTGCAAATACACTTACTCAGTTTTTCCACTATCTATATAAGCGCAGTGGTGTAGATGGAGCAAGTTCACACAGTGGACGCAGAACCTTCATAACCAATCTTGCCAACAAGGGTATCAGCGTGCGTGTGTTAGCAAGTTTGGCTGGTCATAAAAGTATCTCAACTACCCAGTGCTACATAGATGTAAATGACGATATGAAGCGTAAGGCTGTTGAGCTTGCTTAATGCTAATAATATTAATTACCAAGCACGATGCATTTCAATTATCTCTTTATCACTACATTTTTTAAATAAATCAACTAAAAGTGAGCGCACATAACCATCACATTCTTTTAATTTTAAATTATTAAAAAAAGCTAACTCAAGGGAAATCAAATCTTCTATCAATTCATCATTATTCATTTTGCTTCCTTCAGTAATTCTGGAAACTGTTCTGGAACATATCCTTTTTTACAAGCAATAAGCGCATCACCAGTTTTTGGATATCCAGCGCAATAATCAAAAGACCCACCAGCTTGAGTAATCTTAAGCATTTGGTCCATCATTTTTGCTTTAACAGCTGCTTCAGTTCCATCTGTTGGCAAATGGAAGGAGCTAGTGCCAATGCGTATAACAACTTGGCCATTTCTTGGATTATTAATAAGCATTATGCAGCCTCCTTCATGAATCTTTGGTCTAGAGACCTCGTAAGACAATAGTCCAACAATGTAATTGAGTGTGTATTGCTATTTGCTGCTTCATGACATGAAAGATACAAATTCTCTGTATCTAAACTTGAAATATTTGATAAAAATATCTCATCATCATCTAAGTTAACTTTCATAAATTCGTTGTTTGTAAATAGCAAAGAAGACGCTACAGTAGATTCAATATTGTCATAATGCTCTCTTGCGTATTCAGCAATTTTCATATCAACAACATACTCACCAATATGATTGCTTAATGTGGTATCAAAATGATGACCAGATGCATCAACATTCCACCAGTGCTGGACAATCTCCACCCCTTTGTGAATGCAGTTAATGGGGTCATATGGTTCAACAAACCAGCCACTTACAATTTTTATCCCATTTTTTCTGCTTAAGAGGGAATGTGCATTATTGAGGCAGTTGTTTGGTTTTAATCCACCAACTTGCTTTACTTTTACTAGCTCTACAACATAATTTGTGTATGGTTGTCTTGCTTTTATCAATTCTCTCGTTGCTTTATACATATCAACTTCCTTTGTAAATAAAATTTAAGATAAATGTAGAGAAATACATCTCTTGTATTTCTCTACATAGTTGACTCAATTAGCTTCTGTTGCTACCTCAAAAACTCCAACTTCATCTGTAGCAACAAACTTGCTGTAGAACTTAATTTTGGGTTGTAGTTCTGCTTTGAGTTGATTCAAGGTCATTTCCCCAGCATCTTGTGGGCAGATATTCATACAAAAATATGAATCTATGAAATCAATGATTTCAACAACACGCTTGTAATAGTCAGCACCATTTTGTTGTGGAGCAAAAACAATTGCTGCCAATTTATCTACTGTGTCTAACTGCTTTTTTGCTTTACTCATTTTTTAATTCCTTTGTATTAAACATAGCGAATTTGCTATACAAGTATCATAGCAAAATAGTGAATTTACGACCAAATGCACTTTGTAAAATAATCAAAGTGATAGCTTTTATTTGAGTAAAACTAAAGCAAACCATGTTCCCAAATATTGGAATGGTTGCTTGGGAAACTTGGCATGGTGGAGTGAAGGCGTAGAGCGTTACTGCAGTAACGCATGAAAAAAACCACTCGTAAGTGGCTTTGATATGGATGGGTAGAAAAATCTAATCAACAATACAAGCAAATTTATCTAACAATGGCGCGCCATGTTTGGTGCGTTGCTCATTGTCAGCCATGATAGTTTCTTCAAACTTTTGTAGCAGATATGCTTCAACACAAGCACCACCAACATGACCTTTAAGTGCATGCTGTTCATAGTCAAAATAGCGTTGCAATATTCTTGCTTCTAAATCCTTATCCATAGCCACAGCATCAATCACAGTATATTTTCCAAGCCCATTCTTTTTACACACCATGTAAACATATTCACCATGACGAGCTATGTCGTGCAACTCACTTGTGCGTGCCTTATCAATTTCAAAGGTGGCATATGGACTTGTCTCAGCACGAGCCTCTAATAGCTTGTTGGCATAGTAGGTCTGTAAATTGGCCAATTTATTTGCTTGGTCTGCAGTAATAGTGGAATTAGACTTTTCTCGTATTTTGTTCATGCCACCATTGGCCTTGATGTATTGCGCTAGTTCAGCACTTTTAATATTGAGGCTGATGGCCTTGGCCAGCACTTGGGAATAGATAAGAGCATTTTTTCTGCTGGTGCGTGTGACAAAACGCACGATGATGCTTAAATCTGTGCTGTTCTTCTGCGTTTTAATATTGTGGGTGTAAGTAAGTTCACTACGCATTTCTTTGATAATTTGCCTTACATTTTTTGTAGCCAATATACCTTCTGCAAAAGACAATATTTCACCCAATAGCAAATACAAGTCTTCATTGGCCTTGGTCACATATTGCGCTACATAATTTTCATGTTTGATTGCCAAGCACTCTCCTTGAGTTATAAAAGCCCTAATTTCAGCCTCTTTTAATTGCTTGGCACTACTAAGTGTTTTAGGTGCTGAGACAAGAGATGTATTTTGTGTAAGTTGTTGCATGCTAATTCCTTTATAAAAACAGCAAAATTGCTGAATTATTAGTGTGTCATTTTGTGATTTTTATTAACACTCTATTGATTTGAGAAAATCATAGTGTTAGCATGTTTATATGCAAAAAGACACCAAAATCACCACGCAATCTCGTGCCTTTGCCACACGCAAATACCCAGTGTTTGGTAAGGGTTCATACATTGAATCTAATCCTCCTAAAGGCATCCTTAGCAGCCCTTTTTATTGGTGGTTTAAGTTTTTGCAGCTAAACGAGGAATATGCCAAGGCTGTGGGTGGCAAAAGGTCAAAAGCTTCAAGGCAGTTGGTGAAGGACTTTGGCAATATCAAAGACTTAGATTTCAAGTCTTGGTGGAAAACGCACAGTCATTTGTTTGCAGAGCCAGTGACCAGTTACAGCATGACCATTGCACAAGGCTATAAAGACCTAGCCCCCTTTGATAGCAAGGATGCTATTAACCTTGTGATTCCTTTGGATTGGACAAATGTAGGAATCAAGAGACGATTTGCCCAAGTCATAGACAAATTAGTTCCCAAAGCTAAAAAAGGGCAAGCTATTCAGCCTAGTGAGGCACCTTATAAGTTAGGCCGTAAATGGAGCACTGTGGCCTTTATCAGTGCTTACGATGTTTATAAGCTTAAACAGCAGTCTGATTTACAAGTTGCGCAAGGTGGTCAAAAGATACCTTGGGCTGACATAGCCATCATGGCCAAGTTAGATGCTGCAGAAGGTTTGAAGGTAGGGCAAAAAACCCAATTTACCAGTGACCACAGAAGAGTGCTGACTATATTGGCAAAAAGGCATTACAAACGAGCTGAAGGTTTTATCAATGCAGCTGCCTCAACAGCATTTCCAAGTAATGAAAAATAAGAGAAAAGAAAAAGATGCTAACTGGTGAATTAAAGAGTCAAGTTGATAGGGTTTGGAACAGCTTTTGGACTGGTGGCATTTCAAACCCACTAGAAATCATTGAGCAAATTACCTATTTGTTATTTTTGCGTAGATTAGATGACTTACAAACCCTAGAAGAAAACAAAAGTGCCAGACTAGGCAAGCCCATGGAGAAACGATTTTTCCCAGAAGGCGCAGATAGCAAGAGCTGTAAGTATGAGGACATGCGTTGGAGCAGACTCAAAAACATGTCACCACAAGATATGTTCAATGTAGTCAATGACCATGTATTCCCATTTTTGAGGGATATTGGTGGTGATGGCAGCACTTACAGCAAGCAGATGCAAGGTGCTCGTTTTACTATACCAACGCCATTATTGTTAACCACGGCCATTGAGTTACTTGACCAAATCCCCATGGAAGATAGAGATACCAAAGGTGATTTATATGAATACATGCTAGGTAAGTTGGCTAGTGCTGGACAGAATGGACAATTTAGAACACCAAGACATATTATTAGATTGATGGTTGAGCTGACAGCTCCAACAGCCAAGGACACCATTTGTGACCCAGCCAGTGGCACTTGTGGCTTCTTAGTCAATGCCAGTGAATACTTGCGTGAAACGCATCCAGAAATACTCACTGATGCAAAAAGTCGTGAGCACTTTCATAACTCAATGTTTCATGGGTATGATTTTGATAACACCATGTTACGAATTGGTAGCATGAATATGTTGCTGCATGGTGTTGAGAATCCAGTCATCACCTATCGTGATTCTCTCAGTCAAGATTACGCAGTTGAGGAAGAAAAATACAGCCTCATACTTGCTAACCCACCATTTGCTGGCAGTATCAATATTGAGAATGCTGCAAAAGATTTATTGGCAGTGGTTAATACAAAGAAAACAGAGTTGCTATTCATGGCTTTGTTCTTAAAGTTATTAAAGCCTGGTGGTCGTGCTGCTGTGGTAGTGCCAGATGGAGTGCTATTTGGAAATAGTAAAGCGCATAAAGAAATTAGACGCATGTTGGTTGAGGAGCAAAAACTAGAAGCTGTGATTTCTTTGCCAAGTGGCGTTTTCAAACCTTACGCTGGCGTCAGCACAGCCATCTTAATTTTTACGAAGACCAATAGTGGTGGCACTGACTCAGTCTGGTTCTATGACATGTTGGCAGATGGTTGGAGCTTGGATGACCAACGCAAGCCCTTACTTGAGCTTGAAAAGCTTGGCGCAACAACTAAACAAAAGCTTACAGCAGAAGAGCATGAGAAGAATAATTTGCCAGATGTTTTGGCAAGGTGGCAACAGCGTGATGGCGCAGAGCGCAACAATTCCAAAACAGCCCAGAGCTTTACAGTAGATAGGGCAAGCCTAATTGCCAACGACTACGACTTAAGCTTGAACAAATATAAAGAGGTGGTTCATGAGCATGTGGAACATGTGGCACCTTTGCAATTAATTGCAGAATTAAAGCAGCTTGAAATTGAGATACAAGCTGGACTTACGGAGCTTGAAAGGATGCTTAAGTGACTTGGCAGACTGTAAAACTAGGTGAGCTTGCTAGAGTTAGAACTGGCAAACTAGATGCTAATGCAGCAGATGAAAATGGGCTTTATCCATTTTTTACATGTGCAGTAGAACCTTTAAGTATCAACACCCCAGCATTTGATTGCAAGGCTATTTTAGTGGCTGGGAATGGAGACTTAAATGTCAAATACTATGAGGGAAAATTCAATGCATATCAAAGAACTTATGTAATTGAAAGTTTGGATGAAAAGATATTATTACCAAGATACCTTTATCTTTTCTTGAATGAGTATGTTAATGAATTAAGGGCTTTAGCTATTGGTGGAGTCATCAAATATATTAAATTGGCAAATTTAACTGACGCTCCCATACCACTCCCACCAATTGCAGAGCAGCAGCGTATTGCAGCTATTCTTGACAAGGCTGAAATAGTTAAGCGCAATCGTGAATTATCAATTGATAAGTTAGATTTACTTGCTGAAAGTATTTTTGAGAAAATAGAAAACAGTAAAGAATTTTTAGATTTTCCAGTTGTAAAACTTGGAGATGTTATGGAATTGCAGCGTGGAGGCTCACCAAGACCTATTGCTGATTGGATTACTGAAGAGAAAGATGGTATTAATTGGATAAAGATTAGTGATGCCACTGCATCTGACAAATACATTTATGAATGTAAGCAAAAAATTAAAAAGGGTGGAGATAGACATTCTAGAATGGTTTACGAGGGTGATTTTTTGTTATCAAACTCAATGAGTTTTGGACGGCCTTATATACTTAAAACTTCTGGATGTATACATGACGGTTGGCTAGTTCTTCGTGATACTAAAAATATCTTTGAGCAAGATTATCTATATTCTGTATTGTCTTCACCATCCGTAAAAAGACAATTTATTAAGTTTGCATCTGGCGCAGTTGTTAAAAATTTAAATATTGATGCTGTTAGTAAGGTAGAAATTCGTTTGCTAGACAAGCAATCTCAATTAGTATTTTCTAGAAAAGTTGGTGTTATTGAGATGTATAAAAAGCAGCTTAAGGACGCTGATAGCCTATTTAATAAATTAACTAGCTCTTTACAGCATTTAGCCTTTTCTGGCCAGTTATAGCTTATGAGTAATTTCTCTTTCCTTCAAAAAGAATGGTTCTCTATCTGCGATAGTGCAACCAAGGCAGAAGGCTATTTAAATACGGATACTCGTGCTGCATGTTGGTATGCACGCATGACCTTAGAGCAAATTGTGGATTGGCTATATAGATATGACCCCAATTACAAGAGCTATGAGCCTAGCCTAGGTGCTAGAGTGCATGACCCATGTTTTCGTGCCAGTGCTGGTGAAAATATTTTTACCAAAGCCACTGTCATTATGTCTATTGGCAATCGTGCTGCTCATGGTAAAGCTGCTAAGCAAGCAGAAGCCTACACAGCTATTCAAGAGTTATTTCATATTGCGTATTGGTTGGCTAGGACTTATGGGGATAAGGCAAGGCCAGCCCCCAGTTTGCAGTTTGATGAAAAGTTAATTCCAGTAGCTAAAAAGCAAGAAACAATTAGCACTGAACAGTTACGAAGCATTGAAGATAAGCTAAGGCAAGAACAAACAGAAAAGGATGCACTCAAACTAGAGCTTGAAGCTTTGCGTGTTGAGTTTGCCAAGGCCAAGGCTGCTAATCAACAAACGCCAGATACGCACAACTACAACGAAGAGCAGACTCGTGACTACTTTATTGATTTACTGCTAAATGAAGCTGGCTGGGCATTAGATAAAACAGAAGATAGGGAGTATGAAGTAGCTGGCATGCCCAACAATCAAGGCATTGGTTTTGTTGATTATGTGTTGTGGGGTGATGATGGCAAACCCTTAGCAGTGGTAGAGGCCAAAAAGACCAGAAGAGATGCCAGAGTAGGTCAACAACAAGCCAAGCTCTATGCAGATTGCTTAGAGACTAAGTTTGGTCGTCGTCCAGTTATCTATTACACCAATGGCTATGAGCATTGGTTTTGGGATGATGCTTCTTCAGCACCAAGACCAGTAGAAGGTTTTCATAAAAAGGATGAACTTGAATTGCTGATGCAGCGTCGTTCAAGTCGTCAAGGTCTTGCCAAGTTAGAGATTGATAACGCTATTGTTGAGCGTAGTTACCAACATCAAGCCATACGCAGCATTACAGAAGCTATTGAGCAGCACAATCAAAGACGCAGTTTAGTGGTCATGGCCACTGGTAGTGGCAAAACTAGGACTGTGATTGCCTTGGTTGATTTACTCATGCGTGCTGGTTGGGTTAAGCGTGTATTGTTCTTGGCAGATAGAGTTTCCCTAGTCAAACAAGCCAGCAGAGAGTTTGGCAAGCATTTGCCCAATGTGCCAGTGGTTAATCTACTCAACAGCACAGATACACAAGGTAGGGTCTATGTCAGCACTTATCAAACCATGCTCAATCAAATCAACAATACAGATACCACTGTTAAAAAGTTTGGCATTGGCTTTTTTGATTTGATTATTGTGGATGAGGCACATCGTAGTATCTACAGTAAATATGGCGCAATTTTTAATTACTTTGATAGCTACTTGGTTGGCTTAACTGCTACACCAAAAGATGAAGTAGACAGAAATACCTACAACCTATTTCAGATGCAAAATGGAGTGCCAACCTATGCCTATAGCCTAGATGACGCAATCACTGCTGGTTATCTTGTGCCACCTAGGGCTATTTCAGTGCCAGTGCATTTTCCTCGTGATGGCATTAGATATGACGAGCTGAGTGAAGATGAAAGACAGCAGTGGGATGAATTGGAGTGGGGTGAGGATGGTCCACCAGATGAGGTAGACCCAGCTGCCATGAACCAGTGGCTATTTAATCAAGACACTGTAGACCAAATTATTAGACACATGATGACCAAAGGCCAAAAGGTTGCCAGTGGTGACAGAATTGGTAAAACCATTGTGTTTGCCAAAAATAATTTACACGCCCAATTCATAGCAGAGCGTTTCAATATCAACTATCCCCAATACAAGGGAGAAATGGCTAGAGTTATCACCTATCAGACTGAGTATGCACAAAGTTTGATTGATGATTTTTCTAATAAAGACAAAGCACCACACATTGCCATCAGCGTAGACATGCTTGACACTGGCATTGATGTGCCAGAAGTGGTGAATCTAGTTTTCTTTAAGCGTGTGCGCAGTAAAACCAAGTTTTGGCAGATGATTGGTAGAGGCACAAGACTTTGCAAAGACTTGTTTGCGCCTAATGAAGACAAGCAATTTTTCTATATTTTGGACTATTGCCAGAATCTTGAGTATTTCAAAGAAAACCCAGAGGCTAGTGATGGCTCTAGCAGTGATAGCTTGGATGCTCAACTGTTCAAAAATCGTATTGAAGTGCTGACCATGCTTGATGCAAGCAAAGATAAGAACACCAAAGACGAGCAAAACCTACGAGAGTATTCAGCTGCTTACTTGCATGAGTTAGTGGCTAATATGACCATGGACAATATTATTGTGCGTCCCAAACGCAAGTTTGTAGAAAAGTTCAGTAAAGCATCCAGTTGGCAATCTATGACAAGTGTTGATGCTGCAGAGGCAGCCACTGAGTTGGCAAACTTGCCTTCACAAAAAATTGACTCAGAAGAAGAGGCCAAACGCTTTGATTTGGCAATTATTAAATTACAGCTCTGTGTATTGCGTGGAGACAAAGGCTTTGAGCGTTTACAAAGCTATGTAAGAGCAATTGCTACAGCATTGGAGTTGCAAGAAAGCATTCCAGCTATTAGGGCGCAGATGGACTTAATTCAATCTCTTAATAGTGATGACTGGTGGCAAGATGTCTCAGTGGGCATGTTAGAGCATGTGCGCATCCAATTGCGAGGCTTGGTCAAGCTGATTGAAAGAGCCAAGCGCAGCATTGTGTTTACCAATTTTGGCGACACCATTGGTGAAGGCGTTGAGATTGGCTTGCCTATCAAGGTAGGTGGTCTAGACTATGAACGATTCAAGGCTAAATCTAGAGAGTTCTTGCGCCAACATGAAAGCAAGTTAGCCATCAACAAATTGCGTCGTAATTTACCAATTACAGCTACAGACTTGGCTGAATTGGAGATTATTTTGCTTGAACAAGCTGGTGGTGATAGCAACTTGATAGACAAGGCCAAACAAGAGGCGCATGGACTAGGGCTTTTTGTGCGCTCATTGGTGGGATTGGATAAGGCAGCTGCAACAGAGGCTATGAATGCATTTTTAACTGATTCAACTGCTACAGTTAGACAGATTGAGTTTGTAACTTTGATAGTTGATGAGTTAACTAAGAACGGCTCAATGGATGATGGTCGTTTATATCAAAGCCCCTTTACTGATATAACGCCTACAGGTCCAGAAAGTATATTTTCACCATCAAAAGTTCAGCAACTTTTTGCTACTATTGATGAAATTAGAATGAGGGCTGTAGCTTAAATGAGTCGCAAAGATATATTGTTTGAAAGAATGGCGAGAGAAATTCTCACCAATTCTTTAAAAAGAGAGATTGATGAAGGCAATGAAGGCTTACTGCTGTATGAGGAATTTGTTAGCAAGGCTTCTCTTGAGTTTAAAAATTTAACCCCAGTGCCCAAAAAAAATTTGCTTGTTTTCTACAGGGGTGAACGAGATATTTTTAGCATACAAAAACTTAACATTGCAATCAAAGTTACCATCAATGCAAAATTTGGCACATTAAAAGACACTAAAAAATTAATGCGTAATGTCTCCAAGCTTGGGCATTGGGGCAATGGTGATTATCAAATTAAACTAGAAAACAAAACTTATTTTGACGATATTTTAGGCTTGATAAAACAAATATATTAAGAAATTTTTTATAATAAAGGCGTTAAATCCTTATATTATATGGGTTTTATGTATAACACAGTCTGTCGCACATAACACAAAAAAGACATTTGAAGCTTATAAAATATAGCTAATACGCTACCAAATGTCTTGAAAATCCTTGTGTCGGTGGTTCGATTCCGCCCCGGGCCACCAAGAATCTCAATAGCCCACTTGTTGGGCTATTTTCTTTTCGGGCTTGGCAGAGTTAG
>Ga0316228_1002984_pt1 | contig 14145 bp, 11 predicted proteins | sample TBH18021metaG_FD_206005 | JGI IMG/M metagenome (GOLD analysis project Ga0316228, IMG submission 206005) | Freshwater microbial communities from Trout Bog Lake, Wisconsin, USA - TBH18021 | ecosystem: Environmental > Aquatic > Freshwater > Lake > Hypolimnion/Profundal zone | place: USA: Wisconsin... | reverse complement strand
CGAGCACCACCAGATCGGCGCGCTGGCCGGGCGCGACGAGGCCTCGGTCGTGCAGGCCGAAGGCCCGGGCCGCCGACCAGGACGCCGCGCGATAGGCGGCCAGCGGCGGCACGCCGAGGGCAATGGCGGTGCGGATGACGAAGTCGAGGTGACCCTCCTCGGCGATGTCGAGGGGATTCCGGTCGTCGGTGCAGAAGGCCAGGAACGGTGCCGACCGCTCGGTCAGGATCGGCGCGAGCGCGTGCAGGTCCTTGCAGACCGAGCCCTCGCGGATCAGCACGGTCATGCCCTTGGAGAGCTTCTCGCGGGCCTCCTCGGGCGAGGTCGCCTCGTGCTCGGTGCGGATGCCGGCTGCGATGTAGCCGTTGAGCCCGAGGCCGCGCAGGAGCGGGGCGTGGCCGTCGATGTGCCGTCCCTGGAAGGCTGCGAGCTTGTCGAGCACGCCTGGATCCGCCGCCAGCACGCCCGGGAAGTTCATGAATTCCGCAAGCCCGATCACTTTTGGATGCGCCGCGAAGGGCAGGAGATCGTGCGCCTCGATCCTGGCGCCCGATGTCTCCAGATGATCGGTTGCCGGGACGCAGGAGGAGAGCTGCACCCGCAGATCCATCATCAGGGTTTCGGAGGCGCCCAGGAACCACGTGAAGGCGTCGGTGCCGAGCACGTTGGCCATCTCGTGCGGGTCGCAAATCCCGGTGGTGACGCCGTGTGGCAGAACGCAACGCTCGAATTCCTGGGGCGGCATCAGCGACGATTCGACGTGGAAATGCGTGTCGATGAAGCCCGGCACCACGACCTTGCCGGAGACGTCGATCTCCCGGGCGCCGCGGTACTGGCCGAAGGTCCCGACGATCCGGTCGCCGCAGATCGCGATGTCGGACGCCACGAGGTCGCCGGTCACGAGGTCGAGGAAACGGCCGCCTTTCAGGACGAGATCGGCCTCGGCCCGGCCCTGACCCTGCGCGATGGCCCGCCGGAGGAAATCCACCTGTGTCATCGCGAGTCGACCCTCCGTCCTGCCATCCGCCAGAAGCATGCCACGGGTGCCAGCCCTTCCGCGACGCTTGCGGATGCGCGGGCGCGGGCGCAGAAGCCGCTCACCTTTGAACTGGTCGAAGCTCTCGATGCCTGCCTATCGCTCACGCACCACCACCCACGGCCGCAACATGGCCGGTGCCCGCGGCCTCTGGCGCGCCACCGGCATGAAGGATTCGGATTTCGGCAAGCCGATCATCGCGGTGGTGAACTCCTTCACGCAGTTCGTGCCGGGCCACGTCCACCTCAAGGATCTCGGCCAGCTCGTCGCGCGGGAGATCGAGGCGGCCGGCGGCGTCGCCAAGGAGTTCAACACCATCGCGGTCGATGACGGCATCGCCATGGGCCACGACGGGATGCTGTACTCGCTGCCGTCGCGGGAGCTGATCGCCGATTCCGTCGAGTACATGGTAAACGCGCACTGCGCCGACGCGATGGTGTGCATCTCCAATTGCGACAAGATCACCCCCGGCATGCTGATGGCGACGCTGCGCCTCAACATCCCGACGGTGTTCGTCTCGGGCGGCCCGATGGAGGCCGGCAAGGTGCAGCTGCCCGGCATCGCCAAGAAGGTCGACCTCGTCGACGCGATGATCGCGGCCGCCGACGACCGGATCTCCGACGAGGACGTCGCCGTCATCGAGCGCTCGGCCTGCCCGACCTGCGGCTCCTGCTCGGGCATGTTCACGGCGAATTCCATGAACTGCCTCACCGAAGCCCTCGGCCTCGCCCTGCCGGGCAACGGCTCGGTGCTCGCCACCCACGCCGACCGCAAGCGCCTCTTCGTCGAGGCCGGCCACCTGATCGTCGATCTGGCCCGCCGCCACTACGAGCAGGACGACGCCAGCGTGCTGCCGCGCGCGGTCGCGAGCTTCCGGGCATTCGAGAACGCCATGACCCTCGACATCGCCATGGGCGGCTCGACCAACACGGTGCTGCACCTGCTCGCCGCCGCCCACGAGGGCGAGGTGCCGTTCACCATGGCCGATATCGACCGGCTGTCCCGGCGGGTGCCGGTTCTGTGCAAGGTCGCCCCCGCGGTGGCCAACGTCCACATGGAGGACGTCCACCGGGCCGGCGGCATCATGGGCATCCTGGGCGAGCTCGACCGGGCCGGCCTGATCGACACCGGCGTCGGCAACGTCTCGGCCGGCACGCTGGGCGCGGCGCTCGCCCGCTGGGACGTGCGCGGCGCGCCGGCCGCCTCGGTCCAGACCTTCTACCGCGCGGCCCCCGGCGGCGTGCCGACCCAGGTGGCCTTCAGCCAGGAGTCCCGCTTCGACGAGCTCGATGTCGACCGGGAGGGCGGCGTGATCCGCGACGCCGCGCACGCCTACTCGCAGGACGGCGGCCTCGCCGTGCTCTACGGCAACCTCGCCGAGCAGGGCTGCATCGTGAAGACCGCGGGCGTCGACGCCTCGATCCTGACTTTCACGGGCAGCGCCCGCGTGTTCGAGAGCCAGGACGCGGCCGTCGACGGCATCCTCAACGGCAAGGTCACGGCCGGTGAGGTCGTGCTGATCCGCTATGAGGGTCCGCGCGGCGGTCCCGGCATGCAGGAGATGCTCTACCCGACGAGCTACTTGAAATCGAAGGGTCTCGGGAAGGCCTGCGCCCTCGTCACCGACGGGCGGTTCTCCGGCGGATCCTCGGGTCTGTCCATCGGGCACGTCTCGCCCGAGGCGGCCGAGGGCGGCCTCATCGGCCTCGTGCGCGACGGCGACCGGATCGCTATCGACATCCCGAACCGCCGCATCCATCTCGACGTGGACCAGGCGGAGCTCGACGAGCGTCGCAGCGCCCAGGAGGCGGCGGGCTGGCAGCCGGCGAAGCCGCGCAAGCGGAAGGTGAGCGCGGCCCTGCGCGCCTACGCGATGCTCACGACGAGCGCGGCGCATGGCGCGGTGCGGCGGGTCTGATCAGCGGAGTTCGAGAACCAGGGCTGCGACGGCGGCGAACAGGGCTGCCGCCGCCACCGCGACGCCGATGAGGCGCGCGCGGGTTGTCCGCGTCGCCTTCGCGGGCGCTCCCTTCGCGGACGACATGGGCTCGGGCGCGGCCTCCGGGATGCGCCCCAGGGCCCGGAGCATCAGCGGCTCGATCGCCGCGTAGCCCGCCGGGCTCAGGTGAAGCCCGTCCGTCCCGTAGTCAGGTCGGAGTCCGCCGGTCTCGGTCGCCAGCACGGCGTGATAGTCGATGAACGTCGCGCCGTGTTCGTGGGCGTGGTCCCGGAGCCACGCGTTGACCGCCGCGATCATGGCGGGCGCGTCCCGCACCTCCGGGTTCCACGGGATGCCGTCCACCGGCGTGAGCGAGCCGATCCAGGCCCTCACGCCCAGGACGCGGGCCTCGTCAAGCATGCCGGCCAGCGTCCGGCAGATCTCCTCGACCGGGACGAAGGCGCCCTCGTTGCGGCCGATATCGTTGACGCCGCACAGGAGATGCACGCCCCAGGCCTCGGTCTCCGCGAGATCGCGGGCGAACCGCATCGTGATCCAGCGTGCCGTCTGGCCGGAGCCGCCGCGGGGGATGAGGTCGTAGGCCTCGAAGGTGCCGGCCCGGTGGAAGCCCCAGAGCTCCGTGATCGAGTCCCCGATGAAGACGATCGGTTCGGCCATGGCTCAGGCGGGCGTCGCTGCCTCGATCACCTCGGTGACTTCCGCCTGCAGGCGGTCCGCCATCACCTGGCGGCCCTCCGAGGTCACGTGGACGATGTCGGTGAACAGGGCGCGGCTATCGGCCTCGAACAGCCGGCTCAGATCCCGCGCCGCGAAGGCCCGATCGGCCGTGTCCAGCCGCCCCAGGATGCTCTCGAAGCGCTCGTACTGGCGGTCCAGATAGGCGAGGAACGCGCCGGACGCGACGCCGCCCTCCGCGCCCGCGAGGGTCCCCTTGCGGACGACCGTCGGCTGCAGCAGAAACCGCACCGGCGCGCCGATCCCCGGCGCGAGCCGCGCGAGGCGCTTGAGCGCCAGTTCGAACTGCCGCACCACCTCCCATTCCCAGATGTCGGATTGCCAGTTCGTGAGCGCGCGCAGGTTCTCGAGGCGGTTGAAGATCATCGCCTGCAGGCCGTCATACGACAGGGCCTCCGCGTCGTCGGCGGACTTCCTCGGATCGAAGAAGTAATCGTACAGGCTCTCGTTCGCGAATTGGTTGTAGGGGACGCCAGCCCGCGGATCGAAGCTCCAGGGCTGGAAGATGTCGGTGGCGCCGCCGACGATCAGGATGACGTCGGGCTGCAGATCCATCAGCCGCGTTGTGATCAGGGCGATCATCTGGTTCAGGCAAGCCGAGACCGCGCCGAAATTGTAGACCCGCGCGCCCGGACCGTGCGCCCGCTTCAACCCGGTCTCCAGCCGTCCAGGCACGGTGTCGGCGAAGACCTGCCCGTCGATCAGGGTGCTGTCGCCGACGACGAAGACCCGCAGCGTCTCGGATGGTGGCCGCGTATCGGCATGCACGTCGTTGCGGTACCCGAGGGCGTCGTAGCGCCAGCCCTGACCGGGCGCCTCGGTCAGCGGCTTGCCGGCGAAATGCGCGTAGGGCGCGGGAAACCGGCTGTTCGCGTCGAAGTTCTGGAAGCTCTGCAGGAACTTCCGCCGTCGCGCGTCCGCGCTGTGGTCGGGCGGCCGGTGGGCCATGATCCGTCTCCTCCCCGGGCGGATGCCCGGTGGCTGTGCGATGGATGTTGAACCGAGCGGCGGGACGGAGAGCCCGCTCAGCTCCGCAGCGTCGTGTGGTTCTCCAGGAACCAGCCGTAGGTCTGGCGCAGCCCGTCTTCGAGAGCGATCTCGGGCCGCCAGCCCATGGCCTTGAGCCGTGAGACATCCATCAGCTTGCGCGGCGTCCCGTCGGGCTTGGTGGCGTCGAATTCAAGCTGGCCCTCGTAGCCGATCACCCGGGCAAGCGCCTCGGCCAGTTGGCGGATTGTGCAATCCTCACCGGTGCCGACGTTGATGTGCGACAGGTCGGGACGCGTATTCGCGGCGTAGACCGCATCATCCATCTCCATCACGTAGACGCTGGCCCGCGCCATGTCGTCGACGTGCAGGAACTCGCGCATCGCACGGCCGGTGCCCCAGACCGTGACCTTCGCCAGACCCTCCCGCTTCGCCTCGTGGAAGCGGCGCATCAGCGCCGGCAGGACGTGGGCGTTCTCGGGATGGAAGTTGTCGTTCGGCCCGTAAAGGTTCGTCGGCATGACGCTGCGATAGCGCCGCCCGTACTGGCGGTTGTAGCTCTCGCACATCTTGATCCCCGCGATCTTGGCGATCGCGTAGGGCTCATTGGTCGGCTCGAGCACCCCGGTCAGCAGGGCATCCTCGCGCATCGGCTGCGGGGCGAGCTTCGGGTAGATGCACGACGAGCCGAGGAACAGCAGCCGGTCGACGCCGTGCGTGTGCGCGGCGTCGATCAGGTTGGACTGGATCAGCAGGTTCTCGTGGATGAACTCGGCCGGGTAGGTGTTGTTGGCGTGGATGCCGCCGACACGCGCGGCGGCGAGGTAGACCTGATCGATGCGGTTCTCGGCGAAGAAGCGCCGGACAGCGGCCTGATCCAGAAGGTCGAGAGCCCGGCGGTCTGCCGTGAGGATCCGCTCGTGACCCAGCTCACGCAGGCGACGCACGATCGCCGAGCCCACCATGCCCCGATGGCCCGCCACGAAAATGGTCTGACCTCGACCGTCCATCACGCGTTCGTTCCCTGCCGAAAGCTCGGATTTCCAAGCCCCTATAGCCCCTTTGCGGCGCGATATCGCCGGGCAAACACGCGTTTTGTGAGGCGGGACAGGCTACCCGAGTGGTCGCCGGCGGACCGAATCCCGCTGCAGCGCGGGTTCGATGTTGGCACATCTAAAAGTTGCATATGGTTGCCTGGACAGTCGCCGCACCGCGTTCCTGCTCACAAAGCAATCGATGTCGAGGCTGTTCCGGAAACGCGCTTCGCCGTGCAGCTTTGGTGATCGGGATCGTTCTCCGGCGGATTCGTGGCCTTGCCGTTGTCGGCAACGTGCCCCGTGGCGTCTCAGCCTGTCGTGCACGCGACGTCGATGGCGGACGGACTACTGCTCTGCACCGCTTCCGGCGGTGTTCGACTAGGGGTCGTCTCGAATCGGTTGTTCGTCTCACCGTGGGGCATCGGCTCAGGACTGCCTGCGCCCGAGACAGAGTGACCGTTGGCGTTGCCAAGACCGGCGACGGCGACGTTCGGGCCGGTCTGGCCGGCGCATTCTGAACAACGCGCATCGGAGACGCCGTCAAATGCATTTCGGTCTTGCGCGCCATGAAAGTGAGGCGGTAGTGTCAAGCAATGCTGACACTCGCGGTCGACCAAAAGATTGCGCAAAAGATCGATCGGCGCCCGCATGCCCTCGTGGTCGGCTCGGGCTTCGGCGGCCTTGCCGCGGCAGTCCGGCTCGGTGCGCGGGGCTACCGTGTGACCGTGCTCGAACGCCTGACGCAGCCGGGGGGGCGTGCGCGAGTCCACCGGCAGGACGGGTTTACCTTCGACGCCGGTCCGACCATCGTCACGGCGCCGCAGCTCTTCGAGGAACTGTGGCAGTTGGCCGGACGCCGGCTCTCAGACGATGTGATGCTTGTGCCGATGGATCCGTTCTACCGGATCCGCTTCGCCGACGGCACATCCTTCGCCTATAGCGGCGACGTGGACCGCATGCGTGCCGAGGTGGCGCGCTTCGCGCCGGACGATGTCGCGGGCTACGATCGTTTCATGGCCCACAGCCGTGCCGTCTGCCGGATCGGCTTCGAGCAACTCGGTCACGTGCCCTTCGGCAGTGTCGGTTCGATGCTGAAGATCGCGCCCGATCTGCTGCGCCTTTCCGGACACCGGTCCGTCCACGACGTGGTGGCGCGCTTCATCCGCGACGAGCGGCTGCGGACAGTGTTCAGCTTCCATCCGCTGCTGATCGGCGGCAACCCGTTTCGAGCCAGCGCCATCTATTGCCTTATCGCCGACCTCGAGCGGCGCTGGGGCGTCCACTTCGCGATGGGCGGAACGGGGCAACTGGTCGACGGGCTGGTGCGGCTGATCCGGTCCCAGGGCGGCCGCCTGCGCCTCGGCGTCGAGGTTGCGCGCATCCGGGTGGAGGCGGGCGCGGCCACGGGCGTGGACCTGACGAGCGGCGAGACGATCGCCGCCGACCTTGTGGTCTCCAATGCCGACTCGGCCGTGACGCATGCGCGTCTGCTGCCCGAGGCGCAACGCTGGAGTTCGGGCCGGTTCCAGCGCGCCCGCTCATCGATGGGGCTGTTCGTCTGGTACTTCGGCACCAGCCGGCGCTTTCCGAAGGTGGATCACCACACGATCCTGCTCGGGCCGCGATATCGCGACCTGCTGGCCGACATCTTCGACCGCAAGGTGCTGGCCGAGGATGCGAGTCTGTACCTCCATCGGCCGACCGCCACCGATCCAAGCCTTGCGCCCCCGGGATGCGACGCCTTCTACGTACTGGCACCGGTTCCGAACCTCGCCGGCGGCCAGGATTGGCACGCCCTCGCCGAACCATATCGGCGCCGGATCGCCGCCATGCTGGAAGAGAGCGTATTGCCCGGCCTGTCGGAGGCCATCGTGACCTCGAAGGTCACGACCCCGCTCGATTTCCAGGACGATTTCCTCAGCTACCGGGGTTCGGGCTTCGGCCTGGAGCCGGTGCTGACCCAATCGGCTTGGTTCCGCCCGCACAATCGGTCGCGCAGCATCCGCAACCTCTACTTGGTCGGCGCCGGGACGCATCCGGGCGCAGGCCTGCCCGGGGTCCTCTCCTCCGCCCGTATCCTCGACAGCGTGGTCCCCGATGCCCGCGTTACCGCCTGAATTTGCTGCTGCGGCCGACCGGACTGCCTGCCGCGTCGCGATCCGGGCCGGCTCGAAGAGCTTCTTCGCGGCCGGTCAGCTGCTGCCGGGCGATGTGCGCGAGGCCGCCTACGGCCTCTACGCCTTCTGCCGCCTCTCGGATGACCTCGTCGACGACGCGGCTGACCCGGCCGAGCGTCGCCGCGCAGTGGTGCGGCTCGAGACACGGATCGGCCAAGCCTATGCGGGCCAGCCAGCCGACGCGCCTGCCGATCGCGCCTTCTCCGAGATCGTCGCCACTTACGCGATCCCGGAGGCGCTGCCGCGCGCACTGATCGAGGGCTTCGCCTGGGATGCAGAGGGCCGGCGCTACGCCGATCTCGGGGCATTGCACGCGTATGCGGCCAGGGTGGCGGGTTCCGTCGGAGCGATGATGGCCCTGGTCATGGGCACCCGCACACCCGACGCCCTGGCCCGCGCCTGTGATCTCGGCGCAGCGATGCAGTTAACCAACATCGCGCGCGATGTCGGCGAGGATGCCCGGATGGGTCGCCTCTATCTGCCGCTGGATTGGATGCGGGCGGCCGGGCTGGATCCCGATGCGTTCCTTGCCGATCCACGGCCGAGCCCTGCTCTGGCCGGCGTGGTGGCCCGCCTGCTCGCCGAGGCGGAGCGACTCTATGCCCGCGCGGAGGCGGGAATCTCGGCGCTGCCCGGCGGCTGTCGGGCCTCGATTCGGGCAGCCAGTTTGATTTACGCCGAAATCGGCCTGGTGGTGGCCGCGCATGGCTACGATTCGGTTCGCCGCCGCGCACGGGTCAGAACCCCGCGGAAGTTCGCCCTGATCGCCCGCGCAATCCGCACGCCTGCGGGAGTGCTGGGCCTCGGCGCGCCGCCGCTTCCCGAGGCGGCCTTCCTGATCGAGGCCGTAGCACGCGAATCCTCCCTGCCGATGCGCCAGCGTCCGGCTCTGCGGCCCTGGTGGCACGTGAGTGGCCGCGTCGTGCACGTCCTCGACTTGATCGAGCGGATGCGTGAACGCGAGGCGTTCGGCCGTTCGGCGCCGTCCTGATTGGTCGAGTGCGGTCTCGCTGAGCGATCAGCCAATCACCGCCTGGTGCGGATCCAGGGGCCGACGTTCATCACAAACAGCCTCTGCTGCGGACAGGGCGAGCCGGGCCTCTGACGTATCCGAGATGGGCAATTCCGTCTGCGTCCGATCTCAGGCGCCGATCGGATCCTTCGCCGGCCCCTAGCGAGCGGCCTGCACTGAAGCAACGTCACCCTCCAAGAGGCACCCGACCGGGCGCCCCTCGGCGAAACCGAGCCGTACCCGGATTTCCGACAGGCGGCCCATGGCCCGCCCCTGCAGGATCCGGATCGGGCGGTCATCCGCGGCGATGAGACCGTCCTGCAGCAGCCCGAAGGCCAAGGCCGCCGCGGCGATCCCCGTGGCGGCATCCTCGGGATAGCCTGAGGCGCGGGGGAATTGCCGCGCCTCGAACAGGCGCGCCGGCCCGTCCAGCACGGCATAGGGGTAGAGCCCGGTCGAACCGATCCGCGCGCACGCCGCCTCGACAGCGTCGCCGGTGGGCGCGAGGGCGTTGAGCGCGGCCGTATCGCGCATCGGCACGAGGGTCTTGACCCGCGACGTCACGGCGTTGTGGACCGGCCGCGCAGCGAGAGCGTCAGGCCCGATTCCGAGCGCCGCGCAGACGTCGGCTCTTTGCGCGTCCCCGAGCGGACGAACACGCCCAACCGGCTGCGTGATCGCGACACTCCACGCCTCCGCGCCGCGCGGGGTCAGGAAGCCCGTCACCGAGCCGCTTGCGGTCGCGATCCGCACCGGCGAGGTCGGCAGCCGGCCTTCGCGGGCCAGAACCCACAGAACGCCGATGGTGGCGTGGGCACACATCTCCATCTCGTGATTCGGGACGAAGAAGCGCAGGCGCAGGTCATGGTCCGGATCATCGGGCGGCAGCGCGAAGCCCGATTCGTGGCCGTAACGCCGGGCGATGTCCCGCATGGCCCCCGCGTCGAGCCCCTGCGCGTCGGAGACGACCGGGCAGGGATTTCCGCCCGCGCCCGCATGCGTGAAGACGTCGACTATCGTCACCGCGTGCATAAGCCCGGTCTCACTGCAGGTGGCGGGTATACGTGTCGCCGGCCGCTGCCTTCAGGGCAGCTCCGGCCTCCCGGCCGATCCGCTCCGCATCCGTCGCAGGCCCCTGTCGGGAGGCCGACCAGTGGCGGCTGCCATCGGGCAGGAACAGCAAGCCGTCGATCCGCAGAAGGTCGCCGTCGATCTGCGCCAGGGCTGCGATCGGAGTCCGGCAGGATCCGTCGAGTTCTGCGAGCAGCGCCCGCTCGGCCGACACCGCGATGGTGGTCCGCTCACAGGCAATGGGCACGAGGAGGTCGCGGATCACCGGGTCATCCGAGCGGCATTCGATGCCCAGGGCGCCCTGGGCCACGGCCGGTAGCATCTCCTCGACCGAGAGCACGCTGCGCGCCATGCTCTCCAGGCCGAGACGCTGCAGGCCCGCCAGGGCGAGGAGCGTGGCGTCGCACTCTCCGGCCTCGAGCTTGCGCATCCGCGTGTTGGCGTTGCCCCGCAGCGGGACCACCCGGAGATCGGGTCGCCGCATCAGGACCTGCGCGCCGCGGCGGAGCGACGAGGTCCCGACCCGTGCGCCCGTGGGCAGCCCCGCCAGGCCATCGGCGTGCGGCGACAGGAACGCGTCTCGCGGGTCGTCACGCTCAAGGATGCAGGCGATGGTGAGCCCGTCGGGCAGCCAGGTCTCCACATCCTTCATGGAATGCACGGCGACGTCGACCTCGCCGGCGAACAGCGCCTGTTCCAATTCCTTGGTGAACAAACCTTTCCCGCCGATCTCGGAGAGGGGCCGGTCCAGGATCTTGTCGGCCACGGTGGTGACGACCACCAATTCCGTCTCCAGGCCCGGATTGGCCGCCACGATCCGGTCGCGGACCATCCCGGTCTGCGCAAGCGCCATCGGGGAGCCGCGGGTGCCGATGCGCAGGGGGCGGTTCAACATCTGGTTCCGGATCGCTTCGCTGGACGAGACAAAGCCTTATAGACCGAGCGCGGCGTCAGGCCACGCTCGGTCTTCCGGTTCCGGAACGCGGTCTCGCGGACGTGAAATCCGCTCCGCCCCGCTTTCGCCGGACTGCGCGCCTAGCGGGACGCCCACCTTTCGAAGGGTCAACAGGTCTTTTCGCGATGCTGATCATGCCGAGCCGACGGCAGTTCCTGACCGGGCTCGGTGCGGGTGCCGGCCTCACGGCCGCAACGGGCGTCTACGCCTTCGATGTCGAGCCACTGCACCGGCTGGTGGTGACGTCTTACGCGCCGGCGCTGCCGCACTGGGATCCGGCTTTGCGCATGCGGGTCGCGGTACTGGCGGATTTCCACATCTGCGAGCCGTACATGCCCTTCGACCGGGTCGCGGAGATCGTCGCGGCGACGAACGCCCTCGAGCCCGATCTGGTGCTGCTGCTCGGCGACTATCCGGCCGGCAGGATCGCGTGGCGCAAGCTACCACTCGACCAATTCGCCCGGATGATGACGGAGCTCAAGGCACCGCTCGGCACGCACGCGATCCTCGGCAACCACGATTGGTGGGACGACCATGCCGTTCAGAGGTCCGGCCGCGGCGTGCCGGCGGTCCGGCGCCTTCTGGAGGCGCAGGGCATTCCGGTTCTGGAAAACCACGCGGTGCGCCTCGTGAAGGACGGACGGCCTTTCTGGCTCGCCGGTCTCGGCGACCAGCAGCCATTCTTCAACGCCTGGAGCACGTTCAGCCTGGCCGATCTGCCGCGGACGCTGGAGGCGATCACGGATTCGGCGCCCGTGATCCTGATGGCGCACGAGCCCAATATCTTCGTCTCCGTGCCCGACCGCGTCTCGCTGACGCTCGCCGGGCACACCCACGGTGGCCAGATCCGCCTATTCGGCCACGCGCCCGCGATCCGAAAGGTGCAAGGACACGACTACTCCTACGGCCACGTCATTCAGGACGGCCGGCACATGATCGTCTCGGGCGGCTTCGGGATGAGCCGGATCCCGGTGCGGATGGGCGTTCCGCCGGAGATCGTCCTCCTCGATCTGGGGAGAGCGGACACGTCGCCGACCGCCAGCTGAGCGCCGAGCAGCCGAGACTGATTGAAATACAGTCCGGCAGCACACAAGAAAATGGCCTTCGATACCTTTAATACTATGACGGCGGCGTGTAGTTGGAAGGCATTCGCGCCAGTTTGACAGTGTGAGAGGCGCATGAGACCGTCCCGCATCGATTCGATGTGGGGATGCTCATGCCGATCCTGCTCGGCCTCATCGGCCTTATCGCGGCGGGACTGTTCTGGATCTTGCGCACGCACGGAACCATCAAGGGTCTCCAGGAGGTCAACCGCGACACGAAGGGGCTTCAGCGCCGCGCCGTTTCGACCATCGAGGACTTCGTCGGCACGCCGTTGCAACGTGTGCGCGATCCGCGCCTCGCGGCGGTCATCCTGATGATCCAGCTGGTCCGGACGGGCAGCCCTCTGACGGCCAGCGAGAAGACGCGGATCCTCGCATACATGGAGAACCCCCTGGAGGAGGACCGGATCTCGGCCAGTTTCGAGCGGGCCTGGGGCTATACGCAGGCGCGGCTTCCGTTCTCGCAGGTCGCCGATGCACTGACTCCGCTGCTGCGCGACGCGCTGACGCCGGCGGAGCGGGGGGAGTTGATCACGATGCTGACACAGGTGGCCGGCGCGCATTCTCCACCGAGCGAGTTGCAGCGCGAGGGTATCGCCCGCCTGAAACGACGGCTTCTCGCCGGCGAGGTGCATGCACTGGTGCAACGAAGCGGCGAATCCACCTGATCCGGATCGCGGCGGGGCCACGACGGCCCGCTCGCCTTTTCCGGCCGTCGCGCTACCTCGCGGCTATGCGAGCGCTCTTACCTCTCCTCGTCTTCACCTCCCTCGCGGCGAGCCTTGGAGCGGCCCGGGCGCAATCGTGCGACGCCCTGATCGACAAGGTCGCCGCCGAGACGGCGGCCAAGACGGCCGATCGCCGAAGCGATTATGCGAGCTTCACGGCCGGCCCGGACATGACGCTGACTCTGGCCTGCGGCGGCCCCGACCTGTCCTCCGTGGGCGCGCAGTTCCGCGGCGCGAACCCGCCGGACCGCTATTACGACCTGTTCGGACAGGCCGGGCACGTGGTGACCGGCATCGATGCTGCCGTGATCACCGAGGCGGCACATCGCGCCCAGGCGACCGCCTCGAAGCTGCGCCACAGCAACATCGATCTCGCTGGCGCCCGGGTCACCTGCTCGGCGATGGTCTCGCCCGACAAGGGCCCGCTGACGCTGTGCGCGGTGATCGAGCACAGCAACCGCAGCTAAGCCGGCGGAGACTGCCGCCGGCTGGCGCTCCCGTGTCAGAGCGGGATGTTGTCGTGCTTCTTCCAGGGCTGCTCCATCTTCTTGGTGCGCAGCATGCCCAGCGCGCGGGCGATCCGGCGCCGGGTCGAGTGCGGCATGATCACCTCATCGATATAGCCCCGCTCTGCCGCCACGAACGGCGACAGGAACCGGTCCTCGTACTCGCCGGTGCGCGCCGCGATCTTCTCCGGATCGCCGATCTCGCTCCGGAAGATGATCTCCACCGCGCCCTTCGCGCCCATCACGGCGATCTGCGCCGTCGGCCACGCGTAGTTCACGTCGGCGCCGACATGCTTCGAGGCCATGACGTCGTAGGCACCGCCGAAGGCCTTGCGGGTGATGATCGTCACCAGCGGCACGGTCGCCTGCGAGTAGGCGAACAGCAGCTTGGCGCCGTGCTTGATCAGGCCGCCATATTCCTGCGCCGTGCCCGGCAGGAAGCCCGGAACGTCCACGAAGGTGACGATCGGGATGCCGAAGGCGTCGCAGTAGCGCACGAAGCGGGCGGCCTTGCGCGACGCGTCCGAATCGAGCACGCCCGCCAGCACCAGCGGCTGGTTGGCCACGAAGCCGACGGTGCGGCCCTCGATCCGGCCGAAGCCGGTGATGATGTTGCGCGCGTAGGCCGCCTGGATCTCGAAGAAGTCGCCCTCGTCGACAACCCGGCGGATCAACTCGCCCATGTCGTAGGGCTTGTTCGGATTGTCCGGGATCAGCGTGTCGAGGGAGGCATCGAGCCGGTTCACGTCGTCGAAGCTCTCGAGCTCCGGCACGCCGTCGCTGTTGTTGGCCGGGAGGAAGTCGAGCAGGCGACGGATCTGCAGGATCGCCTCGACGT
>Ga0316228_1002981_pt1 | contig 14173 bp, 8 predicted proteins | sample TBH18021metaG_FD_206005 | JGI IMG/M metagenome (GOLD analysis project Ga0316228, IMG submission 206005) | Freshwater microbial communities from Trout Bog Lake, Wisconsin, USA - TBH18021 | ecosystem: Environmental > Aquatic > Freshwater > Lake > Hypolimnion/Profundal zone | place: USA: Wisconsin... | reverse complement strand
GGCGGCGGGAATGGACAAACTCCCGCCTGCACAGCGTTTCGGAAAGCCGGTTGGATGACGCGCCAACCCACTTTCCTCAATCACTCCCTCCCCAACCGCTCATCGAAGGAACTTGGCCACCGCTTCTGCCTGGGAGTGGACTTGGAGCTTGTCGTAGATGCGGCGCAGCACTACCACCTGAAAGGCGATGTTTGATGAGGCTCATCGGCTCGGGTTAAAGACCTGCGTTGGCATCGAGTCGCCGCTCGACAGATGGAGCGGATTAAACCGGAATCCGATCCGAAGGAGCAACTCCGGTTGGCGCGCGACCGGGCTTTGCCCTTGCGCGAACAGTTGGTCCCACTCCTGGGCAACCTGTAGTGGTTGTTCCCTAACACGCAATCCGTGCCGTTGCCGGTGGTCACCCTTTTACGAAGGGAGGGTGAAGCTTGTTAGGCTTGTTGGCGGGGCAATGCCCGCCAGCGACGGACGGTGGCGCAGATCGAACAGGATTCGACGGAGGATTTGCGCCGGGCTGGCTACCCGAACGCGTCGGGTTCAGGTGTGCGGAAAGTGCTGGCAACAAGCGGAAATAGCTTACAATCGAGTCAGGTAATCTTCGTAAGCCTTCAGCATATCCGCTTCTGACAACGCGGACGCAATGACCAATCTTGTGCGGGCCCGTTCCCTTTCGCCTGACCTCAAATCGCGGCCGAAAAGCGAGAGGTACATCGAGCGATGCGGTTCGTCCTGCTGGGGGGTGCAGATGGCAAAGCAGTCTCCCGGCAGCGACAAGAGCAGGGCGGTGACCCCGCTATTTGGAGCGCGGCGCACGGCCAGCGGCCTGGTTAACCGCGGCAGCACCACCCAATCCACAGGGTTTGGCTCCAGTTTCCAACGGCCATCGCGGATCAGCGCGACCGCGGCGTCGTCCCGCGGGAAGGCCAGCCAGGTTCCCAAATCCTTTTCAGCCACCGTGAAGGCATTGCTCCTGGAGGCAGAATCGCCCGCGCACACCATCGCGTTGGTGAAATCAGCAGCGAAGTAGGACGCGAGGAAGGACTCGAAATGCGACAGGTTGGTGTGGGCCACAACGGTAGTCTGGAGATCGAGCGTGTTAGGTGTGGCCCAGTGGTAGCGTGCGCTCAGTTCGAAGGGCCGTTCCGGCGCGGACGGCCACCGCACCTCGACGGCGCCATCGGGCTGGAGGCTGGCTTCGCTGGGCCAATCCCACGCCCCGCCCCCGTAGCGCCTGCCCGTGGTGAAGACCCGGTAATGGCTGAAGAGACCCATGCTGCTGTCGATCCGGGTGCCGGTCGGCAAATGGATGACCGAAGAAAGGCCCCGGGAGGTACCCCCCAGGCGCAGGGTCCCGCGCAGAACTCCGGTGTCGAAAACGAACTGGTCCGAGCCTCCCGCCGAAAAGCCCAGGTTTCCGCTACCAACGAGGTTCGATTGGCCATAGGCACAGGCCGCAAGACCCATCATGATGATCAGGCAAGCGTGTTTCATTTCGCCAGAATACTCCTTCTGCCCGCGCGGGAAACTCAATTCAGCATCGGCTCCGCTCCATCAGCAGAGTCAACGCATCCGCTCCGCACAAGCCGAATCCCCACACCCGGCGGAGAGCCGCCAGGAAGGTGGCGTTATGCCCATGCGAGTTGCCCGCCTCCAGGGCCACCTGCGCGACGCTCTGAACCTGGGCCACGCGGGAGCTGATGAACGAATGGCAGAGGGCCTTGTGGTTTGACACCAATAAAAGGTGGGGTGGTCGACGGGATTTGAACCCGCGACAGCCAGATCCACAATCTGGGGCTCTAACCAAGCTGAGCTACGACCACCACACTGGTAGGGTCAGTAAGCTACCGGGAGCCGCCCACCGCGTCAAGCTCGTTCCGATCAACTTGCTCGGATCAGGGGGGACAAGCCGAGCGAATGAATCGCGCCAGGTCGACCTTGGATTTCTTCAAATCGGGGTGGTTGAGGTACATCATGTGGCCGGCGGTATAGGAATCGAGGGTGATGTTCTTCAAGAGCTCGGGGTCGATGCCGAGGTGGTTGAACGTGTAGCGGGTGGCGGAGAGCGGCGTCGCCAGGTCGTAATAGCCGCTGGAGACGTGGATCTTCAGGAAGGGCTCGCGGGTGAGGGCGCTCGCCAGGGTTTGGCCCACATCCACATAGCCGTTGTTCTGGTCCCAGTTCCACGGCCCGACCGAGGTCAGGACCTCATAGGGAAGGTCGGTTTCGTACTTCAGCTCGTTGCGGATGTAATCGTTGAAGGTGGAGGCGAAGAGGCTGGCGACGGCCTCGAAACTCGGGTCCTGTTCCATCCGGCCGCCGAGGCGGTCGCGGATATAGCCCTGGTAGCGGCTGTCGTAGCGGCCGACGATGCGGTTGTCCCCGGAGAGGAGTTCGGAGGCAAACCGGCCCAGGGAGACGCGCAAATTGGCGCGCTCGACGAAGTTCGTGGAGAGACCCGTCAAGCGGGCGTATTCCTGAACGACCTTTTGCCGCTGGTCCGGGGCGAGCGCACTTCCGCTGAACAGGGCGGCGCTGTAAGCTCCGGCCGCGAAACGCTCCGCCTCGGCAAAGACGTCCTCGAGCGGCTTCTGCAAAAGCTCGGGCGCCAGTTTCTTGTGGTACCACGCCGTCGTCGCGTAGCTCGGCAGGTAGAGGATATAGGGCAGGTCGTTGCCGGGACCGAAATCGAGCGTCTCGAAATTCAGCACGGTCGAGACCAGCATGATGCCGTTGACGTTCATCTTGAGATGATCGCTGAGTTCGCCCGAGAGCGCCGCGGCGCGGGTCGTGCCGTAGCTTTCACCGATGATGAATTTGGGCGAGCCCCACCGCTTTTGCCGCGTCACATAGAGACGGATGAACTCGCCCACGGACGCGGCGTCCTCGCGGAGGCCGTGGAACTTCCGGGCCTCTTTTTGGGGAATGGCGCGGCTGAAGCCGGTGCTGACCGGGTCGATAAACACCAGGTCGGTGGTGTCCAGCAGCGAGTCTTCGTTGTCCACCAGTTTGTAGGGCGGCGGGAGCGCGCCGCCATCCTCGGCCAGACGCACGCGCCGGGGCCCCAGCAGGCCCAGGTGCATCCACACGGACGACGCGCCGGGTCCACCATTGAAGGAAAAGGTGATCGGGCGCGCCGAGTGGTCGGCGTCCCCGTCACGGGTGTAAGCGATGTAGAAAATCGAGGCGGTTGGCTTGTCCTCGTCGTCGCGCAGGAGGATGGTGCCGGCGGTGGCCGTGTACTCGATCTTCTGGCCGCCAATCGTCGCCGTATGTTTTGACGAAACCGGTTTTTCCTCGGGTTCCTTGGATTTGTCCTTGTCCTTGGCCGGTTCCTTGGCGGCGGTGGCGGCGGGCGGCACCGGGTTCGTCGGGGCCTCCGCGGCGGGCAGCGCGCACGGGAGCACGGCGCTCGCCAGGCACACCGTCAGGCATATGCGTTTCATCATGGCCTCAACGCTGGCCCCGGAACCGGGAAAAATCAACCCGTAAAGGGTCACAAAACCGTCCATCATAAACCCCTGTGACAAAGTCCTTGACCGAGGCCAACGGAGAAAGGAGACTTATCGAGGTTCCCGCCTCGCCGTCCGCGAGGCGAATGAGGGACAGTCTGCATTGTGATGAACACCAGGGCAGGGACAACGCTCGCCGTTTTCGAGTGGGGCTTTCAAGCCTCACTGGGTCGTGTGCCCCAATGCGATCGGGTGGGGCAACTCGGCTGATCCAGTGAACCAGCACTTTGCACACAAAGGGAGGTACTTATGGATGCGTGGAGAACGTTGAGGCACTACCTGAAGCCGGTGATCGTGGCCTGGACGGCCTTGGCCGCCGTGGCGGTTCATGCGCAACCCAACTTAGCCTTGTTCATCAGCCCCGCCGGCGATTTCATCGGACAGGGTCAAACCTACGTCACGCAGGATACGAACGCTTTTGGGGTCTCGGGATCGCCCGCCTTGATAACGGTGGGCGCGTTCGGTTACGGGTTCTCCTTCGCGGGTCCAGGCGGGACGCCCTTGACGGTGGGCATCTATACCAACACCTCCCGATATCCGTTCAATGGGATTGGCCCCGGACTGGACATTTCCGGCGATGGTCGCGGCTGCAATGCCGAGTGTGGGAGTTTTCAGATCAACGAACTGCACACGAATGATGCCGGTCAAGTAGATCGGTTATGGGTGACCTTCTCCAACAAATGCGAATGCTTCTATCCGTCGATGACGGGCGACATTCGTTACCGCTCGCAGCTTGCGCCGCCGCTCCCAAGCCCAAGGGTCTTGCGCGTGCCGGCGGATTACCCGAAGATTCAGGCGGGGCTCGATGCCGCCAGTGTTTTGGTCTGCGATACGGTGCTGGTTTCACCGGGGGTATATCCGGAATCGCTGAGTTTCTGGGGAAAAACGGCGATCTTGACCAGCTCAGGCGGCCCGGCGGTTACCTTTATCAACGCCCCATTTGGATCGCCGGCCATCACTTTCAGCCACGGGGAAACAACCAATGCGGTGGTTGCCGGGTTCACCATCACTAACGCAGGGGTCTCGGTCTCCTCCTCCTCGCCAACCATTGTCTCCAACGTCCTTTTGAACTGCGGCACTGCGGTCAATAATTCGTTCGGTTCTCCGGTGGTGGCCTACAATGTCATCAGCGGCTGTTCCGGCCCCGGCATCGCCATAGGGGGGGCGGGAGCGGCGGTGATTCAATCCAACGTGATCCGAGCCAATGGCGGAGGGATCACCATGAATTCCGCCGGGTCACCAACCATCAACAACAACCTGATTCAGGGCAACGCTGGGGATGGAGTTGCGATGATCAACGAATGTGATGCCAATATCACTCAAAATGTGATCATGGGGAACACCGGAAATGGGATCGTAGCGTTGGTTCCCGATGGGGCGCGCGGACCTTACTCGGTCAACAATACGATCGTCGGCAATTTAGGCGCGGGGATATCTTCGTACGGGTTTCACTCGGGCTCGATTATCGACGGGAATATCGTGTCCGGCACGCCCGCGATATGGGTGGGCACCTACATGGGCAACAGCCCACCGAGCGTGCACGCCAACGATTTCTATTCTCCCGCGGGCAAGGTGTTCGACGGAGGGACGTTCACAAATATCTCGCAACTTCCCGGCAACATCTCCGCCAACCCCTGCTTCGTCTGCCTTCCTGGCGGGGATGTTCACCTCTTTGCCGCCTCGCCTTGCATCGATGCCGGCACCAATGGCGCGCCGGGATTGCCCGCGGTCGATTTTGACGGTCGGGCCAGAGTCTTAGCGGGCAGGACCAACGGCCCGGCGATGGTGGACATGGGCGCCTTCGAGTTTAGTCCGGTGGCGCCGCCCAGCCCTTGCCTGTATATCAACTGTCCAAGCAATGTCGTGGTGGTCGCCGCAGTGGGCCAGAATTCCGCGGTGGTGAATTATCCCTCCCCCGATGGCACCCCAAGCGGCACGATTGTTTGCCTGCCTCCATCGGGCGCGCTATTCCCCGGCGGCACGAACCTGGTGAGTTGCACGCTGGTCTATGGCACCAACACCTTGGTGGGCACGTTCACCGTCACGGTTCTGGTGCCGCCCTATATCACGAACCAGCCTTCCGTCCTTAGCGCCGTGGCCAATAGCAACGTCACGTTCTCGGTGAGCGCGGTGGGTTCCGCACCCCTGACTTATCAATGGTATTTTGACGGCGTTGCCCTGGCCGATGCGACTGACCACACGCTGACACTAGCCAACGTTCAATCGAAGGATGAGGGTTATTACCGACTGATCATGGCCAATAGTGTCGGCACCGCAACGAGCGCTCCTGTTTTGTTGCGGGTATTGCCAGCCAAAGCGGGAATTGTGGCGGAGCCTGCCTCGGTGACGGTGTCTGCCGGCAGCCAGGCGCTGCTGGCCGCCGTGGTCATCGGGAGCGCCCCGTTATCAATTCAGTGGTATAAGGGTGGGGCGATGCTGCCGGGAGCCAACACGGCCTCGTTGGCGATTTCAAACGCTCAGGCAGCGGACGCAGGCGCCTACCAATTGGTAGTTTCTAATCCGCTGGGAAGTGCGCTGAGTCCGCCGGCGGCGCTGACGGTCCTGGCCGCCAAACCCGCCTTTGCCTTGCAACCGGTCTCGACGGCCGTCGTGGCGGGCACCAATGTGACCTTCGCGAGCTTGGCCATGGGCACGGATGATGCCCTGGACCCGATCACCTATGCCTGGTATTTCAACCATACACCTCTGGTTGGCCAGGGTGGTGCCAACCTGGTTCTTTCCGGGATCACCGCCACCAACCAGGGATCTTACGTGGTGGTGGCCACGAACTCACTGGGAGCGGTCACTAGCTCGATGGCCCAGTTGACGGTCTTCCTGCCTCCGGCCTTCCCCTCGGGATTGTCCAATGAGGTTGTGTTTTCGGGAAATTCGATTGTCCTAGGCGTCACGGCGACGGGCACGGCTCCCCTCGGGTACGTTTGGTATTGGAACGGAATCCAACTTTCCAACGCCACCGCCTCGTTGCCACTGACTCATATCCAGCCATCGCAATGCGGCTATTATACCATCACCGTCACCAATGCCTTTGGGAGCGCCTCCTCAACGAGCCGGGTAAGCGTGTTTCTTTCGCCCGCTCGCGTCAGAGCCTGGGGCGACGATTCGGCCGGCCAAGCCGATGTCCCCGCAGCGCTGGATGACGCCGTCGCGATTGCGGGCGGCGACTATCATTCGGTCGCCCTGCGCGGTGATGGGAGTGTCGTGGCTTGGGGTTACGATGGGGATGGCCAGTTGGAGGTTCCCGCCACTCGGAAACGGTTGGTCTCGCTGGCGGCCGGGGCGGCGCACACCCTGGCCATAACCGAGGAGGGGGCGGTGGTGGCCTGGGGCCGAAATGATGCCGGTCAGGCCAGTGTGCCGAGCGGCCTTGCCGGGGCTATGAGCCTGGCCGCCGGGGACTCCCATAGTCTGGCGCTGCTGGCTTCCGGCGGGCTCGTGATGTGGGGCGATAACAGCTATGGACAGACCGCCTATGTCCCAGTCTTAGTGCCGCCTGGTTATTGGGCTTATGTGGGAGGCCAGTGGGTCTGGGTCGTCCCCGATCCTCCCCGGATCCAGGCCATCGCCGCCGGACGGAATCACAATCTCGCGTTGATGGCGGATGGCACGGTCTTAGGCTGGGGCGACAACGCTCTTGGTCAGGCCACAGCCCCCGCGGGACTGACCAATATCGTGGCGATTGCGGCGGGTTCCTGGCACAGTGTGGCGCTGCGTGGCGATGGAACCGTGGTGGCATGGGGCGACAATACCTTCTCCCAAACCCAGGTTCCCGCAGGTCTGTCGAATGTGGTCGCGATCGCCGCCGGAGAGGTTCATACGTATGCCCGTCGCACCGACGGCCGGATTATCGGCTGGGGGGACGACCATTTTGGCCAGATCGACGTGCCGGCTGACCTGGTGAACGCCAGCTCAGTCGCGGCCGGTTATTATCACGGGTTGGCGCTCGTTCCCGTCAGTTCGAATCTGCAAGCCAGCCTGAACGGAGCCTCGCAACTCGTGGTCCGCTGGGATGGGCCGGGCGTTTTACAATCGGCCCCCTCTCCGCTTGGCCCTTATGTGGACTGCATTTCTTCCGGGAATGCCTACACCAACGCCGATATGCAGGCCTCGGCCCGGTTCTTCCGTCTGCGGAAGTGAAGCGGCGGGCGACGGTGGAATGGTGCCCAGCCCCCGCCTGGGAAAGACGGTGCATACCGAGCGGCCCCCAAGCGGGTCGAATGTCGTTATCGCGAACGGCGGCGGTAATTCTTGCTTGCAGGGCGGGCCGGTTCACCCATTCTGTCTGGCATGAATGTGCGTCCGTTAATCCTGGTTGCCACCCTGGCCCTCACCGTCATGATGGTGAGTTGTGCCACTCAATCCGCCAAACTGTCGGCCCGGCGTTTGTTTCCGGAGTTCGCGGCCTTGACGCCGCAGCCGAACCTGCCTGACCCGTTGGTGATGCTCGATGGCCGGCGCGTTTCGTCGGTCAAGCAATGGAACCGCGAGCGACGGCCCGAGCTCAAAGAGCTGTTCGAGCATTACATGTATGGTCCCATCCCGCCCAAGGCGCCGGCCCTGGTGGCCAAAGTGGAAGCCGTCTATCCGGATTTCCTGGGCGGCGCGGCGACACTTAAGATCGTGACGATCCAGACCGGTTTGGAGGCCAATGCCCCGCGCATCGATCTGCTGCTGGTGGTTCCGAACGGGCGTTCGGCCCCCACGCCCGTGTTCCTGGCGATGGACTTCTGCGGCAACCAGGCCCTGACGGCCGACACGCGAGTGCCGCTGGCCCATAGCTGGATGGCCAACGGTGTCAAAGGGTGCACCAATAACGCCACCACGGAGGCCGCGCGCGGGTTCCAGGCCGCCGATTGGCCGCTGGCCGAGATCGTCCGCCGCGGTTACGCCCTCGCGGCCTTTTATAGCGGCGACGTCGATTCGGATCGCGGGGAGGCGAGCACGGGCGTGTATGCCTGGCTGGCCGGCGGGGATGCGACGAAGAACCCGGCGGCGGATCGTGGCACCATTGCCGCCTGGGCCTGGGGCTTCCAGCGCTGCGTGGATTACCTGGTAACCGATAAGGCCCTGGACGCGCACCGCATTGCGGCGGTGGGCCATTCGCGCAACGGCAAGACGGCCTTGCTGGCGGCGGCCTTCGACGAGCGCATCGCCATGGCCTTCCCGCACCAGGCGGGCTGCGGTGGCTCGGCCCCCAGTCGCGTGAAAAACGACAGCGCGACCCGTACCGCCAACACCCACGAAACCGTCAAGGTCATCAACGAACACTTTCCGCACTGGTTCAACGCCGCGTTCAAACAATTCAACGACGCCCCCGACAAGTTGCCCTTCGACCAGAATTGCCTGGTGGCCCTGTGCGCGCCGCGCCCGGTGCTGTTGTCGGCCGCCCAGGGCGATCAGTGGGCGAACCCCGCCGGCCAGTTCGAAGTAGCCCGCGCCGCCGACCCGGTGTATGGCCTGCTCGGCGTGAAAGGTCTGGGAGTGACCGAGATGCCGCCCCAGCGCCAGCTCGTCGGCGGCCGGCTCGGCTATTACCTCCGCGAAGGCAACCACTCGATGACCGCCGACGATTGGACGGTCTTCATGAACTTCGCGGACGCGCAGTGGAAGGGAACAACGAAATGAAACCAAAGCTTGCTTCGATACCGGGTGCGATCACGGCCCCACGCGGATTCCGCGCGGCGGGGGTCTTTTGCGATATTAAGCGTCTGGGCACGGGCAAAGGGTCCGAGAAAGGCAAGAAACGCGACCTGGCCTTGATCGTGTCCGACGTGCCGGCGGTGGTCGCGGGCATGTTTACCACCAACCAAACCTGCGCCGCGCCGGTGAAGGTCTGTGTCGAGCGCGTGGCCAAAGGCCACGCCCAGGCAGTGGTGGTCAATTCCGGCAACGCCAACGCCTGCACCGGCAAGCAGGGCCTCAAGGATGCCCGCGAGATGGCCCAGTTTACCGAGCAAGCCCTGGGGCTGTCGGCCGGCTTGGCCTTGGTCGGTTCCACCGGCCGCATCGGCGTCACCCTGCCCATGGACCAGGTGCGCGCCGGCATCATCGAGGCCGCGACCGAGTTGGGCGACACGACGGAGCACGCGGACCGGGCGATGGAAGCCATCATGACCAGCGACACACGGCCCAAGCAGATCGCCGTGGAATTCAAGCTCGCTGGCCGGGCGGTGCGCCTCGGCGGCATGTGCAAGGGTGCGGGGATGATCCAGCCGGGGATGAGCGCCACGGGTCGGCGTCCGGCCGCGGCCCCACTGCACGCCACTATGCTGTGCTTCATCACGACGGATGCCGCCATCGCTGCCGGCCCGCTTCAGGCCGCGCTTCGCGAGGCCGTTGCCCACAGCTTCAACCGCATCACCGTCGATGGGGACATGAGCACGAATGACACCGTGCTGGTGCTGGCCAACGGATTGGCGGGGGATGCGAAGTCGGTGATCCGCAACGCCGAAGCCAAGGACTTTGCCACGTTCCAGGCCGCGTTGAGCCACGTCTGCCTCGCCTTGGCCCAGATGATCGTCAAGGATGGCGAAGGCGTCTCACGTTTCGTTACCGTGCGGGTGAGCGGAGCCAGGACGTTCGCGGACGCGGATGCGGCGGCGCGGGCGGTGGCCAACAGTTCGCTGGTCAAGACCAGTTGGTGCGGCGGCGACCCGAACTGGGGCCGCATCATCGACGCCCTCGGCTACAGTCCAGCCAAGGTGGTCGAGGAGCAAGTGGACATCGGCTACAGCGCCCCCGGCAGCCGGAAGGTGCTCTGGAGTCTCAAACGCGGGCAACCCACCGCCGCCACCTTCAAAGCGCTTTGCGCCGCGACCGCTCCGAAGGAATTCGATCTCCATATCCGCCTCAACCTCGGCACCGCCTCCGCCTTGATGTATGCTGCGGACCTGACCGAGAACTACGTCACCTTTAATAAGGGGGATGTGGGGGATCCCGCGTCCCTGGGGGGATAAACGTCAAGGGTGGACCCGAGAATCTTCTCGCGTTTAGCGCCGCCGTCGGCGAATATGGCGACGGACTTATGGCAGGAATTTGCGTCCCGAAATGAAAGCAAAAATCATCATCACGCCTAAAAAAGCGGTGCTCGATCCGCAAGGCAAGACCGTGCAGAACGCCCTGACCCAGATGGGCTACCCGGACATCGGGGCGGTGCATGTGGGCAAGTACTTGGAGATCGAACTGGGCACCGCTGACCGGGAGGTCGCTCGGCGGCAGATCGACGAGGCCTGTCACAAGATCCTCAGCAACCCCGTCATCGAGGATTATCGGTTCGAGCTCGAGTGAATCCGCCATGAACTTCGCTGTGCTTCAGTTTCCGGCCTCGAATTGCGACCAGGACGCCTTGCATGTGCTGCGGAACGTGCTGGGACACTCCGCCCGCTTTGTGTGGCACAAGGACCATACGCTCGGGGCCGTCGATGCGGTGGTCGTGCCCGGGGGATTCAGCTACGGGGACTATTTGCGGACGGGGGCAATCGCCCGGTTCAGTCCCGTAATGCAGGCGGTGCGGGAGTTCGCCGCCCAGGGTGGGTTGGTGCTGGGTATTTGCAACGGGTTTCAGATCCTCTGCGAGGCCGGCCTGCTCCCCGGGGCGCTCATCCGGAATCGCTCGCTGCAGTTTCGCTGCGAGCATGTCTTCCTCAAGACCCTGACGCCCGATTCCCCGTTCACCCACCGCATCCCGTCGGATAAACTGATGCGCATCCCGATCGCCCACGGCGAGGGTTGCTATTTCGCCGACGAAGCGACCCTGGCCGGGTTGGAGGCCAACCGGCAGGTGCTCTGGCGGTATGTCAACGAACAGGGCGAAGCCGTGCCAAGCGCCAACCCGAACGGATCGCTGGCCAACATCGCCGGGATCTGCAACTCGACTCGCAACGTGGCGGGCCTCATGCCCCACCCTGAACGCGCCAGCGAGCCCATCCTCGGCTCCGCCGACGGACGCCTGGTGTTCGAGAGCATGATTGGCGCCTGGCAGGAAAAGACGGGTTCAGTTCCCAAGGCAATATGAACCACGGCTGCCATCGCCACCAGAGTTCAGCCTTTGCCCAGCGGAACTGTGGCCCGGTAACTCTCACGCCAAGCGCTTGGCGGCTTCCCGAGCGCGTCGGGTTCGGGCGAAGCCCTTGGAGTGCGCGGCATCCCTGCGCTTTGGCCACGACCTCGACCTCCGCCATCGCGTTTTCGCAAGTTGTGGGGACGGACCGTCCCCACCCCGGTCCATGATCGTGCCGTGCTTCAACCGCCCAATTTGATCCTATGACCGACCCCGTCATCACTCCCGCCCTGGTCCGCAAGCACAACCTCACCCCGGAGGAATACGAGAAACTCAAGGCCGTCCTGGGCCGCGAACCTTCGTACACCGAACTGGGGATCTTCTCCGTCATGTGGAGCGAGCATTGCTCGTATAAGAACAGCCGCCTGCTGCTCAAGACCTTCCCGACGAAGTCGCCGAAGATCCTGGTCGGCGCGGGCGAGGAGAACGCGGGGATTATTGACATCGGCGACGGCGTCGCCATCGCCTTCAAGATTGAGTCGCACAACCACCCGAGCGCGGTCGAACCGTTCCAGGGTGCGGCCACCGGCGTGGGCGGCATCGTGCGGGACATCTTCACCATGGGCGCCCGGCCCATCTGCTCGGTCAACTCGCTCCGTTTCGGCCCGATTACCGCGCCGGTCAACGCCGGCCCCGACGAAACACAAGCCGTGGCCAACAACCGCCGGCTCTTCGCCGGAGTGGTGGCGGGGATTGCTCATTACGGGAATTGCTTCGGCATCCCGACCGTGGCGGGCGAGGTCTATTTCGATCCCTCCTACGAGGGGAACCCGCTGGTCAACGCGTTCTGCCTGGGCGTGTTGCGCCATGAACAAATCGCGCGTGGCCGGGCCAGCGGCATCGGTAACCCGGTCTTTTACGTCGGGCCCGCGACGGGGCGCGACGGCTTGGCCGGCGCGGCGTTCGCGTCGCAGGACCTGACCGAAGAATCCGCCCAAGGCCAGCGCGGGGCGGTGCAGGTGGGCGACCCGTTCATGGAGAAACTCGTGTGCGAGGCCTGCCTGGAATTGCTGGCGACCGGGGCAGTCGAGGGCATCCAGGACATGGGGGCGGCGGGCCTGACCTGCTCGACCTGCGAGACGGCGGCGCGCGCCGGCACGGGCATCGAGATCGAACTCGACAAGGTGCCCCAGCGCGCTCCAAATATGACCTCCTACGAGATCATGCTCAGCGAGTCCCAGGAGCGGATGTTGATCATCGTACGCAAAGGCCGCGAGGATGAGGTCAAGCGGATCTTCGACAAGTGGGATCTGCCCTGGGCCGAGATCGGCCTGGTCACCGACACCGGCCGCATGGTTGTGCGCCATCACGGCGAGATCGTCGCCGACATCCCCGCCAGCAAACTGGCGGACGAAGCGCCCCTTTATGAGCGGGAGTTTCGGGAACCCGCTTATATCCAGGCGGTGCGCGCCTTCACCCTGGCCGGGGTGGCGGACACCTCGGATGCCCTCCGCGATTTCAAGGCGCTGCTCGCCTGTCCCACCATCGCCTCGAAAAACTGGGTCTATCGCCAATACGACCACATGGTCCGCAACGGCACCGCCGTCGCGCCGGGATCGGATGCCGCCGTGCTCCGCATCAAGGAAGACTCCTTGCCGGAACTCGGAGACAGCGAGGCGGGCTCGATCTCCGGCAAAGGCGGCGACAAGTTTATCGCGCTGTCGGTGGACGGCAACGCCGGCTACGTCTATCTGGATCCCTATGAAGGCGGCAAAATCGTGGTCGCGGAGGCCGCGCGCAACCTGGCCTGCTCGGGGGCCGTGCCGCTCGGCACCACGGACAACCTGAATTTCGGCAATCCGCACAACCCGGAGATCTTCTGGCAACTGCGCGAAGCCGTCCGCGGCCTGGCGGAAGGCTGCCGCGCCTTCAACGCCCCGGTCACCGGCGGCAACGTCAGCCTTTATAACCAGAGCCCCAACGGGCCCATCGACCCGACCCCGACGGTGGCCATGGTCGGCATCATCGAGAAGCCCGAGTACATCACCACCCAGTGGTTCAAGGATGAAGGGGACGCCATCCTCCTGCTGGGCGAGGTGTTCGAGGCCAAGGACCCGCTGCTGGGCCTGGGCGGCTCGGCCTATCTGCGGTTGGCGCACGGGTTGAAGACCGGCACGCCGCCGCGCTGCGATTTGGAGACTGAAAAGGACCTGCACCTGGCCCTGCGTGCCCTCATCTATTCGGGCGTGGTCAAGAGCGCCCATGATTGCAGTGAAGGCGGACTCGCCGTGGCCCTGGCCGAATGCTGTTTCTCGAAACTCATCGGCCGCCACACCCCCCGCCTTATCGGCGCGCAAGTGGACCTCACCGCCGCGGTTCCCGCGGGCGGATTGCCGTTTCGGCTCGACGCCTTGCTCTTCGGCGAGGCCCAGGGACGCATCGTTATCTCGGTCGCCGCCATCAATGCCGCCAAGGTGCTGGCCCAGGCCAAGATCCTCGGGGTGCCCGCCTGCCGCCTCGGCACGGTGGGCGGCAAGACCCTGGACATCAAGACCCCCGGCGGCGGTTTGAACGGTGAGGTCGCCGAACTGCATGACCTGTGGTGGAATGCGATCGCGCACGCGATGGAATAACCGCCCTCGCGCCG
>Ga0316228_1002969_pt1 | contig 14234 bp, 12 predicted proteins | sample TBH18021metaG_FD_206005 | JGI IMG/M metagenome (GOLD analysis project Ga0316228, IMG submission 206005) | Freshwater microbial communities from Trout Bog Lake, Wisconsin, USA - TBH18021 | ecosystem: Environmental > Aquatic > Freshwater > Lake > Hypolimnion/Profundal zone | place: USA: Wisconsin... | reverse complement strand
CGCGATCCTGATGCTCGAGGGCTATTTGTTCGGGCCCGAGCTTCCCCGCGCGGCGCAGTTCAAGGCGGTCGAGATCGCTCATGCCGCGGGCAACCAAGTCGCCTTCACCTTGTCCGAAAGCGTCTGCCTCGCCGGGCGCAAGGATGGCTTCATGAGCCTGATCGAAGGCGGCGGGGTCGACCTCCTGTTCGCCAACGAGGACGAGGTCTGCCAATTGACCGCCAGCGGCGACCTCGACGGCGCGCTCGCCACCCTCGGCCGCCACGTGCCGACCCTGATCGTCACCCGCGGCGCGGCTGGCGCGACCGCGATCGAGGCGGGCGAGCGTACCGATCATCCCGCCGTTCCGGTTCAGCAGCTCGTCGACACCACCGGCGCTGGCGACCTGTTCGCCGCCGGGGTGCTCGCCGCCCGCGTGAAGGGCTATGGCATCGATCGCCAATTGCTCACCGGCGCCATCGCGGCGGCTGAGATCATCAGCCATTTTGGTGCGCGCCCGCTCGCCGACTTGAAGGAGCTCGTCAAACTGTGATCGCCCGGGTCGCCGTCTATTGCGGGAGCGCCATGGGCGCCGACCCCGCCTTCGCCGACATGGCGCGCGCGCTGGGCGAGGAAATGGTCCGCCGTGGCCAAGGCCTCGTCTATGGCGGTGGCCGCCTCGGGCTGATGGGGATCGTCGCCGACACCGTGCTCGCCGCAGGCGGCGAAGTGCACGGCGTCATTCCGCAAGCGCTGGTCGACAAGGAAGTCGCGCACACCGGCTGCACCTCGCTGCATACGGTCGCCGGCATGCACGAGCGCAAGGCCAAGATGACCGAGCTGTGCGACGGCTTCGTCGCGCTGCCCGGCGGCATCGGCACGCTTGACGAGCTGTTCGAAGCGTGGACCTGGAACGCGCTCGGCTACCACGCCAAGCCCTTCTGCCTGCTCGACGTCAACGGCTTCTGGCGTGGGCTCGACCAGTTCATGGATCATGTCTCCGACAGCGGTTTCCTGTCCAAGGCGCGTCGCGAGCAACTGCTGTTCGCGCACAGCCCGGCTGAAGCGCTCGACAAGCTGGACGCCAGCGCACGAAACGCTACGCAAGGCATGGTCTGGTAAGAGCCGGGGGAGGGCTCGCAACAATGAATCACCTGTTCGGGCTGGTCGGGGTGGCCGCCATCCTGTTGCTCGCCTTCCTTCTGTCGAGCGACCGGCGCGCGATCCGCCCGCGGATCGTCGGCGCGGCGTTCGCGCTCCAGGCGGTGATCGCCTTCCTGGTCCTCTACACCAGTTGGGGCCGCGCAGGGATCGCCGGCATGGCCAAGGGGGTCGAGAATCTGCTCGGCTATGCGGGGCAGGGGACGATGTTCCTGTTCGGCCCCAAGGATGCCAATCCGGCACTCTACAACACTTTCGCGCTCGGCGCCTTGCCGGTCATCATCTTCTTCGCCGCGCTGGTTTCGATCCTCTATTATCTCGGGATCATGCAGCGGGTGGTGCGCTGGGTCGGCGGGGCGATCGGCTGGATCACGGGGATCGGCCGGGTCGAGGCGCTCGGCGCCGCCGCCAACATCTTCGTCGGCCAATCCGAAAGCCCGCTGGTGGTGCGTCCCTATCTGGCGGCCCTGTCCCCAGCCAAGATCTTCACCCTGATGACCGTCGGCATGGCGGGCGTCGCCGGCACCATCCTCGCCGCTTACGCCAGCCTGCTCGGCCCGACCTATCTGCCCTTCCTCCTCGCCGCCGCTTTCATGTCGGCCCCGGGCGGGATCCTGATGGCCAAGATCATCATGCCCGACCCGGTCGAGCCGGTGTCGGCGCCGACGCCCGAGTTGGCGGTTGCCGAGGCGGGCCCACCGCACGAAACGATCGATATCGCCGAAACCTTCGAGGAGGGGGAGAAGCCCGCCAACATCATCATGGCCGCCGCGCAGGGGGCGCAAACCGGGGTCAAGCTCGCGGTCGCGGTCGGTGCGATGGTGCTCGCCTTCGTCGCGCTGGTCGCGCTCGCCAACGGGCTGCTCGGCGGCATCGGCCACTGGTTCGGTATCGAGTCCTTAAGCTTCCAGCGGCTGGTCGGGCTCGTCTTCCAGCCCTTCATGTATCTGATCGGTGTGCCGTGGAACGAGGCCGGGATCGCGGGCGGTCTGTTCGGGACCAAGATCGTCCTCAATGAGTTCGTCGCCTTCATCGACCTCGGCAACGCCAGCGGCCCCGCCGCCGCACTGTCGACCCGCAGCCGCGCGATCGTCACCTTTGCGCTCTGCGGCTTCGCCAACTTCAGCTCGATCGCGATCCAGATGGCGGTCACCGGCGGCCTCGCTCCCAACCAGCGCCCGGTCATCGCCCGCCTCGGCCTGCGCGCGCTTATCGCTGGTAGCCTCGCTAACCTGATGAGCGCTGCGCTGGCCGGGATTATGATGCCGTGACTAGGCTCGTCATGCTGAACTTGTTTCAGCATCCATTTCTCCGCCCAAATTGCGCGTGACGAGATGGACCCTGAAACAAGTTCAGGGTGACGCTAAGGGTGCAATTAACTAAGGGGGGCGCATGACCGACACCCTCACCGACAACATCGCCTCCGTCTCGCTGACCGAGGCTGACCGCGACCGCGACGCCTTCGCGCAGGCGCTCGGCCGCAGCTTCGAGGAATATGGCTTCGCCGTCCTCGCCGACCACGGTATTCCCGAGGAGCTGATCCACCGCGCCGAGGAGAAGGCGAAGGCCTTCTTCGCGCTGCCCGAGGACGTGAAGCATAAGTACAAGCTCAGCCATGGCGGCGCGCGCGGCTACACGCCCTTCGGGATCGAGACCGCCAAGGGTCACAAGGCGCACGACCTCAAGGAATTCTGGCACGTCGGCCGCGAACTCGCCGAGGGTCACAAGTTCCGCGACGTCATGGACGACAACGTCTGGCCGAGCGAGCTTCCCGACTTCAAGGAAACCTTTCTCGAGCTCTACGACACCTTCGACCGCACCGGCCTCAAGGTGCTGAGCGCCATCGCCCGCTATCTCGGCATCGACGAGGATTATTTCCGCGACACCGTCCGCGACGGCAATTCGGTCCTCCGCTTGCTCCATTATCCGCCGCAGAGCGAGCCGACCGGCGAGCATATCCGCGCCGGCGCGCATGAGGACATCAATACGATCACCTTGCTGCTCGGCGCCGAGGAAGCGGGGCTTGAACTGCAAACCCGCGACGGGCGCTGGATCCCCGTGTCGCCCAAGCCCGGCGAGCTGGTCATCAACATCGGCGACATGCTGCAGCGGCTGACCAACGGCAAGCTGCGCTCGACCCCGCACCGGGTGGTCAATCCGGCGCCCGACCGGGCGAGCAACGCGCGCTACTCGATGCCTTTCTTCCTCCACTTCCGCCCCGACTTCATGATCGAGGCATTGGCCGGCACCGTGCCGGTGGGGGAGGAGCCCAAGTGGCCGCCGATCAGCAGCCACGATTATCTTCTGGAACGCCTCCGCGAGATCAAGCTCGCCTGAGACATTTCGTTTCGAAGGCAGTCGATCAGGGAAGGGCGGGGTCGCTGGTGCAGCGGCCCCGCCCTTTCTCCTTTAACGGAAGCGCGTGCCGAAGCTCACGCCGATGATCCGCGGCTCGTTGAACACGGCCGCATTGTAGTTCTCGATGACGCCTTTCAAGTTGCGCTCACTGGTGATGTTGCGCGCGAAAACCGCGGCGTTCCAGCCGGCGTCGCTCTCGTAACCGACCTTGAGCCCGCCTTCGAAGTTGCCCTTCGAGTAGAACTCCTTGGTCTTGTAGAGGACGTAGTTGGTGTAGCCCTGAACGTTCCAGTCGGTCGCGATGTAGGCGCGGCCGCCGGTCAGCGGCACGTCGTAGCGCGCGTTGAAGTCGAGGTTGTAGCGCGGCGCCTGCGGCAGCGGGTTGCCGTCGATCTGCGCGAAATAGGTCGTCCCCGTGCCCGTCCCGCGGGTGAAGAAGGGGTCGAGCACCGTGCAGGTCTGGACGCCGTTCAGGCTGCAGGTCTGCGCGAAAACGCGCTTGTCCTTGATCTCCGTGTGAAGGAGCGAGAGACCCGCACCGACGCGGAAGTTCTTCACCGGGCGCCAGTCGGCCTCGAACTCGGCACCGTAACCGATCGCCTTGTCGGCATTGAACAGCACGCCATTGCCGTTGCTGTCGTTGCCGTTGAGCTGGATGTTGTGCACCCGGTAGTAGAAGCCGCTCGCGTTGAAGGTCAGCGTGCGGTCGAGCAGGCTCGACTTGAGGCCGCCCTCGAACGAGACATTGGTTTCCGAATTGGCGGTGGTGAAGGGCGCGTTGAACACCGCCGAACGGCCCTGAATGGTCGGCCCGCGGAAGCCGCGCGCGGCGCGGACATAGACGCTGACGTCAGGATCGAGGCGATAGAGCGCGCTCACGTCCCAGCTCGGCTGGGTGTCGTGGAGGCGGACGTCGCGCGGCGCTGTCGCCGGGAAGACGTCCACACCGCCCGCGGTCAGCGAGGGCCGGAGCAGGGTGGTGTGCTTGGTGTCGCCGCTCTCACGCACGCCCGCGGTCACCGTGAACGCAGGGGTGATGTCATAGCTCGCCTGCCCGAACACGCCCCACGCGGTGTTGACGTCGTGCAGCCGGACGAAATTGTTGCGGTTGGTCCCAGTGAAGAAGGCGCGCTGATAGAATTCGGTGATGTCGCGCGAATCGAAGTAGATTGCGCCCGCCTGCCACTTGAAGCGGCCGACGTCCTTGGCGAGGCGCACTTCCTGCGACCATTGGTCGAGGCGGCGCAGATTGCCCTGGCTCTGGCCGAAGCCGTTTGGAACGCCGTTGAACGGGAAGTTGACCGCCGCCCCGCCGTCGGTGTCGCCGCGGCTGAAGCCGTGCGCACTCTCATAGGCGCTGATCGAGGTGAGCGAGATTCCGCCGAGATCGAGCGTGCCGCGCAGCGAGCCGCCACGAGCGTCATACTGCTGCGGATTGTTCTGCGCCTCGTCGTAAGCGACCTGGTCGCGGGCCTGGCTGTCGATGATCCTGTTCGAGCCCTTCACCAGCGCGCCGCGGCGGAACAGGGTCGAAGTGCCGTCGTACGAACGCAGGTGACCCGAGGCGAGCAGGGTGAAGTTGCTGGCGGGCTTCCACTGCAGCTGGATGCGTCCGTCGCGCTCGTCGAAGCCGCCCATGGCGTTCTTCTTGGGGCTGACGGTGCCGTCGGCGCTCGGACCCGAATAGATGTTGTCGACCCAGTTGCTGCGGCGCTGGACGAGCCCGGAGAAGCGGAAGGTCAGCGTGTCGCCGATCAGCGGACCGCCGACGCCGGCGTCGACCGTCACCGTGTTGTAGCTGCCGTAGCTCGCGCTGATCTGCCCCTTGGCCACCGCGCTCGGGCGAATGGTGTCGAACTTGATGATGCCCGCGGTGGTGTTGCGTCCGAACAGCGAACCCTGCGGACCGCGCAGCACTTCGACCTGGCCGACGTCGAACACCGGGTTCGACTTCAGCACCACATGCTCCATGACGACGTCGTCCTGGACGATCGATACGGGCTGCGAGGCGCCGAGGTAGAAGTCGATGTTGCCGAGCCCGCGGATGTAGAAGCGCGGGAAGATGCGACCGGTGGTGGTCTCGGCGTAAAGGCCGGGGACGCGGCCCGACAGCGCGAGGATGTCCTCGCCGCCCGCCTGGATGGTGCGCAGATTGTCGCCCGACACGGCGGTCACCGACAACGGCACGTCCTGCAGCTTCTCGGCGCGGCGCTGCGCGGTGACGACGATCTCGTTGCTGTCGGCCGGCGCGGCGGCGGCGTTAGGATCGGTCGCCTCGACCGCCGGGGTCGGCTGCGTTTCGACCGCAACCGGCGCAGTCTGTGCAGTGGCGGCGCTGGCGCCGGTGAACAGGATCGCGCTTCCGACCAGAAGCGAGCCGCGCGTGCGGGCGAAGAACATGCGAGAAAACTCCATATGCGTCCGGCGCGCCCGGCAGGTCCGGACACGCTGGGGAAGGAAGATGACGATGGTCGGCAAGCGCCCCCGCGCTGCCCCCCGGGAAGCGCCGCTAGCGGCGAACTAAGGCAGACCTGTGACAGCCGGAGGCCGCAAAGATTAACTTACTGTAATAGCGGCCTTCGCGTGCAGCCGTGCCTCATGCTCATCGCGGCCGAAGGGGAAGCGCAGGAAGGCGATGGCGGCCAGCCCCGCGAGCACGCCGCCGATGACCAGGTAGATGAGGCTCAGCCGGTCGAGCACAGCGGCCGGGACCGCTCCGGGATGCGCTTGGGCGGGAAAGCCCGCCGCCGCCAGGATCAGCCCGGCCAGGAAGATGCCGATCCCGCTGGTGCACTTCTGCACGAACAGCCCGCCCGCGAAGAACAGCCCCTCGTTGCGCCGCCCGGTGGTCGCCTCGCTATCCTCGACCACGTCGGCGAGCATCGCGCTGCCCAGGATGAAGGTCGAAACCCCGCAGCCGGTGCTGAGGACGAGGCTCGCGAGCAGCAGCGCGAGGGCCGCGGGCGTTCCGACCGGCGGCAGCCACCCCAGCAACCGGGCGACATACGGGGCGGCGTAGAAGAGGTAGCTCACCACCGCCATCAACGCCGCCGCGCGCGCCTTGCCGATGCGTTGGCTGAGCGGCTTGGCGGCGAAGAAGGCGATGACCACCCCGCCGAACAGCGCCAGCGCGACGAACAGGAATTGCGCGCCCTTGAACAGCCAGATGTAGCTGTAGAAATAGTTGGACAGTGCGTAGATCAGCCCCTGGTTGGTGTAGGAGCACAGACCCCCCAGCAGCAGGATGACGAAGCCGCGGTTGCGGACCGTGCTCAACAGCTCGCGCACCGCCGATCCCAATCCCGGAGCGATCGCGCCCGCCTGCGGCAAGTTCGGAATCTCGCGGTGAGTGACTAGCGCGGAGGTCAGGATCGCCGCCCCCATCGCCAGCGCGCCGGCGAGCGCGAAGCCATGATAGCCGGGGCGATAGAGCAGTCCGTTGGCGAATCCCGGCCGCGGCGCGAGGAACAGCGTGTAGGCGGCGAGCAGCATGATCAGCCCGCCGGCCCAGCCGAAGAGATACCGATAGGCCATGATCCGCGTCCGCTCGTCATAGTCGGAGCTGAGCTCGGGCGTCAGCGCGACCGACGGCACTTCGTAGCAGCTCACCGCCGCGCGTACGAAGATGGCGGCCGCGAACAGCCAGGCGAGCAGCCCCGCTTGCCCCAGCGCCGAAGGCGGCGACCACAACAGCAGCCAGCCGGCCATGATCGGCACCACCGCGGCGTACATCCACGGGTGCCGCCGTCCCCAGCGTGAGCGTGTGCGATCTGAGAGGATCCCCACCGCCGGATCGATGAAGGCGTCGAGCACCAGCGCCGCCATCACCACCAGCCCGACCGAAGCCGACGGCAGGCCGAGCACCTGATTGTAGAACAGGAGCAGGAAGGTGCCGAAGCCGCTGTCCTTAACCCCGTAGGCGACCGCGCCGAGCCCGTAGGCCAGCAGCACGCCCTGGCCGAGCCTGCGGGCAGGGGGCGCTTGCAGCGGACGGACGGGCTCCATGGCGGCGATGGTGCGGCAAGGCGGGGGTAGGCGCAAGGGGACGCACGAGCGCGCGGCCCGCGGTATCGCGGCGACCCCGGCCCGCCCGACCCGTCCCCCGCGTCCCGCCGCGGCACAGATCGTAATCTCTCCGAACGATTGCTTACCGGCGTGGTTACGCGCTCTTTACACCCGTCCTCTACGGCTCGCCGCTCATCCAGTGTGCCGATGAGCGTAGAAGGGGGCGAACAGCGAGCATGGCGGCGATGACCTTGATGAAGAGCGAACCGGCCTCGACGCCCGCCAACGCGCATGCCGCGCGGCTTGCCGCGGCGGGCAGTGCGGGTCATCCCTTCGCGGCCGAGCTGATCGCCGGTCACGTCGAAGTGCAGCCGCGCGACCTCGACGATGCGGTGCACCTGCTCGCGAGCGTCTATGGCCGCCAGCCGAGCCCGATCGATCTGGCGCTGCTGCCCGCGCGCGCCGGCCCCGTGCGTCAGTGGCTGAGCGCGGCCGCCGACGCGTTCGAGCGGGAGCGTCTGTTCCTGCTGCGGCTGACCGCGCTGGTCGGCCCCGCGCCGTCGACTCCCGGCCATGCCGAAACCGAGGCCGCGCTGCTGGCCCAGCGGCATGCGCTCGAGACACTCGCCCAGTCCGAGCGGCAGGGCTGTGCCCTTGGGCTCGCCACCGCCCTCGTCAGCGACTGGCGCGCCATCCGCTCGCTGCTCGAGGCGGTCGCGGTTCGCGCCGGCTGCGACATTCCGCCGTGCGGTTTGCCCGACGAGGAATCGATCGCCGACGTGATCGAGGGCGTCGCGGTCGGCGTCGGTCCCGACCGGGCCATCCGCTTCGGGGCCGAGCAGCTACTGCTCCAGCACCGCGCCTTGTTCGACCTGCTCGAAGCCCGGGCCGACGCGCGCGAAGGCTATTAAATTCGGGCGTCCCGTCTTACGAGGCGGGGCATGCGCTTCGAAGGTACCGCCGACTACGTCGCCACCCCCGACCTCAAGGTCGCCGTCAACGCCGCCGCCACGCTCCGGCGGCCGCTGCTCGTCAAGGGGGAGCCGGGGACAGGCAAGACCGTGCTCGCCGAGGAGATCGCCAAGGCTCTGGGCGCCCCGCTCATCACCTGGTCGATCAAGTCGAGCACCAAGGCGGCGCAGGGACTCTACGAATATGACGCGGTCGCGCGGCTGCGCGACGGCCAGCTCGGCGACCCGCGCGTTCACGACATCAAGAATTACATTCGTCCCGGCAAATTGTGGGAGGCGTTCACCTCGCCCCAGCTGCCGGTGCTGCTGATCGACGAGATCGACAAGGCCGACATCGAATTTCCCAACGACCTCCTGACCGAACTCGATCGGATGGAGTTCTTCGTCTACGAGACCGGCGAGACGGTGAAGGCGGCCGAGCGGCCGATCGTGGTCATCACCTCGAACAACGAGAAGGAATTGCCCGACGCGTTCCTGCGCCGCTGCTTCTTCCACTACATCGCCTTTCCCGACCGCTCGACGATGGAGAAGATCGTCGACGTCCACTTCCCCGGCATCCAGAAGATCCTAGTCGGGAAAGCGCTCGAGATCTTCTACGACGTGCGCGACGTTCCCGGGCTCAAGAAGAAGCCCTCGACCAGCGAATTGCTCGACTGGCTCAAATTGCTCCTCTACGAGGACATGCCGCTCGACGTGCTGCAGGAGCGCGATCCGACCAAGGCCATCCCGCCCTTGCACGGCGCGCTGCTCAAGAACGAGCAGGACATCATGCTGTTCGAACGCCTTGCTTTCATGAGCCGCCGCAAGGTGTAACGCTGCGAGGTCGGCAATGCCTCGCCGCAGAATCTCGCGCGACTGCGTGCAGGATGAAGCGACAGGCGCTCGAGATTGGCGGGGCTCGGCGCCAGCGCTGGCCAGATCTCAAGCCCATCCGAGGCGCTAGGCGCCCGCCGTGCTCCACACCGCCAGCTCGTTGCCGCCGGGATCGATGAAGTGGAAGCGGCGGCCGCCGGGAAAGGCGAAGATGGGCCGGGCGATCATCGCCCCCGCCTTGACCACCGCGTCGAACGCCGCGTCGAGATCGGCGACGCGGATCACCGGCAGGATGGCCGACAGCGCCTCGTCCGGGTCGCCCTGCAAGCCGACGTCGGTCGTGCCATTGCCCGTCGCGCTATAATCGGGACCATAATCGGTAAAGGTCCAGCCAAACGCCTTCGCGTAGAAGGCGCGCGTAAGCTCGTGCGCAGTCGCCGAGGGCAGCTCGACATAATCGATGCGCGCGTCCGGCATCGCGGTCAGTAGCGCCGGATGAGGCCCGCGAGCCGACCCTGAATGCACACCCGATTCTCCTCGTAGCGCTGGGGCGAATAAGCGCCGTTGGCGGGGTCGAGGCGGACCATCTTGCCCTCGCGCCGGAAGGTCTTGAGCGTCGCCTCCTCACCGTCGATCAGCGCGACCACGATTTCCCCTTCACGGGCGGAATCGACCTTGCGGATGAGCGCATAATCGCCGTCGAGGATGCCTTCCTCGACCATCGAATCGCCCGAAACCTCGAGCGCATAATGTTCGCCCGGCCCCAGCAGCGCCGCGGGCACCGCGAACTGCTCAGTTCCTTGCAAGGCCTCGATCGGGGTGCCCGCCGCGATCCGGCCGTGCAGCGGAATCTCGATCGTGTCGTTGGCGGGAACGCGCACCGGCGTGAGTTCGGGCGCCTTGGCGAGGGGCGCGGCCGCCGATGCGACCGGCTGGTCGGGCATGCGCAGCACCTCGAGCGCGCGCGCGCGATTGGGCAGGCGGCGGATAAAGGCCCGCTCCTCAAGCGCGGAGATCAGCCGGTGCACCCCCGACTTGCTCTTGAGCTCGAGCGCTTCGCGCATCTCGTCGAAACTCGGCGAGACGCCGGTCTCGCGGACCCGCTCGTGGATATATTGCAGGAGTTCGCGCTGCTTGACCGTCAGCATGCCCTTCGGCTCCATCGTGAACAGACGGAGAACGCTTAAGGAACGTTACGGGCGCTTGTCAACCGCAGATATCGAGAAAGCGCTTAAGCAGCGCATGGCCGTGCTCGCTGGCCACGCTTTCGGGGTGGAATTGCACCCCGAATGCCGGCGCGGCGCGGTGCGCGGCCGCCTGCACCACGCCGTCGTCTGAGCGGGCGGTCACGCGCAGCGCCGCGGGTATCTCGCCGAGCGCGAGCGAATGATAGCGTGTCACCGTGAGCAGAGAGGGCAGGCCGGCGAACAGCCCGCTCCCGTCATGCCGAATAGGCTCGGCCTTGCCGTGCACTGGCGGCACCCGGATCACGCTGCCCCCGCACGCCACCCCGATCGCCTGCAGCCCGAGACAAATCCCGAGCAGCGGGACGTGCCGCGCGATGCACGCCTGCGCGAGCGGCACAGAAATGCCGGCCTCTTCGGGCCGCCCCGGCCCCGGGCAGAGCAGCACACCGTCGGCGGATCGCGCGAGTGCCTCGTCCACGCCCAGCGCGTCGCTTTGCACCACGTCCACCGCGGCACCGAGCGTCAGCAGATAATCGACCAGCGTGAAACTGAAACTGTCGTGGTTGTCGACAATCAGCAGCCGCGGCACGAACGCGCCTTAGCTGCCGGTCGCGAGCAGCCGCTTGCGAGCGTCGGCGATCGCCGAATCATTGCGGCTGACCCCCAGCTCCTTCTGCGCGGCGTTGAGGAACTGCACGGCGATCTCCTCGCCCGCCGACTGGCTGAGGTCGCACTGGGTCTGGGCGATCAGCCCCGGCTGGGTCAGCGCGTCGCCTGGCGTCATCTTGGCGAGGTGGACGATGAAGAAGCCCTGGCCCTGCGGCGCGGCGACCATCTGGCTCTTGCCCGCGGTCAGGCTGAACAGCATCTGGATCGGCGCCGGGACCGGGCCCTGCAACTGTGCCAGCTGGATCCGGCGCACCTTGAGCGGCTGGGGCGCGGGCAGCCCGGCGATCCCCTGCTCCTTGAGCGCCTGCGGCAGCGGCATGCCGCGGCTGACCTTGCCGAGCACCGTCAGCGCGGCGGCCTTGGCCGCATCCTCGGCGCGCTTGGCGGCGAAGTCGGCCGCGACGCGGTCGCGGATCTGCGCCAGCGGGGCGGGGGTCGAGGGCTTCACCTCGCCCAATGCGACCAGCACAAAGCCAGCATTGTTGGGCAACGTCTCGACCAGAGGGTCATCGCCCGGCTGCATCGAGAAAGCGTCTTTGAGCACCAGCGCCTTGATGTCGTCGGGCAAGGCGAAGCCGGGCTGGACCAGCGATTGGCCCGCCCCGGTCAGCAGCGGGGTATTGGTGACCGCCAGCTTGTTGGCCGAGGTCACCTCGTCGAAGGTGCGGCTCTCGCTGATCCCATCTTCGATCTTGGCGACCAGATCGGCCAGCGCGTTCTTGGCCTTGTCGCCCGCGAGCTTGGTGACGATCTCCGCGCGCGCTTCGGCGAGGCTACGCGCCGGCTTGCGATCCACGTTTTCGACCTTGATCACGTCAAAGCCGGTGTTCGACTTGATCGGCCCGACCACCGTGCCCGCGGGGGCGGCGAAAACGGCATCGGCGACCGCCGGCCCGGCGAGTGCGGTCAGATCGGCCTTGGTCTGCGGCCCCAGATTGACGTCTGCGGCCGAGAAGCCGGCGGGCTGCGCGGCAGCGGCGAAGGTGCCCCCTGCCTTGGCGCGCGCGGCGACCTGATTCGCCTGATTCTGGTCCTGCACCGAGGCGCGGCTCAGTACGCGCGTTTCGCCCCCGGCATAGGTCTTGGCGTTTTGGCTATAGTAGGCCGCGATCTCCTGATCGGTCGGCTGCGCCCCCGGCACCGCCTTGGCGTCGATCCGGGCGAGGCGGATCACCCGCTGCTCGGGCACAACGTAGCGGGTGCGGTTCTGCGCGTAGAAATCCTGGATCTGCGCGTCGGTCGGCGCCGGGCCCGCCTTGAACGCCGCGCTCGGGATCAAGCCGACCAGGCCCTCGCGCTGCTCGAGCAGCATCGAGGCATAGGGGCGCGCGACGCTGATCGGCATCCGCATGTTGCCAGCGATCGGCGCGAGCAGCATCCGCTGGAGCAGCAGGGTCGTGACCTCGTCCCGGACCTGCGCGTCGGTCAGCCGCTGCTGCTGGAGAAATTGCGCGTAGGAAGCTTCGCTGAACTTTCCGTCCAGCCCGCGGGTCTGCGGGATCTTGACGATCTCGGCGTCGATCGCCTGCTTCGACGGCAGCATCCCGTGCGCGGCGGCATAGGCCTTGAGCGTCTTGGCCTGAATGAGGCCATTGATGATCTGGTCGAATTGCGGCGCCAGGTCTGCATAGGTCGCATCGGGCTTCTGCTGGCGCAGCTGGGCGAGCTGGCGCTGCATGACCTGGCTCAGCTCGTTTTCGGTGACCTGCTCGCCCCCGACCTTCGCAAGCACGCCCTGACTGAACCCGCCGCTCCCGAACGACTTGAAGTTGTTGACGTCCGCGACCGCGAAGCTGGCCAGCATGACGACCAGGAACAGGATGCCGATGGCGGCGCCCGCCTTGGATTTGGACAGGCGGCGGAAGAAGGACAGCATGAAGGAACGAAGCTCGCGTCTGCGGGAAGAGGTTGACGAGGGCTTTAGAGAGCGAAGTGCTTCCCTTCAATATGGCGGCCTTGCTAGGCGGGCGGCCACACAGGGGAAGGACGAAGGATGTCGCGTCGCAAGCTGGTCGCCGGAAACTGGAAAATGCACGGCACCTCGGCCGATCTGGGCGAGGTCGCGGCGGTCGCCGAGGTCGCGCGCCGGCTCGGCGGCAAGGTCGACGTTGCGCTGTGCGTTCCCGCGACGCTGATCCACCGCGCGGCGGCGGAGGTGCCCGGCTTCGCGATCGGCGCGCAGGACATGCACATGGCCGACAAGGGCGCGCACACCGGCGATATTGCTGCGGCGATGCTCCACGACGCCGGTGCTTCGCTGACCATCGTCGGCCACAGCGAACGCCGCGACGCGCACCGCGAGGACGATGATGCGGTCCGCGCCAAGGCCGAGGCGGGGCTTCGCTCGGGGCTCGACGTCATCCTGTGCGTCGGTGAAAGCGATGCCGAGCGCGAGGCGGGACGGGCCCTTGCGGTCGTCACCGCGCAGCTCCGCGCCAGCCTGCCGCGCGATGGCGCGAACGCCGGCAATTTTGCGGTCGCCTATGAGCCCATCTGGGCGATTGGTACCGGCAAGGTGCCCTCGACCGCCGACATCGCCGAGATGCACGCCGCGCTCCGCCGGACCCTCGTCGAAGCGCTCGGATCCGAAGGGGAGGGGGTGCGCATTCTCTACGGCGGCTCGGTCAAGTCCTCGAACGCTGCCCTGATCTTCGCGGTCGCCGACGTCGACGGCGCGCTCGTCGGCGGTGCCAGCCTCAAGGCCGCCGACTTCATTCCGATCGTCGAGGCGGCAGCCTAGTCCCGTCATTGCGATCGCGGGGTCGTTGAAACTCGGGCCGTCCGCCGCTAAGTGCCCGCGCGACCGTTTATTCCCGCACGAAAGCCGATTCCCTCCATGTTCACCTTCCTTCTCATCCTCGAAGCGCTGGTCGCCCTTGCCCTTTGCACGGTGATCCTGATGCAGCGCTCGGAGGGCGGTGGCCTGGGCGTCGGCGGCAGCTCGGCGGGCCTGATGACGGCGCGCGGCGCGGCCGATTTCCTCACCCGCGCGACCGCCGTGCTCGGTGGGCTGTTCGTGGTCCTGTGCATCGCGCTAGCGGCCTATTCGGGCACCCGCTCGAACGGCCAGACAATCGACTCGTCGGTTGCG
>Ga0316228_1002964_pt1 | contig 14247 bp, 13 predicted proteins | sample TBH18021metaG_FD_206005 | JGI IMG/M metagenome (GOLD analysis project Ga0316228, IMG submission 206005) | Freshwater microbial communities from Trout Bog Lake, Wisconsin, USA - TBH18021 | ecosystem: Environmental > Aquatic > Freshwater > Lake > Hypolimnion/Profundal zone | place: USA: Wisconsin... | reverse complement strand
CAGGTTGATCAGGTCGGTGCGGTCATAGAAGGGCACGACCTTGATGTCCTTGGGCAGGACATGCTCGTTCAGCTCCTTGGTCTTGGCCTCGACGCCTTTGAGGACGTCCTGTGTCTTCTCGCCGGTCCGCAGCAGGATGACGCCCTCCACAGCGTCGTTCTGCTTCTCATATCCGAACTCGCCCAGCCGCGGGGCGATGCCAAGCTGGACGCGGCCGACATCCTTCAGCAACGTCGGCGTGCCATTGTGCACCGCCAGTACGACATTGCCGATATCTTCCAGCGTCTCCAGCCGGCCCTGGCCGCGGACGTAATAGAACTGGCCACCCTGCGAATAGAAGCCGCCGCCGGCGTTGGAATTGTTCGCCCCCAGGGCGGTCTGGATCTGGGAAATCGAAAGGCCGGCGCCGGCGACGCGCGCAGGATCCAGCATGACCTGATACTGCATTTCGCCGCCGCCAAAGCCGGAATCGTCGGCGACGCCGGGAACCGACTTGAAGGCCGGTTCGATGATCCAGTCCTCGAAGGTCTTGAGTTCGGTGGGCGAGCGGTCGCTGCTTTGCAGGACGTAGCGGTAGATCAGGCCGGAGGGCGAGGACAGCGGCGAAACCGACGGCGTCACGCCGTCCGGCAGGCTGATATCGCCCATGCGGTTGAAGACTTCCTGGCGGGCGAAATACTTGTCGGTGCCTTCGGCGAAGGTATAGGTGACGTCGGACAGGCCATACAACGAGATCGAGCGCACCTTCACCGATTGGGGAATGCCGTTCATCCCCACTTCCACCGGCACGGTGATCAGCCGTTCGACTTCCTCGGCGGCATGGCCGGGCCATTGGGTGACGATATCGACCTGCACCGGGGCCAGATCGGGATAGGCGTCCACTGGCAGCCGGTCGAGCGAGCGCGTCCCAGCGCCGATCAGCAGCAGTGTCAGCAGCAGCACCAGCAAGGGCTGGCCCAGCGACGACCGCACGATGCGGTTCATGAAGGAGGGCGAGGGAGGTGTCACCGGATCGCTCATTGGGTTTGCATGAACTGCATGAAGAGGCCGCCATTGGTCACGATCCGGTCGCCGGGATTCAACCCTTCGCTGACCAGCGTGTTGTCGCCCAGGCGGTTGCCCAGCGTGACATGGCGGCGGGCAAAGCTGCCGTCCGGCTGGACGACATAGACAAAGGGCAGGTTTTCGTCGTCGCGCAGGATGGCGGAGACCGGCACCAGGAGGCCTGTATTTTCCTGCCGCGACTGCAGCACGACGCGGACATACATCGCCTTCTTGAGTTGCTCACCCGTATTGTCCACCACCACCCGCGCCACGACGGAGCGGGTGTCGGGATTGACCAGGGCCGAGATGTTGTCGACCGTGCCGCTCATGTCATGGGAGATGCCGGTCGAGATAATCGCCCGGTCGCCCACCTTCACCGAAGCCAGGTCGGCGCCGAAAATCTGCACCATCACCCAGACCTTCGACAGATCCGCGACCGTGAAGGCCGCCGTCGTGCCCGCCTGCAGCAATTGGCCAGGGGAAATCAGCTTCTCCACCACCGTGCCGGCGATGGGGGCCCGGATCACGCCTTCGCCGCGCGCCGGCTTGCCGGCCTGGATGTCCTTGATGGTCTGCGGGTCCACGTCCAACGCCACCAGCGCCTGCAGGGCGGCGTCGCGATCGGCTTCGGCATTGGCGGCATCGGTCTGGGCCTGTTCGGATTCGCGCTGCGATACGCCCTTGTGCTCCGCCAAATCCTTGTCGGCGTCGGCGAGCTTGCGGGCATTCTGCGCCGTGGTCAGCGCCTTGGCGTAGGTGCTGATCGCCGCCGCATAATCGGGCGAGGCCACGGTCGCCAGCGGCTGGCCCTTGCGCACCTTGTCGCCCGGCGACACCAGCAGGCGCGACACTGGACCGGAGATCGGCGCCAGCACGCTGGTGGCCTGATCGTTGTCGAAATCGACCATGCCGGTGGCATCGATGCTGTTGTGGAAGCGCGCCGGCGCCACGGTGTAGAAGCCGATATGCTGGCGCTGTTCGGCGGTCAGGGTCACATTGTTGGGCGTCGGCGGCGGTTGGTCGCCGGACGATTTCTTGCCGCAGGCGGACAGCGGCGCGATCATGGTCATGGCCAGAAGCAGGGCGGCAAGCCTGCGCGAATTGTGTGTCCGCCGTTCCATGGGCGTAGTTCCCCGATGCGTTTTATTGGTCATTGTTGTTCCTCGCCAGCTCGTCCCGATGCCACCAGCCGCCGCCCAGCGCCTGAAAGAGCGCCGCGGTGTCGGCAAACCGGCTGGCCTGGGCCTGCACCAGTGTGATGCGCGCCTGCTGATAGGTCTGTTGGGCGGTGAGCAGCGCCAGATAGGCGGCATAGCCGTCCTTGTATTGCCGCTGGGTGAGGTCGAGCGAGTGTTGTGCCGCGTCCGCAGAACGGGCGGCGGCCTTCAGTCCGTCCGCATCCTGCTGCAGGGCCACCAGCGAATCCCCGACATTCTGGAAGGCGCCCAGCACCGTGCTGCGATACTGCTCGGCTGCCTGGTCATAGGCGGCGCGGGCGGCATATTCCTGATGCTTCAGCGTGCCGCCATCGAATATCGGCGCCGCCAGCGCCGCGCCGATATTCCAGAAGCCGGTGCCGGAACTGAAGATCTGGCCGATCTGCAGCGCGGTGCTGCCGGCATTGGCGGTCAACGTGATGTTGGGCAACCGGTTGGCGACGGCGATACCGATCTGGGCGCTGGCGGCATGCATGTTTTCCTGCGCCTGCAGCACATCCGGACGCTGTTCCACCAAGGCCGATGGCAGGCTCAGCGGCACATCCTGCGGCAGGGTGAGGGTTTCGAGCGCGAAATTATCCAGCGGCGCGTTGGCCGGGAAGCGTCCGACCAGCACGGCGAGCTGATCGCGCAGTTGCGCTTCCTGCTTGACCAGCGGCGGCAGCGCCGCATTGGCCTGCGCCAGCAGGGCTTCCTGCGCGGCAACGTCCAGCCCGCTCGCATAGCCCTTGCTCTGCTGGTACTGCAGGATCTCCAGCATGTCACTCGCGATGCGCATAAGTTCGCGGGTGGCCGCGATCTGGGTTTCGGTCGCGCCCAGATTGATTGCCGTCACCGTCACATTCGACGTCAGGGTCGTGAAGGCCGCGACCATCTGGTAGCGCGCCGCCAGTTCCTGCGCCTGCGCAGACTCGGCGCCGCGACGCGTGAGGCCGAAGACGTCGGGCATGTAGGAAATGCTCAGTTGCGGTGTGAAGAGGTCATAGAGAGAGGCGTTGTTGGCCGGAACCGGCGCTAGGGCGCCGGGCGGATCCTGCACGCGGCTGGCAGAGAAGCCCGCCGTCACGGTGGGATAGAAGGCGCCATGCTGCGCCAGCCTGGTTTCATGAGCCTGCCGCAGCGCGGCCTGCGCCGCCTTCAGGTCATGATTGTTCTTCAGCGCCTCTTCGATCAGCGCATTGAGCGGGGGGGAGTGAAACAGACTCCACCAGTCGGCGCTGATGTCGGCGCCGCTGGCAAAATGCTGGGCTGCGCCGCCGGCAACGTCCGGGGTGGCTGGCATCGCGCCCAGGGGTTGGGGGGTATAGCGGTCGGTGGCGGGGGCGGCCGGTTTCTGGAAGTCGGGACCCACGGCACAACCCGCCAGCAGGATCGCCAGCAGCGCAGTCGTTTGCCGCAAAACCGACAAGGGGCTTTTCTGTTTGCCAGCAGTCATAGGCTCAACCATTTCTGGATAAATGTTGGAATGAATGCGGCGTGTGACCCGCGCACGAGGGCGGGTTCACGGCTTGCTGGCCAGCCCGCGGGAGCGGGCAAGGCTGGATCTAGCGGTTGTTGGGAGGGGCGCGGCTTTGCCAGCCGGTCCGTTGCAGCTGCGCCGTTGCCGGCAACCAGGCCGGCGGGAGGGCGGCGGTCGCCCAATCCAGCAGCAAGGCCATTTCCGGTCCGGCGGGCGCGATCGCGGTGCCGGAATGGATAAGTTCCTGGCAAAGCTTGCAGGTGGCCGGATCAAGCGGGTCGGTCGGCAGCGGCTTGGCGGGGCTGTGGCCCTGGGCTATTTGGCCCAGCTTCGCCCAAACCGGCTGGCCATGAAGATGAGTCTGAACGGCATAGGCCTGGAAGACGAAGGCCAGCAGCACAGCCAGCATCGTCAGCCGGCGAACCGGGGCGAGGGTGACGGCAATGGCGCGAGCCCGGCGCTTCATCTGGAGAGGGGTCCTTCAGGCACTTTAATAGTACGGGCGGTTCCAGCCTGGTGCAATGCCACGCAACTTAATGTTTTCGCAAGAAACACGGGCTGGGCAGTGTCTTGAAATATCCTTTCCTCAACGCTTGACCCCTTTCAGAGGGGTGGGTATAAGCCGCCACCTTTCAGGGCAGGCCGTTTGCGGGAAATTCCGCGAAAACGCTGCTGGAAAGCCAGTTTAAAGAGCTTAAACGCGCGACTCAGGGGTCTGCCCCTCAGTCCTCCGCAAGTTCGGAACGGGGCGGCCGCCTCGGCTCCGGTTTTTGGGTTTCGCATAGCCATCCGTGCACGGATGGAGTGCAAAGAGGAAGTTGGGAATGCCGACAGTCAATCAGCTCATTCGCAAGCCGCGCGGCTCCAAGCCGAAGCGCAACAAGGTTCCGGCCCTGCAGGAATGCCCGCAGAAGCGCGCCGTCTGCACCCGCGTTTACACCACGACCCCCAAGAAGCCGAACTCGGCGCTGCGCAAGGTCGCCAAGGTGCGCCTGACCAACGGCTTCGAAGCGCTGACCTATATCCCTGGCGAAGGCCATAACCTGCAGGAACACAGCGTCGTGCTGATCCGCGGCGGCCGCGTGAAGGATCTTCCCGGCGTTCGCTATCACATCATCCGCGGCGTGCTCGACACGCAAGGCGTCAAGGACCGCAAGAAGCGCCGCTCGCTCTACGGCGCCAAGCGTCCGAAGTAAGGAGATATAAATGTCCCGCCGCCACCGCGCCGAACGCCGCGAAATCAACCCCGACGCCAAGTTTGGCGATCTGGTCATCGCCAAGTTCATGAATTCCCTGATGTATGACGGCAAGAAGAGTGCCGCCGAGAGCATCATGTACGGCGCTTTCGACACCATTGCCGCCAAGACCAAGCAGGACCCGCAGGCTGTTTTCCACGAAGCCCTGCGCAACGTCGCGCCGGCCCTTGAAGTGCGCAGCCGCCGCGTCGGCGGTGCCACCTACCAGGTGCCGGTCGAAGTCCGCACTGATCGCAGCCGCGCGCTGGCGATCCGCTGGCTGATCACCGCCGCGCGTGCCCGCAACGAACCGACCATGGAAGGCCGTCTCTCGGGCGAACTGATGGACGCCGCCAACAATCGTGGCAGCGCCGTCAAGAAGCGCGAAGACACCCACAAGATGGCCGACGCCAACCGCGCCTTCTCGCATTATCGCTGGTAACCGAGCACACAATGGCCCGCACAACTCCGCTCAGCATGTATCGTAACATCGGCATTGCCGCGCATATCGATGCCGGCAAGACGACGACGACCGAGCGCATCCTCTATTATACCGGCAAGTCCCATAAGATCGGCGAAGTCCATGACGGCGCCGCCACCATGGACTTTATGGAGCAGGAACAGGAACGCGGCATCACCATCACGTCGGCCGCGACGACCTGCTTCTGGAAGGACCACCGGATCAACATCATCGACACGCCGGGTCACGTCGATTTCACGATTGAAGTCGAACGTTCCATGCGCGTGCTGGACGGCGCCGTCGCCGTGTTCGATGCCGTCGCCGGCGTCGAGCCTCAGTCCGAAACCGTCTGGCGCCAGGCCGACAAGTATCACGTGCCGCGCATCTGCTTCGTCAACAAGATGGACCGCACCGGCGCGAACTTCCAGCGCTGCGTCGACATGATGATCGACCGGTTGGGCACCCGTCCGATGATCATCACCTGGCCGATTGGCGCGGAGTCCGAGTTCAAGGGCATTGTCGACATCGTCAAGATGAAGGCCTTGGTCTGGCAGGATGAGCAGCTGGGCGCCAAGTTCGACGAAGTCGAAATTCCCGCCGAATATGCCGACAAGGCCGCCGAACTGCGTGCCGCCCTGGTCGAAATGGCCGTCGAGGAAGACGACGTTGCAATGGAGGCTTATCTCGAAGGCGGCAAGGAGCCGTCCTACGAGGATCTGCAGAAGTTGATTCGCAAGGGTGCGATGAGCTTCCACTTCGTGCCGGTGATGTGTGGCTCGGCCTTCAAGAACAAGGGCGTCCAGCCTTTGCTCGATGCTGTGGTCGCCTATCTGCCGTCGCCGCTGGACATTCCGCCGCTGACCGGAATCGTGCCGGGCACCGAGACGGAAGTCGTGCGCCCCGCCGACGACAAGGCCCCTTTCGCCGGCCTGGCCTTCAAGATCATGGACGACCCCTTTGTCGGCTCCATCACCTTCATGCGCGTCTATTCGGGCAGCGTCACCTCGGGCACCGGTGTGCTCAATTCGGTGAAGGACAAGACCGAACGCGTCGGCCGCATGCTGCTGATGCATGCGAACAGCCGTGAAGACGTCAAGGAAGCCAATGCCGGTGACATCGTCGCGCTGGCCGGCCTCAAGCTGACCACCACCGGCGAGACGCTCTGCGATCCGAACAACCCGGTGATCCTGGAAAAGATGGAATTCCCCGACCCCGTCATCGAGGTCGCCATCGAGCCCAAGACCAAGGCCGATCAGGAAAAGATGGGCATGGCGCTGGTGCGTCTGGCCCAGGAGGATCCGTCCTTCCGCGTCTCCACCGATCAGGAATCCGGCCAGACCATCCTCAAGGGCATGGGCGAACTGCATCTCGAAATTAAGGTCGACATCCTCCGGCGCACCTACAAGGTCGATGCCAATGTCGGCGCGCCGCAGGTGGCCTATCGCGAGACGCTCTCCAAGCCGCTGTCGATCAAGTACACCCACAAGAAGCAGACCGGCGGTTCGGGCCAGTTCGCCGAAGTGACCATTGAGTTCGAACCGCTCGAGCCGGGTTCGGGCTTCGTGTTCGAGAACGACGTTGTCGGCGGCGCCATCCCGAAGGAATTCATCCCGGCGGTGGAAAAGGGCCTCAAGACCCAGAAGGAATCCGGCTTGCTCGCCGGCTTCCCGGTGATCGACTTCAAGGCCAAGCTGGTGGATGGCAAGTATCACGAAGTCGACTCCAACGCGCTGACCTTCGACATCGCTGCCCGCGCCGCTTTCCGCGAGCTTGCCTCCAAGGGCGCGGTCAAGCTGCTTGAGCCGGTGATGAAGGTTGAAGTCGTGACGCCCGAGGACTTCCTCGGCGGCGTGATCGGCGACCTCAACAGCCGCCGTGGTCAGGTGCAGGGCACCGATACCCGCGGCAACGCCCAGGTCGTGACCGCCATGGTCCCGCTGGCCAACATGTTCGGTTACATCAATACGTTGCGCTCCATGTCCCAGGGCCGCGCGCAGTATTCGATGACTTTCGACCACTATGAGCAGGTTCCGCAAGCAATCGCGGACGAAGTCAAAGCCAAGTACGCCTAATAGAGATTCTGGAGAACCAAGATGGCAAAGGCAAAGTTTGAACGTAACAAGCCGCACTGCAACATTGGCACGATCGGCCATGTCGATCATGGCAAGACGTCGCTGACGGCTGCGATTACGAAGGTTCTGGCAGAGACGGGCGGCGCGACGTTCACGGCGTATGACCAGATCGACAAGGCGCCGGAAGAGAAGGCGCGCGGCATCACGATTTCGACGGCGCATGTCGAGTACGAGACCAAGGCCCGCCACTATGCGCATGTCGACTGCCCCGGCCATGCGGACTATGTGAAGAACATGATCACGGGCGCCGCGCAGATGGACGGCGCGATCCTGGTGGTGTCGGCCTCGGACGGCCCGATGCCGCAGACCCGCGAGCACATTCTTCTGGCGCGCCAGGTCGGCGTGCCGGCGCTGGTCGTGTTCATGAACAAGTGCGACATGGTCGACGATCCGGAACTTCTGGACCTGGTCGAGATGGAAGTGCGCGAGCTGCTGTCTTCGTACCAGTTCCCGGGTGACGACATTCCGATCATCCGCGGTTCGGCGCTGATGGCGCTTGAGAACAAGAGCCCCGAGTTGGGCCATGACGCGATCCTGAAGCTGATGGAAGCGGTTGATAGCTACATCCCGCAGCCGGAGCGTCCGATCGACAAGCCGTTCCTGATGCCGATCGAAGATGTGTTCTCGATCTCGGGCCGCGGCACGGTGGTGACCGGGCGCGTCGAGCGCGGCGTGGTCAAGGTTGGCGAGACGGTCGAGATCATCGGCATCAAGCCGACTTCGACGACGACGGTCACGGGCGTCGAGATGTTCCGCAAGCTTCTGGACCAGGGTCAGGCGGGCGACAATATCGGCGCGCTGCTGCGCGGCATTGAGCGCGACGGGATTGAGCGCGGCCAGGTTCTGGCCAAGCCGGGTTCGGTGACGCCGCACACGGTGTTTGTGGCCGAAGCCTATATCCTGACGAAGGAAGAAGGCGGTCGCCACACGCCGTTCTTCGCGAACTATCGTCCGCAGTTCTACTTCCGCACCACCGACGTGACCGGCATCGTCAAGCTGCCGGAAGGCACGGAGATGGTGATGCCGGGCGACAACATCTCGGTGGAAGTCGAGCTGATCGTGCCGATCGCGATGGAAGAAAAGCTGCGCTTCGCCATCCGCGAAGGCGGCCGCACCGTCGGCGCCGGCGTCGTCGCCAAGATCATTAAGTAAGGGGCGGGGCCGGCGCACCAGTGCCGGCCTCGCTTGTTGAATTTAGGAGCGTAGCTCAGCTGGTAGAGCATCGGTCTCCAAAACCGAGGGCCGTGGGTTCGAGTCCCCCCGCTCCTGCCAAGTGTCGAACGAAGAGAGAGTGATGGCGGATACGAAGAAAAAGGCAGTGACGGAAGGCGCCGACGAAGCGCCGGCGCCGCGCCGCGCCTTCAATCCGATCCGTTTCTGGAACGAAGTCGTCCGGGAAATGAAGAAGGTGACCTGGCCGTCCTGGAAGGAAACCTATCTCACCACCATCATGGTGCTCATCTTTGCCGGCCTGACGACGGTGTTCTTCTTTACCGTGGACAGTGCCCTCAGCTATGGCGAGCAGCTGCTGATCGGCGCCAAGAGGTTGTTCTGATGAGCGAAGCTGGAACCCAGACCCCGCGCACCGTCGCCGACGCGAAGTGGTACATCGTCCACACCTACTCGAATTTCGAGAAGAAGGTGAAGGAAGAGATCCTGCGCCAGGCCAAGATCCAGGACCTGGAGGATTTTGTCGCCGACGTCGTCGTGCCGACGGAAGAGGTGCTGGAAGTGCGCCGCGGCCAGAAGGTCAAGGCCGAGCACAAGTTCCTGCCGGGCTATGTCCTGCTCAACGCCAAGCTGACCGACGAGGTCTATCACCTGGTCAAGAACGTGGCGAAGGTCACGGGCTTCCTCGGCCAGAACAACAAGCCGATGCCGCTGCGCCAGGGTGAGGTCGACCGCATCCTGAACCAGTCGAGCGAGAGTGCCGAGCATCCCAAGTCGATGATCAGTTTCGAGATCGGCGAGCAGGTGCGTGTCGCCGACGGTCCCTTTACGTCCTTCACCGGCACGGTGGAAGAGGTCGACGAGGACCGCAGCCGCCTCAAGGTCGCGGTCTCGATCTTCGGTCGTGCGACGCCGGTCGAGCTTGAGTATACGCAAGTCGAAAAAATGTGAGTGCGTGCCGCCAGGCCGTGAGGCTTGGCGGATGTTTTAAGTGAAGTCCTGCGGGAGAGACGCAAGTCTCGTTTGAACCGCTAAGCCGCAAAAAGGAGGCGGCGAGACATGGCAAAGAAGATTACCGGTTACATCAAGTTGCAGGTGCCCGCGGGCGCGGCGAATCCATCGCCGCCCATCGGCCCGGCGCTGGGCCAGCGCGGCCTGAACATCATGGAGTTCTGCAAGGCGTTCAACGCCAAGACGCAGGACATGGAAAAGAGCACCCCGATCCCGGTGACCATCACCGTGTTCTCGGACAAGAGTTTCACATTCGAGATGAAGACGCCGCCGGCGTCCTTCTTCCTCAAGAAGGCGGCCAAGCTGTCCAGCGGCTCCAAGGCGCCCGGCATCACCAGCGCCGGCAGCGTCACCCGTGCCCAGGTGCGCGAAATCGCCCAGGCCAAGATGAAGGATCTCAACGCCAACGACATCGAGAATGCGATGCTGATGATCGAAGGCTCCGCCCGTTCCATGGGCATCACGGTGAAAGATTAACCGCCATGAGCAGCAAGCGTTTCAAGAAGGCTGTCGAAGGCGTTGACGCCGACAAGGCCTATTCCGTCGAAGAGGCGGTCAAGCTGATCAAGTCCCGCGCCACCGCCAAGTTCGATGAGACCATCGAATTGTCGCTCAATCTGGGCGTGGACCCCAAGCATGCCGACCAGATGGTGCGCGGCGTCTGCTCGCTGCCGTCCGGCACGGGCCGTTCGCTTCGCGTCGCGGTGTTCGCCAAGGGCGCCAAGGCCGAGGAAGCCAAGAAGGCGGGCGCCGATCTCGTCGGCGCCGAGGAGCTCGCCGCCGAAATCGCGGCCGGCAAGATCGACTTCGACCGCTGCATCGCCACCCCCGACATGATGGGTGTGGTTGGCCGTCTCGGTAAGGTCCTGGGCCCGCGCAACCTGATGCCAAACCCCAAGGTCGGCACGGTGACGATGGATGTCGCCAAGGCCGTGGCGGACGCCAAGGGCGGCGCGGTCGAGTTCCGCGTCGAGAAGGCGGGAATCGTCCAGGCCGGCGTCGGCAAGGCCAGCTTCACCGAGGATGCCATCATCGCCAACGTCAAGGCGCTGGTCGACAGTGTCATGAAGGCCAAGCCTTCTGGCGCCAAGGGCAACTACATGAAGAAGATTTCCCTCAGCTCCACCATGGGCCCGGGCGTGAAGATCGCGCTGGCTTCTGTTGGCGCCGGGGGCGCGGCCGCTTAAGGGCCGCAACGTATTCCGGCGGACGATCGCCGGAACTGTCCGAGACTGCTGGAGTGCTAGGGCGCACTTAAACTTCTCCAGCATAGACAGGGAAGAAACCGGATATGCGAGCAATCGCCATTTCGGGTTTGGACCCTGGGGCAGAATTCAGTGCAACAGGGTTGGTTCGCGGATCGTCACGCGGGCCAACGTTAGGAGAGCAAAGTGGAAAAAGCCAAAAAGGCGGAAGTCGTTGAAGACCTGAACCAGGTCTTCTCGAAGGCCGGCTCTGTGGTGGTCGCCCACTATTCCGGCATGACGGTGGCTCAGATGAGCGATCTTCGCGCGCGCATGGGCGCAAGCGGAGCGTCGTTTCGTGTGGCCAAGAACCGTCTGGCGGTGCGCGCTCTGAAAGGAACGCCGATCGAAGGCATCGCCCACCTGTTCAAGGGGCCGACCGGCATCGCTGTCAGCGATGATCCGATCGCCGCTTCCAAGGTGGCTGCTGCCTACGCCAAGGATAACGACAAGCTCGTGATCCTGGGCGGCTCGGTGGGAACGACGGAACTGGATGCCGCGGGCGTGAAAGCCCTCGCCACCCTGCCGTCGCTCGATGAACTGCGTGGCAAGATCGTGGGCCTGCTCGTGGCGCCCGCGACCAAGATTGCCGGGATCCTTCAGGCTCCCGCCGGTCAGCTTGCCCGTGTCATCGGGGCCTATTCCTCGAAGGACGCCGCGTAAGCGACACACCCCATCCAACCAACCAGACCCGAACCAACCTAAGGAACTTGTGAAATGTCGAAGATCGAAAAGCTCGTTGAAGACCTGTCCGGCCTGACCGTCCTGGAAGCCGCCGACCTGGCCAAGCTGCTGGAAGAGAAGTGGGGCGTTTCCGCCGCCGCTCCGGTCGCCGCTGCCGGTCCGGCCGCTGCCGCTGCCGCCCCGGCCGCTGAAAAGACCGAATTCACCGTCGTCCTGACCGACGCCGGCGACAAGAAGATCAACGTGATCAAGGAAGTGCGTGCGATCACCGGCCTGGGCCTCAAGGAAGCCAAGGACCTGGTCGAAGGTGCGCCGAAGGAAGTGAAGGCGGACGTCAACAAGGACGAAGCCGCCAAGATCAAGAAGCAGCTCGAAGACGCCGGTGCGAAGGTCGAGCTGAAGTAAGTAAGGGCGCCCAAAGGTTGAAAAACCAGCACGGCGTGCATATTTCGTTCACCCACCCCCCATTGGCGATTCGCGTCGCCAATGGGTGCGGTGGCTTTTGCATTGATTGAACTGCTGGTTCCCCCCAGGGAACCATAGGCCCAAGAAACGGCTTCGTGGCCGTAAAGGATCCTGACGCATGACGCTCTCCTTCACCGGTCGCAAACGGCTCCGCAAGACCTTCGGCAAGATCGCCGAGATCGCGCAAATGCCGAACCTGATCGAGGTCCAGAAGACCTCCTATGACCAGTTCCTCCAGCTGGAGAAACCGGGCGAGGGGCGCAAGGACGAGGGGCTGGAGTCGGTCTTCAAGCAGGTCTTCCCGATCCGCGACTTCAGCGAGTCTTCGCTGCTGGAATATGTCGACTATCACTTCGAAGACCCGAAATACGACGTCGAGGAGTGCCAGCAGCGCTCCATGACCTATGCCGCGCCGCTGAAGGTGACGCTGCGCCTGATCGTGTTCGATGTGGACCAGGAAACCGGCGCCAAGTCGGTCAAGGACATCAAGGAACAGGACGTCTATATGGGCGACGTCCCCTTCATGACCGAGAACGGCACCTTCGTCGTCAACGGCACCGAGCGCGTCATCGTCTCCCAGATGCACCGTTCGCCGGGCGTCTTCTTCGACCATGACAAGGGCAAGACCCACTCCTCGGGCAAGCTGCTTTTCGCTGCCCGCGTCATTCCCTATCGCGGCTCCTGGCTCGACTTCGAGTTCGACGCCAAGGACATCGTCCATGTCCGCATCGACCGCCGCCGCAAGCTGCCGGCGACAACGCTGCTCTATGCCCTGGGCCTGACCCAGGAAGACATACTGGGCTATTTCTACAGCAAGATTCCCTTCAAGCGTCAGAAGGACGGCACCTGGTCCACCCCGCTGGACTCCGTCTGGATGCGTAACGCCCGTTCCACCCAGGATTGGAAGAACGCCAAGACCGGCGACGTCGTCCATGAAGGCGGCGCCAAGATCACCGCCCGCGCCCTGCGCAAGCTGGGCGAGGACGGCGTCAAGTCGGTTGCCTTTGCCGAAGACGAACTGCTGGGCCGCTTCTCCGCCCTCGACTATGTCAACCCGGAGACGGGCGAGATCTATGTCGAGGCCGGCGACGAGCTGACCACCGACAATCTCGCCACGCTGGATGAAGCCGGCGTCAGGGAAGTTGAAGTCCTCAACGTCGACAGCATCACCATCGGCGCCTATATCCGCAACACGCTGAATGTCGACAAGAACCACAGCCGCGAACAGGCGCTGATCGATATCTATCGCGTCATGCGCCCGGGCGAGCCGCCGACCATCGACACCGCCGAGACCCTGTTCGGCCAGCTCTTATTCGACAGTGAGCGCTACGACCTTTCCGCCGTGGGCCGCGTCAAGATGAACATGCGCATGAACCTGGATGCGCCCGACACGATGCGCGTACTGCGCAAGGAAGACATCCTCGCCATTCTCAAGGCGCTGGTGGAACTGCGCGACGGCCGCGGCGAAATCGACGACATCGACAATCTCGGCAATCGCCGCGTGCGCTCGGTGGGCGAACTGATGGAAAACCAGTTCCGTGTCGGCCTGCTGCGCATGGAGCGCGCCATCAAGGAACGCATGTCGGCGGTCGATATCGACACCGTCATGCCGCACGACCTGATCAACGCCAAGCCGGTGGCCGCCGCCGTCCGCGAATTCTTCGGCTCCTCGCAGCTGTCGCAGTTCATGGACCAGCAGAACCCGCTGTCGGAACTGACCCACAAGCGCCGCATGTCGGCGCTTGGACCGGGCGGCCTGACCCGCGAGCGCGCCGGCTTCGAAGTGCGCGACGTGCACCCGACCCATTATGGCCGCATCTGCCCGATCGAGACGCCGGAAGGCCCGAACATCGGCCTGATCAATTCGCTGGCGACCTTCGCCCGCGTCAACAAGTATGGCTTCATCGAGAGCCCCTACCGCAAGGTCGTGAACAAGCACCTGACGGACGAGGTGATCTATCTGTCGGCGATGGAAGAGGCGAAGTTCACCATCGCCCAGGCCAACGCCACCATCGACAGCCGCAACCGCCTCACCGACGAACTGGTGTCGTGCCGCAAGGGCGGCAACTTCGTCATGACCACGCCCGACCAGGTCAACTTCATCGACGTTTCGCCCAAGCAGCTGG
>Ga0316228_1002963_pt1 | contig 14249 bp, 12 predicted proteins | sample TBH18021metaG_FD_206005 | JGI IMG/M metagenome (GOLD analysis project Ga0316228, IMG submission 206005) | Freshwater microbial communities from Trout Bog Lake, Wisconsin, USA - TBH18021 | ecosystem: Environmental > Aquatic > Freshwater > Lake > Hypolimnion/Profundal zone | place: USA: Wisconsin... | reverse complement strand
CTTCGCACGCCGGATCAGAGAGGTCATGCCGACTACGAGCAGCCGGCGCAGGTAGCGGTCGCCCATGCGCGAGATCCGGCCCAGGCGCTCCTTGCCGCCACTGCAGTTCTGCAGCGGTGTCAGGCCCAACGAGGCCGCGAACTGCCGACCGGAGCGGAAGCGTTCGGGCTCGCTCACCGAGGCGGCCAACGCGGTTGCCGACACGATGCCGACACCCGGGATCGTCGCCAGGCGCTGCGACAGGTCGCTGTCCCGATGCCAGGCGAGCAACTCCTTCTCCAGTCGGGTGAGCTGGATCTGCAAGGCACCGATCTGATCGGCCAACCCGGTCACCACGCGCTGGGCTAACGGCGGCACCTCGGCCGCGTCTCCGGCCGAGAGTCGGGTCGCCAGTTCGAGCGCGTGCCGCAGGCCCCGCGCCATCTCGATCCCGAACTCAGCGAGCAGGCCGCGGATCATGTTCACCAACTGCGTGCGTTGCTTGACCAGCAGGTCGCGCGTCCGGTGCAGCGCCAGCGCCGCCTGCTGCTCGGTCGCCTTCACGGGCACGAAGCGCATGCTCGGGCGCGTCACCGCCTCACAGATGGCTGCGGCATCGTTCGCATCGGTCTTGCCGCGCTTGACGTACGGCTTCACGTAAGCCGGCGGCATCAGCCGCACGTCGTGGCCGAGGCTCATGAGCTCCCGAGCCCAGTGGTGCGCTGTGCCGCACGCCTCCATGCCGATCAGGCATCGCGGCAGCTTGGCGAAGAACGGCACGACCTGCGCCCGCCTCAAGGCCTTGCGCACGACGACGTGCCCAACTGCATCGACGGCGTGAACCTGAAAGATGCTTTTGGCCAGATCGATGCCGACGGTGGTGATCTCCATGGGGATGGCTCCTGCATGAGCGTGGCTGCTGCTTCGACAGCGACCACATCTTGGCATCGAGATGCCGTCAGTCGGAGCGGGAGCCATCCACCCCATCTGCTTCTGGCAGCGAGGCGCGACAATTGCCCGTTGCGAAGGGCAATTTCAGCGGCAGGAACAACTCCGTGACCGCCTCGTGGTTGGACACCTTCGGAAAGAACCCAAGGCGCTGGCAGTAGAGCGGGAAGCCCCGCGCCCCCTCGCCGCTGGCTGCGAGTCAGTCACGATAGAGTTAGAGCGCCGCAGTGTGCGGTTGTAATCCGACCCTACCTGCCAAGCGCTGATGACCACGCCGCGAGGAAATCCGTCCGCTCGCGTTGTCGGAGGCGCGCGAACGAGCTTCCCCGCTTCCGTCCTGCTGTACCGCCATCAGTAACACGCCCTGAAGTCAGCGGCGGGTACCGCTCTGATCACCTGACCGCCAGCAGCTTCATGCAGCTTGCGCGCTGCCACTCTGGGTCCGCACAAAATCAAGGACGCAATCAGCAGACAGCGGGCGGCTAATCAGGAAACCCTGAGCTTGCGTGCAGCCCAGGTCTTTGAGCCGGTCCAGCTGTTCAACTGTTTCAACGCCTTCAGCCGTAATCAACAGATCTAGCCTTTTGGCAAGCAACAGCGTGATCTCGACGATCGTCAGACAATCTTGCGATGTCTCAATTTCCCCCACGAATGATCGATCTATTTTTATCTTCTGAAACGGATACTTTCTGAGATAATTCAGAGACGAATACCCCGTACCAAAGTCATCGAGGACGATTGAGACACCAAGTGCCCGGAGTTCGTGCAGAGCTTCTTCGGTTAATTTGCTGTCGTCAATTAGGGCCGACTCGGTGATTTCAAGCTCGATGCGGTCTGCTGCAATCCCAGACTTCGTGATCGCTGCCCTTACCTCTGAAACGATGTCTCTGGTCCGAAACTGGATAGGCGAAAGATTGACAGCAACCTTGATATGAGGAGGCCAAGATACCGCCTCCTTGCATGCCGCCTTTAGGACCCATTCACCGATCGCCCCGATTAGCCCAGTCTCCTCTGCGACAGGGATGAACTCGGATGGAGGGATGTAGCCCCGTATCGGGTGCTTCCAGCGGATCAGAGCCTCGCAGCCGGTGATCTGCCCGGAAGACAGATGGAGGAGGGGCTGAAACGCAAGCTCGAGTTCACCGCGAGTGAGTGCGTGACGCAGCTCAGCCTCCAGCTCCCGACGGAAGCGGAGCCCCTGCTCCATTTCCGGGCAGTAAGACTTGAATTTGTTCTTCCCTGAGCCTTTTGCGGAGTACAAAGCTAGATCAGCTCTCCGGAGAATGGTCTCTGAATTCCCGTCACATTGTGAGATATAAACTAAACCGATACTTGCCTCAACGACTATTTCGTTCGAATCGACCGAGAATGGTTCCGAGAGTGTTTGGAGAATGAGTGACGCAAGTGCCCCCGCATCCTGATGCTGCTCTGATCCTGTCACAAAAGCGAATTCGTCTCCGCCAAGGCGTGCTAGAAAGACATCGGGGGACAGCACCCTTCCGAGCCGCGACGCTACCGCCTGCAGCAGCTGGTCGCCAACACCGTGGCCAAGTGTATCATTGACTTCTTTGAATCGGTCCAAGTCTAGAAGGAGGAGCATAGCGTCTCCTCCATCTATTTCAAATCTCGCGATCTGACGGGTCATGAACTCATTGAAGCTCAGCCGATTTGCCAACCCTGTGAGGGCGTCGTGGCGAGCCAGATAGCTTTCGGCATTGGCAAGCCGGTCGCGCGCGCGAATGCGCCGCAGGCTGAAAGCGGTCGCAATTGCCACACATAGATCCATGACGGCTGCAACAGCAATCATCTGAGTGGCTTCATGCTTCCATGGCGCCAGAACGGCTTCGCTGGATCGACTCACCGACACGACCAGAGGGAATTTGCTAGAGATTTTGGCCGTGATGTAGCGATCCTCTCCGTCGATCAAGCTTTTCATTCTTAAAGTTACTAGGCTTGATGTCGCAAATCTCCTAAATACCTCTTCGCTTGAAGCGTTCACAACGCCGAGCGCTGATTCATGTTGAGGGTATCTGGCCAGAAGGACGCCATCTCGCCTGAAGAGGGCGATTGCCATCCGATCGTCAATCTTCACGTCCTGATAGAAGGCTTCCAAATTAGAGATCGTAACGCCGACGGTAACGCAACCAATAAAATCTCCGGTGGCACTCACCAGTCGCCGGGATATAAATACCATCCACTTGCCAGTAATCTTGTCGATAACGGGTCTTCCAACATAATACGGCACATCGTTACGACGTTTCATCTCGGAAAAATAGTCTCGCTCCGTGAGACTCATCGGTTTGAAGGGCCACTTCGCCGAGTTATTGACAACATTCCCTTCGCTATCGATAATAAAAAGCACTGCAATGTCGGGAAAAAAGCTGGACCACTCCTTCAGCTTTAGGTGCCACATTTCGGTCGAGCCGCGCTCTTTTACTGCGCTAACCGAGTCCATCTGAGCAGTCTCGGCCTGCCGGACAACGATCTGCTGTAAAAGTTGAACTGATTGGAACCAGCGGTCGACCTGATCGCCCATAACCAGGGCGAGGCCTCGCAGTTGGTAGCCAGCCTCAGTCTCGGCCCGATCTCGTGCCTGCCAGACAAGGGCGGCTGTCCCGACCGTCACCGTTGCAGAGACTAGGCATGCGGAAAGCACGATCGGTGCGCCGGACCGCCAGCCCAGCGACTGTCCTATGGACCGGAGCCCGTCGCCCAATTGGCCGCGCACCTTGGCTCGCAGAGAAGAAAGCATCGTGAAACGCACCTATGCTCTGCCACCATAGCGACCATTTCTTAATGTTCCATCTGGATGAGGCCTCCTAAAATCGCGATGAAGGCCAAACATCGTGAGTTAATTTGGCCGATGGATTGGAATGAGGCCGATTATAGTCTATGTATTCATCTTTGTTGCGCTCCGTGTTGTCTCGCCGTACTGTCGGTTATTATAACACCGTCTAAATTATAGCGGCCTCAGGCTAAACCAAGTAATCTCTAAACCGAACGGCTTGCCAAGTAAGTAACGGTACCGATTGGGGGTTTAGTCGCGACGCTCCTGCGCAGCACTGTAGCTCGGGTGAACCGCCGAGCGAGCCAAGTGCATACCGGTCATTGAGGTGCTGAGAGAACTCGAGCAAATCGCCACGAAGGCTGCGGACGGGACGACCGGCCTGAAGGTTCTGCAGTCGGATGTTCGCGCTGATCTGGTGATCACGGACGTCAGCCTTCGGGCCGCATCGACGGCGGCCCGGGATGGGCGCATCGCTGCCAGCGTAGCGGCGGAACATACGTCGGCTTTCGGGAATCGCACGGCCGCTCGTGAACGACTGCGTTGGGTCGTGAGCGGCTCCGCGGCAATGTCCGCTTGATGCATCCGCCGCCCCGAAGCGGACGGGCAGGAAACCACCCTGAGCGGCCGACCCGCTACCGACCCAACCCGGCCGTAGGGAGCGCAACAGACGTTCCTCCAAAGCGGCCGCTCGTGCGCCATCCGGCAACTTCGGTTCGGGGTTGAAAGCTGACCTTGGCCGATCCGGTTCGCAGGACTCGACGTCCGCCCATGCGAACCGGCTGTGGGTCGCGGGTCACGCAGCCGATAAGTCGATCACCTCCGAGAACGTCAGGTTCGTTGGCGTGATCCACTCGTGCGGACGCGCCGATGGTGGAACGGACGGTGTCGTCAGCACCGCTGCGGCGGCCTCCTCCACACGGAAGTCTGCCGCCCAGAGGGCCCCCCGACCTTTGAGGAAGAAGCCGAAGTGCAGGGAGATCGCATCGGCCGGAACGTCCACCACAACCCGGCGCTCGACCCACGGCATGCTGCCGAACAGCCACCCCTCCGGGACATCTTTCAGATTGTCGAACGCGAGAGTGTGCCCCGGCATCGCGTCCACCCGGGCCCACAGCGTCGCCCCGTGGGTCACATCCTGACAGCGCAGCTTCACGCCTATGGCCACCCGCCGACCGTGAAACGGCACCGCCGACACAGTCTGCACGTAGCAGCCGAACGCGCGCGCGGGATCGGGGTAGCGCCGCGGCCCGAGCACGAGATCGTGCCGGATGAGAGCAGCAGCACCGCCGGGCGCTGTCGTGTCGTTGTCCGACCTGTGATCGTAGGCGTCAGGATGCTCGGCTAGCAGCGCCCAGCCCTTCAGGGAGGCGATGCGGCGGCGTGCGGCGGCATCGGAGCGCTTGGTCTGGGCGGCGAGGACGTTCCAGTCCTTGAGGCCGAACTGACGGGCCACGATGTCGAGGCACTCGCCGTGGGTGATGGTGAGGTTCTTGGCGCGCAGGGCGACTTCCATGGCGCGGGCCATGGACTTGGCTTCGTCGATGGTGGGCATGGTGATCCTCGGACCGGATCGACCGCGATGTCGGTGCTCGCCTTGCCGACCGGCCGATCCTTGGTGCGGGATCGTGGTCGCGTGCGTTGATGCGTTCACCGTACCCCCGAGGGGTGCGAGCGGCAGGCTGCATCAGCCCGCTCTGAGAAAAGCATCAGCGCGGCTACCCCGTCAACCGCCCGCGTCCGCTGAGGGTCGTGAGCGGGGCGGACCATGTCCGTTTCCATGTAATGCGGCCTCAAAGCGGACCAGCGGAAATCCACCCCGAGCAGCCATTCCGGATGCGACCCAGTCCGGTCATTCCGCATCCGACCCAAGCCGGTCGTAGGGACCTTCGCTGTCGCATCCCAAAAGCAGCCATCGTAGAACGCCACTCAAAGTAGCTCAAAGCAGCATTGCGGTCGGGCGGTTGCCAGCCCGACCGCCGAACGCTCATGTGCGATTGTCGATCTCCGGCACACCGCTGCTACGGTCAGCATATGCGGCGATGAAGGCCGGTCGCCCCTGCCAGCGCCGCCAGAAGGCATCGAGATGCTCGAACCGCTCATCGAGCGGGGTGGCGTTGACGGGGAACTTGGAGAACGCAATCGCCGTCGCCAACGTGATGTCGGAGAACGTCGGCTGATCGCCACCCAGCAGCCAAGCGCGGCCATCCGCGAGATGTCGGTCTACGAGAGCGGCATGCGCCAGTGCCACCTTACGAGAATGCTCGCCCCAAGCCGGGTTGCTGGTCAGTTCGAGCTTCGGGCCCAATCCCTGGTGCAGGACGTGGAAGGCAGTGACGATGGGATAGAGGATGTGCACCCCCACCCGGTTGTCCCACATCTGATCGAGACCGCGCTCGTGCGCCGTCGCCCCCATGATCTTGCGGCCCTCGAACGTGTCGTCGAGATAGCGGGCGATGGCGGAGGTCTCGCTGAGGTACGAACCATCGGCGAGCGCAAGGGTCGGCGTCTCGCCCCAGGCGTTCATCTTCAGGGCCTCCAACCCCGCTGCTCGCCCACCGGCGACATGTCGTAGATCGTCTCGTCGAAGCGATCGGCGATGCCCTTCTCGTGCATGAAGATCCGCAGCCGCTGCGGGTTCGGGAAGGCCGAGGGAGAGGTGAAGAGCTTAAGCTTGTCGGACATCGTCGTCTCGCTTTCCTGAGGATTGCGCCTGTCTGTCAGATGACAGATAGAGAGCTAGAACCTCGATCTTGCGCTGTCATCCCCTGTCTGCCATATGACAGATGGAGGTTGGAAAATGGCAGCGACGTTGAAGAGGGATGTGCGCGAGGCGATCCTCGTGGCCGCAAGGGAAGCGGCGATGGCCTATGGCTATGGCGGCATCAACTTTCGCGATCTGGCGGAGGCGGTCGGCATCAAGGCCGCAAGCATCAACTACTACTTCGCCAACAAGGCGATCCTCGGCGAGGCGGTCGCGCGCCGCTATTGGGAGGACATCGCCCGCGATCTTGAAGCTATCTCGACGAATGCGCACAGCCCGATGGAAGCGTTGCGGCGATACCCTAGCATTTTCCGCCTATCTCTAGAGCGCAACAATCGCATGTGCCTCAGCAGCTTCATGGCGACGGAATATGACGTGTTGCCTGAGCAGGTTTTGAAGGAGGTACAGGCTTTCGCCGACGTGAACACCGCTTGGCTACGCGAGCAGCTAGTTGCTGCAAAGCTCGCGAAGCCGAAGGACAGCGAGACGAGAGCCCGTGCGATCTATGCTGCTATAGCCGGAGCTCAGATCATTGCTCGAAGCCGTTCAGATGTAAACCTGTTCGACTCTTTGGTCCGGAGCTATCAGGACGCAGGCCTCCTGCCGAACTGATCAAGAGCGCGCATGTCGACGAGGTCCGCTTCCATGCATTGCCGACCGTAAGCGGACGGGCAGGAAGCCACTCAACCCAGCCGCAGGCCGCTGCCCCGCCGACAGCCTGAAAGCGGCCAAATCGATCGGGTAGGCGCCCCTGTCGGTCTTGGCTCCGCGTTCCCTGCCATCGTGACGAGTCCGTCGCAGTCGCCCCTACAGGTCGCGCAACCAGGCGAGTAAGGCAGGCTCGGACGATCCGGCCGTGATCGGCACCCGCCGCCGCTCGACCTGCATCGGTGAGATGCCGAACTGCCGCTGGAAGGCCCGGCTGAACACCTGTGGAACGGAAAAGCACTCGTGGGCGAGGCGTGCGAGCTTCGGCCGACGGCCGAGACCCGGCTCGGTGAGTTCGCGCAGGGCGCGAGCGAGGCGGCGCTGGCGGATGTAGGCGTAGACGCCGCCGGCATCGGTAAATAGCTGGTAGAGCGCGCTCCGCGACAAGCCGAACCGGGCTCTCAGCGCTGACACGTCGACCGTGGCCATATGCGCCTCGATGTAGTGGCGCACAGCCAGCGCCAAGGGATCGGGCCCGTCCCACGACGCCACGGACCCACCATCGGATTCCTGATTCCGGTCGTGCCCTGCCGCAGTGGCGACTGCGATTCGGCACAGGGCCAGGGTGGCCGGCACCAGCTCGGCGAGTTGTAGGGGCGTCGCCATTCCGAGCGTACCGGCGAGATCGCGGAGGTGGCCGGACAGCAGTCGAACCAGCGGCTCCCGACCGCCGTCCAGGATCCGACCCCGCGGCACGCCACCATCCGCGAACACATCCACGAGGCGACGCCGGGGTACGACGACGGCGACGCTTGTCCCGGCCGGCATTAGGAGCCGCACTGGCTCGGCGAGGTCGAAAAGCACGAGGGCGCCGTCATCGGCTCGATCCGCGTAGTTGGCCGCCTCGAACTGGACCGGTCCGCCGGAATGGGCCCGCAGCACGACATGGTCGAGCATCTGGGCCACGACGCGTTGCGGCGTCCGCGCCACGATCCGGGCCGGTCCCCGCTCGACGGCAAGTATGATCGCGCCGAGGTGGTGGTAGCTCAGCAGCGCGTCCTCCGGCACGATGGCAGCGGCGGGGAGCACTCCATCGTAAAGGGGCTGTAGCCCGGCGAGCCAGGCCCGGCCGCGTCGGGCTTCCTGCGAGATGTGCGCGAAGCGGTGCTCCAGGACCCTCATCCCGCAGCACCGAACTGCCCCCGCGGGCCGGATCGCTCACGAGCCGGGTTTTTCTGCCCGTTTCGCGGCGGGGCTACCACATGCGGGCGGCGATCTCGCGTTCCTCGGCTCCGACCACATCGGCGTAGATGGCGGTTGTGGACAGGCTGGCATGGCCGAGCCAACGCTGCAGCAGGGTCAGCGGCACGCCCGAGCGCAGGGCGTGGACGCCGAAGCCGTGGCGCAGGCCCTTGGGCGAGGCGGCCGAGGCACCGACGCCGGCCTCGCGCACAACGGCCTTGACCTGCTGCCAAGCGGTGCTGCGCACGATCGGCCACAGCCTCCGGTCGGACTGCTCGAGGTCGTGGACGAGGTCGAGGATGGCCATGACGCCCTCGGGCACCGGAACGTCGCGCACGATGCCGGTGCGGCGCTTCTTGAGGCTGTGGAGGCTGACGATACCGCCGGCACGGTCGAGGTCGGCGTGGGTGAGCGCCAGCGCCTCGGAGACGCGGCAGCCGGTCCAGGCCAGCACGCGGCAGAGGGTGAGGATCTCCGGGGGCTGGCAGCCGGCCGCAGCGATGAAGCGGGCGCGCTCGTCGGGGGTGAGGTACTTGCGCCGGCCCTGGGCGGTATGGAGCGACTTACCGGGGGGCCCGGCGGCGCGCGACGAGGGCTGGGATAGGCGCTCGGATGGGCGCCGGGCCGGGTAGACGGTGGCCCGCCCGGTCGATCCGTGGGTAGCTGGATTGGGGGTCATGGCGGCGCGTCTTCGCACGCGGCGGGGCCGGTGCAGCTGTGACCAGAATTGCCAATTGTGTTCGACGCCGCCTGCGGGAGCGCGTTTCACGCTCTGCGGCAGGAGGTAACGGCCACGTTTATACCGCGACCCAAGCGACCCACGCAAGCCAAAAACGCGAGAAAAATCAACCGATGACAGAATTGGCAATTCTTTTCGACGGTATGATGCTGGTGTATCGCTGATATTAGGCCGCATAAAGCTCAATGTGCGCCATAGCACGCAATTCGATACTGTCATCGACTTGGATCGAGCATTGGTGGCGGCGACGGTCGCGGAGCCGCCGGTGATATCCAACGCAGAGCCAAGTCGTTGCCGCACGGACGCTATTTTCCGCGAGGAGATATCCAGCGCATCTGTCGGAGCCGCCTCATCTCATGCGAGGCGGTACCCCTGCGTTGGATATCACCGCGATGCGGATCGTGATGCCCAACGCGGGCCATTCCCGTCGCCGGACGCCGCTGCGGGATCGACGCTCCGGGGCTGCGGCTGAGGTCGGGGCCGACGAGCCTCGGCTGGATCGGCCGGCGCCGCGATGAGGCGAGAGCCGCCCCCTGAAAGCTTCGCCGTGTGCGTCGCCCTCGTCCTGGTCATCTACATGTTCGCCATGATGGTCGGTGGCTGGCTCGGCTGACCCCTGTCGTACCCCTCGACCTGCAGATCCCAGTCCATGTCCGAGAATCACCGCTCATCCTCGCGCCCTCGCCGGTACCGGCGGCGGCTGCGTCTCGCTGCCGACTTGCTCCTGCCCGGTGAGGGTTTATCGGACCTCGCCACATGTGCCGTGGTGATGCTGCCGGCTGGCTTGCTGGTGCTGTTCGTAGTGGGTCAGATCCGCGATGGCGCGCTCGCCGGTTGTCCAGGATACGATGGCCTCGCACACAAGCAGGAGGCTGAAGCGCTCTGTGCCGCTCGCTGACGTGGCCGGCATCATCGAGAGAACCCGGAATCATGTGGCCTCTCGCCGAACTCGGTTAGAGGCGCCGCCGTCTCCGGCTGGCCGCCGGCGCAGACGCTCGCGGCGAACTTCGCCATCGCGGCAGTCCCGTTTCCGGTATCTGAGCGACGCGTTTTGCCGGCGTTTGAATATCCGACGCGTTTCTCCGACAGGATCGCAGCTGCTTTGCTACGGCTGATGTGCAACCCTGACAATCGCCGGGAAAATGATCGATTTTCCGACGCTTGCAGCACATGTGGCCCGCGCAGAGCTATCGGTCGGATGCGGACCGCTCGCAGTCTGGTTTGGCGAAAAAGCTGCGCAGCGCGTTGATGGTTGAGCGCGGCCAGATACGGCCGACGCATATGCTCGGCACGGGAGTCCCTATGAGCCACCAGGATGACAACACGGTCCGCTTGGAAGCCCGCTACGTCAGCTCGGGTGATGAGCCACCACCCCTCACCCTGCGGTGCGGCTTGGTCACGTACCGCGACGCGGAGTTCAAGGAGACGACGAAGGGTGCGGACGGCGCGGTCATGCGGTCAGTGGTCGAGCAAGCGTCGTTGATGGTCTCCGGCCTGCCCGCCAACTTCAACCAGTCGAAGGGCGACTGGACACACATCGTCTCCAGCCAGCTGCCGAACGGCCAAGGGGAACTGCTCGGTGTCATTCCGCTGAGTGGTAACCGGGCACGCTTCACCATCAAGTCCGGTAGCTGAGCCAAACGCGCTGACGTCTCGTCATGCTACTCCAGTGCACGGACGCAGTGAGAACGTACACGCCGGACCGAGGCCCGGCGCGGACGATCGCATCGGGTTTCGACCACTAGCCGTCTGTGGTGCGTGACGCGAAGAGCGATCTCCGGCAAAGTCGTTTCTGCCGTAGGGCCTCGGAAGGTGCGAGAGCAATTAGCTACTGACGCCCTCAAGTTCTTTGAGGTAGCATCGTCAATAGGTTGCCGGAAAATACACCCCTAGACCCGGTCTTTACCGGGATCACGACGGCAAACGCCGCGGGTATGCTTCTCGATCTCCGCCAGGGCGGCATCGAGGGAGGTATGTGGACCGCGTTTCATCCCTGCCATTGTCGTCAGCGCGTGTCCCTCTGGGTGAATGGTGAACTCGTTCGGCGCAGCCTGCGTGACAGTTCCCGTCGCGCGGCCGAGCAGATCGACCAACTCCCACGCCATTCCGTTATCGAGCTGCTTCACGCTTAGGTCCACGACATCCCCTCAATGTCACGCGAGGCGCCAATGCCCGTGGCCGCCCAACGATCTGCCGCCATTCTCGGCGAGAGCCGTGAACTCTGCAACTCTTCTCATCAAGCCGTGGGGTCTTCGTTCCGGCAGTCGACGCCACTGGCACCCGGTTGCCCGGCCAGACCGCGCCTGCGCTGCCACCTGCGTAGTAGCTGGCGTATGTCTGAAGCCAACCTATCTGGATCAGGAGCGGAGATCTGCGCGGGTCCGAATGGTGGCCCACTGTCGCCGCCCTGAGCACACGACGGCACGGCGAGGACATGTCATACGACATGCTGGAATATTATTCTGGTCCGTGCTGAGAAAATGATGTTAATTTTTCGAATAATGGTTTAAAGTAACAGCTAAGATCTGAATTGTCCCTGCTCGCACCGGCGATTGCGGTGAAAAAGCTTGAGCGGTTCGTATTATTTCTTCGGCAAATTTTTTGGTGAGGGAGCGTGGCTATGCAGTTTCAAAAGCGTTTCGGGCGTAAGATACCCGTTCCATCTACGATGGAGATCAAGCGTGATCTCGTAGTGATGACTAAAGTCGATGCTCTTATCGACACTTTGGAAAAAGAAGGCGGGAGCAGTGAGGATCTTGCCGCTATATTGGCGAAGTTGGTTGACGAACACCACATCTCATCCGATCGAGCGCAGATGTTGATCAACCGCTATGACCGCAAGAAAGCGGCGCCCGTGACAGCTATCCAGGATCTTGATAGGAGAGAGCACAAGAACGGCATTAGCTGAAGCTGGAGTTCACACGTCTTCTCCCTGGGCCGCTTCGGTGCTCTTGGTCCAGCTATTCAGCCCCGGCAGCTATCGAGCGTTCCGCCAAGCCGAGGTGAACTCTCGCAAGGCTGCATGGACGTCCGCCTCCGAAGCTCCCGCCGAGCCGAACGAGCGAACCGGCTGGCGCACCACCACCCCGTCCTGTGTGATCGATCAGTCAAACCGGTCCAGTTCCTTCGAGGAGCGGGTGACCCGCAGCTTGTGAGGGGTCGGCTTGAAGGTGTCTCCAGGCCGCAATCATCTCATCGAGCGCTGCCTTGCCGGCCACACGAGCCTCCTCGAAGCTGGTATAGCCTATTGACGACCGCGTCCTCCCCATCCCCCCATGTTGCCAGACGGCCCATGAGAAGCTGCTCCGAAGAGGCTTGTTCGCCGCAACCGTTATCGTGAAGGGATGCGCGAGAGGCTTTTGCATATGGGCTTTATAACACGGATCAAGCCAGCTACCAGCGCAATGCAGCAATATCCTACCTCACGCTCAAAACTGAGCGATATTCCGGCTTCTCCTGAGAAATAGCCCTGAGCCGATCAAGATTGCGAGGGGTCGCCGGCGTATGACCCCGACGAGGCGCCAGGTGATCTCCCCGGCCGGGAGGCTTGCAGTGGGGCAGTCCGGGAGTAGCGCCCATCATGGCGGCCTTTCAGGATATGATTGGTGCTTCCTCTGTCGTCACACGAAAGCCGGTGAGGGTATTAGCCCCGAAGGTAAGCGTCAGCGGTACGTCTGCGGCGTCGCGACCATAGGCGATGAGGATCCGGCCGATGCGTGAGCTGTTGTTGCGCGGGTCGAAGGTGTGCCAGCGGCCACCAAGATACACTTCTATCCAGGCAGCAAAATCGCCGGGCGCGTGCGGCAGAGGCAGGCCAATGTCGCTAACGTAACCGTTGCAGTAGCGAGTCGGGATGTTGAGGCAGCGGCAGAACGCGATCGCCAGGTGCGCGTAGTCGCGGCAGACGCCCTGCTGCTCCTCGAAGACGTCGAAGGCCGTCCGGGTCGGGCGGGCATGCTCGTACCCGAAGGTGATCCGATCATGCACGTAGTCGCAGACCGCCTGAACTCGACCCCAACCGGGTGGTACATGCCCGAACAGATCCCAGGCGATGGACGAGAGCCGATCGGTCTCGCAATAGCGGCTACCGAGGAGAAACAGCAGGCTGTCTGAGGGCAGTTTCTCGACGGCGATCTCTTGAGCGTCGGACTGCTGCGTGTCGCCGCTGCCGTGGTCACGCACGATCGTGTCGGTCTTCAGCATGAAGCGTCCGGCCGGAGCAACCATGCGGTTGCACCAGTTCCCGAAGCTGTCGCGATAGCCGTCCAGCGGAACCGCCGGACTCGTGATCAGGTGGTCGGGCCGTTCGAGATCAGAGAAGCGCGATGCGTGGACGTTGAGCGTCGCGATGACAGGGGTGGGCTGCGGGAACTCGTAGGTCATCTCGCAGCCGACAAGAATGCGCATGGGCTCTATCCTGAGAGGCGGTATGGGGATCCGCGTTGGTCCCACCGACCCCGCAAGCTCTGGGCCGGCTAAGGCCGCAAGCCAGCTGCCTCGATCATAACGAGGACGCTCGGATCGAGGGACATGCTTGTGGTGGTCACGTCCGCCACGGAGTGCTGCGGGGGCGGCCGATAGCCGGCAGGGTCCGCCTCATCCCAACGTAGCATCGCTCCGAGGCGCTCTCCAACGAACCGCGATACGGCGCGCCAGAGAACCCCGAGCTCATTCGGCGGATCAGAAGTCCATGCCGCCCATACCACCCATGCCGCCGCCGGCCGGCATGGCAGGAGCCTCCTTGCGCGAAGCCTCGGAAATCATCGCTTCGGTGGTCACGACAAGGCCAGCCACGGAGGCAGCTCCCTGAATCGCCGCGCGCACGACTTTGGCCGAATCGACGATGCCGGCCTGGATCATGTCGACATACTCTTCGGTCTGGGCGTTGAAGCCGAAGGTCGAGCCGCCGTTGTCGGTGATCTTGCCGACCACGATCGAGCCCTCGACGCCCGCGTTCGAGGCGATCTGGCGGATCGGGGCCTCAAGCGCCTTGAGGACGATCTTGATGCCGGCCTGCACGTCCGGGATCTCGGACTTCAGCTCGGCGACCGCCTTCTTGGCGAGCAGGAGGGCGACGCCGCCGCCGGGAACGATGCCTTCCTCGACCGCCGCGCGGGTGGCGTTGAGGGCGTCGTCGACGCGGT
>Ga0316228_1002962_pt1 | contig 14250 bp, 7 predicted proteins | sample TBH18021metaG_FD_206005 | JGI IMG/M metagenome (GOLD analysis project Ga0316228, IMG submission 206005) | Freshwater microbial communities from Trout Bog Lake, Wisconsin, USA - TBH18021 | ecosystem: Environmental > Aquatic > Freshwater > Lake > Hypolimnion/Profundal zone | place: USA: Wisconsin... | reverse complement strand
CAATCAAGCAACCAATTATTTGAATTTACTGCTGGATGCTGCTGAGGAGCCTGGTCAAGCCATAGCGCAGACGCAAGCGTTTTTGTATAGAAAATAAGTTTTATCAAAATTAAATAATGTTGCAGACTCTTAAAAGAAAATTTCCATATTTTGGCCGTAAATTAAGTGAAATAGAAGTTGCTCTTCTTGAGTTAGGGAAAAAATATTCAGATTTTGAAGTGCATTCGGAATTAGAGCTAGCTCGCTTAAAAAACAAGGTACAAGAGCTTGAAAAAGAGAATGAGTTTGTATTAATCCAATTATTCCAAGCGCAATCAGAGTTGGATAAGCCATCTCCAGAGTTATTGGAAATCAAAAGTCAGTTTGAAAAATTTAGGCATGAAAAAAATAAAATTGAAATAGCCCTCCTTGAGGGGGAGAATGAAATTCATTCCCTAAAAAGGGAGCTTGAACGTGTCGGCTCTAAGAATAGCAATCTAACTCAAGAGGTAGCATCTTCAAAAAAAGAGCTTGAATCTTTGAATGTCAGAATGATGAAGTTCGTTGAGATCGAGGCCGCCTACCATTCATTGCAACGTGAATATGAAATGCTGAAAATAGATTCACAAGATTCATTGAGCAAGCTTCAGGGTGAAATGAATCTTATTATTGCCACAAAAGAGGCTGAACTCTCAAAAATTGAGACTGAAAATAATAGGCTCTTAAAGAATTTTCATAAGATTCAGGAGGATCTAGAGAGTCTTTACCTTGAAAATGAGCGTTATAAAAATGACACTATCTCTTATAAGGCTAGATGGGGTAGATTGGAGCAGAGGCTCCCAAGCTATATAGATTTTTCAACTATTCGGATTGGAATTAGGCAAATTGGCGGCCAAGATCAGGTGGTATGGAGCGTAGCTAATTACTTTAAATCTGGTCAATTTTTTGAAGCAATCAACTTTGCCACGGTATTAGTTGATGGTGTATCTGGTATTGGGATTCTTGATGCGGATTTTGGATCTGTGTTCTATCCTTCGTTGGTAGGTAAATCTACTGTACAAAGAGATCTCTATCTTGGTTTCAACCATAGTCAAGCACAAAGAATTGAATCTGCAATCAATGTTATGGCATCTGTATTAGATTTTCAATGGACTACCACTTCATTAGATCCAAATTTTGATCCGCAGTTTTGGAGACATCCAATATCAACCTTGATTACAGACTTCAGAAAACTACCCGTTCTATTGCGAATTAATGAAGTCAAATTAAAGTTAGAAGTTAAAAATATTGACTATGAAAACCTATGGCTAGAGCTTCACGATGTCGCCTATGGAAATTTTTATGCAAAAAAGATTGAGTTGAGAGTTGGCGCTTCAATGGTTCAGCCTGATGGATTTTCCATGTACCCAAAAATTGAAATACCACTTGTTGATGGTATTGAGAAGCCATTCTCCAGTTGGTATGCTGAGTCATCAGATACTTATGGGCAAAAGCTTGAGTTTCGATTTGATCTGAGTAAGAAAGTTATGGATTTACAGTCTTGGGCAAAACTTGGTGCAAAAGATATTGGGCTGTGCGCTGCACTTGTTAATTCTCTGCCAAAGGTTTTGGCTGGTCTGCGAGATGAGAAAATTGCAATTGGTAGAGAATGGTCTACTTGGATTGAATTTGCATCAGGTGCTGCAAAAATATTAAACGGCTCAAGAGCTCCGGTAGTCGCTGCGGATCCTGAGGAAATTAAGCGTAGGGATGATGATCCAGAGACTTTATCTGATATGCCGAACAAGGGGCTTTCTAAGACCAAATCGAAACATGTTGCTAAAAAAACTGCTCCTGATGCCAGGATTAATAAAAAAGTTAAAAAAATTACAGTTTCATCCAAAAAGTAATTTTAATTGGCAGGGCTAGTTTTTGCTTGCCCGAAAATAAATAGAGAAGAAGTGGCATGTCAAAAATCTATAAGCTATCGGCCGTTGCAATTATCAAGAATGAAGCCGAATACCTAGATGAATGGATTTGTTACCATAGACTAATTGGCTTCGAGCACTTTTATATTTTTAATAATAACTCTGAAGATAATCCTGCTGAAGTACTGCGAAAGTACATATATCATGGGATAGTTACCTTAATTGATTGGCCATTTGTGCCTGGTCAAGATGATGCGTATAACTATGCATTAAAGATGTTTGGGCACACTTCTCAATGGATGGCCCTATTTGATATTGATGAATTTTTTGTTCTAAAGAAACATTCAACTATTAATGAATTTCTAGAGGGCTTATCTGAATTCGATCAGATCTTGTTATTTTGGAAGCTTTTTGGTCATTCTGGCCATAGACAAAAACCAGAAGGCATGGTGATTAGTAACTTTTTAATGTGCAATTTATTGTTAACTAATATTAGCAAAGCTATTGTTAGGCCAGAAAAAGTCTTGTTTGCGAATCCTCATAATTGCGTAACGCATACCGGTTTAACAATAAATGATATTGGCACCCCTCTTAAGGAGACGTGGAGACACCAAGAGCTATCAGAAGAGAATCTAGTAATTCATCACTACTTTACAAAATCATATTCTGAATACGAAAAAAAGATTCAAAGAGGACAAGCTGATGGTCGTTCTGAAAAAAAGCTTGATCCGTATGAAAAGTGGGACTTCTCAAATTCAAATACTGATGCAGCAATTCATGCTGAAAGAGTGGCGGCTGAGTATAGTCGGATTAATAATCTTGGCCTGAACTCAATTAGTTTTGCGTCTCAATCGCGATTAAGTAGGTACTCCTCTCAGCGAGGATTTTTGTTGAAGACACAGCAATATGTTGAAAATATTGCTAAGCATCTTAATTCGGAGTACTTTAACTCAGACCCATTAAAAATTGATCATTATTATTTTGGAACTTGTTTACAGTTTCCCAAAATGAAGGTCGATCTTGAAAGACAGTGCATTAAAATCATAAGACAGAATTTGACAGGCTTCTATCAATCTTGCAAGGCTACATTGTCGTTTGATTGTTTGATTGAATCAGCTGAAGGCCGGCTTCAATTCTCTAACACAAAAAATATTAATATTTCAAATGAGCTGACATTTGAGGCTCTTAATGATGATCCTCAAATCAATTTTCTTCTGGCCACCCAAGAAGATGTCGGGAGATACGCGGTTGTTTTTGTCGTGAGACAACCCGAACCTGGTCCAATTGATGTGATGATTTTTGGTCGGGATTACCATGGCGAAGAGTGCATGAGTTTTAGAAATGTGCACCACGAATCTGGCGGCATAATATTCGGTGTTATTAGCGTAGGAGCGGAGGCAATGTACGCAAATAAAATTCGGCTTGATCCGGGAAGTACCCCAGGAGAGTATGGGGTATTGCTATACAGCACCTGCAGATATATCTAGAAATGGTGCCGTAAAAGATGTTCCAGGAGCATTTTTTATAGATTGCATCAGGTTTGTTAACGCTTGAAAGTCTTGATCCTGCATTACGCGGTGATGTGAGAGAATTCCAATTGCTTCAATTTTTTTCGTTTTTTTGTAATTATTTTGATACTGCTTTATTAATTCCGTGAGAGTTAAATAAATTTCATTAATATTTCTCATATGCGCCCCATCTTTTCCCCAGTAAATAATATCAATATGGGTGTTAATCAGACTTATATTGATTGAATTTTCACTGCTATCTTGTAAACCGTAAGATGATAGGTATTGGAATCCTAGTTCTTTCAAGGCTCTTATATGTGAAAGATCAAATCGATTCCACGGTGGAACAAATACTGAGCAAACCTTTTTATTGGTTAGATTATTCAAAATATCTATACCATTTTGAATGTCAGTCTTTACATTTAGTAGGGATCTGTGCGATCCAAATTCACTTTTTTCTTTTCCTTCTGGCTCATGGTTAATATGTGCCCAGCCATGCTGGCAAAAACTTACATAATTTGTATTCTTTTGATCTAACTTGAGGTCTTTGCTAATCAACTTTGGGATGATTGAGCATAGAACTGGAATTGACAGTTGATCTGAGATTAAGCAAAGCTTCTCAAATTGAGTCGAATTAGAAATAAGATCATCATCCCTCCACCAAAAATGGATCGGTATGGAATCATCATTGCATCGTGCAATTTCTGTAAGAAATTTGTCGTAAGCACTCATTCTTTTAAAATGTAATGAAAGCTTGTGGAATTCATAGTCATTCCATTTTTGCTTTCAATTTTCTTAATTTTATTGATGAGGTCCTGATGCGTTTCTTTTGACTTGCTGATAAGGTGAATAATTTCAAACAGGCCTGTAATTGGATCTAGTGATTTAATAAGTGTGAGTTGCAGTCCATTTGAATCAAAATTGAATCGCTGGGAAAAATCAACACCATAGTTGTGATAAAAGCCAAAAACTCCGGTAGCTGAGTCAAAATCAATACTCTTTTCTTTGAGGGGGTCTGCCAGAATGAGGTGGATAAATCCTTTTTCTGATAAAACCCTGGTTAATTCTCTAATCGATGCTTGATCGTCAGGTACGCTTTCAAGCACATGACTAATGGTAATAAAGTCATAGGATGAATCAGGTCGATCAATTTTCTGAATATCGATGCCACCTTCCTCGTAAACAGAAGCTTCATATGATTTAAACCATTCTGGGTTACATGACGGATCTGGGCTAATTTGTAGAGCCTTACGCCAACTCAAATAGTCTGGATCAAAGTTTGCAAAAAAAGAATGCGAAGCTCTATGTCTTTCAAGCGAATCACATTGATCGCAGTGAGGGAGAGACCTGTTCGCGGCTCTTCTGCCCCATGGGCCTGTTGTAAAGACAGAGCCCCCGCAGATATTGCAAGTAGGAAATGAAAGTTCAGATGTCACGGGGTTGTTTATAAATTAAATGATCATTATAAATCGTTACATACTTGAGTATTTCATTGATTCGTTGATCGAATGTATGTTTTTCAATGACGAGTTCCCTGAGTTTTTTATCAAAATTACTATTTTTTCGATTTTGGCAATCATCGACCTTATTTTTGAGGTCTACGGGGGTTGAAAATGTTTGAATAAGATCGCCGAATACTTCATCCAGACCTACGATTTCATCGCTAATAATATTAGCTCCGCAGGCTGCTGCATCGAAAAGTCTATTGGAGATGAAACCATGGGTTCGCATGTCTTCCCAGTGGTCATTGAGAACTACTTCTGCGTTTGAATAGTATGCGTGAAGTTCATTATTGGGAATATATTCGCCTTGAAGATATTTTTTATCAATGATATTTTTCCACTTACTTCCAAATACTCTGATATTGATGTTTTCTGAAATTGCTGCATCGACAACCGGTCTTTTAATTCCGCGAGAATTGCCAACAAATAGAACGCCTTCCCCTTTGCCTTTCTTTTTCATAGCAGGATAGAAGACTTCGGGGTCCGTGCACTGCAAAAGCTCTGAAACTTTATTGTCCCCTAGCTGTTCTTGTATATTCCTTGTGTATTTTTTTGAGGCCACAAAAATGTGTTCATATGGCAAAAGATCTTCTGTTTTTGCTAGGTCAGGATGACTTATAAGCCATAAAAAGTTTATTTTGACCGGATCGGGTCTGTAGATTGAGAGCCCCTGTAGCACTATGACAATATCGTCGCTGGCTGTTAGGGGTGTATACCATTCCGGCAGGATATCTATCCTGGCGAAGTGACCTGCTTTTCTCAAAGACTTTTGAATGCCAATCGCAAAATGCCAGTCACCCCATGTTTCCTTATTTTCATGGCCTGGAATGCCTACTTTGATGGCAAATCGTAACGATGTATTTGTAAACCGATTGATGACCTCTTTAAATTGATTGGCTCGATCTAAGTATTTATGACTTTCTAAGAGAATGGTTCTTAACTCTTCTATCTTTTCCGTCCGCTTATCTGGATTATTAAGATAAAAGTGTAGATGGGAATTAAGCTCCTCAGGACTATTAAAAACTGGTAATGCTTTGTCAAATACTTCCTTTGCGCCGCCTAAGCAGTTAGTAAGAACTAGGCTGCCTGCTGAAATAGCATCAAATACTCGGGAGTTGAGGGAGTTAAATTCTCTGGTTACAGGATGAGCGTCATCGATAACTATTTTGGCGGAGGCATATATTGAGTTGAGCTCTTCGTATGGAACGGCACCTCGCCAATATTTGTTGAGGATAGGATGTTTATCCCAGCCGTGACCATAAATTGCAAAGGAGGCTCCAGTACTCAGACTTTCAAGGTAGTTCACGCCATCGCGCTCATCCCCAAGAAAGTTACCAGTAAAGACAATATCCGTCGGATCTATCTTTGACTCATTTAATGGGAAGAATCTAAGCTCATTTGTTGCAATTGGCAGTAGATGAGCCTCACGACCTGTTTGCAATTGAAGTTGTTCAACTGCTAGTATTGATGAACAGAAAAGTACTTGATAATCCTGGTAGAAGGGGGATTCAATCCATTGATTAAGGCGATTTCTAATCCAGGCCACAGTTATAGCCCCTGGATTCAGTTCTTGAATTTTTCGTAAATCATAGTCATGTCGCATCACCACGAGAACATCGGCTTCGGGGGTTTGCCCCATATCTTTTTTGACGAATAATACCTCCCAGCCAAACTGATTACGCAGGGCTGTAGCCATTTCCATGGCAGTGTAGAAATCGCCTGCATAGGTACTTAAAGAGGCGTCTGTAACCACAAAAACTACTCTTAGGGGCTTATGTCTTAAGTGATTTTCTATGCCGTTAATAAGGCTACTCATAATAGAGCGCTGAAGACTTGTTTTTACACTTCTAAGGAATAGCGTCTCATTGTCCAGTTGACTAGATCGATTCTGGGTTATTGGGTTAACTTCGGCAGCATCTAATTTAGATGAGCGGGTATAGCCTTTGTTATGAACTGCCGATAGCGATGTATCGCATACTATCTTCTTGTGAAGATGAGTCTGCATTCGCAAGCAGAAATCTACATCCTCAAGACCATAAAAATAACCCTCATTAAAGCCACCAAGCTCAATGAAGTCAACTTTTCTGCAGGCAATTGCAGCTGCAGTAACAGCCGGCACCTCATAGGCGCTTCTTGGGGTGGAAATTTCTTCTCCAATTTCTCGGGGGAAATAGTTGACAGATCCAGATCTTGATTTCTTGGGTCTGAAGTCAATTCCCTTGTGATGTGGACTTAAATTCCAGGATGAATTGATTCCAGGTAGTGGTTCAAGTAGTTCAATGCCTACAGCACCAACACTACTTTCTTGGTTTAGCCAGGATTGAAGTTTTGAGATAATGTCATCTAAGAAGACGATGTCATTATTTACAAAAAATAAGTTTTCCCCTTGTGCGATATTTGCAGCATAGTTATTTGATTCTGAGAATGAGTAGTTTTTATCGCGCCTAATCCACTTCAGAGGGATATCCGCAGCATATTCTTCAGCTACCAAAGCGCTATCATCGCTTGAATTATGGTCTATCACAATTAATTCAATGGTGGACGGGTCTAAATTATTTTTAATAGATTTGAGTAATTGTCTTAATAAATGAGAGCCATTCCAGTTGAGCGTAATAATTGATAGCAAGGCTTTTTGATTTACAGCACCATTTAACAATGGTCTTGTAGATCGATTGGAAATATGTTCAATGAACTGACTAACATCATTTTTTTGGTTATACGCGCTGAAGAAATCAATGAGCGGAAAAAATATCTCACTAGAGTCAGCTTTTTTATCCTTAAATTTAAGAGGCTCATTATTTGCGATTACCTTGACTTCTAGCTTGCGTTTGCTGCTATTCATTAAGCGCGATGGAAATTCATAATGAAACCCGTGATACCCAAAGTTGGCTAACGACACAAAGCGCTTTTGAAAAGTATTGGCGGTAACTGTAGCTTCAAATAAGCCATCTACATAAATTGCAAGCTCAAGAGGCTCTTTTGGATTTAGCTTATCGAGAGCCCACCCTGAAATAGACTGAGAACTAACGTTCTCTACGATACCTTCGTACCGACTTGTATTGCCCTCAATTAATTTGGGTATCAGTTTTTTTGGAAGTTCTTTTTTGGGCTCAACGGCTAGCTCTTCATTATTTGCATATAGCGATATTGAATGTATTAAGCCATCAAATTGCCTGGCAGGGATAGCAATTTCAAAACCATGAAGCCCAGTAATATCATGAACCTTATTTACGTCGGAGCGGTTAATTAGGCTTAATTGATGACCAATCTTTGTATGACCATCAAAAAGTTCGATAGCCAAAGTATCTCCGGGACTATCAATATTAAAGGCCCACCCCTTAATAATTCCTTGTTCAATTGAATCGATAGAATATACAATTTTTCTTAAAAAATTCTCTTCGTTGCTACCGTTAAAGTTGGAAATAAGACGCTTATCGCCCTTCGAAACCAATTGAATAAGGTGAGGTTTACCATCAATTAAGTACGCCGGGATCTGAAAGTGAATGGGTGTTGCCTGGTTGTTTAACGTGGTGACCGCAAAGCTTTGCAAAGTTTTTTTATCAGCAATGACTTCAAGAGAAATTTCCCTAGGTTGATCACAAAGAATAAAGCCCTCAATAAATCTTCCACGAATTTTCCATTTGCCGTCTTGAATTTTGCTGGCCGAATCTTTGCTGCTTTGAGGGTCTCCTGCTGAAGTAGCTCTATTTGATGGGGATAATATTGGTCTAAATATTCCGATATCACTGTTTGGTCTATCGTTTTGATAGGACGTAACTTTAAAATGATCCGCCTTGTAGTATTGAGTATCATCAGCAACTATTTTTTCTTTCCAGCGATCGACAAAGATTTGTCTATTCTGGGCTGTATATAAGTGGCGATTTGGGGTTTGGCTTTCCTTATGAATGACTGTTGAATCTGCAGCGTACCAACAGGTTTTATTACTATCTTTTGTGAGTCGTAAGCATAAATCTATATCTTCCTGGCCGTTAATATAGATAGGGTCAAAACCATTTACTGCGCAAAAATCCTTTGCACGAACAGCCATGCAGGCTGCAGTAATAGCTTGATAGGGACGAGAGAGATTTGCCCATGGTTCGGCTGGGCTTAATCCCGAATAAATCGGATAGCCTAAAGGGGAATGGCTCGAGAAGACGACTCCAATGCATTGAACGCTGCCATCGGGATACAACAGTTTGGGTTGTGCTGCTGCAGCGGCTGGAAGCTGAAGCGATTGAATTAAAGGCTTAAGCCACCCAGGCTTTACTTCAGTATCGTTATTTAAGAAGATAAGATATTCACCGCTTGACTTCGTAAATCCTACATTGCTTCCAAGGGCAAATTGTAGATTTTCAGGATTTGAGTGAACGATGGTATTGGGATACTTCTTTGCAAGCTCGGCAATCACGCGTTTGGTTGCGGCATCGCTGCCATTATCAACAATAACGAGTTCAAACTCACCTTCAGTATTTTGATGAATAGCCTCTACACAAGATTTTGTGAGGTCACCCTGCCCATATACTGGGACGATGATAGAACTAAGACCTTTAATACGCTGACGCTTATTTTCTTTATCCCAGTCAATGATTACTGAGTTAAGGGATTGAAGTCGAGCATTTTTCCCATCTCCGAGTTCGTTTTTGCTGCTTGCATTTTCCCTCGCCACTGTAGGAGTGACTGCTACAGGTATTCTTGGTAATAGCAATTCTATTGGTCCGCCTAAGGCATGACCTAATTTAGCAAGGTTAACTGAAACTTCTTTTGAATTTTTGGTCGCCAACTCACAAGCTTTTTGAAGTCTGGGCTTATTAGCTGAAAAGGAAAATTCCTCGAGAAATAACTGACGGGAGCGTTCTTGATGAGGTTTTGATTCGCCAGCGAGTCTGAGGGCATTTCCTAGCGCCCGTGAAAGCGATCTTTTATTTACTAGCTCAAAAGCTTGATGTTTTATTAAGTCAGCAATCGCAGGAGTTTCATTAACAAGAATAGTGACCTCAGAAGCAAGTGCATCACTGAGCTTTGCTGGTACTTGGTATTGAGAGATTGGGGACTCAGCATCTTGCCAAATGACATAGCAATCAGCAATTGATAGTATGTCTGGCATTTCTTCAAAAGGCTGATCTTCGATAAAGAGAATCTGTGAGCCGCCTAAATTTGCGAGTTCTTCCATGAGACTTTGATTTTCTGGTGCAAAGCTGCCCATAATAACAAAAAGTGCCGCTGGATCATTGAGGGCGATTACAGCTTTCGCAATTTCTGGAAGACCTTTATGATTTCGTGGAGTGCCAACAAAAAGAACCACCTTTTTATTTAATGAAATCTGAAACTTCTCTCTGAGCGCTTTTCTTGAGTTACCAGAAGTTTGAAAGAGGGTCTCATCTCTGGCATGGCGAACAATTTGACCGCCATATTTTTTCTGTAGAGCTGGGCCTGAAACGGTAATGCCTTCAAAATCTGTAGCTAAGCCCACCGCAAGACGGGTCCACTCAGTGTTATCAAAATTTGTCAGAGGGGGTGGTGTTGATGAATTGCTTAAAAATACGTCAATCGAAAGCGCACTTTCTGCTTTAACAAAAGTAAGCTCTTCATCATCAATGTCCACTACTACGGTTGAGTTCCAAATAAGCTTATAGAGAAGGCCAATGAGGATGTTATTAATTCTCGGTTTTGATAAATGAATGAGATCAAGTGGATGATGTTTTACTAAGTCAATTGCTGCCTCTATAAAATTAGATCGATCATTTAACCCAATAGTTAAAACTGGAATCTGGCTATTTTTTATCGGAGCCCAAATTTCTCCATTGCCGTATCCCGGTATATGCATGCCAATAATGGATACGTCATTTCCATTCGCTTGATGAAGTTGGGCTAGGGTATGAACCCTGCCTGCAGAGTTATGACTTAACTCCCAGCCACACACCCCAACTGTTTTATTAGACCTTGTAGAAAAGGTACTTTTTAATCTGTCTTGAGCAATAGATAGATTTTCTAGGATGCTTTGCGCAAGACTGGGGGATTGCTCTATTGCTTCAAGGTAGAGGCTAATGGCTTCGTGATATTTTTTTTCGCGTAAGGCTTTGTTTGCTCTGCTCAGCGCTGTACCATCGGGATGAGGTTTTATAGCCATATTATTTGCGTTTCTGATGCTTTCTAAGCTTTTAGATCCCATTATTGCCGAGTGGATGGCAGAAGCTTTATTTTATAGTTTGGATTAAGGTCTGCCGATTTAAGCGGGGTAATGGGCTGGCAGCTTATTTTTATCATTTTGTTCAATTTTTAACTTTTTTAGATGAATAAATCATTTTGGCTTGGTAGGTTTGAGGTCTCTGATGAGGGTGAAAATTACCTATTTCGGGACAACCTAATGCCTGGTACCCAGGTCTTGCCAAAATCACTATTTAGAGATCTGGACGGCGTTGAGTTAGATCGAGCCTTTTTTGCCTGGGGCTTTCTCCCCATTTGCATCAAGCCTTTGGATTCTGAAATTAGAGATGCCCCCAATGATCCCGAAGATCTTCTATTTTGGCAATTTCCAGCCAGAACTGAGGCGGCAGCCAACGAAGTGCATCAAAAAATCAATCGGATGAGGGCTTTAGGGGAGGTCTTTGACTGCTATGTAGGGCTGCCCTGGGCTACATTTATAGATAAGAAGACGTTTCCACAGGAGTTGCTGGCCACGCTTAAGGTGCGTATCTCTGGGTTTTCTCATGCCCTCAGAGTTCTAGGGGTTGAGTTAAGGGTTCATACCGTTTGCCAGCATGTTTACTGGAAGCAGCATCAATCAGTTTGGGAAGCTTTGGGGATTACAGACTTATGGCTGCCTCATTTAAGGGAGGGTGACCAGTATGGGCTTTCGTTCAAATTGCATCCCTGGCCCTTGTTTGCCGCAAATCTTGAGGATTCCGGTCGCTCCAAAGGTCTTGTGAGGGGCTTGGAGCCTCAAGATCGAAGATATCTAGCCTCTTTTATTGGTGCTCATGCTGATCACTATCTATCGTCAGTGAGATTGGACCTGCTTCAATTAAAGGCTGAAAGGGGCTTTTATATAGAGGTATTGGATAAATGGCATTTTGAGGAGGTTGTATACCAGCATCAGGTTGCTGGGGTTGGGTTGGAGCAGATTGATCAAGCGATGGAGCGGGTGTATTCCTATAACGAGGTTTTAAGTCAATCTAATTTTGCCTTATGCCCATCAGGCTCGGGACCCAATAGCATCAGACTCTGGGAGGCTTTGGGTATAGGCTCTGTACCAGTGATACTAGGGGTAAACCCTAGTATGCCTATTGGGGGTTCTCTTGAGCCCATAGATTGGAAAAAAATCGTATTGAATTTAGAGGGTGATGAAGTTGGGTCTTTGCCACAAAGTTTGCGTAAGATGAGTTTTGACGAAATCAAAGAGCGCCAAGTTTTGGCAAGAAAAGCGTATGCACAAGTGCGTGACATGACTTGCTTCTAACAATTTAAAGATGTAGCACAATGGGATTATTGATAAAAATTAAAGTTAGTTTTTCTTCACAGAAGGCTTGGAATTGCTATGCAGATTAAAGATGCAAAATTAGCCATTATTGGGCTTGGGTATGTCGGGCTTCCTTTAGCGGTTGAGTTTGGAAAAATTCGATCTGTTACGGGCTTTGATCTTAATCATGAGCGAATCAAGCAGTTGCAGTTAGGGCATGACCGTACTTTAGAGACCACAAAAGAAGAGCTCGAGTCAGCAACCCATCTCAAATTTACAACCAATAGCGAAGACTTAAGACAATGCAATTGTTTTATTGTGACAGTTCCAACACCAATTGATGAGCACAAGCGGCCCGATTTAACCCCGCTGATTAAGGCTTCTGAGACCGTTGGAAAAGCCTTAAAAAAGGGTGACGTTGTTATTTATGAATCAACTGTTTATCCGGGCGCTACAGAAGAAGATTGTGTGCCAATACTAGAGAAATTTTCTGGCCTGAAATATAACCAAGATTTTTATGCAGGCTATTCCCCGGAGCGAATCAATCCTGGTGATAAAGAGCATCGTGTGACTACTATTAAGAAGGTGACTTCTGGTTCAACACCCGAGATCGCTCAATTTGTAGATGATCTATATAACCAGATCATTACCGCAGGCACACATAAAGCCAGTAGTATCCGCGTAGCAGAGGCAGCCAAAGTGATTGAAAATACCCAGCGTGATTTAAATATTGCCCTGATTAATGAGCTGGCGCTGATCTTTAATCGCATGGACATCAATACAGAAGATGTTTTACTTGCAGCAGGCAGTAAATGGAACTTTTTGCCTTTTAGACCAGGGCTGGTTGGCGGTCATTGCATAGGCGTAGACCCATACTATTTAACCCATAAAGCGCAATCAATTGGCTATCACCCCGAGATCATTCTTGCTGGTCGCCGTCTTAACGACAAGATGGGTGAATACATCGTGGCTCAAATGGTCAAGGCAATGACCAGAAGTCGTATTCAGGTGGATGATGCCAAGATTCTGGTGATGGGTTTGGCATTTAAAGAGAATTGCCCAGATTTACGCAATACCCGTGTGATTGATATCGTAACTGAGCTTAAGAGCTACCACTGCAATGTTGATGTTTATGATCCCTGGGCTTCATCCGAGGAGGCTATGCACGAGTACGGAATTCCTGTCATTAGCAAGCCGGAGTTAGGTGCTTATGACGGCATTATTTTGGCTGTGGCTCATAAACAGTTTAAAGATATGGGGGCAAAAGCGATTAAGGCCTTTGGTAAACCAGATCATGTCTTATATGACCTGAAATACATTCTCTCTCCTGATGAATCGGATATTCGCCTCTAATATGTCTGCCTACGAAACTTTAAAAACGATACTTTCGCAAAGCACCCGTACCTGGTGTGTTACTGGTGTTGCGGGATTTATCGGCAGTAATTTGCTAGAGACGCTACTCAAGTTAAATCAACGTGTAGTGGGTATCGATAATTTCTCTACTGGATTTCAGAAAAACTTAGACGAAGTGAAAACATTGGTCAGCCCTGAGCAATGGCAAAACTTTCAATTTATTCAAGGTGATATCCGCAATCTAGAGGACTGTAAGGCTGGAATGCTCTGGGATACAAAAGAGACTCATCCTGTGGAGTATGTATTACATGAGGCGGCACTAGGGTCCGTACCTAGGAGCATTGAGGACCCAATTAATACCAATGCCAGCAATATTGATGGCTTTTTGAACATGCTGGTTGCCGCAAGAGATGCCAAGGTTAAAAACTTTGTCTTTGCAGCCAGCAGTTCAACTTATGGTGATCATCCAGCGCTACCTAAAGTAGAGGACCAAATTGGTAAGCCATTGTCACCGTACGCGGTTACGAAGTATGTCAATGAACTTT
>Ga0316228_1002961_pt1 | contig 14250 bp, 14 predicted proteins | sample TBH18021metaG_FD_206005 | JGI IMG/M metagenome (GOLD analysis project Ga0316228, IMG submission 206005) | Freshwater microbial communities from Trout Bog Lake, Wisconsin, USA - TBH18021 | ecosystem: Environmental > Aquatic > Freshwater > Lake > Hypolimnion/Profundal zone | place: USA: Wisconsin... | reverse complement strand
CTCTATACGTGAAATCACACTCCTATGGAGAATATGTATTTGATTGGACATGGGCAGAAGCTTATCAACGTAATGGTTTAAATTATTACCCAAAGCTAATCTCTGCCATACCCTTTACACCAATTTCCAGTCAAAGACTTTTGGTGGCTGATGTCCCTAATGCAGATAAAATTCAGACATTGATGATTGAAGAACTCACGGAAATGATCGTTAAATATGATCTTTCGTCTGTTCATATATTATTTCCGGACGACAGTTCTTCAGATTTTCTTAATCAAGCGAATTGGTTGAAGCGTCATGGCGTTCAATTTAGATGGGAGAACGATGGGTATCATGATTTCGAAAATTTTTTATCTAGGCTAAGTCACGATAAACGAAAAAAAATTCGTCAGGAACGCAAAAAAGTGAGTGCTTCAGGTGTCGTTTGTCAGCGCATAAAAGGCTCGGATGTTAGTTCTGACCAATGGGATTTTTTTTACAAGTGTTATCAAAACACTTACAAAGAACATCACTCGACACCTTATTTAACTCCTGATTTTTTTAAACTTATTGCACTCAATATGCCACAGAATATTCTGTTGGTAATAGCCCTCATCAATGAAGAGCCTGTCGCTTGCGCGCTCAATATTTATCACGAAACAACGCTGTACGGTCGTTATTGGGGCGCAATGCGGTATGTACCAAACTTGCACTTTGAGTTGTGTTATTACCAGGCACAGGAGTTTTGTATTGCTGAGAATATTAAGTATTTTGAAGGTGGTGCCCAAGGCGAGCACAAAATAGCACGTGGCTTCATACCAAGAGCAACCTGTTCATTTCACAAGATTGCAGATTCCGATTTTTCTATAGCTATACAGGAATTTTTAAACAAAGAGTCGCAACACATTGCTGAATACTCGGATGAGTTAGAGAGGCGCGCACCTTTTAAATTGAGTAGTGGGGATTTAGGTAATTAACTGCAACACCTCTACCCTTGGCGAGTAATGAAAAGTGATAAAAAAGTTTATTTGCTTATTATTGTAAAATAAGTGTATATTTTCAAATTGAACATAAATAACAAATTTAGCATATTAAATTTGCTGCTGTTAACCAACAGAGTTCTTTTTTGGATAACTCGTGAAACATACAAAACTAGCATTAAATTACATTTTCATTAGTATGGCTATCGTTCAGTTACGATTGCCAGAGAAGCAAGAGGGTGTGATTTTAATTGAGTATGTTTTAATTATTGCTCTTCTTGCGATGGTTGGAATTGCAACATTAACTACTATTGGAACGAACATATCAGCTAAATTTAGTGCGATCGCCTCCTCGGTAGCTGGTTAATCGGATTTATTTATTGGCGGACCTCTTTCCAGAGTTTTTTAGTACCGATTAGGGCGCACTTCTTTCAGCTCAAGCATAAATATGTCCTCTATAAAGAAGACTTGCTTTGGTACATGTCGCTGATTAAACCATCATCTAGTATTAATCTGATGAATTGTTATTTATAACGACATCGTACCGATTGACTCAAGTTTTAGCATGACTTACTGCACTATCTGATGCCATTTGACGGTTTTCTTGTATTGGTTTTACATAATTTTCCAATATACTGCTAATTTCAGGTCCATTATGGCGGTAAAAAAGCTGACTCATACGCAAGTCTGAACCATTAAAAAAACCCCTAGGCTATTAACCTAGAGGCTTTTAAAGGGTTACGATGTTCTGTGATACCCTGTATTGGTGGGAAAGAGTCCCCCGAACAAAGTCTAATATTCATTGGTGTGTATATGTTTACGTTAAACATATTTTATAAATACCAACAAAAGTACCATCAATCATTCTTGTATAACTATTAACTTGAATAGATAAATCTTTTTTATTTTAGCAACAACACCCACCCCATCACGTTTTTCAGTGACATAAACTTCGACACCCCACCCCCTAAAAGGCCGGCTTCTTATAGGTTTACCTATGCACTGTATTTTGAACAAACGATTACCAATTTTTATAACTCGTTCCACCCAACTACCCCCCCCACTCAGTTTTAGAGAGGCAGTCATAAAATTTTATTTTTTTAAATTTAGCGCGTATTAGGGAAAATGCCAGCCCCATTCCGAAGGGTTATACTTATAGGTCATGCGGTTAATCTATTAGGTGGGTTATAGCCCCCAGCCCCATTCCGAAGGGTTATACTTACAGTAACTGGTAATATGCTTTCATCTACGTTATAGCCCCCAGCCCCATTCCGAAGGGTTATACTACCTGATACTGCTGTTACTGTTAATGTTGTGTTATAGCCCCCAGCCCCATTCCGAAGGGTTATACTACGACTCAATCTCGTTGGTCAGATTACGAGAAAGGTAAAAATAGGCTTCATCCTGCAATATGGGAGTTATTCTTAATTAAAAGAGGGCAATTAAATGAGTGACCAAAGCGAACAAAATAAAAGATTTGAAAAAGCTAAAGCTAATCTTATAAAAGAATTGAATGGTCGTGATTTAGCTGAATATGCCAATGACTTAGAACGTGAACAAGATAAGATGATGGCTGAATTTCATAAAGACCCTAAAGTTATTAAAATGTGGGCTGATATAGATAAAAGTCACGAAGAAGAGTTATAGCCCCCAGCCCCATTCCGAAGGGTTATACTTTTAAGGATTAATTAAATGAAACAATTTAAGTTATAGCCCCCAGCCCCATTCCGAAGGGTTATACTAACTATTGATAAGGGTGGTGCGCCTGTTGGGTTATAGCCCCCAGCCCCATTCCGAAGGGTTATACTATTCCATGTTGTGTTGATGTACCTGGTATGGTTATAGCCCCCAGCCCCATTCCGAAGGGTTATACTTTTGTATTCTCCATTTGCATACTTGCCTTAGTTATAGCCCCCAGCCCCATTCCGAAGGGTTATACTAGAAAATGAATGGTTATGTTTACACAATGAGTTATAGCCCCCAGCCCCATTCCGAAGGGTTATACTAAGGATACAACCAGAACCACCACCAGCAGGGTTATAGCCCCCAGCCCCATTCCGAAGGGTTATACTTGTAATGATTGCAAGTATGAAGCAAAAGCTGTTATAGCCCCCAGCCCCATTCCGAAGGGTTATACTCAGCCAAGTGGTTTATCCGTATTAACATTGGTTATAGCCCCCAGCCCCATTCCGAAGGGTTATACTACTTAAAACTGCATGGGCAACAATATATCCGTTATAGCCCCCAGCCCCATTCCGAAGGGTTATACTATATTGTGGTGACATTAGTATGATAAATTGGTTATAGCCCCCAGCCCCATTCCGAAGGGTTATACTTCGCACTATTTCATCTAATGGTCGTAGCTTGTTATAGCCCCCAGCCCCATTCCGAAGGGTTATACTGAAAGCATTACGGTGCATAACAATATTTTGGTTATAGCCCCCAGCCCCATTCCGAAGGGTTATACTAATACAGGTGCTGGCATGACAGGTAATATTGTTATAGCCCCCAGCCCCATTCCGAAGGGTTATACTTGACAATCCTTGGTTCCCCGAAGTATTAGAGTTATAGCCCCCAGCCCCATTCCGAAGGGTTATACTGCATATTGTGTTGTCGTGAGTTTATGACCTGTTATAGCCCCCAGCCCCATTCCGAAGGGTTATACTTTTACTGATTACATCTATAACAACTATACAGTTATAGCCCCCAGCCCCATTCCGAAGGGTTATACTAGGTGGCGCATTAGGTACACCATCAAGCGGGTTATAGCCCCCAGCCCCATTCCGAAGGGTTATACTAGATACATTAGAAAGTGTATCAGGTGACTTGTTATAGCCCCCAGCCCCATTCCGAAGGGTTATACTCTGTAAGTACCTAACCCATTGAGTTTCATAAGAATTCAATGGGTTTTTCTTTGTCTAATGCTTAATATTTATAGCAAAACTAGTTGATGTGAAGTTACTTTTTTTTCGTGCTGAGTTGGGGTGCCTATCCAGTGTTGCATACGGCCAAACTGTTTATCCGTGAGGCATAAGGTGCGAATGCTTCCTTCCGGTGGTAAATGCTGACCGATTCTAGTTAAATGTTTTTGTGATTGGTCCATGCCATTACACAGGCGACTGTATACCGAAAATTGAAGCATATCGTAACCATCTTTCAATAAAAAAGCATGAAACCGCGTGTAATGTTTCCGCCCTATTTTAGTCGCGACAGGTAAATCGAAAAACAGCACAATTCGCATAAATTGTTGTCCGCTCTCTTTCATAATTTTAATACTTTTAGTTCATCACCTTAATACCAAATTGATGTGGAATGGTAGGCATCAGCAATTTGTCAGCTTTAGCTTTGTCAGTAGCAGTGCTAAGACTTTTTACTATCAAATGAATTGCATGTAATAAAGTGTGGCGTTCCCCAGCAACAACACAAGCCAACTGCAAAGTTTGTACTAAACTAGCACGCTCTGTCAGAAGTAAACTTTGCTCGGCGCCAACTTGCTGACCAATACCATTTAGCCTTACATAGGCATCTACAAATGGCCGGAATGGCTCTATTAGGTCATCCACTAAGTTAAAAGCATTAAGCTCACTGCAATGATGAATGCCTAATGCAGGAATGAATCCAAACTGCACTAACTCTCTAGCAATTGCGGCACGTACAATCGCATAACCATAGTTGAGAGCGGCATTGGGTAAATCTTCACCATGCCGCTTAAATGCATCATGATTTATTCCATCGAACAACAGGTTAAAATACAGTCTTGCTGCTTGTGCCTCACAGTTTTTGCTATCACCACTGTCCACTTCTAGCACAAGCTTTGTTAATCGCGCATGCGCCGCCCCACAAAGCATCAACGCTGCCGCTTGGTTGGTAATTTTTTGTCGTACCAATATTTGCCAAAGCCGCTTAGTAAAAGGTTTGGACCATGCAATTTGTGCACGCAACATTCCTGCTTGGCGACTATGAGGCAGAAAGCCAGTTAATAAGCCGTTGGGTGTATGTGTTTCGTCGCAAGTGATAATCGCAATATTTTCATCTGCACAAGCTGCAATTAAGGCGCTGGTTAGTGAAATTTGTGGGGACTCTAGCACCACACTGGCAATGTCTTCTAGTGCCAAATTCACTTCGCCACTTTCTTGCTCACAACGTAGTTGGCGGTTTTTTAGTGAGAGCCGCGCGGGTTTGCTAATCAGCAGATTCTGCCAAGCCATGACGAGATTCCCGTTTTACTTCAAACACTTCACCTAACACATCAACTTGTAACTTTTTGAAGGTAGCTAGACGTTGAACGCCAATCCCATCTTTTTTCCAAGACCTATCATGCCCTTCAATATTTATAGCCCCTGTACCACGATGTGCACCTTTGAAATATCCTCGAAGAAAAGCATCATCTCCACCATCTTTATCACTAATCAAAATCAAATCATTATTACAAAGACTAAAAGCAAACTGATAGCTATCATCCATCTCCGGCCAGTCTTGTTCCATGGTTGCAGCACGAATCGCTTTGTTTGGCAACACACTACTCACGCGGTCTGCTAAGTAAATAGGTACTAAGTAAAACTTACCCACTTTGTTGAACACATCTACCCGCAACATTTCACCGTTATCGGCTAAACCACCACGCACTGAAACTCCCGTCTTAGTAGTTCTCTCCAGCTTAACAGCGCGAATTAAACGGCCATCGACTGCATCAGATTCTTCGCTATTTTTACCTAAGTAAAATGGTCTAGCGAAGGGTTCTTTGCCACTGGTTTCTATCCGTTTTTTCAGAGCTAAATAAAGATTAGCATTGCGCGTTAATTTATCTGGGATATTTTCCAAACTAGCCAAACTTAAATCATGTAATTTGGTTTTACTAGTTGTCACTGGCTTTTCTTCATTCATACGCTTGGTGGAACGAATTTTTTCATCATGCACTCCACCAGTTGCTTTGCGTGTAGGCGCACGCGAAACAAATACTTCTGAGAGTGCGTCTTTGACATCAGTTCGATAACTACTCCATGGTAGAGGAAAATGTTCATTCTCTTTTTTCTGATAATTAGTAGTGACAATTTCACCCGTTTCAGTATCTATCACTTCTAAATTTCTAGTGGTATCACTAGCGCCTTTATCGCTTGCCCATAGCTCTTTTTTGCGTGAGTAATCAGAGATACGTTTCACAAAACCTTGCGTTGTACATGCCACCACGGCAGCGTCTAGTGCATGATGCAAGTCACCATCAGCACGCACTTTGAGTAATCCCCAATGTGCCCGTAAAAATGAAGTCACTGCGCCATTGCGTGTTTGAACCGGCACCTTAGATTCAGAGGGTGCAAACTGTAGATTAAGCTTTAAGAACTCTTGTAAAAAGCGTGCAATGTAACGGGTGTCGTTTAAATTACGCTCCCTAAATTCTGTTGAAGTAGTTTCATCAAAATCTATTCGCAGTAAACGATTGCGCTTTGCTTGCCTAAAAGCTTTATGGGTTTCAATGCGCACTTTGTACTCATGCCATTGTGAACTAGCAGATACACCATTTAAGTATTCATAAGGGGTCTTGTTGCCTTTGTCTCTGTTGGCCTTGCTTGTGCATAACACTTTATTATTCAAGCTGTCATCCATACTGCGGCTGTATGGCAGAATATGGTCAATCTCAGCATAACCTTCTTCTAACAGGCGTGCTGGTTCTAAGTACATCCCACTATAAGCACAATAATTGTATTCACGCCACAACCTAAATTTGGTCAATTCATCGCGATGTGGGTCGCGTCCGAAAGTATCGTTAAACTGCTTAACCGTTCGTTCTTTTTCAGCTTGAAATTCTTTTTGCTTACTTTCAATATCCCTGCGTTCACTGTAAGGTTGCGATAACTCACGCGCTAATTCAATGTTAATTTGTGACGGGCTACCATAGCGCCGAATCATAGCATTTATAACTTTGCGCGCTTGGGTAAGTGCCCGCAAAACTACTGGGTTACGCACCTCATCGACTGGAATGTAGGGTAAAAATTGTTGTGGTTGCACTTCAGTTGGAGCAGAGTGGTCATAACCAGCTTCCGAACAAGCAACGTCATAACGCAACCCTTGCGCCAAGAATGGGTTGATATTCCGCAAGGCTTTAAGCGACAATGCCACCGCTTTATCGAAAGACAATGACAACACGGCATCTAACAAGTCTGGTTCTAATTTCTCTGTAGCAAGTATTTCACAAATTTTACTATCACTTTTGTACCAAGTTAAAGCAGTCGCAATGGCATCAAGTTTGTCCGGCTGATTTGTAAGATTTCCCCATGCTAACTCGCCACATGCTTTAGTAATCGCAAGTCTTAACTGGTGGTAGGCTTTAAGTTCAGCAAAGGCAACATCTTCTGCTTTGTCAATCTCACCACTTTTGTAGGCAACAAGGTTGAAACGGATTGAGTCAGGTAAATCCAAGGCTTTGCGAATTTGCTTATAAGTAATTTTGGAAGATTTATAAGCCATTGCTTCTATGGTTTTGCGCTGGGTTGCATCCAACACACGACGTTCGCCAGCATTTATTAGCATCAAGTTGTTTAAACGAGAGAGCAGCACAAAACGTTCGGCACTATAGGTCGCTTTTGCAGCGCGTTTTTCACCTTTCTCAAAAGTACATTCTCCAACCATCTCTGCAATTTCGCCATCATCTACAGGACGTTGCGAAGCGAATATTTTGGTGTACTCAGCTTCGAAGGCATTGTCTGCATGCACATTTCCTAAAGTACGTTGTGCTTCAAATAATGCGGTTATTTCTATTAACAAATCATCTCTTGCTACAGTGTGGCTGTAATCTCCACCTTTGTTACGCTTATGCTCGGCAAACTTTTCATCTTTCCAAACCATTTCACCTATGGTGCGATAGCCTTTTTCTTTGAGTAATTTAGCATTGCCCGTTACCCCCATTAAAAGCTTGCCACCTTCTTTATCACTCGCTTCACTTTTCCGGTTAGATTTAAAACCGCGGTGCTTTGCTATATGGATAAGTGTTCTAGCCCAGTCGCGTTGGTTGAGTTGTTGATTTAAACCATCAGCACGCAATAACCAGGGGGTTAAGTCATCTTTTGATGTTTCGTGTAAATCGGCCAGTGCAGCATCGTCAGCTAAACCAACTCGCAAAAATAATTGGCGGATACGGGACATCCGATGTGCACGACGCCTAATTCTACGACGCATCCCTCTAGCTAGGCGCCTTGGTAAGGCAAGAGATTCACCTGTTTTGGCTACTTCTGCAGACACGAATATACGAGAACCCAGTCCAAGTAATGGAGTGTGATGTTCCTCGTCTATTGCAGCCCAGCCAATTGATGCAATTCCAATATCTAAACCAAAAACAAGTGCCATTAAAATTCCCCAAAATATTTTTTAGTGCTATTATTATTCCTGCGTAATCCTTCGGAATGGGGCACGTTGCTATAATAAGACTTAAATGTCGTAAGGTATCCCTCGGGGTGAAAGCTTCGGGGGTATCCTCTCAAATCTAACGCCATTGTCTAATTTACCATCTGAAATTTGACGCTATTCCACCATTAATAATTCTTATAAACTAATGTCAACACTACTCCTTATAAGAATAATACTCAATATAAAAATATTTTGAAGTGGAGTCTACTCTATAACTTTTTTAATCTCATCCACTGAAGTGATTTTGCAGTACCCAGAGGCTTTTCGGCCTCGCGAACGCTTCGCAGTGGTCATACCCATTACGTGCAGGGCATCTTCTAACTGCTGAAGTCGTGCACTTTGTTCACTAGCCTGCTTCTGACTTTCCAGCGTGCGGTTGCCGTGCACGTAGTTGGGGTGTTGTTCACCTCGCTTAATTGAGTCTTTCTTCCTAGCCCCATGCATTCGGCACGTTCTACATCCATAGGCTGCTAGGTTGTTACAAGGCAGACTCGTTCTCTTTGACTTGGCAGTGCATTGCTTCGCGCCATGCTTGAATATGCTGGGTAAGGGCATGCTTAACTCCTTTAACTAAGTTAACTTTGTTGATTACACTGACTGTAAGGGGCTAAGACAGCACATCTTTTTTAATTTGACGCTCACCTATGTAAACTAATTTATCTTGACTGCTCAGCATCATTAATAGTGTTGCCAGTTATATCCCTTTTAGTAAATCTATAGAATTAGATTATTTAACTGCACACCAAAAAAAATATGATTATCATCAACGTCATCTGCATCAATCTCTAAACACCTATCTACATCATACAAAATGCACTCAATGATATCCACGGCGGCTAGAACTATAGAAGTGACAGGATGCCCCCAAGATTTTATATTTCGCTGAACAAACTTTGGATTGCGCTTAACTTTTTCATAGACTTCATCGCACCAGTCAACTAAGGCTGTAATTCTATTTTGGCTGTCTTTTTTTATTTGATGAACTTTGGCTTGAGGTACCCCGTCACCAACAAGCCCATCTATAGCCGGTAATACACTAGACCCCATTATTTCGGCGACATGTATTGGTAGACTGGAGAGATAATCAAACATATCGTCTGATGTGCAATGCTGCAAACACACGGCGGGTGTTTTATCAAAAAATGCAATGCGCCCAATTTCGTCATTCATCATCTCTAGCAATGACAATGCTTCCTTAATTTTATATAGGCTAAAAGCATAAGGGTTGTTGCGTCTAGATGTTAAAGCCGACGTAAATGCTTCTTTACATTCAAATTTTTTCATTATACTAAAATATTCTTTATAATCAATTGCTTATAAATAAAATTAAGAACATTGCCAAGCACAGGCAGGGCGAGTAGGGCGGGTTTTATGGTTTTTCGGGTAAACTCTTCATAAGAGATTCACTAAGAGCAATTACCGGAAATAGCAAAACTCCCGCCCTAGTTGCCCTGTGTTTAATAATGCCTTCATTTTGTTTCAATGCCGCCGTAGTATCTGTTCCCGTTACTCTTGGTTTCTACAAATCCTCGTTCATTTAAGCGCCTTGTGAAGCTAGCTTTAGAGTTATATCTAACACCATTCGCAGAACACCATGATTGCCAACAATGAAATAAAAATGCCTGCTCCACTTTTGTATTAGGGTTTAAGTTACATTTATCTCCAATAAACTCTCCGAGCAAGTCACTTTCAGTGCGATAGCTGTTATGTTCAGCTAATATCTTGGGGCTAAGTTTTAATCCATCTTTACGCCATTTCAATGCACCCTCAACCAACCAGATTAAAATACCATCACGCTCTTTAAGTAACTTTTCTTGTAGAAAGGGGTCTTTTTCATGGTCTTTAAATTTTCTACTGAATGGGATAAGAACGAGTCTGCGCCAAATACCATCATCATCTCCAGTTATAATTGGCTTGTGATTTGTTCGCAACCAAGTTTTAAAAGTTGGAATGTATTCAAAAAATTCTTTATGCAAAAATCGTGCTGATATAGGCTCTCTGCCAGCCAATTGCTTAACTATTTGCTCGTCTAATTTATCACCTGCCTGCAATTCATTTACCGACGCATATCTAGAGCCAGCAAGTGCCGCCAAATCATTACGTGGGGATGCGTCATCTGAGCGGCGAACAGTTAATATAGTAGATGGTGCCATACGGGCATAATCCCCATAGATAGTTGCAACAACGTTATTAAAAACGCTTTTGCCGTTACTACCAAAGCCAAAGCAAATAAACATTACCTCCTCAGTTATTTCGCCAGTTAAGGTATAGCCCAAGGCTCTTTGGATAGTCTCAATAGTATCTATGTCACCATTAAATACTTCATTAAGAAAAGTCAACCATCGGTCACATGTTGCACCTGAGTGGTAGTCGGCATTACAAAAACGCGTAATCCTCATGCTGGGGTCATTAACAAGAAGTTGCCCTGTTTTTAAATCCACCACACCATTGTTAACCCCCAATAAATTTGAGTTTTCGTCTAACTCAGTGATAGTTGCGGCCATGTTAGGTTCTGATACTGCTAGCTTAAGCATCGCTTCAATGCGAGGGAGGTTGTGACTAGTTATAGCGTGTTGAATAAGACGTTTGCCTTTATCGCTATCTATATTAAAAACAACTTGAGCATCCTGCATTAGCTGATTAGAGACCATTTTTGCATACTGATGTGGCTCTTCCTTCTCACACCACTGCCAGCCTTTGCTTTTCCAAAGCAACCATTTGTTGGTTGAAATGACATAAAGTAACTTTCCTTGCCACATCGAGGCAAAGGCGCGCGCGTTTTTAATATCGCCATAACTATCAGGTTGTACTTGTATCGTACTGTCCACTAACATTTCTTTACTAAAAATATCTCCGTGTAAACCTAAAAGATTGCGAGTAGTTTGGCTTGTCATACTTTGATGCATCAACCCTGATATCAATTTAGGAATGGCGTATTTAATATTCTTTAATTCTTTTTCAGGTCGATATAACCCGCTTTGAGCAAAAGCCCTCGTGATTGCATCATGCATAGCATTCTCTGGGATATTTTGGTTCATTGCTTCACGTGCAAGTAAACCTAAGACTGCAAAGTCTGCTTCTGATTGAGATGGATACTTACTACTAGATTGCCACTTACCTAGCCAAAGATTAGGTACGTAACTTTTTACCGTTTGAGCTAAAGCGTTAACGGCACAATCGCTTGCAATCCCTTCGTTTAGTATTGTTATCTTTGGCCTAGATATTGACTTTGGGAGTAGTGCTAAGTAACTATCTACATGGTGTTGAGCTAATGGTAGATTCATAGGTTAACCAAGTTAAATTTATAACTTGCCCCCGTAATCGTTAAGAAGCGCTTGTTATCATATACTTCTAGCGAGCCAACTTTTCTGCCTTGGTCTGGGAGATTGCCACGTACAAATAAACGCAACCCATTGCCACTAGGTGATATCTCAGCATAAGCATCATCGCTACTGCCTTTTGTGGCTTGTTCCACCCACGCCTTAACATCAGGTCGATTAGTAAAAGTGATGGCATAATCATCAACGTCAAAGCCAACAATTCCATTACCTGTTAGCAACACACCTACACCTGTGTAATTGCCTGTCTGATAAGCTTCTTTAGCTTGTTCAAAACTACCAAATAATTCGGGTTTGTCTGCACCAATCTTGAAGCCAGTTAATGGAGAACGAGGGGCTTTGTTATACTTACCCAACTGTCCATCCCTTGGCTCAGCTATCCATACAGCCCAAGGTTGTGATTTTAGATTGTCTGGGATGTTATTGAAATTCGGCTTTAACCATTGTGAAGGTACAGTGGTGTTGATTCCATTAGGAGAAGTCATCATGCTTTCTCCTTTGCTGCAGGGTTACACTTGTTGCTATTTAGCCAATCTTTTAAATCAACTAAGCTATACAGTACTCGTCTGCCCGCTTTAACGTAGGGAATGCCTAAATGCCCAACACGCCTGTCTTTGTCTAGACTGGGAGGCTCAATGCCAATTAGTTCGGCGGCTTTGTCATTGGATACTGATAGGGCTTCAGTAGTGGTTGGTAAATCTTGGTGTTTCATGGTGCTCTCCTGTAAATGTAAGTATTACAGGAGTCAGAGTACGCAGATTTAAACTAAGAATTGTGACCTTAAATACGAGGTTTGAAGTAACGTTTACTAGATTGGAAAGTCGTAGAATACATCAGGCGAATCGCTACCTCTATTCAATTCTTGCCGAAAAGTTTTTTCCTTATCGTACCAACATTTTTTTAGGTAATCATAATTGTATCTTGCTGCGTCTGGGTCGTTTCCAAACACCATAGCAGCTACCTCAGGTGCTTTTAATAATGCGTCTTCTATGCCTAATGCTGGAGCATCATTGTTGGGGTCTATTAGGTGTGATGTGTCAGTCGATATGGCACCTGCAACCCAGTGCATAACTATATCCATTTTCATTCTAGCTTTTTCATCAGTTAGAGAGTGGCCCTCAGTGTAATTAAGCCCAAGAACTCGGTTGGTATCTCGATTGGGGTCTGACAACGCTGAGAAGACGTGAATAAGCCATTGAATTTGTTCTTCTGTAGATGGAATGCCGGCATCTAACTGCTTAGAAAATTTGTCAAACCTTTTACGCTGGATTAGTGGTGTCGTCATGCTTACATAATTAGGTCTAAAGTTTTATTTTCAAGTATCCAGTATGTAAATGTTTTGCGCATAATGGGCAAAGTTAACCAAGTTTCTTCGCTAAATCCTCAGCCCTTAAGTGGGTATAGCGTAAAAGCATCTGTAAGGTCTTGTGTCCTGTTATGGTTGCAACCTCCATCATATTCATTCCTCCCTCAAATAAGCGTGATGTAGCCTCGTGCCTTAGGTCATGAAATCTAAAGTTAACAATACTTGATTTTAAAACTGCTCGATGCCATGTGTGTTCAAAGCTATCAACACTCTTCCATTCCCAAAAAACTCTTGCGTTGCTTATGTGTCTTGGTAAATTTTCTAATAGCCGAATCGCGTTGGTTGATAATGGCACCATTCTAACTTCGCCATTTTTTGTGTGTTGCAGGGTAGCCACTCTAGTGAAAAAGTTAATATCAACCCAATTCAATCCAAGTAGCTCACTTAAGCGCATACCAGTTTCAATATCAAATAAAACTATAGCCTCTAACATAGGAGCCTTACTTTGCCTGCATGCTATTAATAACTGCTCTTCCTCAAGACTGCTTAATCTTCTCTCCCGTCCTCTTGCTGCCTTGGGCTTGCGAATAAGCTTTACTGGATTAGCTGTAATAGGTAGGCCCCAGTCTTTAGTTGCTGTATCAATAACATGAGATAGGGTATTGAGTTCTTTGATTACTGTGGCACCAGCAAGTCCAGTATGCATCCTTAAATCGCGATATTGGGCTACATGCTTGCTTTGTACTTGTGTGACCATAAGGCAACCAAAGTGTGCTTTCAATATAGCCAATCGACTTTTCTCTCTGGACGCGGATAGTTTGTGTGGTGTGACTTCTAGCAAATAACGGTTAAAGAGTTCTGCCATTGACGTATTGTCGGCTTCAGTTCTATCTAAAAAGATACCGCGGTCTATTTCAGACTCAACTTGTCTTGCCCACATTGCAGCATCTGATTTGTTTATGAATGTGCTAGTGATTGGCTTGTGCCCAGTGCGTCTTATTTGAGCCTGCCATTTGGAATTACTAAGCTGTCTTATTGATGCCATTTCCACTCCCATTGTGATGAAAGTGTGATGAACTAGCTTTTTTGATTGGTTACGTTGCCGTAAGCTATTGATTTATATGGTGCCCCCGACACGAATCGAACGTGTGACCCTCCCCTTAGGAGGGGGATGCTCTATCCACTGAGCTACGAGGGCTTGATGTGCTTTGCAAGGCATGCATTATATAGTCAGTAGGATTATTACCAT
>Ga0316228_1002959_pt1 | contig 14252 bp, 16 predicted proteins | sample TBH18021metaG_FD_206005 | JGI IMG/M metagenome (GOLD analysis project Ga0316228, IMG submission 206005) | Freshwater microbial communities from Trout Bog Lake, Wisconsin, USA - TBH18021 | ecosystem: Environmental > Aquatic > Freshwater > Lake > Hypolimnion/Profundal zone | place: USA: Wisconsin... | reverse complement strand
CGGGCTCACCCTCTGCGGTCGAGGTCGGAGAGCGACAGCTTCAACTCGATCGTCATGGGCGTATCGGCCACGGGAAGCCGGGTGAAGAGCCCGTGACATGGGCCCCTGCTCTACAAGTTGACCGCCGGAGCCCGGGCAAACCGACCACATTGCTGTCGAGCAGGCTTACCGCGACCGGCCTCGAACTCTGGTCGCGGTCTGGCTCTCGCCTATGTGATGGGCGAGGTGATGAACTTCAGGAAGTGATCCCCAAACTCGGAGGTCCGCTTCTCCAGTAGGCCCGCCCCAGACAGCGTCCAATTCAGAGCCGCCCCGTTGGTGAGCCGCTCTTGGTCGAGATCGTCGAAAACTCGCGCGAGTAGGGTTTTGTTGGTGCTGGTCTCCGGCAGTGCAGCCTCGAAGAGCACGCCAAGCGACCCGGTCATCAGGGTATCTGCCCGGGCTACCATCGCCGGGACCGCAGCAGGATTAGAGAGCATCTTCAGCACCTTGAGGTGCAGCCCGGAGAAGCGATCGACGTAGCCGAGGAACGTCCCTTGAAGAACATCATCAAGGTGGACACCCGCCGCGACGTTCAGCACGACGTTGCGCAGGGCCTCCAGCTTCTCGGCTCGGTGTGTCGCCATCGCAATCCGAGTGGTCTCGGCGACGGTGCTGACGAAGTCCTCATTCTCGTTGAGTGTGGAAGGATCGAAGCCGTCGAGCCGATCCTGAAGCTCGCGGACACCAAGGCCCAAGGAGGTAAACCAAGCCTCGCGCCGACGCTCCAAGGGCTCGCCGATAAACTGGCGGACGAGTTGCTGGACGCCGTAGCTCGCACCCGGCACGAGGGACGCAGCGGCGTCGAGGGTGCCCATCGCGACGTGGAACCCGACCGACCTATTATCGTCAATCGGGAACGGGGGTACGGGATCTGGCTTCTCGTCGCTCATCATCCTCGGCCCTTTCAGGTGCGTGGTTCGCCACGACGGACCGGCAGTTCCGCATCGCTGGCCTCCGCCTCGCGGATCTCGGCCTCCGACAAGCGGCGGCGATAGTTATAGGGCGAGCCACCCAAGGCGTAGAACTTCCCGCTGAAGTTGTTCAGTGCGAAGCAAAACCCGGAGACGTACTGCGCACCAGATGGATCGGCGTAGCGAACCTGTCCGATGATCCAGTAGGTGCTGTTCGGGTCGCGTAGCGCGGCTTCATCGCTGAAGCCCATGAAGGCCCCTTCCGCGAAGCGCCACGGATCGTTGCTCTTGCCCGCTGGGATGATCTCATCCTTGTGCAGCGCGGTGTGTGGGGGCGGGTAGCTGAGCGGTCCGGGCATCCCGACGCACCGGATCGTGCCGGGGTAGAAGTCGCGCACGATGGCCGGTGAGCGCCCGTGATTGTGTAGCGTGACCGAAGCAAAGCCGGGGCGATTGCCGGGCGCCAACGGATCTCCTTCCTTCCACTTCTCGGCCGTAGCGAAAATGAAGGGGGCCTCGGCACCGAGCAGAGCGGCCTCCGCAGTCGCCGCCGATCGTTCGGCGGCCGTGGCTGCCTTCATGGCCAAGTCGATCTGCCGCTCGCCCGCCTTCCAGAGCTTGTCCGTCGAGATCCAGAGTAAGAGCGTGAACAGCGCCAACAGGCCGTTGAGCCCAATCAGCAACCAATCTGTAGGCTTGCCCCAGTCGAGCCCACCCCCCGAGACGGCTTGTCCCGAGGCGCGCCAGACCGCGAAACTGGCCAGACCGAAGACGACGGCCACGAGCATTATCAACCGTCTGTCCATGAGCGGCGGTCCCTCTTAGATGTTCGGGTTGTTCGGGTGCCAAGGCGGGGTGCGGATGGATTGGTCGTGGATACTGGAGAGGGTGCCCACGGCGATCGGACCCGCGAGGGATCTCATCGTCGCTGGAGCCGCGATCAGTACGGCACGGGTGGGCTGGCTGGCCCTGGGCAAGTGGCGAGACGAGACTGTCGGCAAGCGACATCTGGAACTTGCGGAGGACGTACTGGCCGCCTTCTATCAGGTCCAAGAAATCATCCACGATGCTCGGGAGCGGTACATCGATGCTCGCGAAAGGGGCCCTGAGGAAGGCGTGCCAGAGGAGGTAACCTCAGATCCGGCCTATGCGCCACGGCGGCTACGAGGAGCATCAGAGAAGATCAACGACCTGCGGGCGAAGCGGCACCGCTTTGCAGCCCTGTTCGGCCAGCAATCAACAGCCCCCTGGGATGAAATTGAGCGCGTTCTCCACGACATCGACTACGCGTGCGGCGCGCTGTTGGAATTGCGCGGCGAGGGAGTGCCATCGAGTGATCCGAACGCGGGGTTCTACATTCAGGAGCGTCGGATCGCATTCCGCAGCAAGGAAGACGACCCGATCGAGGCGCAGGTCTCCGAAGCCGTGAAAACCATTGAGTCGGTGTGTCGGCCAATCATTCGCTCATCAGTACGGGATTAAGGGTCGGGCCTGAGCAACTGGCTAAAGCGCTCTTCTGCTGAGTTCGGATCCTCGGCTGCCCCACCCCATCCCCAACACGCCGTCAGCGCCGACGCTCAGGCAAATCGCACGCCTGTGGCCATCGCAACATCACCCTGCTTGTGCATTAACCCGCGGCCATGGCCGAGATAGATGACCGTTTGCCTGAAAGGCGCGATGATGCTCGCTTTGAGCCCATCACACCCAGGGACCACCAAGGATGAGCAACGGTGTCACCCCGAACGAGGGTGTCCCTGCCCCAATGAGTGCAGGTGCACAAGTCCTTCAGAAGGTAGGGGTCCTCGGCGCGAAGGCGGCACTCTCGACGATCCCATGGGCAGCCTTGGTGTTCGACCTGGGACAAACAGCGATTGACTACGCGAATGCCCGGCTGACCGACCGCCTGCTCATCGGTCTCGGCGAGCGCATTGACCGTCTGGAAGTTAGAGCGCGCGAACGTCTGAATGTAGATGACATCTACCAACTCTCAGCGCAGGCTGCGATCCGGCGCATGCTGACAGAGACGAACCCTCGGATGGCCGATGCTCTCGCGCGGGCTGTCGTCGAGCTTGGTAATTCCGACGATCCTCCGTCAGTGAGATTGGAGGTCGCTCGCGCCCTCGACACCCTTACAGAACCTAGCCTCCATCTGTTGCAGACGATCTACCGAATGGAGCGCGGCTTTCTTGGTCGGCCTGAAATGGATGCCGCCGGGGGTGACCCGATCAAGACCCCCTACTTCAACACCTTGATCACCGAGTCTATGGAGTTGCTGTCCTGGGTCGAGCCTACCGCGGCTCTCCAGCGTGCAGGGTTGATCGATGATCCGCCACAGGGTGGTATGTTCGCGGAAGCCGTAGAGGCAGAGAGGTTCGACACCGCGCCATTCAAGGTGCTCCTGCTCGGTAAGACGGTGGTCCGGCTATGCTTCGATAGACCCGGTGAACCTGCGTTCGGTCGCTTCGCCGAGCAGCCAGAGAGTTCGGCTTGATGAGCCTCGAAGAGATCGCCCCGACCGCTGACGTACTGTTGGCATTGGAGCCGGACGAATTGGGCTTGCGGCTGCTGCCAATTCTGGCGCGGCCCTCGACGATGCCGGGCGAGCCCCTATCCCTTCATGGCTTCCTCGGGCGCAAGTTCGCTCTGGTCCAATACGGAGACAGCCGTGTGGGCACGAACAGCCCCTATCCGGCGGAACATCAACGGGATCTGAAAGATGCCATCGCCGAGGCGTGGGCTTGGCTGGAAGGCCAGGGTCTCCTCGTTCCGAGGCTTGAACCCTACAAAACGTCGGTCGTCGAGTTCCACCCGACCAATCGTCGTCTCAGCCGCAGGGCGTTGCGGTTAGCCCGCGAGCCGCAACTCGCGATAGCCGCCCGCCAGCTACCAAAGGAGGTGCTTCACCCGCTGATCCGCGAGAGTGTCTGGGGGCACTACCACCGTGGGAAGTATAGCGACGCCGTCTTCGCGGCAATGAAGCCGGTCGAGGTTCGCGTCCGAGACGCGTCATCGTTGCCCGCAGCGCTGGTGGGGGTGAAGCTGATGCGGGCAGCGTTCGCGCCCGAGGGCGGGCCGCTGACTGACATGGAGGCCGAGGCCGGAGAGCGAGTCGCGCGAATGGAGTTGTTCGCTGGCGCGATCGGCTCCTATAAAAACCCCCAATCGCACCGGCACGTAGACCTCGATGATCCGAACGAGGCTGCCGAGATTATCATGATCGCGACCCACCTGCTACGGATCGTGGATGCGCGGGCCGCAGCGCGAGGCCAGCCCTGATCTACTCCGCCGTGCTCCACTTTACGGGCGGTGGGGCTTCACCAAGCGTTGTCGCGTCTCGTTGATAGAGGGTCCTTCGGTCGATGATCACGACCAAAGCGACATAATCGATCGCCTCAACAGGCCGATTAGGAACAAGGCTCGGTGGTGATAATCGACCACCTGCCTCATCACCAGCCACGCGCTGCAAGCCAATCGCGGAAGACAGCCGCGTCGGCTGGATCCTCGAACTCGAAGTACACGCTGTCCAACGCGGCATGGAGCCTGCGCTCGCTGATACGACGGCGCCACCGCTCAGTCGCATGCGCCTCACACCACTCGCTCGCGAGTCGGTGCCTGAAATCCTGGGCGCGCGAATTCAAGTCGAGCACCAGGGTGGCGGTACTCACCGCGACGAAGGCGTTTCGCGCGATCATGGCCTGAACGTGCGGATCGGATCGTAGCCGGGCAACCATCCGGCGGATGCTCTGGACGTTCATCTGGGCCATCACGGGACCCTCACGTCGATCGAGCGGCGCGACAGCAGGTCGGCGATCCGCATATCCCGGACGATCGCGTCATCGTAGGCCCGCACACGGTCGCGCAGATCTCCGCTGAGCAGCGCTCCGGCCTCGGCCAGCCTCATGCGGATCCGCTCGACGGTCCGCGGTGAAACCCGCGAAGTCGCCCCTTCGCGCCTCGTGTAATCGTGGAGGTAGCCAGGACCTCTACCACACCACGCCCGCGCAAAATGTTCGCGCGAAGAAATCAAACCCAGCGACTTCATCTCGTCGCATAGCCGCAACAACTGAAAGCCGTACATGGAAAACTCCTCGGATAAGGGCTCGGGTAAATACCCTATCTACTTATCAATGAGGAGTTTTTGAGAAGATCGGGGCCCTATTCGATCGGCCGCGGGAATAGCGGCGCTACCCAGGATCTGGAGCAAGGAATTTTACTGGACTTGCTGAATGACAATGGAGTGAGATAACCGATTGTCAGATGCAAATCGAGGTTCATTGTGGATGAAAACAGTGCTTTGTTCCTATAATTGGCGACATATACTATAAGAAATCTGCTGAACAATCCCGTAGTCCAGCGGCAGCTTTTTCTATTGATAAATTTTGAATCCAGGCCGACGCTTCTGAATATCGTCCTGCCTTGTTGGATCCGGGTTTGCCTGATGCCGCTGAATTACTGTCAACTAAGAGACGGCGGAGGTCGGTGTTAAAGAGATGTGGAACAGTTGCTTCGAGGCCCATCAGCGCCATCAGATGCCCGTTCGTGCGAGATGAGATCAAAAGCGATCGAGGAATTTCTATAAGCGGTTCGTCAGTTAATAATTCATCGAGAAAAGCCTCGGCGGTCTTGCGAACATCCTTTTTCTTCGTGACAATGCCTTCGGACATCGCCCAAATCGTGATCAGGTTCGCGAAGTAATAGCCAATTTCTATATCTGCTTCTGAAGCTTGGACGGCGATTGCTACCACTCCTCCCCCGAAGCCGCAATGTGTATACGGGCGACCCCGATGCAAGATTTCTAATTGCTCCCATGGCGAAGGCGAGATCAGTTTCTTGTGAATGCGCCAGCGGGAGGGAGCCCTCCCAGCAAAAGCCTTGCATTGAATGACTGTTGTCTCGTTGTTTAGCCAGAGCGCGACATCGTACCCATCGCGGTCTACCTCCGGAGTAGCGGCTAAAAGACTGTGGCCGACCTTAGCTGCTTCCAGCTTAAGGTCGAACATCAGCCTGTGAAATAAAAGCTGCTCACGCGCGACGAGATTGTCGGGCTTAGACATATAAGTTTTCAGATGCATTAGCTTTTTCGATTTTTGAGAGGCTCGCGGAGTATTGACCGGCCTGCCGAGAAAAAATCATGCATCGGTCGCCTCATCGAGCTTGGTCAAACGTCTGGATGCGGGTCGGGCTCTCGTAGGCGAGCGCCACTTGCCAGACGGCTCCCCTGCTGATGTCTGGCTAGTCGAACCCGGAAACGTGCAATGATGCGGCTCAGATACTCCATCACGCGGCCATTGCGATCTTCCCGTGGAACACAGATCCCACGCGTTCCTCGACAGCATTCTGGTCGAGCACAGGTCGCGCCCACGGGGCGTGTAGCGCGAGTGGCGGGAGCACGATCCAGCCATCCTCCGCATCGCCGACCGCGGTGTAGCTGCCGACAGCCACGCAGAGCGCCGTGAGCCCGCAGACCAGGGCCGCACGATCGTCGTGGTTGGTGACTGCGGACAGCGACATAGCGAGACGGCGCCCTGGCAGGAGATGCTTGACCAAGCCTTCCATACCGCCGGTCTCAACGAGGTGGCAGAAGAACGTGTCCGAGCGGTCCCCTCGACGTGCATTGAGGGCTGTTGGGTTCTCGATCAGCATCCCCAGGAACGCGCTCGGGAAGGCTTCAACGATCGCCCGGTCATGGATCCCCACGTCGTGAGTGGTGGGACCGACGTTGCAGACCTTCAGAACGGCCTCAGCGCAGGCATTCGCATGGGCGTTCAGCAGCCTGCCGACTGGCGCGCTCGACTGGCCGGGCTTGCCGATCAGCGGCTGGAAACGACGGGTCAGGAGGCGCTCTGCGGCTCGGTATCGGCCGATGAGGTCGAGACCTCGCCGAAGCGGGCCGTCGAAGGCAGCGGCGCTCAGCAAGGGGCTACCGGCGACACGCGAGATCGTTTCAGTGCGTTCCGGCTCTACTGCCCGGAAGCGCTGGATTGTCCATGAGACGGTGCTCTCGTCCCAATCGAGGCGGCAGACGGCGCTCGTCCTCGAAGTTGGGGAACAACCCACGTCGATGCCGAGCACGGAGCCTCTGGAGAGCAGCACGGAGCCATCCTTCTTCGATGAGGCGCCACTCTGCCAGCAACGAGTTGATGCCGCATGATTTGAACGAAGCGGAACAGCGCGGTTCTACCAAGCTCTCATTGACGAAGCTCTCGCCCGCGGACTGGCGCTTGGACTCTCCCCCGTCTGGGTCAACACCGTCTCGTCGAGGCTGACCCAGGTGCTGCTCTGGTCGCGCATACCGGAAGCGGACCGCAAGGTCCTGTTTGCGAGCGCCGCCCAGCGTTCACCGGCACATTGGATCAGGCAGCTTTGCCCCAAGGAGAGCAAGACAGCGCAGTCGCTCCCCAGTGTCTCGCTGAAACGGCGGCCTCGTCAGAGCTAAAAACGATGAGAGTCTTGGCCATCGCAGCGGAATAGCCGCGCTGGACAGAAACAATGGATTGGATACGATCGTTGAAAATGATCATCGGGAGGATCCTATGCGTCACCTCGCAATTTTCGGAGCCGTGATTGCTGCATTGGCGAGCGGAACGGCTGCGGCTCAGACATCTGTAAAGATTGGCGTCCTGGGCGACAGATCTGGCCCATATTCTGATCTTGGTGGAGAAGGTGCCGTCGTCGCTGCGCGAATGGCAATTAATGATTTTCGCTTCAACGACAAGTCGATTAAGGTCGATCTACTATCGGCCGACCACCAGAACAAGCCTGATGTCGGCGCTTCAATCGCGCGACAATGGTACGATCAGGACGGAGTCGATATGATCATCGACGTGCCGACCACATCGGTGGCTTTTGCGGTCCACGACCTGACGAAGGACAAGAACAAAACGCTGATCATCACGGGCGCCGGAAGCGCGGATTTCACCGGACCGCGCTGCACCGCCAACACGATCCACTGGGTCTACGACACGGTGTCACTCGCCAACGGAACAGGCAGTGCTCTGATCAAACGAGGCGGCGACACTTGGTTCTTCCTGACCGCTGACTACACGTTCGGTCACGCGCTACAACGCGATACGACCGCGGTGATCACTAAGAGCGGGGGCAAAGTGCTTGGCTCGGCCAAGACACCGTTCCCGAGTTCCGACTTCTCCTCGTTCCTGCTGCAAGCGGAGGGGTCGCACGCCAAGGTCATCGGGCTGGCAAATGCTGGCAGCGATACCACGAACGCGATCAAGCAGGCCGCGGAGTTCGGCTTGAAGGAGAAGGGGCAGGTGCTCGCAGCGCTCCTGATCTACTCCGCCGATGTCCACTCCTTGGGGCTCAAGGTCGCACAGGGCCTCGTTCTCACGGAGCCGTTCTACTGGGACCTCAACGACGCCACGCGCGTCTTCTCCGATCGCTTCGCGAAGGCGTTCGGCGGCAAGATGCCGACCGCGGATCAAGCCGGTGTCTACTCAGGCGTGCTTCATTACCTGAAGGCGGTGGCGGCGCTCGGGTCGGCCAAAGATGGCGAGCAGGTCGTCGCCAAGATGAAGGCAATGCCGACCGACGATCCGATCTTCGGCAAGGGTGAGATACGGCCTGATGGCCGTAAGATCCATGACATGTACCTCTTCGAGGTGAAGAAGCCCGCGGAGTCCCACGGGGAGTGGGACCTCTACAATCGGCTCGCCACCATCCCAGGCGACGAGGCGTTCCGGCCGATGGGCGAGGGCAACTGTCCCTTGGTCGCAAAATCAGCGGCGCGATAAAATGGGGCGCCTGTTATGAGCTGAGGTGGGCCGTCAACGTCGAAGCTCCGCGATCCGGTCGAACGCGGCCTCGGCCTTGATGAAGCGGTCGTGTGCTTGCTGCCGGTGCCGCGGGTGTCGATCGGGATGGATCGCACCGCGATAGGCTCTCCTTGCCGCCGTGATCAGGAACTCCGGGGCTCGTGGGTGTAGGCCGACCTGCTGGTAGATCCGGACCTCATCAGTCCCATGACGCACCTCAGAGTTCGAGCGCGCCTCAGCTAAATCGGCTTTCAAAGCTTCGATCTGGGCGTCGCGCTTGGCGAGCAGCACAGCCTGTTCGCGTCGTTCGCGATCCGCATCCAGTTGTCGTTGCGCCTTATGCTCCTCTCGGATCATGGCTGCGACGGTCTCCATCAGGGTCATGCCTAGCAAGCTCCCGACCCACAACACGAGCCCGGCGATGGGCAGGAGCCCGAGGACTTCCTCGACGGGTTCGCCACTTTCGTGAACGAGAACGTGAACACCCTCGCGGCCTTGAAGGTGGTGGTGCAGCGTCCACGCGACCTCACGCGTGCACAGCTACGGGAACTCCGTGCTGAACTCGACCGCGCGGGTTTCCCCGAGGCGACGCTCAAGCGCGCCTGGAAGGATGCGAAGAACGAGGACATCGCCGCCTCGATCATCGGCTACGTCCGCCAAGCCGCACTGGGTGATCCGCTCCTGCCCTACGAGGAGCGCGTCTCCGCGGCGATGAAGCGGATCATGGCCCGCCAGCCCTGGACGGATCCACAGCGCGGGTGGTTGAAACGCATCGGCGATCAGATCGTGCGCGAAGTCGTCGTTGATCGCGAAGCGCTCGACCGCGAGCCCTTCCGGGCGGACGGCGGCTTCAACCGCCTGAACAAAATTTTCAGCGGTGGCGTGGAGACACTCCTCGCTGACGTGAACGAGGAACTCTGGAAGCAGGCAGGCTGATGGAAGCGGTCACACCCACCACGCGCGACATCGTCGGGAAGCTCTGGTCGCTCTGCCACGTGCTGCGCGACGACGGCGTCGGCTACAACGAGTACGTCACCGAGATCACCTACCTGTTGTTCCTGAAGATGCTCGCCGAGACCGGCGGCGAGGGGCGCCTACCCGTGCAGTACCGCTGGGATGGGCTCGCTCGGCGTGAGGGCCTCGACCAACTCGACCACTACAAGCGCCTGCTCCTCGACCTCGGCAACCCGAAAATCGAGACCGATCACCTCGTGCTCGCGATCTTCACGGACGCGCAGACCCGCCTGACCCGGCCGACGAACCTGAAGGCGCTCACGAGCGCGATCGACAAGCTCGACTGGTTCTCGGCGCGCGAGGAGGGCCTGGGCAACCTCTACGAGGGCTTGCTGGAGAAGAACGCCGCCGAGAAGAAGTCGGGTGCCGGGCAGTATTTTACACCACGCCCACTCATCGACTGCATCGTGCGCCTCATGCAGCCGCAACCCGGCGAGGTGATCCAGGACCCGGCCGCAGGTACGGCGGGCTTCCTCGTCGCGGCTGATCACTACATCAAGGAGAAGACCGACAACCTCTACAAGCTTCCGGAGTCGCAGGCGTTCTTCCAGCGCAACGGCGCCTATCACGGCGCCGAACTCGTGCACGACACGCACCGTCTCTGCCTGATGAACCTGATGCTGCACGGCATTGAGGGGGGCGTCGAGCACGTGGACACGCTCTCGCCGGACGGCGAGGGGCTCGGCAAGGCCGACCTGATCCTGACGAACCCGCCCTTCGGGACGAAGAAGGGTGGTGGACGGCCAACGCGTAACGACTTCTCGGTGACGGCCGAGACCTCGAACAAGCAGTTAGCTTTTGTCGAGCACATCGTGCGGGCGCTGAAGCCCGGTGGTCGAGCGGCGGTAGTGGTCCCCGACAACGTGCTCTTCGAGGACAATACCGGACGACGCCTGCGCACGTGGCTAATGGATCTGTGCAATCTGCACACGATCCTGCGGCTACCCACCGGGATTTTCTATGCGATCGGCGTGAAGACGAACGTGCTGTTCTTCCGGCGGGGAAAGACCGATAAGGGGAACACGAAGGCCGTGTGGGTGTACGACCTGCGCGCGGACATGCCCGCCTTCGGCAAGACACGCCCGCTGACCGTCGCGGATTTCGCGGCCTTCGAGACAGCCTATGGTGAGGATCGGAACGGCGGGGCGGCGCGGCAGGACCAGGGCGAGACCGGACGTTTCCGGTGCTTCACGCGCGAGCAGGTGGCCGAGCGCAACGATAACCTCGACATTGCGTGGCTGCGTGACACGGAGGCCGACGCTGAGGAGGGGCTGACAGAGCCGGAGGATATCGCGGCGGCAATCATCGGCCACCTACAGGCAGCGCTGGCCGACATCGAGGCGCTATCGGACGAACTCGACGGCGACGAGGCAGTCGCGGCGCTGCCGGAGGCCGCGGAATGAGCGATATGCCGCACGGATGGGAAAACGCCACAGTTCTGCAACTTGCGGGTCAGGCTGGTCTCGTAACTGACGGCGATTGGATCGAAAGCAAAGATCAGGACCTCGCGGGTGACGTTCGGCTCGTCCAGTTGGGAGACATCGGTGATGGAGCATTTCGTAACAGATCTGAGCGCTTCGTTACATCGGCCACGGCGGCTCGACTAAACTGCACTTACCTTCAGCCGGGCGATCTGCTGATCGCTCGCATGCCAGACCCGCTGGGCAGAGCTTGCATTTTCCCCGGTGTTGACCGGCCTGCCATTACGGCTGTGGATGTTTTCGTTTGGAGGGCGGGCAACAGCGACATCGTTCCCCGATGGCTGATGCACTTCATCAACAGCCCTGATCGACGGGCCGCTATCGCCTCCGAGGCTGGCGGCACCACTCGAAACCGGATTGCTGGAGGCCGCCTCAAGCAGTTAACGGTTCCAACTCCACCCCTTGCCGAGCAGCACCGGATTGTCTCCAAGATCGATGGCCTATTGGCAAAGTCGAAGCGCGCCCGCGACCACGTCAATCATGTACCCAGACTTGTAGAGCTATACAAGAAAAGTGTTGTTGACTTCGCGCTGCGTGGTGACTTGACGCGCACTTGGAGAGCTAATTCAAGCGGCCTCAGCAAATGGAAAACACTGCCTGCGGCTGAGTTGTTTCGCTGGGCGAGCGGAAAAAACCTGACATCCAAAGCAATGAGGCAGGGCGCAATTCCGGTCTTGGGCGGAAATGGGATCAATGGTTACCACGATACCGCGCTGGTTCACTTTCCCACGGTCGTGATTGGCAGAGTGGGCGCCCAGTGTGGGAACGTACACCTCTCGGAAACGCCTGCATGGATAACTGATAACGCGATTTACGCCTCAAGTTTTTCTAAAAAAAACATTAATCTAAAGTATGCGGTTTTGGTATTTCGTCACGCAGACTTAAATGTCCGTGCGGGCGGGAGTGGGCAGCCCTATGTAAACCAAACAATTTTGAACGAGGTTGCCGTCGTGTTGCCGCCCGTTGAGGAGCAAGACGAATTAGTTCGACGCGTCGAAAAGGCGTTTGCCTGGATTGATCGGTTAGCCTCCGAGACTACTAGTGCCCGGAAGCTCATCGATCACCTCGATCGGGCTATCCTCTCCAAGGCGTTCCGCGGCGAGCTTGTCCCTCAGGATCCAAATGATGAGCCCGCGAGCGTGCTGCTTGAGCGGATCAATGCTGAGGGCATGGGGGCCGCGGCCACACGCAGAGGCCGCGGTCGCCCTCGGCTTGCGGTCAGCTAAGAGCCGCATCGAGCAAGCGCATTGTGCGGATTGATGGCCTTGGACTGGTCCGGCAGATGATCTCACGAGGTCGGCTGCCGGACGACAGCGGCGCACGACCGACTTCCCGCTGGAGGCTTTTCCACTCAACGGCTCCGCGAGCCACATCCCTATGACGATCGAGTTGAAGCTGTCGCTCTCCGACCTCGACCGCAGAGGGTGAGCCCGAGTGTGACGGCATCGTTCACCTCGACCGTCTCGCAGCGGTAGGTGCCACTTTCAACGAGACCATTCGCCGACGTTCAAAGCCGCTCTCGACGAGAACGTCTCCCCCGCGGGGGTATTTGCCCGGTCATCTACATCCTGGTGATCACGATGCCCGTGACGGTCTCAGGGATCACGTGGCGCGACCCTGCACCCGGGTAACGTCGATGGTTGGCCTCGACCGTCTCCCGCCTGAAGGCTTTTTCGCACACGTGGGCCTGGATCGTGCCGCCACCCTTGACCGAGTTGATCTCGTCGAGCGTCTGGCCCCGGCCTCAGTAACCTTCGCGCCAACCCTATGCGGGTACGGTCTTGTCAATTTCTCTTTTTGATTCAGACTCTTGGCCTCTAGGGTCAGCGGCGAGGGCGTGTGGCGGGAGTCTACCGGCGGGGGGATGTTTGGTGGGTGAGGTTCCGGTTGAACGGCGTCCACGTGAGGCGCTCGGCCAAGACAACCAAGAAGACCGAGGCAGTAGTGTTCCTGGCCCAGTTGATGGAGGAGCATGCTCGGTCGGGTCGCAGCGAAGCTCGGCCACGATACCTCCTCGCCGAGGCGTCCGAGCGGTTCTTCACCGAAGCCCGACTGAAGGACGGGACGGTTGAGACCTACCGCTACAACAGCCAGACCCTGAGCCGCATCCTCGGTCCGGTGCATCTCGACGAGATCGACCGGCGCACGCTCGCCGACTTCATCTCCGCCCGCAAGCGTACCGGGGTTGCCGATGCGACGATCCGGCGCGATCTGGCCTTCTTGGGCTCGATGTTCACGATGGCCGAGCGCTGGGGGTGGGTGGACACATCCCCGGTCACGAAGGCGGTCAAGAAAATGCTCCGTGAGAGCCGCCCCCGAACGCGCTACCTGACCCACGAGGAGTTCGACCGACTGTACGAGGCCGCGTCCGAGCCCCTGCGACCGATCTTGGTGCTCGCCGTCGAGACCGGCTTGCGCAAGACGGAGTTGCTCGGTCTGACCCTCGCGAACATCGACCTTCAGCGTCGTGAGCTAAACTTGGAGAAGACGAAGGCAGGCCGTCCCCGGCAGGTCCCGCTGTCGCGAAGGGCGCTCACGGTGATCCGGGAGCTACTGGAGCGCCGCGACCGACCGCGCTCGGCCTTCCTTCTTCATGGGCCGAGTGGCGGTCGAGTCGGCAATCCGCGCAAGGCGTTCGTCAACGCCTGTAGAAGAGCGGGCATCAAGGACTTCCGCTGGCACGATCTCCGGCACACCTTCGCCTCGTGGTGGGTCCAGGGCGGCGGCGATCTCTACCGCCTGAGCCGAGTGCTCGGTCATTCGACGCTCCAGATGACAGCCCGGTACGGCCATCTCCGGACCGATGACCTCCACGAGGAACTCGAACGGGTGGCACAAAATCGGTCACAGGCTCACAAGATCAGCAAGGCGGAAGCTCACGCGGAGCCTCCCGAGCCACGTCCCACCTGAGACGGCGAGACCTTCCAGACCAAGCACTTACGAGCTTGGAAAAGTTTGGTGCGGACGGCGGGACTCGAACCCGCACGGCCTTGCGGCCGCAAGATTTTAAGTGGTGATCCGGACACAGCCAAAGT
>Ga0316228_1002958_pt1 | contig 14254 bp, 4 predicted proteins | sample TBH18021metaG_FD_206005 | JGI IMG/M metagenome (GOLD analysis project Ga0316228, IMG submission 206005) | Freshwater microbial communities from Trout Bog Lake, Wisconsin, USA - TBH18021 | ecosystem: Environmental > Aquatic > Freshwater > Lake > Hypolimnion/Profundal zone | place: USA: Wisconsin... | reverse complement strand
GTCGCCGCGGCCGGGCAGGTCCCCGTCGCCAGGTCCTGTGCCGCCGCCGGACCGTTGGTCTGGGCCGCCTGATCCTGCGGTATGCCATAGGAGATCCAGGTGGCGGTGGGCCAGGGCGTGAAATTCGTGAGCGCCACCTGCGCGGTGAGGTTCGTGGTCAGGTCCTTGTTGATAACGAGCAGGGTGAGCGCGCCGTTGGTGCGGCGGACGGCATAGGCCGAGAGCAGCAGGTTGTCACTGGACGCGGCCAGCACCGTGTCGCCCGGCCGCGCGAAATGTTGCAGCAACTTCTCGGCGTAGAACGTCGGGTACGGCGAGTTGGCTCCGCTGAGAATCCCGTAGTCGCCGTTGAGCCTCCAGCCGTAGAGGGTGGGGTCAAAAGCGCCGTCCGTCTCTGCGCCATTGTGCAAATCCCACCAGAGGTAGGAGCGGAACTCCGTCTGCATCAGCGCGCCGGTGCTGTCGGCGAGGTAGAGCGCATTGACCAGGCTGGTGGACTGCCGGCCCATCGCGCCGGCGTCGCTGTTGTTCTCCGTCACGCACAACTCGAGGTTGCTGCCGCTGGCGCCGATATAATCGGTGATCTGCTGCCGCAGGTCGTTGGCGGCGCTGGCCCAGTCGTTCCAGTTTGAGGGGGACGGGTTGCCGGCCACCTGCAGCAGCAGCGGATCGCTGTCTTGAGAACCCGCGTAATAGGTCCAGCCGGACGACGTGTATTGCGGGTAGCAATGGTGAATGAGAAAATCCGGAGTGACGCCGAGGCTTTTCATCACCGACAGGACGATGGGGGTCCAGCCGTAATTAGTAGTGCCGGTGCGCGGGTTAACGGCAAAATGGGTGGCGTTGTTGGAATAACTGCCTTCCCCGGGCGCGACCACGATGCCGATCTTGATGGGCACCGCCGGCCACGCCGCCTTCATTTGCTGGATGCAGGCCACCGCGTTGGTGGCGTAAGTGTAGGGGTCGTGCGGGATGGCGTGCGTGTCGGTCTCCCAGGTGCCGTAACATTCGTTGCCGATTTCCCAGTACTGAAAGCCGCAGTGGTTGGTCCGGTTCGCCATCAGCACCCACGCCGCCGCCTCGGCGGGGGTGCCCGAGCCGTAATTGATGGTGGTGAACACTTGTGCGCCGAGGTTGGTCGCCAGGCTCTGGAAGGTGGCGTTGCCCGCCGGGTCGCTGGCCCAATGGTAGCCGTCCGAGGTCGAGCCGCCCGGCCAGCGCAGCGCCCGGCAGCCGATCTGCTGGAGCGACGGCAGCGTCTGGGCCGCACCCAGGCTGCCGTCCCAGGTCGCCGTGTTGAGGCCGAACTGCCGCGCGTCCACCGGGCGTAGCGTCTGTCCTGCGTCCACGCCCAGATGCACCATCGCCGGCGTGGCGGCCGGGGTCAGTTGCACGTCATCCACATAAAACGTCGGCTGCGCGTTGCCCGACCGGCCCTGAATCCAGAAACCCGTCAGGTTGGATTTGCCCGCCACCCCGAGCGCCGAGAGGGGAATCGTCATCTGCCGCCACGTGTTGCTCCCCGGCAGCGGGGCCACCGCGAGGGTCGTCTGCGTTTGGTAATTGAGCAAACCGCGAACCTGCAAGAGTTGGCCCCCCGCGCTGCCGCCGCTGACCCAAAACGTGAGATTCGCGTAGGGGCTGGAATTAAACGGTGCCCGTCCGAAGGCCAGCGCCTGGTTGCCGCCGTCGGTCACGGCGATGGCGTAATTGCCGGAATGCACCGGCGCGTTCCCCAGCAGATTCACCGTGGCCCAGCTCCAGTTCTGGAACCCGTTCACGAGGTTGTCCGTGTAAAGCGCCAGTCCCGCCTGTGGCACCCCTGGTGAGGTAGGCGCCTGCACCATCTCCGTCAGCGTGTTGGTCGCGGCGGGGTAGTTGCCGCCGGCATAGACCGCCGTCACGGAGTTGGGGCCGACCGGCAAATTGGTAAGTGTGCCGCTCATCGCAACGCCGCCGGACACCGCGTTGGTGCTGAACGGCCCCGCTGCGGTCGCGAACACCACCGTGCCCGTCGCGTTGCCCAGGGTGACGCCATTGGTCACTACCGCTGCTGTGAAGGTCACCGCGCTGTGGTAGGCCGAGGGGTTGGCCGAGGAAGTGATGGACAGACCTTGGTTCAGATGCGTCAGTGCGAGGTTGTCCACGGCTAACACGTCCGTCGGCCCGATGCCGCCCCATTGGGCGGCGCTGATGCTGAAATTGAGCTGCCAGGTCGCGCCGCCCGCGCTGGCGGTGGTAAGCGTGCCGAGGTTCACGCTGAAGCTCTGCCAGGTGTTGGCGGCGGAGAGTTGTTCGTTGACCCCGGCGTTGATCACCGGCCCGGCGCCCGAGAAATAATTGCCGGGCCAGGTCTGCAGGATCAGTCCAACGGTGCCGGCCTGGCTGCCCTTGGCGTCGAACGAAAGGACGTAGTTTCCCGGATTAGTGTCCGTGTTGCCCGTCACGGTCATCAACTGCACCTGCCCCACGTAATAATCGCTGCCGGAGGTCGGCGTCATCAGCTCCTGCCAGCAGCCGTTCGGGTTGCCCCCACTAGCCAGCACCCGGTTCGTCGCGTTATTCGGGCTGCCACCGGAGTAATGCGAGAGGCTGAGCGCGCCGGAGTAGCCCCCATCGAAGTTCTCGTTGAAGATGACCGTCTGGGCGACTGCGGAGCCGAGCCCCAGGGTCAGGGCGAGGAGGCCGGCGAAGGCACGGGTTTTCATCCGGGTGGCGTGTGGCTTTGCCGGGATTACCCCGCGCGCTGGTTCCGGTTTCGTCCGCGGGGATCCACCGATGCCTGTTTCCATCTCATGTGGCTGCTTCATTGGCGACGCACTTTCCGTTAAGGGCGAAGGCTCGCAGAAACCCGAACGGAGATCAAAGTTAATGAAAACTGGGTTCGGTTGGCGGGGTTTTCGGCTTGATTAAGCCGCTGTAAGAGGTAGAATTAGCTGTCATGAAGCAACGTGCTACGGTCCTTCGTTCCCGTGTTTCTCCACTACGCCATGTGTTCCGGCCGACCGTCGGACGCTCGCGTGGCATGGCGGGAGTGTTTCTCAGCTTGGGCTTCACAGTCATGGGACTTTGGGCCGCCGAATCCGACCTGGCGAAGGGCCCGGACACAGTCAGCTACTACCGTCAGATTCGGCCCGTGCTACAGGCCAATTGCCAGGGCTGCCATCAGCCGGCGAAACCCAAAGGCGGGTTCATCATGACGGAGTTCAAGAAGCTCCTGGCGGGCGGGGATGACGAAGGCGCGGCGATTGTAGTCGGGCACCCCGACCAGAGCGCGCTGCTCAGAATGGTGCTCCCCAAGGACGGTGACATCCGGATGCCCAAGGGCAAGACGCCGCTCAGCGACGGGGAAGTGGCGCTGCTGCGACGGTGGATTGAACAGGGGGCCGCAAACGACACGCCTGCGGACGCGAAACCGCACTATGATGCTGAACACCCGCCGGTCTATTCCCAACCGCCGGTCGTGACTTCGCTGGATTATTCGCCGGATGGCGCCTTGCTGGCGGTTGCCGGATTTCACGAAGTGCTGTTGTACGATCCAAAGGGGGAGAAATTGCAGGGTCGCTTAGTGGGCCTGGCGGAGCGGGTTCAATCGCTGCGTTTTTCGCCCGACGGCCAGTGGTTGGCAGTGGCGGGTGGCGATCCGGGACGGTTGGGGGAGATTCAGGTGTGGGAGGTTTCGAAGCGAAAGCTGGCGCAATCGGCGCTGATCACCTTTGACACGCTCTACGGAGTGAGTTGGTCGCCGGATAGCAAACTGATCGCTTTCGGGTGCGCGGACAACACCGTGCGTGCCATCGAGGCAGCCTCCGGTCAGCAGGTCCTGCAAATGGGCTCCCATAGCGATTGGGCGCTCAGCACGGCCTTTTCCCTCAAAGGCGACCACATCATCTCGGGCGGACGAGACATGAGCGTGAAGTTGACAGAAGTGGCGACCCAGCGGTTTGTTGACAATATCACCTCGATCACGCCCGGGGCGCTCAAGGGCGGCGTGCTCGCCGTGGCGGTCCATCCGACACTGGAACATATCGTTACCGCCGGTTCCGATGGGCTGCCCAAGGTGTATCGGATCTTTCGCGAGACCAAGCGCGAGATTGGGGACGACGCTCAATTCATTGGCGATCTGTTTCCCTTGAACGGCCGGGTTTTCGCCGCGCGTTTCAGCGCGAACGGCAAACGCATCGCCTGTGGGAGCAGCCTCGATGGCCAGGGCGAAGTAATGATTTGCAGCTACGATTTTACCAACGATGTTCCCAAACCGCTGCGAGACCTCATGGGCAAGGTCCCCGGCGCGCGCCAACCGGAGGAGCAACGGAAACTCAGCGATTACCGCGACAGCGGCATTCGCCTACTGGCCCGAGTGGCGGTGCCGCATTCCGCGGTTTATGCGCTCGCCTTTGCGCCGGATGGGCAGACCCTCGCTACCGCGGGATCTGACGGTAAAGTTCGCCTGATGGAGGTCGCGGGGGGGAAAGTGGTGAGGGAATTCCTGTCGGTTCCGCTGACGGAAGACGCGGCGCCCAAAACGGCGCCGGCGTGGACGAGTATCAGCGTCCAGAGTCCAGAACCGGCTCTCCCGGCAGAAACCCTTCCGCCCGGGGCCAGGGCGGTTGCACTGGAGATGCAACCGGCACAAATCCATTTTGGCAGTCGGAGTGATTATGCGCAGCTTTTGGTGACGGCCCGACTTGAATCCGGAGCGACGCTGGATGTGACGCGGATGGTGAAGTTCGACTTGGGTTCCGGTGTGGACCAGGCCGGTCGGTTGGTCACGGTTTCGCCGCGCGCCCTTTGCCGTCCCTTGGCGGAGGGAAAGGGGAAGCTGGTGGCCTCCTGGGGCGAACTGAAGGCCGAGGCGCCGATCGAAATTGCGGGCCTGGCCCAAGGTTATCGCGCGGATTTCATTCGCGATGTCGGGGCCATCCTCGCCAAGACGGGCTGCAACGCCGGCACCTGCCACGGCTCCAAAGACGGACGCAATGGCTTCAAACTCTCCCTGCGGGGTTATGATCCCGAAACCGACGTCCGGGCGCTCACCGACGATTTGGCGTCGCGTCGTGTCAATCTGGCGTCGCCCGACGACAGCCTGATGTTGTTGAAGGCCCTGGCCGAGGTGCCGCACGAAGGTGGCCGCCGGATGACGGCCGACAGCCCGTATTACCAGACCCTGCGGCAGTGGATTGTCAATGGCGCCGCGCTGGATCGGAAATCTGCCCGCGCGACCCGGATCGAGTTGTCGCCGCGCAACCCGGTTGTCCAGCAACTGGGTTCAAAGCAGCAACTCCGGGTGCTCGCCACCTTTGCTGACGGCACGGAGCGCGACGTTACCGCCGAATCCTTTATTGAAAGCGGGAACGGCGAGGTCGCGGGGTCGGATGGAGGTGGGCTGATCACGACCTGGCGCCGGGGCGAGGCGGCGATCCTGGCTCGTTACCAGGGCAACTACACCGCCACCACGCTCACCGTGATGGGCGACCGGACCGGCTTCGTCTGGACCGATCCGCCGACCTGGAGCCGGGTCGACGAACTCGTGGCCGCGAAATGGCAGCGGATGAAGATTCGACCCTCCGAGCTTTGCACGGACCTTGATTTCCTGCGCCGGGTGTACCTTGATTTGACGGGACTGCCGCCTTCAACGGAGGAAGTCCGGGCTTTCGCGGCCGACGAACGCGATACCCGCATCAAACGCGACGCGGTGATTGACCGCCTGATCGGCAGCCCGGACTACATCGACCACTGGGCCAACAAATGGGCGGATCTTTTGCAGTGCAATGCCAAATACCTTGGCCGGGAAGGGTCGGAATCCATGCGTGCCTGGCTGCGTGAGCAGGTCGCGAAAAACACCCCCTATGATCAATTCGTGCGGGAAATCATCACCGCCTCGGGATCGAACCAGCAAAACCCTGCCGCTAGTTATTGGAAGATCCTCCGCACCCCGGCCGAGGGGATGGAAAACACCACCCACCTGTTTCTGGCCACGCGCTTCAATTGCAACAAATGCCATGACCATCCCTTCGAACGCTGGACCCAAGACCAATATTACCACCTGGCGGCCTTTTTTGCGCAGGTGTCGCTGACGGCGGATTCCGCCAGCGCAGGCAAGCAGATTGGCGGTACCGAAGTGGAGCCGGGCAAACCGCTCTACGAGAGGGTGAGCGATGCCAAGGAGGGGGAGATCAAGCATGATCGCACTGGCAAGGTGTCCCCCCCTGAGTTCCCCTATCCGGCGAAAAATGACTGCCCGGCGGGGTCCTCGCGCCGGGAGCAATTGGCGGCCTGGATTACGACTCCCGACAACCGCTACTTCGCCTCCAGCTACGCGAATCGCGTCTGGGGTTACCTGCTGGGCGTGGGGATTATCGAACCGCTCGACGACATCCGCGCGGGCAATCCTCCCGCGAATCCGGAACTGCTGGAGCACCTGACCCGCGAATTCGTGAGCAGTGGTTTCAATGCGCGGCGCTTGGTGGAGATCATCTGCAAATCGCGCACCTACCAGCTTTCGCTGCGCCCCAACCAGTGGAACGAGGAGGATCAGGTGAATTATTCCCATGCCCTCGCGCGGCGGCTTCCGGCGGAAACGTTGTTCGACACGGTTTTCCGCGTGACCGGCGCGACCCCGGATATCCCCGGGGCCAAGCCCGGACAGCGGGCCCAGGAGTTGTTTGACGTGTCCCAGGACACCGGCAGCGGGTTGTTGGCCACGCTGGGGCGGCCCGCGCGCCAGAGTGCCTGTGAATGTGAGCGGAGCAGCGAGCTCCGGCTAGGTGCCGTCATGGCCTTGCTGAGCGGCCCGGTGGTCTCCGGCGCCATCGATGCCCCAACTAACGCCCTGGCCAGGCTGGTGGCGCTGCATGAGGACAATCGCAAGCTGACGGAGGAGGTCTTCTTGCGGTTCCTGAATCGGCATGCGAGCGAATCAGAGATTGAAAAGACGCTGGGCCTGTTTGAGCGGGTGGATCGCGACCACGCTACGCTAACCAACGAACTGGCGGCCTGGGAGCACAAGCTGGCACCGGCCATCGCCGACCTGGAGCAGCAACGCGCGGCGGCCGTGGCCCTGGCCAAAAAGAGTATCGAGACCTACCAACTCGACACCAAATTCCTGCGGGAGGAAGTGGCCGACCGGCGTCAGGCCGGGATCGCCGCCGCGAACCGGGAATTGCGGGATTACGAGCGATTGCTGCCGGCGCAAGCGGCCCTGTGGGAGGCAAAGAACAATCCCGCTGGCGTGAAGACCGTCTGGACGGCGATCGAACCCAAAGAACTGTCCGCCAGCAACGGCACCAAGCTCGCCCGGCAACCCGACGGCTCCATCCTGGCCTCAGGCGCCAACCGCACTTCGGATTATCTCCTGGTGGCGGATACGGCCTTGGCCCGGGTGACGGGTCTGATGATTGAAGTGCTGCCCGACGACCGCCTCCCGCGGTTCGGACCCGGGCGGGCTAACGATGGCAATTTTGTCTTGAGTGAACTCGAACTGAAATATGGGGTGGGCACCAATGCCCCGGAACAAACCGTCAAACTGGTGGCCGCCAAGGCCGATTTCTCGCAGACCGATTTCCCCGTGGAGCAGGCCATTGACGGTGTGGTGCAGGGCGGTGCCAACGGCTGGGCCGTGGCCGGCGCCGGTGGTGTCCGCAGCCATACCGCCGCGTTCAAGTTGGAACGTCCCCTCGGCAATACCAACGGGCTGTCCCTCCACATCCGCCTGCAACAGCGGTATGGCGATTCGTTCTTGGTGGGTCGGTTCCGGGTTTACCTGACCGCGGGGGATGATCCCCTGGATTTTGGCCTGCCCCAAAAGGTTGTCGAGGCGGTGCGTGCCCCGGCCGGTGAACGCACTCCCGACCAGGTCGCCGCCATCGTGGACCATTTCCGCGCGGGCGATCGTGATTTCTGGCGGCTGAAACAGTCGCTTCGGGACGCGGATGCCCCCCGGCCCGAAGACCCGCGACGAGCTGAACTGGAGCGATCGTTGCAAGCGGCGGAGCAACCCATCAAGCTGGATCCCTACCTGGTGCAATTGCGCGAGGACGCCCGATTTAGCGCCCAACAACAGGCCAACCAACGGCTGACCGTGGTCCAGGACCTTGCTTGGGCCCTCATCAACAGTTCCAGTTTCCTGTTTAACCACTAACACCCTATGCTGAAAGTACCCGGAGGTTTATGCAGTGATCTTTGTGATCCCAAGCTCAAGATGGCCCGCCGTGATTGGTTGCGGGTGGGTGGCGCGGGTATCCTGGGTCTCTCGCTGGGATCCCTGCTGAAGCTCCAAGCCTCGGCGGCCGAGGCGGGCAAATCGAGCGGTGGCCCAGGCTGGGGCAAGGCCAAGAATGTTATCATGGTTTACCTCCAGGGCGGTCCGAGCCACCTGGATCTGTGGGATCCCAAAGAAGGTCTGTCCGACAAAATGGCCAGCCCGTTCTCCAACATTTCCACCAAGCTCCCGGGCGTGAGTTTCACCGAACTGCTACCCGAACTGGCCAGGGTGAACGACAAGTTCACCATGATCCGGTCTATGAGCTACACCCCCAATGGGCTGTTCAACCATACCGCCGCGATCTACCAAATCATGACCGGCTATACGACGGATAAGGTCAGTCCGTCCGGCCAACTGGAGCCGCCCGACCCCAAGGACTTTCCCAATTTCGGATCCCAGTTGGTTCGCCTGCGGCCCTCGACCGAACCGATGCTGCCGTTCGTCATGCTGCCTCGGCCGTTGCAGGAATCCAACGTGATCGGCAAGGGCGGTGCCGCCGGCTTTTTGGGAAAAGCGTTTGATCCGTACACCCTTTATCCCGAAGGCGATGACATGGACCTTGCCAAGATGGATCGGATCAAGACCGACGACCTCAAGCTGCCGGCGGAAGTGTTTGCGGTGCGCCTCAGACGCCGGGCTCAATTGCGGACCTCCCTCGAAGAGGCCATGCCGGATATTGAGAAGGCGGTCGAACGGCACAACTTGGACAACTACTACCAGCGCGCGCTCGATCTGATTGTGTCTGGCCGCGCCCGCAACGCGTTCGATCTCACCCAGGAACCCGACGCCGCCCGCGACCGTTATGGCCGCAACACTTTCGGCCAAAGTTGCCTCCTCGCCCGCCGGTTGATCGAGGCAGGCACCCGGGTCGTGGAAGTCATCTGGCCCAAGGTCGCCAATTCAGACAACCACTCCTGGGACGTTCACGTCGACCTTACCCAGCGCATGAAGACCCAATCGGGCCCGATGCTGGACAAAGGCCTGTCGGCCTTGATTGCCGACCTCGACCAGCGCGGGTTGCTCAGCGAGACGCTGGTGGTGGCCATCGGCGAATTCGGCCGCAGTCCGCAAAAAGGCGTCAGCACCTCGGGTAACACCAACAGCGCCGATGGCCGCGATCATTGGCCCTATTGCTACACTTCGATCATGGCCGGCGCCGGGATCAAACGGGGGTATGTCCACGGCAAGTCCGACAAAACCGGCAGCAGTCCCACCGAAGACCCGGTGCATCCCATGGAAATCCTCGCCTCGATTTACCACTCCTTCGGGATCGACCCGGATACCATCGTTTACAATCACTTGAAACAACCTCGGGAATTGGTCAAAGCGCGGGCGGTGTCCAAGCTGTTCGCCTGAGAGGCGGCTGATTAGGCTGCCAGCGTCGTGAAGCCCCAACCGGGCGAGGAAGGTCCGCCCCAGTCCCCCGCTGTTCGGTGGCCGGTTTTGCGTACGGAGTGCGGGGCGTTTGTGGGCCTTCAGCGGCCAGCCGTCCGGAAAATGGTGAGTCGTGGACCGGGAAGGCCCTGCCTTGTGCAGGAGTCATGCTTTTGCGCTGAGGTCTTCCCGCTGACGAATCTCCCTCCAGCCACTGCGGTCTTGGACGGCGGCGTGGGCCAGAGGAGTTACCCCTGGGCAAAGCCGCGCTCATTTCATCGATTTCAAAAACGCGATCAGATCGGCGAGATCCTGTGGACTCATCTGTGCGTCCAATCCTTGCGGCATCAGGGATACGGTTCCCGGACGGAGTTCGGCGATCTCCGCGCGCGCGACTCGGGTCTCGGTTTCCGGACCGGTCGCGATGACGACTTCATCGGGCGCGTCTTTATGTAACACGCCGCCCAATTGCTCGCCCGACTTCGTGACCAGGATCATCGGTTCGTAACCGCGGACAAAGCTGGCGCTGGGGTAGACCACCGCCTCGAGCAGATCGCGCTCGGTCCGCACGCTCCCGACGCTGGTGAGGTTTGGGCCGAGGTGGCCGCCCACGTAGCCGATCTGGTGGCAGGTGGCACAGGCCGTCTTGGGACTAGTGAAGATGAGCTGTCCGTGCCGGAGGTCACCGTTGCGGGACTTGAGCTCGGTCAGCAGCGCTTCGAGATGGGCGGCCTGTTTCGTGGCATCCACGTCGAGCGACCCCAGAAACTCGTTGGCCGTCTTTTGCGTTGCCTCCGGAAACCGCGCGAAGTGCGGTCGGAGTTGGCCGGGATTAAGGGCCTTGGCATTCAGGGACCCTCGCAGAGCGGCGAGCAGCTTGGACCCAAGTGCGTCGTCCCCACCGCCATCGAACGCCTCGCACAGTTTGGTCAATTCCAGCGGGCCCGCGGAGGTTAGGCTATCGGTGAGCGCTGCCAGTTGCGGCGCCTCCAGCTTCGCGTGCGCCAGCACCGCCGAGGCCGTGCTGCGCGTCAGCGGCGGGTTGCCCTCCGCCAGGCAACTTCGCAGCCAATCGAATTCGATCGCCTCCAGCGACGTCCCGGATGGCAGCGCCGCGAGGGCGGCGAGACGCAGGGCGGAAGGCCGTTGCGCGCCGCGTCCGATCGCCCGTAGTGCGGCAACGACGGTCAGGTCCTTGGTGAGGCCACGAGCCGCGCCGATGGCGGCCGCTATCGAACCAGGGTCTTTGGCCTCGAGCGTTGACCGGACCGCCGTCCGCCAGGTGGCGGGAGGTTCCTTCAAACCGGCGCCCGCCATGGCGTTCAAGGCCGCGAGGCGGGTTTCGTGGCGGAAACCGGGCTGGGTCACGATATCGGCGAGCAACTGCTGACCGACCTCGACCTGGGTGAGAATGTGAAGCTGGTGTTCGAGGGTGGCCCTCTCGGAGGTCGCGAGTTCGGGCGCGGCGAGACGTGACCGAAACCAGCCCGCCAGTTCAGCGCCCCAATCGGGATGTTGGCCCAGAATCCAGTTGGCGGCCGTTTGCAAGCGCTCGTCGGCCGCGCTCAGGAACGGCACGACCTCGGTCGGTTTGAGCTCACTGCCGTTCATCTGGTCCAGCGCAATCAGGGCGGCGCGCCGGATGCCCGGGTGTTCCATTTTAAGACCGACCCGCATCGACAACGGGGCTTCCATGTCAATCAAGGCGCGGATCAGGGACTGTTCGAGCACGGGATCTTCGCCGGCATGGCCCACCGTTTCCAAAATCAAAGCAGCGGACGCCTGGTCACGCAAACGCCCCAGGCCCTCGGCCGCGGCTCTCACCCGCGACACCGTTGCCGGGTCGGGGTTGGTTCGGTAGTTCGACAGGATGCTGACGAAACTGGGACGATTTGGGTCCGGGCTGGTCAACACGGCCTGTTTCACTGCCGCGGTGGGATTCGTTTGGCCCCCGAAACCTGGCGGCCGGGCCAATTGGGCGTAGGCAGCCTGCCGGAGTTTGCCTTTGAGCTGGGCCGCGCCCTTGCGTTTGATCCGGTAAATTGCTCCCCAGATATCCGGCTTGGCGAGTTGCGAACTGGGGCAGCAGAGCTTATACCAGCCCCCCGTGTCCACCACCAGCAGGCTTCCGTCCGCATCCGGCAACACATGAGTCGGATGGAAATCCACGCTGTCCGACACCAGGAAATCGCTGTTGGTGCTCGTGTAGGTCGCGCCGGATGGCTGGAGGATGTGTCGGGTGACCTTGTGCAGGTTGAAGCTGGTGGCGAAGAAGTTGTCGCGAAATCCCGGGCCGAAGACGTCGCTCTCATAGCGGCATAATCCGCATTCGGCAGCGGGTCCCGCCTGGTAAAAGGGATGCATGACTTCGGGGCTGGCGCGCTTCACGCGACGATCTTCGATGACATCGTGCACCTTCCCGAACACGCCGCCGTAGACGGCGTGCCCGATGCCGTCGCGGTGACCCGGCTGGCTTAAGTCGATGAAGGTGCTGGTGAAAATCGCCTCACCCTCAGGCGTGAAGGCCACTTCCACCGGGTTGTCCATGCCGCCGGACATGATCACGTCAAGGTCCGAGCCGTCGGCGCGCGCCCGGTAAATGTGGGCGGCCTGGTCGTTCAGGGTGCGGCCATTGCCGAGCTGGTGGGTCTGCTCGGCGAATGCGCCCTTGGTCCAGTATAAGTAGCCGTCCGGACCCAAGTAGGGACCGTGCAGGTCGTTGGCGCAACCGGTGAGCGTCTCGCCTTTCCACCACTCTTCACGGCGATCCGTTTTGCCGTCGTTGGCCGTCTCGCGGAACCGCCAAATGCTCGGAGGCGAGGCGACGTACACCCATCCATCATGCCAAAGGCAGCCCTCCGGGAACATCACACGGTCGGCGAACACGATCGATTTGGTGAAACGACCGGAGCCGTCCGGATCTTCCAGACGCAGCAGGCGAGCGGTCGGGTTCTTGAGTTGTTCAACCGGTCGGTCGTTTGAGCCGGACGAGTCCGCCACGTAGAGCCGGCCGCGGTCATCGAAACTGGCGCTGACAGGACGGCTCAGCAGGTTGGTGCCGGCCGCCAGCTCGACCTCGAAACCGTCGGGTACCGTGAAGGTTTGGGTGGGGAACTTGAACTCTGCGGCCTGAGCGACCCGGACGCCGCAGACGCAGGCTAGTAAACCTAGTAACCAGAATAGTGTGTTCATTCATCGGCACTTTCGCCAAAACCGGCCTCCCGGTCCCCCATGAGCGCAAACCAATGCCCCGCAGGCCAGCAACCGGTCAAAGACCTTACCATACTCGGGGCAAATCGGCACGCATGGGGTCGAGGAGATAGGCCGGCGCAAAACGCCTGCGAATCGAATTCCCATCTCCAGGTCAGGCGGTCGGGAAAGGCCGACATGTTCCGTGCTGCCACGTTGAGCAGATGCTCCGGTCGTCGCGAACCATAGGCCAGACCCCGCCCCGTGGGGCGATGTTGGTGTCGATGTTGGTTGACAATTGTTCTGCAAGCTCCGAGGCTACCCTCATGCTCCGCGAAGGCTCACTGGCAACGCGGGAGCCAGCCGTCCGCACTACTGGCTACCGTCCGAGTTTCAAGCGATGGTCATTCGCCCTTGCCTTGGCCGGCTTGGCCCTGGTCTCCGGGGGGCAAACGCTCGCCGCCGAGCCCACCGACGCCAAGCGCCAACTACTGGCCGGACTCCGCACCAAGGCGGAAGCCGGCGATGCCAGTGCGCAGGCTCAGCTCGCGGACCGATACGATACCGGAACGGACGTTGAACCGAACTCGGCTGAGTCTTTCAAGTGGTGGCTCAAAGCAGCCGCGCAGGGGGTAAGAGCCGCACAACACAATGTTGCGGTCGCCTACCTGGCCGGCCTGGGCGTAGCGCCAAATAGGGTAGAAGCCGTCAAGTGGTTCACCAAGGCGGCGGAACAAGGCGATACTCAAGCCGGAGCCTATGCGGAGCGCCTCAAGCAAGGCAAGGACGCCGCACCCCTCCTGGTTGCTGAGGGTGAGCCCCAAACTGCTCCCCCTGCTGCTCGCAGCTCGGGCACCACGCGGTACGGGGAAAAGGAGGAGATTTGCGCTGAAGTGGTGGCGAAGTTTCGCGCCTCACACACGTATATCCCTGGCGTATTCATGTGCGTGGACTTTGCAAGCGGGGTGTGGTACGAGCTCATGCACAAGGGGATCAATGCGAAGATTCGGGTAGGCGTGGCTCATCGCCAAGATCTGAAGTCGATCGCGCAGGCCGATCACGCGTGGGTGATGGCAGAGGTGTCTCCGGGGATTTGGTTGGCAATCGAGCCCCAAGCTAGCGTCGTTTACCCTGAAAGTAACCCAAGTTACTACCACGGCTATGATTTTTCAGTGGATTTTCCCGTACGCGAATACAACCGGCTCGTGCATGGGCTCTGGGAAGCAGCGAAAGAGTATGACGCCGCGGTGAAGGACAAGGAGGAACGCGCGGCGCGGTACAACAACTCCGATGGGGCCACCCAGCGGACCTTGCTCACGGGGTTGAACTTGCAGCGACAACTGGTGAACCGCAGGTTCGCCGAGGTGAAGGAAGCGGAGGACAGGCTTTTAGAAAATCTCCAACGGGCAACCCCTTCGCTGTAATTCA
>Ga0316228_1002957_pt1 | contig 14255 bp, 11 predicted proteins | sample TBH18021metaG_FD_206005 | JGI IMG/M metagenome (GOLD analysis project Ga0316228, IMG submission 206005) | Freshwater microbial communities from Trout Bog Lake, Wisconsin, USA - TBH18021 | ecosystem: Environmental > Aquatic > Freshwater > Lake > Hypolimnion/Profundal zone | place: USA: Wisconsin... | reverse complement strand
TTTATTGACAATACCGAGCGCTGTGGCAACTTGCCTGAGTGACTCTCCGTCATTAATACGGCGCACGGCTTCTTGTTTTACTTCAATCGAATACTTTTGATTTTTACGACCCTGTGTTGCCATGAAATATCCCCCTATAGTTGATTGGCTAAGAATTATCATTATGAAATGGTTCTTCCTTCCTTGTCAACCATAAGGGGATAATACCATTTATACGGTGTTTTCTTTTTGCACCTTTATTGACCCCTCGATGCACATCGGACTGTCTTTAAAGGTGCGAAAAGAAAACACCGTATAAATCGCGGCCTCCAGGCATTTGTTTGGAGTCCTTTTTCTGTTTGGCGACCAATTGGGTGACCAAAAATGGCTTGGGGAGTATTAGTGTAAAAAGAAGAAAGCAAAATGAACGTTCCATTGCTCGTTTAATTTTAATGGTTTCAAGATACGTCTCGCAGGGAAAAGTATTTTTATGTCGAAAGAAATTGTACTGCCGTTGCGGTCAAATGTCCGCATGGGAAATATAGGGAGGAATTACTATGAAACGGTCACTTCTTTTCGGGGTATTGGGAGCGATACTGTTCCTGTCGTTAGCTATCTTGCCGGGAGTGGCTTGTGCAGAAGGACAATGGATTTCGACTGATAAGGGGTATAAAGTATGGGCTGAATATCCTTCCACTGGTGAAACCGTAACCTGGTCCGGAGACGTTGATGCTGAGGGCTATGTCACCGGGAAAGGCGTTCTGCAACGGGTCTTTTTGAATGATACCAATCCCTATAGCAAGTACGAAGGAGAAATGATTAGAGGCAAACGAGACGGCCAAGGAGTTACGACATATCTTTTACTTGGTGACAGCTTCGATGGTACCTGGCATAACGACAAGATGAACGGACAGGGTATCTGGCGTACGTCTGCCGGGGACCGCTATGAGGGTAAATGGATTGATGGTTCCCAACAAGGCAGGGGAATTAAAACCTGGGCCAATGGCAACCGTTATGAAGGAAATTGGGTACAAGGCAAGGAAAGCGGTCAAGGTATTATTAACTGGGCTAACGGCGAACGCTACGAGGGCGCTTGGGTCGCAGGCAAACGAACTGGCAGAGGGATTTACAACTGGGCCAGCGGCAATCGCTACGAGGGTGATTTTGTTGACGATAAGCTTTCCGGCAAAGGTATTGTTACCTTTGCCAATGGCGACCGCTACGAAGGTGATTATGTCGATGGCAAGCGGACCGGTAAGGCTACTTACCTCTGGGCCAATGGCACGCGTTACGAGGGAGACTTTGTTGACGGTCTGATGACCGGCTATGGTACTTGTTATTTTACTAACGGTGTTATTCAAAGAGGACAATGGTCTAATGGTAAATTTCTTGGTTAAAAACCGCTGCGGCTTTTCGCCAGCAGATTGAAAGCCGTGGATCGCGAGTTCGAATCTCGTTGCCCGCTCCAGTAAAACCGGGGCCTCCAGGCATTAGCTTGGAGGCCGATTTCTTTAGAATAGCGATGCTGGAAGAGGCAATACATATTTTTGCAGGTGGAACTAGTAAAAAAAGTAAGGCAGTCGGTCCATGATGTCAATTATCATATAAATAGTGTGGGCAGAATATATGTCCATCCCAATATGTTTGCACGGACTTTAAACACCCATTTTCTTAAATCTAATTATTTTGTCAACAGGCCTATTGAGACAACTTGTTTTAATTTATGTCGTTTTGCCCTGAAAACATGCTGAATTTCCTTGTTTGGATGAAAAGAGGGTGTGACTGAAGTAAAATGAAAACAGTCAATAGAAGGCTGCATATAATGCTGCCTCGTACACATAAAACGGATATTGACATAGTATAGTTAGTTTGAGTATTCCGTGCAGGATAATAGATTATTTTATCGAAACCTGTAGATAATTCTATATTTGGCAAACTTATCGAAAGGTAGGGGCGCAAAGCTATGGGTCTAAGGGCTGACGCCTATGACTGCCAGGTTGCGGCTGTTTTGCAAAAAGCCACGACTTGCTGGTCCGGCGCGGAGCCGATCTTACGCAGGTCTTTTTTTGCAACTGGAAGCTGGAGAGAGAGATTCAAGAATACCGAGGCTATGAAACAGCAAGAAGGAAAGTTGATAAGTTGGTTCAGGGGAAACCATCGCCCAAATGTGGTTGGCAAAGGATGTGTTTGCCGGGAGAATGGTTTATCTGGGTTAAGGCGCATGAAGCAATGAGAAATCGAAAGGGGTATATTCAATGAAAAGAACAACCTTGTTAACTTTAGTTTTAGCGGCAATATTTGTGATGCAATTTGGCGCATCGGTGACCCACGCCCAAGTAGGTCCGGCTTTACTTGACCCTAGGGATGGGATGTATCTTACCCGAATCATAAACCTGACAGGTGAGCAGTTGTCCATCGCTGTTGCCAATGATACTACTAACTCAGCTTTGGCGAATACCGCCTGGCCTCAGTACTATTCAACTAATATTCCTGCAGGTAATAATCCACTAATCAATCAGCAGAATATCTTTACGCCAACACCGATAAAACTGGACACGCTGGTACAGCATAACCCACAAAAGACCTATGCGATTCCTGCCGGAAATGCCTATTGGGAAGGAATGATTAATCTAACCCCAATTATTCCTGCTTCCAACGAAAATTCTACCTATACTACCTATTCAGGACACTTTAGCCAAGCTCAAAGGTTGACGATAACGACAGTCAATAACCAAGGTTCTGTTCTGAACAACGCCTATATTCAATTTGGCTACAATTATCAATCGACACAAAAAATCCTTTGGAATAAAGTATTTGACTTTGCGGCTAATACGGTCAAAAACGCTGCGAATATAGCGGCAGCGTGTGAGGACGGAGATGTCAAGGCGGGTATATCGGCTGGCGCATCGGAGATAAAGTCTGTTCTTGGTGCCTTTCAAACAAGTCCAATCACAGCTTCTTTGAATTCTGCTTCAACGCAACTTTCAGCACAACCGGCAACAACACAAACATCTGAGTTCACTACGCAGGCTACGACAAATTATGCACAGGCAATGGCGTTTTTTACTGCGCCTGGCGGAGGATCATGTATTACTGAAATGTCCTCGCAAAATCAACTTTACACACTGGCATCAGCCCAGCAAGTATTAGTTCAACTTACCGCTTCAGACAAATCAGTAAGATATTTTACAGCCCCAGCTTATTACATTTATATTAAAAATGTTGAGGCAGCTAATTCCGGTGATGTCAATGAATGTACCATCGCAATCGTTGACGGCTGGGTATATAATCTGGCGGTAGGAATGTATAATGCAACTCAGCAGTCAGGGGCCTCTTCCCAAACCTTAACAACCCTTCAAGGCTTCACCCCATTGCAACTGATGTATTACGCCGGCAGCACAGTTCCACCAGTAGCTTCAGCTGCAGCTGCGACTCCAAACCCGGCTGTTGCAATAGCTATCCCCAAGGGGGTTAAAGCGGCGAAACCGGTTACTATTACTAATGTAGCTATATCTTATATAGGAGGCTAGGAATCATGAAAAAAGTAAATAAATTATTCATCCTATTGGCTTTTGCGATTGTTTGCCTGATGCCGATCAGAGCTCAAGCGTGGATTCAACTTGATGATAGCAGCTATAATTGCCTGTTCAATGGTGCGGCTCCGGTTAATTATAATACAGGTGCTGTACTCATATACCGCGGTTGGCACACCTCGCTTGGTTATTCAACGGAAATGATAAAAGCCATACCGCATATGAACATAATAAATCTCACTGGACAGACCCTGCAAATTACTAAGGCAACAGGCGTTTTTGGCGTTCCCAATATGGTTGGCCAGGTTGCCCTCATGAGAGAGAATACTCCGACTCAGATATATGCATATTCTTTTGACTTAGTGGGTGTAAGCTCGGATGATTATAATAATAGCCCCGGCCCCAAGAATGGAGGCACTGAAAAAGGGGATCCCGAGTGGGTTAACGGGCTAAACAACGCTAAAAGTGCCAGTGATTTAACCATGTCAGTCGGAAGTAATTCTTTTGACCTCCACATTGATTGGGGGAGTAATTATAACGGTTTGGAAGTTGGTAATGCAGATCTGGTAACCATGTCCCTCCATGATAGTAATTCTAATAAATATGCCTCATACCTCGTAAACAACAACGTAGTTAACCGGGGGATGGTATATTTAACCGGCTACACTGACTCTAGCGGTAAGGCTTTTGAAGTGTTTTTGGTTGCAGGCGATCGCACCAACATCACCTTTTTAGTGAAATATAAAAATACGTAGTTCCGGAACAATCATCATTTGAAGGAAAAGACATGACCACCATTTGATGTGGTGGTTATGTCTCCAGGTGGTGGTCATTCGCTTGCTTCAGCTAATGTCTTTGCCGCGTTCGACTATTATGTTAAACGTTACAACAACGGCGCTGGGAAATGGAATGGTCCTCAGGCAGTTTCCATACTTTCGATTATCCGTTTTATTACTACAACATCAGGGGGAATGCCGCGAACAGGGCGAACAAATTCCTGCCCGTGCAGTAGGTCGATAAAACCCTGCAGCACCGCACCATTCCACAAGGGGGATACCGTTGGGTGATTCCAGTCGGCTTGTAGGGAAAAGCAAAACTTCCGGGGGGTCTAATCCCCGGAAGTTTTTATGTGCCTTAAAGCGCCCGTCCGTAATGGCTATGCCGGTCAGGCATGAATATACAGTTACCCGTGAATGGGTGTTCCGTAGTTATTTACCGCGGACTGCATTTCGGGGCTTAATTGAATAACAAGCTCGGCATTGTATGCCCCGCTGGGACTATAAGGCGGCATGCCATTGAATATTTCAGCAGTCGCGACAGCGTATGAGCGCGATATTGCGGCCGGGGAGCCCGGCGCCACAGCCGGATCGACATTGGTTGCAAAAACCGAAAGGGTGTTGTCGCTGTTGCGCACAATATCAAAAAGCCGGAACTGCTGGGGGAAATCACGCAGAGAGGCTGTTTCCACTTCCCAGAAGCCGAGTTCGGGACGATTGGCATCTGGCGAAGGCAGGGCTGTCACCGTATTATAGTGGCGATGTCCTGCTACCCACAGGATGAGATTGGGATAGGTGTGAAGCTTGGCAATCAAGGCCGTCTCTGTGGGCGAGGAGACGGAGTCCCACATCGGACCGACTCCGATGGGTACATGGGCGGCAACGATCATCAGCTTTCCTTCGGCTTGCCCTTTATCGAGTTCTTTTACCAGCCAGGCAAAACGCGCCTCGTCAAGGGCACCGCTGGCGCCGTTGGCGCGAGTACCGAAGGCGGTATCGTCGTTTTCAGTGTCGTCAAGCACGATTACCCTGATGGGAAGGTTGGCTTTCGGCTCGAAAGTATAGCTGGCCAAGCCTGTTATGGCGCTTTCCCGCGAAAAACCATGTCCCACAGGATGGGAAGCAGTGTTGAAGAACTCGGCTATCCAGTCCTTCTTGGCGATGTGGCGGCGATCTGGGTTGGCGTTTACTTTGGGGGGAGTGGCAAAATTGGCCTGTGGGCCAGATTTGACAACCTCCCCATAGGGGGTTGAACCGTCAACAACGCCCGTGTAGTATCCGCGGGTATAGAGAAGTGTATCTGAGGTTAACTGATCGCCAATATTGAGAATGGTTTCGCCAACCAAGGTCTGTTTGAGGTAATCATTGGGGGCGAAAACCCCGGACCAGAAATGATCGTGATTGCCGCGAACCTGATACCAGGGAATGGACTTATCGAGGCCAGCTGCTTTGTACGGGCGTAAATAATCGGTTGAGGCAACAGATGCAGGGTCCGAATTGGGGTTGATGGTTTGGCCGTCCAAAATATCAATGTACCAGCGCAGTTCATTGAACTGAGAATTATTAATGGCATCACCCAAAAGCAGACCAAAATCAATGGCCGATTTCTTATTCAGCGCGTTTACCGTTTGGACGGCGGCGTCCAAAACGTGGGTTGTATAAAGAATGACCGGCGAGTAGGCCGACGACATGCCGGGCTGGCCGTTAAGACCAAAATAGATGGTTTGCGCTGGCGACTGTATATCGGTAAGATGTATATCGCTCATCGTAAAAAAAAGCAGCAGCCTTGCCGAATTTTGGACTGATGCGCCATCATAGGCAGCAGGCATAAGATCCAGCCGCTTTTGAAACCCAAGTCCAGCCCCAGCTTGCCAAACGCCATAACCATACTGCGAATATTGGGCAACCGCATTCGGAAGAAGCTTGGGCGAAGCGGCTGGCACCGCCACAGGAATAACCGTATGCTCAAGGGTGGTGACAACCTTGGCATCGATTGAATAGCTCACCCCGGCTAATTGATTATTTGCCTGAGACTCAGCCGCCTGCGCAGCCAAGGACGATGTGACCGGCAGGACGCTGAGCGCCGCCAGCGCGAGTCCGCTCTTCTTCAAAAATTTGCGCCGTGAGAATTTGGTGCTTTTCATTCAATATCCCCCTCCGAAATTCATGTTCAATAAGAATATCGATCCTATTTCTGTATTGCTTAATAGTACAATTTTCTTGATAATGTTCTATATACCTCTTATTATCGATAAAACTCGCCAATTTCGTGAAAAAAATGGCATAAAATAAAAACTATACCAGAGACAAGCGACCCGCTGATCCGCGAGTCGAACCCCTGTCCAACTTCAGCTAATATGTAAGAGAAGTTATAAAAACAAGGCTTGATTTGCAGATATTATTGCAGTGAATTTAAGTAGCCGTAAATATCTCCGGACAGACCAACCTATATCGTTAAAGGCGTCTATTGAGGCAGCGAGAGCTGGAGAGCATGGGCGAGGCTTTGCGGTGGTCGCCGAGGAAGTCAGAAAGCTTGCTGAGATGACAAGAGAAGTCGTGAATTCGACCAAGGCTAGTGAAATGGATATCCGGTCGCGGAACAAAGAACTGTTGGAGACTTCCAACAGTCTTGAGAAACAAATGCAGTTAGTAAGCGATAAGGTTCTGGAGATTTCGGCAACGGTGGAGGAAGTGTCGGCCAAATGTCAGGAAGTTGCCGCCACTGCCGATGAGTTGGTGCAGTAATTTCTCGCGTGCAGACAAGTGTAGGTATCAAAGATTGAAAATAAGGTGCTCGACAATTTTCTGCTGTGTTGTTGGATGAAAATAAAGATAAGACTCGCTTTCAATTGCGGGTCTTTTTTCGTACCTCCGGGATCCATGATGACATGTGAACAGGCTCAGGCAATCAATCCCCCCACTTTCCTGGTATAAGCCAGATGAAGGAGGGGGTTTTGATGTCCTATATCATTGTCGGCGGCGTATCTAGCAATACAGTTTGCGAGCAGAGCTGATTTTAAGTTGGTTTACCTGGAAATAAAAGGAATATTGAAAGAAATATATAATAGATTTTATTGTAAGATATCAGACACTAGATATTAGGACTGGGATTAGGAGGAATGGCATGAAAAAGGCATATTCCGATCCTTACCTTACCGGAACTTGGAATAAAACGTCTGAAGAATTTGCTGGAAGAATAACTGAATATAAAGGAGATCCTCGCGAATATTCGACATTAGGGCTTTATTTTAGGGGGCGATATATAATTAATAACCGTGAGTTTTTGTGCAAGGAAACATTGGTTGAACAATGTGTTGCAATAATTTACAACAATATCATTAATGTACGACCAGGGTTTGAACCAGGCAACTGTCTTAATATCCAACAACTAGCGAGTCAGTTTGGAGTCAGCGAGACTCCTTTAAAGGTAGCCTGCAAGCTTTTGGAAAGCAAGGGCGTAGTGATAATCAGACCTCGCAAGGGGACTTATGTCGCCGAATTATCGAAAAGGGATATTGAAGAACTACTTGAGGTCCGCGTGGGGCTGGAACTTTTGGCTATAAAACTGGGAGGAGGTCGCCTTTCTACAACCTGCTTGTCAGAAATGGAAGTATGCCTTGGAGAGTGTGAAACGGCGTTCAATGACGATAATATTGAACAGTACCGGGAGATGGATGCAAAGTTTCATCAGTTAATTGTCAGGGCCGCCGGTAATAAGCGCCTAAATCGTCTCTACACTGACTTTACAACTTCTCAGCGGTTTCTAAATGTATATTGCCCTTGGAATAAAAAAGCAATAGAACAATCTCATAGCGAGCACAAGCAACTATTAGTGGTATTGCGGTGCGGAGATTTTGACGAATGTTTAGCGGCGTTAGAACTGCACTGGAAAAATAGTGGCATTAGAGCTATGGAAGGTTTTGAAAATTACGGTAACATTGACTTAACCTAATTTGATTTTATGGAACATCGCAACAAAGAACCGGGCTACAGATACCAGAAGCCAATTGGAACAGAACTGTGATTATAAAAAGGAGAGTTGGATAGTGTAATGAAAAAAAACAAAACGGAGAGTGACACAAAATGAAAAAAAACCTCGCCTACCAGATTTTAGCTGCCTTGATTCTCGGTACATTAATCGGACATTTTTTCCCTGCTTTCGGTATAGCCTTAAAGCCGCTTGGAGATGCGTTTATACGACTTATTAAATTAATCGTTGTGCCTCTTGTATTTGCAACAATTTTCATGGGCGCATCAGGCAACGGCGCTCAGAGAATGGGGACTCTTGGAGTTAAAACTATTATCTACTTTGAAATTATTACAACAATTATTCTCGGAATAGGACTTGTATTTGCTAATGTTTTTCAACCTGGCAAAGGGCTTAACCTCCAGGGTTTGGCAACAAAAGATGTTTCTTCACTTGGCCAGTATACTTCTACATTGTTTGATTTTAAACAATTGTTACTTAATATCATTCCAATTAATATTATAGATGCGATGGCGAAAAGTAATCTTCTATCTGTAATCTTTGCTGCAATCCTGCTTGGAATAGCAGCTAACGCCATTGGTAAAAGATCCGAGCCGGTATTAATCTGTCTTGAAGCAATTGCAAATATAATGTTTAAAGTTACTCAAATGGTAATGATAACAGCCCCTATTGGCGTATTAGGGCTTATGGCCAATTCGGTCGGCGAGTACGGGATTGCTCTTCTTCTTCCTATGGCGAAATTAATTGGGACAGTTTATCTTGGATTGGCTTTTCTGCTTTTCGTTTTCTTTCCCTTGGTTGCCAGAATCTTTAATATCCAGTACTGGGAATTGTTTAAATATATTTGGGATCTTTTCCTTATTACTTTTTCGACGACTAGTACTGAAACAATTTTGCCGCAATTTCTTGAGCGGATGGAGAGATATGGCTGTCCGAAAAGAGTCGTCTCCTTTGTAATTCCCTCGGCGATATCACTTAATGCTGATGGTTCAACATTGTATCAATCTATTACAAGTGTTTTTATTGCGCAAGCATTTGGTTTTGACCTGTCGATTTACCAACAATTGATGATAATGGCTGTTTTGATGGTGACTAGTAAGGGGCTTGCATCTGTTCCTTCTGCATCTCTCGTAGTTTTATTGGCTACTTGTACTGCAACCGGTCTACCTGCTGAAGGGGTTGCTATTGTGGCTGGCATTGACCGCGTACTGGATATGGCTCGGAGTGCTGTTAATACTCCTGGTAACGCGTTGGCCTGCATCATTGTTTCGAAATGGGAAAAAATTTATCGACTCGAAGGTTGGAATAAAGATCATACCGAACAAATTGAAAACTCAGTAGCATTATAATAAGCATTACTGATAAGCGGGCATAACAGACAAGGGGCTGTGTTAAGGTTGTGCGGTTGAATTCCAATTTCGCTAAAATGATGGAAATGGATACGGCGTTAGACATAAACCTTTGGAGGTAAAAGAATGAGCGGACAATATATAATCGGTTTGCCTGTTGAAAAGATTTCAACTCCCTCATTAGTGCTGGATATAGAAGCATTTACTCTCAATCTTGAGATGATGCAAAGCTATCTGAACAAAGTCAAGACCAGTATCAGGCCTCACGCAAAAACCCACAAGACCCCTGCAATAGCTCATCTGCAACTTCAGGCTGGAACCGTCGGGATATGTTGCGCGACTGTTGGAGAGGCCGAAGTTATGGCTTACTCGGGGATTAACAATATTCTTGTTGCCAACGAAATTATTGGTGAGGTCGCCATACGGCGAGTGATTAATCTGGCCCGCCAGGTCCAGATCATTGTTGTTGTTGACGATCTTGACAACGTGCGGGATCTTTCGGCTGCGGCCCGGCAGTACGGAGCCACCTTGGGGGTATTGGTGGATTTAGATATTGGCATGGGGCGTTGCGGTGTTCGCAGTATAGAGCAACTAGTCCAATTGGCTAAGGCTGTTGATAAGGCACCGGGGCTGTTTATGAGAGGCGTCTTTGGATATGAGGGGCATGTACAGTTTATTGTCGACCGGGCCGAACGAACCCGAAAGGGGCGTGAGGCCAACGAAGTCTTAGTGAAAGGGGCCAAAGCTCTATCAGCGGCAGGATTAAACGTGGAAATTGTGAGCGGTGCAGGTACGGGTTCCTACGATATTGCCGCCGAATATCCCGGAATAACTGAAATTGAAGCTGGTTCCTATATTTTTATGGATGGAACATATCAAAAACTAGGACTGCCATTCAAGCAATCTTTAACAGTGCTGTCTACAGTGGTGAGTAGGCCAACCGATGATACGGCGGTGTTGGACGCCGGGATGAAGGGCATTTCGCCCGAACGGTTTAACCCGGCGGTACAGGGATGGGAAGGACTGGTTGAGGTAAAGAAGCTTGCAGAAGAACACGCTATCGCCAATGTCAATTCCGGTATTGACCCTCGACCAGGAGATAAGTTCCATCTTATACCCAGCCACTGCTGCACAACTGTTAATCTGTATGACTATATACATGTAACCCGGAATGGGATCGTTGAAGCCGTCTGGCCCATTGCCGCTCGTCGAGCATGATACAGCGAACTGGAAGAGCCGCCTGCGAAGGCGGCTCTTCCAGTTGTACTGCATTCGTTTCAGTTGAGCGGTGATCAATAAGAGGCAAGTTGGCTGGTATTCACGTCTGGCAAAAACCGAGTTTCCCCAAAAACTAATAACAAATGGACAAAAGTCCTTTGTAAATAAGACAATAGTCCTATTCCGCACATTACGACATTGTACGACAATATAATTGCTAGCAAAAATTTCCCATTCAAGTAAATTATAGTCGTATTTGGTATATAACAACAGGGGAGGTTTTATTATGATCAGCGCGACCAACAGTACCTCATCATTAATGTCCCTCTACTATACGATGTATTCCCAAGACCCCACGCTTATGGATGTAGTTAACATAAATTCATTATCAACCATGTTGCAGCCGTTAGAGAGTGCTACTTCCGATCCTTCCGGCAGCAACAGCAGTACCGCTACCGCTTCGACTGACGCGCTGTCCAGCGTGTGGAACAGTCTGAACCTGCTCAACACCCAGGCAACGCCATTCCTCACCACCGATGACAGTAATGTTTTCAACCAGATGACTACAACCTCATCCGACAGCAGCAATGTAACCGCGACAACAAGTCCCGGAGCCACATTGGCTTCGTATTCGGTTGGTGTCAGTCAGTTGGCAGACACCCAGGAGACTACCGGTTCAACCTTATCCGCAAACGGCACCACGCTTTCCAACGGTCTAGGCGCCCCAACTACCTATACCTTTAATATATCAACGAATGGCGGATCAACTACACCGATTGCTTTGACCGTCAACCCCGGCGACACTAATTGTACTGTGATGCAAAACATGGCTGATGCCATAAATGCAGCCAGCAATAGCGGGGTAAGCGCTCAAGTGCTGTCATCTCAAGACGCTTTCGGAAATCTGAAAAGCACGATGCTCTTGGATGCCACGAACACAGGCACCGATAATGGATTCACGATCACTGACGCCAGCGGTAACCTTGCAGCTATCGCCGGGCTTGGCAACTCCCCCACGATCGCTGCCCAGGACGCATCTCTGACTGTCGACGGAGTGGCTATGGACAGCCAGTCCAACAACGTGGCCATCGATGATGGAAACGTCACTCTTAACCTTTATGGCCAAACCAGTAAAAACGCATCGGTCTCTGTCACTGCTGATACAAGTGGAATCACTGATCAAGTGCAAAGCTTTATTCAGCAGTACAACAGCACCATTCAGTCCTTGTCGCAAAACTCTCCTTACATTGACCCGAATATTTCGGACGATCTGACGTCGTTTGCGTCGGAAAACAGTTTCGATCTGCAAAATATCGGCATCACTGTAAACTCAGACAACACTCTCACTCTTGATCAGAACACCTTTCAGAGTTCTCTCAGCACAGATCCCACGGATACGATGAATCTGATCAGCGGTCCGGCAGGACTTATTGCCAACGCGGGCTCTGTAGCCCAAAATGCAGTCACTGAACCGTTGGAGGCCTTGTCGAGTGGAGTCAGTTTAACCTCTCCGGATGGCAGTTCGGTTGGCTTGTTTTCTTCGGTCAGCCCCTCATTACAGTATCAAATGAACAATAGTCTATTGAATATGTCTTTCAATACATCAGGCAGCTTCTACGATACATATGTTTGATCTTTAAAGGAGTTTCGCTGAATTGATCTGACTCGGTTCGAGGACCGCTCTATCCATATAGAGCGGTCCTCTATTTATATGGGTTGAACACCAATAAACAATAGACGGGTTGCGCCTTTAGTTGCTGTAACCGAATAGTGTATGGCTCAAAAAAAGGATTACATTGATTAATATAGGCGGAAAGCGTAGAGACAGAAGGGTCGCCCCATTGTATCGCCTAGTACAGGGGGATTTTGTGCTGTGGTCTGGGGTAGGGTTCTAGAAATTATCTAACTGCATATAAATGATTCCAGCACACGAGAGTATGAGTAGAAGCGTATAGCTTTGCAGGGACAAGGTCATATTGTCCGTTCACAGCTCTCGAAGTACAACAAGACCTTGCAAGTGTTATATTTCGGCTGTGTTTGCATAGACCTATGTCGAAGGTATTTGCACGATTAATGTGATCAAATTGGGAGGTGCGTGTTCATGCCATTAGTATCAGCGAAATGTACTTTTTGCAAAGAACAAATTAAACTTGACGACACCAAGGAAAGTGGCGTTTGCCCTTACTGTGGACGCAGGGTCTTGGTGCAGCAAGCGGTGGAAATCCCGTTAACTACTGAACAGTGGGTGCAAAAAGGCAAAGAATATTACGAAAATCAAGACTATGATAATGCCATTATTGCTTTTACACAAGCCATCGCTCTAAATCCGCAGCTTGCTGAAGCCTACTATCGCCGCAGTGGTGCTTATCTAGGTAAAGACCAAACCGGTTCATGCCATCGCAGACTTTACACAAGCTATCGTTTTAAATCCGCAGTATGATGATGCTTATTATTTCCGTGGTATGCTTTATAACTATAAGGGACAAAACGACCTTGCGATCGCAGACTTTACACAAGTCATCGCCTTAAATCCGCAGTCTGCTGAAGCCTACAATGAACGCGGTTACGCATACCAAATTAAATGCCAATATGACCGAGCCATTACTGACTATGATCAGGCAATTGCCTTAAACCCACAATTTGCCGAAGCTTATCATAGACGTGGTAATGTTTATCAAGATAAATGCCAATATGATCGTGCCATTACTGACTATGATCAGGCAATTGCTTTAAATCCACAATTATATGACGCCTACTTTCGACGCGGTGGTGTTTATCTGAAAACGAAACAATACGACCTTGCCATCGCAAACTATAACCAAACAATTGCCTTGCAACCGCAGCTTGATAATCCTTATTATATCCGCGGATTAGCTTATGAAGCCAAAGGTTTATACGACCATGCCATCACAGACTATAACCAATCAATAGTCTTAAATCCACAGAATTCCCTCGCATACTATCGTAAAGGATATGCCTGTGACAAGCTAGGGCGTGTTCAAGAGACAATTAATGCCTACCGCCAATTTATCGCCTGCGCGTCTCCCCAAGAGGCCAATTATATTGATGCTGCCAAACAAAGTCTTGCTGCTTTGGAGGCAGGCACAGTAAATCAAAATATAAAGGAGAGAATTGAAATGCAATGTCCATTCTGTATGTCTACGATTCATGAGGATGCAGAGGTATGTCCCAACTGTCATGCCGTAAAAGGTTACGGCATTGATACATTAGCAAGCAGTAGAGATAAGCAATATAAAAGCACGTTGTTTTGGACTTATTTTTCAGGCGCTATTACCATTCTTATAGTTCTCTTTGGTTTAAGGGGTAATGGGTTTGATTTAGTTATGAGCCTCATTTTAGCAGTGTTGTGTCCAGGATTCATTACAATCGTTTTACTCGTTAGGTTAAAGCA